>Ga0302320_10016805_pt1 | contig 14906 bp, 10 predicted proteins | sample Bog_T0_3_FD_202130 | JGI IMG/M metagenome (GOLD analysis project Ga0302320, IMG submission 202130) | Peat permafrost microbial communities from Stordalen Mire near Abisko, Sweden - Bog_T0_3 | ecosystem: Environmental > Terrestrial > Soil > Wetlands > Peat | place: Sweden: Abisko, Stordalen Mire... | reverse complement strand
ACCACATCGCCATACTCGACCAGGGTCGCCTGGTCGGCTTTGGCACGGCCTCTGAACTAGAGAAAAGCGACAACGAAGTCGTGCGACAACTTGTCTCGGAGTCCTGTATATGAAAATCAATTATGCCGCCATCGGCGTGTTCGTTTTCTCTGCTGTGGTGCTGTTCAGTGTCGGCTTGTTCCTGATCGGAAACAGCCACGAAGCTTTTAGCCATCATGTGGATTTTTTTACTGAACTGACCAACACGAACGGAATCTCGCCAGGGTCTAAGGTAAAAGTCTCTGGTTTCAACGCGGGCCAGGTCAGCGCAATTCATATACCGGATCGTCCGTCTGGCAAATTTAGGTTGAAGCTGCATGTCGACGACAAACTTCATAACCTCGTTCGCGAGGATTCGTTCGTTACGGTGGAATCCGACGGCCTTGTCGGAGACAAGTTCTTGCTGGTCCATGATGGCAGCGACCAGGCTCGGCAGGCACCCGGCGGAGCCACGCTGCGCGGCCAAGAACCGATCGAACTCTCCGCCGTGATTGCAAAGATGACAGGCGTCATGGATCAGGCAAACGCCACCATGGGCGATATAAGGACCAAAGCCGATGGCACGCTCGATGCAATTAGCGCAACGGTCAACAACGCGAACGGAATCGTGGACGGCATCCGGAGTGGAAAAGGCACAGTGGGCATGCTACTCACTGACCAGCAAACATCGAACTCAGTAAGAGCAGCAGTGGGGAATGCGCAGCAGGCCACCGCCAATTTGGATCAGGTATCCGTTCAGGCGAAGCAGATGATGACAGACTTCCAGTCGCGAGACCTCTCCCAGAAAGCCGAGGACACGCTAAACAACGCCAAGGACGCCTCCCGGAATCTCGATCAAACCTCCCGGCAACTGAACGTAGCGTTGAACGAGGCACTGGGTCCTGACCGCGCCGGTAATAACGCCGCGGAGAATATCAGGGAATCGCTGGCGAATGTAAATCTCGCAACCGCCAACATGGCGGAAGATACCGAGGCCCTCAAACACGAGTTTTTCTTCCGGGGATTTTTCAAGAAGAGAGGCTTTTATAGTCTGCAAGAGCTGACTCCCGATCAATATCGCAGCAACTCTTACTTCGAAAGCCAAAGAAGCCAACGCGCCTGGCTGAATGCGGCGGATGCGTTCGCGACGGACGCCAAGGGCAATGAAGTCCTTTCCCCCGCAGGCGAGCAGCAAATCGATCAGATCATCGGCACCGTCAAGAATTCGGCCGCCGACCAACCGATCATCGTTGAAGGCTATTCGAATCAGGCTTTGGCAGCCGATGAAATGGTTGCATCGAGATCTCGTTCGATACTGGTCGCGCACTACCTTGAGGAACACTTTCATCTCAGCGCCAAGAACATCGGGCTGATGCCGCTGAATGCTACCGCGCCCGCATCCTCCGGCAAAAGCTCTTGGAACGGCGCTTGCGTCGTACTGCTCGCTAAAGTGAAATGAACCTAAATTCCGGAAGATGATGTCAGGGAGCCCGCAGCCGTACGAATTGTTTGGTTGTGCCGAGTTTACACATCCAGCGCCGATCAGTGCCGCATTCAATCTGGACCGAATGTTGGGCAGCCGAGTTTGAACAATGCAATTCTGTCCGTAAACCACCGAGGAGGAATTTATGCCGGATCTCAGACAGGGATGCGCGAAGGGAAAGAGTACAGAAGAAACAATGCCAGCCGATGCTCTGGTTCTATTCGGAGCCATGGGAGACTTAGCCCATAAAAAAAATCTTCCCCGCTCTTTATCATATGGTCCGGCATGGACACCTGGATGTGCCGGTGATTGGAATCCTGCTCATAGCACGGACTCATCCACAACTTGTCAGACGCGATTGTGCGGATTTCGGTAATCAGCAGCGATGGACTCACTTGATCGCGAAGCTTCTCGACCGGCAGGATCGCTTCTACTGCATGTTGGCGTGGCACGAAGTATTCGGACTGAAGTCCCTTGCCCGCGCTCGGAGTGAAACCCATGCGAAAGTGCGGCAGGCGTTCGTACCACGGACCGGGAACTCCCATCTGCTCGGTACAATTCTCAGCCGACAGTGCAGCGATCAGGTGCATATTGCGGGTGGCGAGCTTCGCCCCGTAAAACTCTGGGGTAGCGTGAAATACCTGCCCTTCTTCCATGCGGCTCTTGATCCACAGTTCGTTGATGCGTTGCTTTTGCCAGTCCGTAAACAGGCTCACGCTGCAGCCGCTGGATTCGATGGCGTCGAAGTGCTCCCGGATCGGCTCGCCTTTCCGATGGAGGATCAAGGCGAGGACGCTGCCCGGCCCTTTGCAGCCTAGCCCCGTGGCGGATAAATACCCTGCAAAGCGATGACGAACAATATGCCAAGGAACGGCGGCAGATTATTGTGAGCCTGGGTTCCGCCGTTGTTGGCGATGGCGGCGGCGGCCATGTTTACGCTGGTGGCGGCGGGGGCGTAGAGCTTCGGGGCATTCCGGTCTCCCTGGGCACTGGCCCAAACCGCATTGGCGGGCGAGTTGGCCGAGCCTGAGCCGCCGATGCAATTTACCCCATGGTTATGGGCGGCCATCTGGCTCGAATTCAAAGTGAAGGTATATTCGCCGCCGGTTTCGCCGACCATCAGCGGGGGCAAGCCGGCGCCATTCCCAAAAGCAACAGGCGCCTGCGCCTGGAAATTGGGCAGGGCAAAGTTGCTCTTGCCGTCGCCTCCAAAGTTTGTGCCGAGCAGAGAGAACAAGGCGGTATTCTGAGAAATGGACATGAGTTGCCCGCTGCAGGTCGCCCATCCCTGGGGCGCGAAGGGGAAACCTACCATCCTGATTTCCCCGAGATATTGATCGGACATGGCGAATCCTCCTATGGTCTTAACTGCGCGTAGGGAATATTCCCGTCAACGCGATGATGAAATTGACGACCGTGTAGGGCGAACGGTTTTCGTGTCCCTGGCTCGATCCGGCATTGGCGATGGCATTGGCCGCCATATTCGTGTTGATCGCAGCCGTGGAATATTGCGATGGCCCAGTCGCCCAGAAATTGCCGCTGGGACTGACCTGAGTTTGCGCGGCGCTGCTGGCAACGGCGAAATGAGTGTGTAACGGCATCTCATTCAGCGCCAGAGTGTGCAGTTCTTCCCCGCCCACCTGGCCCTGAGTAAAGTTGGGCGATTGCTTCTGGGCGCCGACACCGATGGACGTGCGCCCGCGGAAGTCGGGCAGCAGGAAGGTAGTCTGGCCGTTGCCGCCGTACATGGTTCCCAGCAGCGCAAACAGCGCCTGGTTCTGATTAATCTGCATCGTCTGCCCGTTGCACAGGGCCCAGCCTTTGGGCGCGAACGGGAATGACACCATGCGAATTTCGCCAACATACGGTGTACCCATAGTCTTCTCTCCCGAAGTATCGTTGCGCTTCGATTTCCTAATTCTGCGACGGATAAACCCCTTGTAGAGCGATGATGAAAGAGACAGCCAGAAAGGGCAGCATGTTATCGTGGGGCTGATTGCCGCCGGTAAACGATGTAGACGCCGCATTCATGGTTTGAGAGGCCGATGTACCTGGACCGAAGGATTCATTGCCAATACCCGAGTTGCCCCAGGTGGCGTTGGCGGGGCTGCCTGTGCCTGCTCCACTGGCGCTGCCCACGGCCGTATGCGGGTGCGAGGGCAACTGCGCGACCGTCAACGTTACCGTCTGCGCACCGCCTTTTTGGCCGAGGACGTAGTTTTGCAGTCCCGCGCCTTGTCCCTGATGCACTGGAACGCGGCCCTGAAGATCGGGCAGGTTGAAAGTGGTTTGGCCGTTTCCGCCATAAGTGGTACCTATCAGGTTATACAAAGCGTCGTTCTGCTGGATGCTCATGGTCGCTCCGTTGCAGAAAGACCATCCTGCGGGAGCGAAAGTGCCCCCGAACAACCGAATTTCGCCGATATAGGGTTGCGCCATGTCTGCCTCCTGCTCTCGCTTAACTTAACTGCGGTGAACTCGCCGCCTGTTCTTGTGGAGTGATCATGCGATTGAACACTGCTTCGTAAAACGTTCCGGTGTCGTCGCGGCCAATGGGAACAAGAAACAAATCGAAATCGCCCATGGACTCGTGCTTCATCGCGTACAAGCGTTGCGGAAAAATCTGCTCCCGGTCGCCGCGAAAGCGCAGCGAGAATTGCTCCTGACGCTGGTTGGCATGCCCGTTGGCGAGTTCGACCAGGTCCAGCGCATGGGGTTGTGAACTCCCGTCGAGCAGCCAGAAGCGCGTGTTGAGTGTTTCTTCGAACATCGATTTTGTTAGATAGATGGGCATGAGACGCTTTTACACGGCGCTGAAGTTCGGCTCCTCCACCCTTTGATGCCAGTTCATTTCCAGGTAAATCGGTCCGGCGTTCACTACGATAAAGCCCAGGCGCTCATACCAGCGCAGGGCGGGATTGAAGCGCTCTACGTGCAAAGTTACCGCCTTCGAAGACTCGGCCGCTTCTTTCATCAACTCCGCCATCAAGGTTGAGCCAATACCGCGCCCGCGAAACTGCGGCAGCACTGAGATATCTACGATGTGAATTTCTTGCCGCCGCCGATCGACGATCAACCTTCCCATACCACTATCGCCGCAACGAATTACGAAATACTCTGCGCCGGGAATCTGCGCGAGGTAGGAACGCCGTTGCGCCTCATACTGCATTCGTAGAAAAGATTCCTGCTGTTCAGAACTCCAGCCGGTAAGTGCCATCTCTTCGGTTCGCGTGCTGGCAAAAGTTTGGTAGAGGAGAGGCTCGTCGGCGGGCAGAGTGCGATCAAGGCGAATTCTTCCACCGGGTTCTTTCCCCGGGTTGGCGGAGCTAAACTGCGTCGCGGCGGAGTTACTCTCTAACATGGCTAAGTACCAACACAAATAAACAGAGACAGAACTCATACCCGGAAAGCTGGCTCGCAACTGAACGGATAGGAGCGGGGGAATTCTGGCAACAAAGACGTTACTTGTCAAGTAAATATTTGTCGAATGAGAGTAAGGAGCAGTTGTCGATGGGGAAAGCGTCGAGTTATAGATTGGGTTTAAGTACGCGCACGTTGTTTGATCTCGATGGATTTATGCCAGAGGCCGTTGAGTTATAGGACGAGGTTTGGGCCTAGTTTTGTTCGAGTATCTGTGCAGCGCGATGTTTTTGGCCCCACCGCGGGAGTCGACCGGCAGCCGCAAAGAGCGCTTGTGGCCAGATTTTTACTTGACTTAGCCCGCCAAAAGGTAGACGATCCTTGCCGTGCGTTTTTGGCGGCCTTCCGCTGGCCGCTAACACAGTTATCAGACCCCAGGGATTTGCTCTTCAGATCGACAGCTTAGCGTTACTGGTGCGCGCCGCGTTCCCCCAATGCGGTCTGCCCGGTGAGAAATCAAATATCAGCGTCGGAGATCACCCATGGTGCCGTGCCCTCGTCCGTCCCGCACTTTGTCATTCGCCCTGCTCGCGGTTGTTACCCTGATTCTCCTGGCTTATTTCCCTTTTAGTAAGATTCGGGCGGCGAATTCCGGGGCCACCATTCTTCCCAGTGCGGGCAAGCCGCTGGTCAATCTGAAGGGTTCGCTCGCTCCCAAGCTAACGTATGGCGGGGACGCGAGCGCGGTGGCGGCATTGCAAGGCGGCGCGGCATCGCCGACGGCACTCGCTGCGGCCGATTTCAACGCCGACGGCGCTGTGGATGTGGTCGCCGGCTACTCCACCGGCTCTTCCGGTAAGACTGGCGGAGCGCTCGCCATATTTCACGCCAACCCCGACGCATTCGCTCCCACCGACCAGACTTTATATGGCAAGGCCATTCTTCAGGGCAAAGTTCCGCCCACGTTTCTGCCCACAGCTACTGCGTTCAGCCTGCCCGAGTCTCCCGATTTAATGGCGACCGCAGACTTCAACGGTGACGGCAAGAAAGATGTATTAGTGGCGGCGCGCGGCAGCAGCAATCTTTATTTACTCCTCGGAGATGGACGCGGAAATCTTCTCCCCCCGCAAGCTGTGCCGGTGCTCGGGCAGGTGCGGGCATTGGATGTGACGGCCGACGGCCACGTGGCCGTAACCATGGACGGACCGAGCGGCCCGCAGTTAGCCATTCTCGATCCCAGTTCGCAGGGTCTGGCTTCGCAAGGCCTCACTTCGCAAGGCCTCACTTCGAAAGTCTTGATCGTTCGCGCAACTTATCCGCTGCCGGCGCAGGCTAATTCCGTGGCGTGGGGATTGTTGGGCGGCGGCCTCGACGTGGCTGTGGGCGCGGGTTCCAACGTGGTGATGGTTTACAGCGCGCTCACATCGAAGCCGCAGACCGAGACCGTCACCCTTTCTTACCAGGTGCAGGGACTTGCTCTGGGCAATTTCATCTGGAACCGCGACGCCCGCACCGGGATCTCCGTTCTGGCCGACGATGGCTCCATTCACATTCTTCAGCATGGAACGCTGAACACAGCGCCGCTGACGGCTGCGGAAATTCCCGGCCGCCGGCACGCGATCATGGCGCAGCGCCGGCTGCAAAAGGGGATTGCGCCCAATCCCACTGCGCTCGGCCCCTGGACCGAAGCCAAACAACTGCCCTACTCCGGCACGGCACCCTCGGGGCCAGTCGCGGCCTCGGCGTTTAACTCACCGCATTTGGCCAGCTCTTCCACGCACGACTTAATGGTGGTCGATGCGGCGCGCAACCAGCTTCACATTCTCGACACCTCCGGTAAGACCGCCAGCCCGAGCGCCGACATTTCTTTCTCCGGCACGCCGGTCGCAGCTCTGGCTTTGCCGAATAAGATCAACTCGGATCGCGACATTGTCGTGCTCACTTCCTCGCAGGCTACGCCGCTGCTGGTGACTTCGGGATCGGGTCTTACATTGAATGTGACCACGGTCACTGACGAGGATCCCGACAGCGCTTGTTCCAATCCCGGCGTCAAGACGGCGTCAGGCGCGCTCAGTCTGCGCGAGGCGGTTTGCATAGCCAACAACAACGCCGAGACAACCACCATCAACGTTCCTTCGGGCACCTACACCCTGACCAACTTAGCCGAGGCGGGAGGTGGTCAACTCCTGGTTGACGCCAACGGACCCGGCTACTCGCTTTCGATTATCGGCGAGGGTACGGCCGCCAACACCATTATTGAGCAGGGCGACGGCTTCGATCGCATCCTCTTAGGGGACTACATTTTCACTGGCAGCAACCCGATCACCATCGAGAACGTGACCCTGCAAAACGGCAAGTGCACATCGGGGAACTCGTGCGACGACGGCGGCGGCGCCGTGCTGGTTGGCGGGATGCCGGGCGACGACTTCACTGTAGTTAATGTGGTGGTGTACAACAACCAGGCAGTCGAGGACACCGACCAGCTGGACTGGGGCGGAGGGTTGAATAACGCTGGCTCCAATTTCACGATCACGAACTGCACGATCTCCAACAATATTTCCAACAACCAACAGTCAGGCGCCGAAGCGAATGGCACCGGCGGCGGCGTTTATTACACCGATTATCCGCCTGACGTCGAAGGCACCGTTACGATTACCAATTCGTCCTTCATTAAAAACACCTCCGCACTTCAGGGCGGCGGTCTTGCCGTCATGTTGGACACGGGCTATCCGATGACGGTCACGGGATCGACCTTCACCGGGAATGCGGTCCTGACTTCTGGGCGGGACGGCGGCGCAATTGCCGTCGAGCAGTACGACAACACGGCCACCTATGCCACGGTGAGCAACTCGCGCATCGTGGGCAACACCGAAGCATCGGGCACGCTGTACCCGGCGACCGGGGTTTCTGTGATGGACTCAACCACCGCCAACCTGGAGAACAACTGGTGGGGCTGCAACGCCGGCCCGGGCAATACGGGCTGCGATTCGGTGTACATCGAAACCAGCGGCAGCTTCACGCCCGTGCTCACGCTCAGCATCGGCGCTGGCTCGACCACAGTCTCTCCCAATGCCAGCACCACGCTCACCGCCAAACTCAACAATAGCGGCACATGCAGCGGTTATGACGGAAACGCGTGCTACGTGCCCGACGGAACCAGCGCCTCGTTCAGCGGCGGCTCGCTGGGGAGCGTCAACCCCACGAGCACAACCTTCACCGGCGGCGTGGCGACCTCGACTTTCACCGCGGGAGCCACGGCTGGCGCGACCACCGCCTCGGTAACGGTGGATAACCAGATTGAGGATGTGACCATCAACATCGGCACACCGCCCGCTTTCACCAGCGGCACGAGCACGACCTTCACCGTGGGAACCGACGGCAGCTTCCCAGTGACCGCCAGCGGCGCGCCCACGCCGACCATCACCCAGACCGGAGGCAGCCTGCCCGGCGGAGTTCAGACCAGCGGCGGCAGCGGCACGCTAACTCTTTCCGGCACACCGGCCGGAGGCACGGGCGGGGTTTACACTGTTGACTTCCAGGCCGGGAACGGCTTCCTGCCCAACGCCACGCAAACCTTCACGCTGACGGTAGACCAGGCCCCGTCCATTACGAGCGGCAACAGCACGACGTTCAGCTTCGACACGTTTGGCAGCTTCACCGTGACGACCGCTGCGGGAACTTATCCCGCTGCGACGTTCAGCTATAGCGGATCGTTGCCGACCGGAGTGAATCTCAGCAGCGGCGGCGTTTTATCCGGCACGCCGACGCAGGCAGGCTCGTTCCCCATCACTATCACGGCCTCGAACGGGGTCTCGCCGAACGCCACGCAGAGCTTTACGCTGACGGTAAGCAAGGGCTCGACCTCGATCTCGGTGAACAGTGTAAGTCCGTCTTCGGAGGCCTATGGCCTGGATTCTACGGTCACGATCACGGCCGTGCTCTCATGGACGGGCAGCGGCCCCGCGCCTACCGCCAGCGATGTAAGCATCGGCGGCAACGGGCCGAACGGCTATAGCGGAACCAGTTGCGGCGTGCCCAGCGGGGACACCCTCACCTGCACGGCCACGTATACCCCAACGGGCGCGGATACAGTCGCCACCTACACGGAGACGGCAACATTCTCCGGCGACAGCAACTACACCGGTTCCAGCAGTTCGCAAATCAACAACTTCAGCATCACGCAGGCGACGTCCTCCACGTCCGTGATGTCGAGTCAGAATCCTTCGAGCGTGGGCCAGTCGGTGACGTTCACCGCCACCATCGACGGCGAGTACGGGCTGATCGTGAAGCGCAATGGAGCGGTGATTAGCGGCGGCGTGGGTCCGATCAAGAGAGGCGCGGCCCAGAGAAGCGTGACTCAGAAGGGACAAGCGCATCCGCTGGACGTGGGCGGGACTGTGACTTGGAGCTCGAACACGGGATGCGCCGTCAGCACCGTGTCGGGCAATCCTGGAACCTCGCAGTGCACCACCACCACTCTACCCGAGGGCAGCGACACGATTACGGCTACCTACTCGGGCGACACCAACCACAGCGGAAGCTCGGGGAGCTACCTCAACCAGATCGTCAATCCGGTAGTCACCTCGACTTCGATCGCCGTCACCAGCGTGACTCCGTCATCGGAAGCCTATGGCCAGGATGCTCAGGTTACGATCACGGCCATGCTCACGTGGACGGGCAGCGGCCCCGAGCCTACGCCCAGCGATGTAAGCATTGGCGGCAACGGGCCCAGCGGCTATAGCTCGACCAGTTGCGGCACACCCGTCAGCGACACTCTCACCTGCTCCGCCACCTACACGCCAACGGCTGCGGATACAGTCGCCACCTACACGGAGACGGCAACGTTCTCGGGCGACAGCAATTACACCGGCTCCAGCAGCCCGCAAACCAATAACTTCAGCATCACGCAGGCGACCTCCTCCACGTCGGTGGGATCGAGTCAGAATCCCTCGACCTTCGGCCAATCGGTGACCTTTACGGCCACCATCGACGGCGAGTACGGGCTGATCGTGCGGCGCGCTGGAGCTTTGATTAGCCGCGGGTTGAACAAGAAAGGCCCGGTGCAGAAAGGAAAAGCGCATTCGCAGGACCTGGGCGGGACTGTGACTTGGAGCTCGAACACGGGATGCGCCGTCAGCACCGTGTCGGGCAATCCTGGAACCTCGCAGTGCACCACCACCACTCTACCCGAGGGCAGCGACACGATTACGGCGACGTACTCGGGCGACACCAACCACAGCGGAAGCTCGGGGAGCTACCTCAACCAGATCGTCAATCCGGTAGTCACCTCGACTTCGATCGCCGTCACCAGCGTGACTCCGTCATCGGAAGCCTATGGCCAGGATGCTCAGGTCACGATCACGGCCATGCTCACGTGGACGGGCAGCGGCCCAGAGCCTACCGCCAGCGACATAAGCATTGGCGGCAACGGGCCCAGCGGCTATAGCTCGACCAGTTGCGGCACACCCGTCAGCGACACTCTCACCTGCACCGCCACGTATACACCCACGGCCTCGGATACGGTCGCCACCTACACGGAGACGGCGACATTCACGGGCGACAGCAACTATACCGGCTCCACTAGTTCGCAAACCAACAACTTCAGCATCACGCAGGCGACGTCCTCCACGTCGGTGATGTCGAGCCAGAATCCGTCGACCTTCGGCCAGTCGGTGACGTTTACCGCCACCATCGACGGCGAGTACGGGGAAGTGAAAGGGCGCAACGGAGCGTTGCTCGGCAGCAGGTTGACCAAGAAAGGCCTGGTCCAGAAAGGACAAGCGCATTCGCAGGCGATTGGCGGGACTGTGACCTGGAGCGCGAACACGGGATGCAGTCCGAGCACAGTGTCGGGCAATCCCGGAACCGCGCAGTGCACCACCACCACTCTACCGCAGGGCACCGACACAATCACGGCGACCTACGGCGGCGACACCAACCACAGCGGAAGTGTGGGGACGTTGAGCGGCGGCCAGGTTGTGAACGGGACTCTCACGGTCAGTGTGACCCCGAGCAGCATCAACTTCGGGACCGATTACTTACACAGCTTGAAAGACCAGAACGTGACGGTGAAGAACACTGGCACCTCTTCTGTCACCATCAATAGCGTTTCGGTCACGCTGGGCAGCGGAACCAAGAAAGGCGACTTTACCGCACTGAACCTGTGTCCGAAGACGCTGCTGGCGGGCAAGAGTTGCGTTATCAACGTGGTCTTCTATGCCGGCAACATCGGCAACCTCTCGGCCACGGTCAATGTCAACGACAATGCTGCAGGAAGCCCGCAACAAGTCAGCCTGTTGGCTACCGTGATCAATCCTCAGGCCAGCTTCAATCCAACGAGCCTGAACTTCGGGACCATAGAGGTCGGCCACAGCAGCACGAAAGACGTGACCCTCACCAACACCGGCACAACTGCATTGGATATCACCAGCGTCAGCAGCACCGGCCCCGACAAGAGCAACTATGTACCGAGCAACGCTTGTCCGAGTTCGCTTTCGCCGGGCGACAATTGCATCATCTCGATCACGTTCACGCCCAGCGCGACGGGTACACGTTCCGCCGATCTGACGGTCATCGACAACGCCGAAATCAGCAAGCAGAACATTTCGCTTACGGGAAAGGGGAGCCATTAGGAAACGAATTGCGCGTGCAGTCTTGTGCTCCGGGAAACATTTCGCCAAGCGGCGTAGCTCTCCAAGGCGCATTCGATCTTTTCTCGAGATTGCATCTGCTTCCCGGAAAAGGAGCAGCCATTCTTTTGTTCCCCATTTGAGGAGCCAGTGGCTGCCCAAGTGAAGTGTCCCTTGCAGGGTGATCGGTTCAAGCAACCCGTTTTTCAAATGTTTGTGGCGGGTTGGCTCGCGGAAAGGGAGCCGGCTCGTAGGCAGCGACGGAGCGTTCAATATCGCAACGCTTGGGCGGCCAGTTTTCCGCCCGAGTTGTGGCCCGCTGTTTCGAGAGAAGAGAGAGAGGACGGCAAGATCTTCTTCAGGCTTAAGGACGGAACCAGGCTCTGGGTAGGGTGAATGTTCTTAGATAGCAAATCGAACATTTTCGGAAAAAGTATCTAGGCTGGGGGCTTTGGCCAGAAAGTTCAAAATGACCAAAAAGCTTGCGAATTCTCGCCGTGCGCGACAACGTAATCAACGATTAAGTCCGAAGGTAAAGTTACAGCGATCACCCGATAGCAACAGCCTTTCCGCGAGCTGTAAGCTCCGCTGAGAAAATTCAAGATGGAAAGGATAATGAAGATGCCTAGCCAAAGAATGCCGGGTTCCTTGGGCGGATTATTGGACCCGGATCAGCCGATCCCGATGAAACCGCGCATGGCGTTATGCTCCCCGTGTGTGTGTAATCGCAAATCTGTGGCGACGATTTAGTGCCAACCGAGCGCTGGGGCGATCGTAGTGAGAGTCGCTTCCATGACATGCGCATTGTAGGCAACACCCAGTTGATTTGGAATGGTCAGCAATAGGGTGTCGGCCTCCGCGATCGCCGTGTCTTTCTTAAGTCGCTCAATGAGAACATCTGGCTCAGCAGAGTAGCTTCGTCCGAAGACCGCCCGCGTGTTCTCGTCAATGAACCCGATTTTGTCCTCTTCCTCAGCGCCGTGTCCGAAATACATACGATCTCGGTCGTCGACCAACGGAAAAATACTGCGGCTAACAGAAACGCGGGGAGTGCGCGTGTGACCAGCTTGCTTCCAGGCTGCGCGAAAGGCGCGAATCTGAGCGGCCTGCTGGATGTGGAGCGGTTCGCCCGTCTCGTCGAATTTAAGGGTTGAGGTCTGCATGTTCATTCCCAGCTTCGCGGCCCATTCCGCCGTCGCGTTCGAAGCAGACCCCCACCAGATTCGATCGCGCAATCCTGCAGAGTATGGCTCAAGACGCAGCAGTCCCGGAGGATTGGGAAACATTGGACGCGGGTTCGGTTTCGCGAAGCCCTTGCCGCGCAGCAACTCGAGAAATTCTTCGGTGTGCCGGCGACCCATCTCTGCATCGTCCTCTCCTTTATTCGGGCGGTAACCAAAATAACGCCAACCGTCGATGACCTGCTCAGGAGAACCGCGGCTGATTCCCAACTGCAGCCGGCCACCAGAAATTAGATCCGAGGCCCCAGCGTCCTCCGCCATGTAATGAGGATTCTCATACCGCATGTCGATGACGGCGGTGCCAATTTCAATCTTTCGCGTTTTAGCGCCAACCGCCGCGAGCAGTGGGAACGGCGATGCCAGTTGCTGCGCGAAGTGATGAACCCGGAAGTAAGCTCCATCCATTCCGAGGCGCTCAGCCTCCACGGCAAGATCAATGGACTGCAAGAGCGCGTCAGCCGCTGATTGTGTTCCTGACTGCGGTGAAGGTGCCCAGTGACCGAATGAAAGGAAGCCAATTTTCTTCATGCAATTTAAGTTCCCCGTATCCTGGAGATGTAACTTAAGTCGATTAAACGAAAAGAGATGATGGGCTGTGAGTCGCACGCGACGGCTACGAGTGCTGCTAAGTAGACCACTCCAGTCAATCGCATTCGCCAATCATTCGTGTGTGCGTTTTGTGATCGCCGGCCCAAACAGAGCCCGCGCGAGCCACCCTTCAAGCTCAGGCAGTCACGGTTGAGTTCACCTCGATCGATCTGCCAACGTCCGCTACGCGGCGATACGACTCGATCCTGTCGGCATGTTCATAGGTATCCGTCACAACGATTACTTCGTTGGCAGATGTATCACCCACTAGCTTCTCGAGCCCCGCCTTCACCGTCGCGTTCGATCCCACAATCGCCGCACCCAATTTGCTGTCTACCGCCGCTCTCTCCCAGTCTTGCCACATCCCTTCCATGGAATCCACTGGAGGCAGCAATTCAACTGGCTGGTCTCGGATCAGTCGCAGAAAGCGCTGCTGCGGCGTCGTGAACAACCGCTTGGCCGCCGCATCCGTCTCAGCCGCAATCACCTGCACCGCGACAATAAAGTATGGACTCCGTAGAGCCTCGCTCGGCCGGAACTGCTCGCGGTACAACTCTGCTGCCGCATACAGATACTCGGGAGCGAAGTGAGCCGCGAACGCAAATGGCAGCCCGAGCACTCCCGCCAGATGCGCGCTGAAGCCGCTCGACCCCAGCAACGTGATCGGCACATTGCTCCCCTGTCCCGGAATCGCTCTGACTATTTGCCCCGGTTTTTCCGGACCGAGGTAACCGCGCAATTCGTCGAGGAGTTCCGGAAAGTCATCCCCGCGTTGCCCCAAATCCCGTCGCAGTGCCCGCATCGTTTGCGCGTCGCCGCCAGGCGCGCGGCCCAACCCCAAATCGATCCGCCCCGGATATAGCGCTTCGAGAGTCCCAAACTGTTCCGCTACCACCAGCGGTGCGTGGTTTGGCAGCATCACTCCACCACTGCCCACGCGAATCGTCTTGGTCCCTGCCGCCACATGCCCAATCAGCACGGCCGTGGCTGAGCAAGCCAGCCCAGGGATGGAGTGGTGCTCCGCCAGCCAGTAGCGCCTGTATCCAAGTTGTTCTACGTGCTGCGCCAGGTTCACCGACCGGGCAATTGCGCTGCCGGCGAACTCCCCAGCTCGCATGCCCACAAGATCAAGCACTGAAACAGCTATGCTTTTTTCCATTACCTGATTGGATGAGATTAATTGGAAAGCGATGCGACACTGGGACGAGCGCGCAATTCGCGCCAACCTCGGGCTCAACTTTGCCTCTTAGGCTGCTCCTACTGAGGCCGGCGTAGCGGTGCGATTTGCCATGAAATTCCCTCTGAGTTCAAATACTGCAAATCAAGGGATTTCAAGATTTTCAGTTACAGGAACCGATAAAAATAGTAACAGACTCGCGGAACCCGCATGTTTGGCTGTGATTTAAGAACTGGCGGAGAGAGTGGGATTCTCTGAGGCTCCCGCGGACAGGCTCTTTGCGTTCAATGCGATGCCAAAACCGAAGTCTTTACCGATGTTTATTGTGTATCACATCTGGAACATGCGTCGCACAAGAAACTTCAATTAACCCAAATCGGCCTGATTACGGTATGGATGGTATGGATGGC
>Ga0302320_10016804_pt1 | contig 14907 bp, 13 predicted proteins | sample Bog_T0_3_FD_202130 | JGI IMG/M metagenome (GOLD analysis project Ga0302320, IMG submission 202130) | Peat permafrost microbial communities from Stordalen Mire near Abisko, Sweden - Bog_T0_3 | ecosystem: Environmental > Terrestrial > Soil > Wetlands > Peat | place: Sweden: Abisko, Stordalen Mire... | reverse complement strand
ATTATTTTTCGGCCAATGAGAACGTCAGCTTTTGTGACATCCTCCAAAAAACCCCCATATATCGCGTATTCGGTAGAATATCGAAATAATATATTCCTACGCAAGGCCATAAACGCTCTAAGGGCGCTGGCCCAATAATTAATCAAACTTATAAAATTAAAATTTTAAAAGGGCAAAAATATTAACTATATAAATATTTAATAGTTTAAATTTTTTGAAATATAAAATTTAATTTCCAAAAAAATAAAAATAAAAATAGGGCGATTAAATGGGCAATTTACTATTGGCTACTATTGGCTAATTTCGTTGTTCATCGGCCGCTAGTGTTACTAACCGAAAAACTTTATTTGCTCGGCAGAAACTTTTTTTCCTGATTGGATATTAAGTAAGGCGTTGTGGCGACAATTTCGCGGCGCTAACCTATCTTATTCACCAAACGAGGCTGAAAAAGAAGGCTAAATATCCAAACATTCCTTTACGCATTCTCACATCACAGAGATCTTTTAACACTTCTATTCACATTCCTTTCAATCTGCGGTCATGGCTACAGCCTTCGAACTTGATAAAATCAAATGTAATCCAATCAAAGAAGGATTGAATTCCTTTCAATCCCTCTTTCAATCCCTCTTTCAATCGGCATGCGCAGATTTGCCCATTGCTGCCTCTTTTGATGTAGTGCAAGCTGTCTTTTCAACAGCTACTCCTGCAAGTATGTCCCAAAGGTCTTCCGCCTTTTCACCTTGCTAAGATATATAGTTGTCAAAAACCTTGTGCTCGACCTTATCCAAGCTCTGATGATTGAACCAGCGGCTCGAATTCTCCCCTCGCGAATAGCTGGCAGAACCCTCTCCGGTGACCTGGCTCTACTATATGGGCACCTGGATACAAACCAGCCAAACACGTTGGTTATCCGTCTCGTCATCCCTCTGGTAGATCATATCATAAAGAATAAACTCGATGCACCAATCCGGAACGATGAAGATATTTGGCTTGCAGTGTTCGACCTGGTCGCATTTACCAATTTAAAACAGGCCACACCCCCGATTGCCTTCAACAAAGCCATCCTTGACACACCACTACGATCCAGCTCGGCTTCTCAGAGGGGGGCTGAACAGACACACGACGAAGTTGATCAGCGAATTATTGAGGAACTCACGGGGCGCGTTTTCTACGATGTTAAAGGCTTCTACGATCGATACCTCCAGGGGAAGGACTGGTCGAACAAGGCAGGGGATATATGCACAAAGTCGATGACACAACATGCTGAAGGACGCTGGAGCGGGTGGCCAGAGCCTTCAGATGAAGGTCCATTTTTTGATTGGTTTATGAAATTTCAGGATACTGTTCTTAACGGACTTGGCCGCAGGTATTACACCTCAGCGAACAAAGTATTAAGGGGTTCGGAGGCTGATCGAAAGCTTGACATTTTCCTCGCACCTGCCAACGTTGCTTTACCGAACAGCGAACACGACTGGTCAAACGTTCTCGTTATTGGAGAACACAAATCGAACCCGAACGAGGACCAGCATACGAAGACATTGATACAGTTGGCGGGCTATGCACGTGAAGTGTTTGGAAGTCAGCCAGATCGTCGATTTATACCTGGCTTTACAATCTGCGGAAGTTTAATGCGTCTTTGGGTCTTCGATAGGTCTGGTCCGTACAGCTCAGAGAAGTTTGATATACATAAAGAGCCTAAGCGGTTTGTCAAGGCTCTTGCTGGGTATGCAATAATGACGGATACGGAGTTGGGGTTGAACACATTTATTAAGCGTGATGAGCTTGGTAGATATATCATCGCACACGATGTGAAAATTTATTTGGAGGACAAGCCAATCGCTTTGCAGAAAGCGATAGTATGTCGAGGAACGACGTGTTATCGAGGAAAAAGACTCGTTTCAAGGGACTGGGATTATGTGGTGAAGTTCGCATGGCCTTCTGACAAAAGATACTGGGAGGGAGATTTGTTGAAATTGGCCAAAGAGAGGGGAGTCACGGGCATTGCTACGTGGTTCAATCATGAGCAGATTACTGTCGACAGCGACCCGGACACTATTTCACATTTCCGACGGGACATGGATTTTGATAAGCCAAAAAAGCTATCTAACAAGGCCTCCTGGGTTGATACTGGTGCAGAGTCCAGCCGGGTATCGATGAGAAGAAGTCGGAGAGCAAGGTCTAAGAGCAGCATGAGCCGTTTTAAAGGTTTGGGAACCAGCCCTAGTAGCGCGACGACCTCTTCTGGGCGAAAAAGAAAGGAAGCTGAAGGTTTTGTTGGGAGTAGTGTGAGGAAGAGATCCAAATCGAGCGATAGTCGAAGTGGTCTAGCAAAGGTGCAGACCAAAGAATACGAGCCAGGCACAGCGATTGTCTACAGCATTCAAGAAACCGAATCTGATAGCCTTGCAGGCTGTCAGAGCGAGACCTACGGCAACCGGATACACTGTTGTTTAGTTACTTCCCCTGCTGGCCGACCACTTCAAGACTACCAATCGGTCACAGAGCTTTTAGAGGCATTGCGTGATGCCATCAAAGGTCACAAGTCACTTCTCGAGAATGGGAGGATTCTCCATCGTGACATTTCCGAAAAAAATATTATTATCACAGAACCTGCCACTGAAGGAGATCCAAAGGGGATGTTGATTGACTTGGACCTAGCGAAGGAATTGGAGAGTCTCCGCGGTGGAGCCAGTTATCGGACTGGTACGATGCAGTTTATGGCGATCGAGGTGCTTCAAGGAAAAGGCCACACGTACCGTCATGATCTCGAGTCTTTTTTTTACGTTTTCATATGGGTGTGCATTCGTTATGGCCAAGATACCGTTAATAGTACACTGGAAGCATCAGCAACGAGTAGATTACGGCGTTGGTATACTGGAACGTATACGGATATAGCTGACACAAAAATTGGCCATATGGATAAGAATGTGTTTGAGAACATCATCGCAGAGTTTGCGGTGAAGTTCGAGACTTTGAAGCAGTTGGCTCGAAAGCTCCGACATGTTATCTTTCCAATTAAAGATGGAGCAATTTTTACCGGAACTTTTCGTGACAAAGATATAATGTATAATGGGATGATTGAGGCGTTCAATATGGCGATTGCCTCTGGGGGAAATAACGGTAGGCAAACAAACACATAGGTAAGGTGCATAAATTTTAGCAGTATAAGGTATATTGTTTAAAAAACGGGATTATTAATTGTATATTTATGGCTTTGCCTGTGTGATCTTCTATCGGTACTTGAGAGGAGGGTGCAACCTGGAGAGATTCAGTCTTCAGGCAATTTAGGTAATTTTTCTCAACGTTTCCTATAAGTACGGTCTCTCAACTGCATGCATGGTCCGTCCCATGGCTTCTTATTTCTCGATTGAACTACGACTTACTTTTTCCGAAAGGTAAATTTTCAGCCTTCCTGGGATCTCTGCTCCCTTTACAACGTGGCTTGGATTGGTCCTCGCCTTACATGGAGTTTCCACCTTCCAACATATTATGGCTGTTGCTTGCTCCTAGCAATCACCAACTTAAATCTTCCTCCGCCCCCGTCAATCCAAGTTCCTTTTCCCTCCTAACCACCGACATACTCTCTCTGTTCCCTCTTTTGCTACTGGAATATTTTCCTCATAAGCAACATTCACTCTGGAATCTCCCCTTTCAAGAAACAAATCTTAATTAAAGCGCCGTGCTATCTTTCCACCCATGGATGACCCCAGTATTGCTCCCCCCCTCCAAGGCAAACCCAGGTGACTGGGAAGATATTTCAGATCCCGCGGAACGCAGATGAGCTCAGAATCGTATTGCACAAAGAGCCTGGCGTACCTAACCTACTTTGATATACCAACTAAATGGGTATTAATATTTTATAGGCCAAAATCGAACAACTTACCCAATCTGCGCCAAGGACTATAGAAAGAACCCTGCCAATCATTTCCACTCAAATTACCATAGTCCTTGCCCAATAGCAAGATGTCAATGCCGTTTCATAAAAACCCACCATTTTTCCACACACATGAAATTTTGCAAATAGTAAGTATAAGTTACCTATTTCTATTGCAAGCGTCCGGCTTACATGACGAAAAGGTCTTCGCAGAAAGTAATATCGAATCCGAAGAAATATATAGGAGCACCAGACGAAGAAATAAATGATGAAGATACTATCGTGGTAGATCATAGGATGGGGCAAGGCCGAGATCTTGTGCAACTACACCTACAGCCACCTTAAACATGGATGAGCAACCCTGTTTCTGTGTTCCTGTGGCTGGTGAGGCCTCCTTTTTTCCTCTTTAAAGTCTCAGAACCTTCTTCCTCTTCAGACCTCATCACGATCCGTTAAATCTCAAATTTCAAATTCTTTATCCTTTTCGACAAACACGTCGAGTGATTTTTAAACTCTTGTTCCACTGCCCACGTAGACTCCAATAAACCTACAAGGCTTATGGCCTATCTACCTAATCACCCACGAAGCTCTACCAGCTTCACAAATAGAAAGCATCTCGGCAGAGAGACGGAGATTGGCTTGATCTGCGGGGGTGTAATACTCGGGATAACGCTGTCTCTCGGAATTCGCTGGTGGGTTCTTCGATATCGAAGATTAAGTGAGTCTTATGTAGCACGAATTCCGTTACTTGTGACTGAACATCTGCAAATATGATTATATGTCGGATCTCCTGCAAGCGGTGTCTCCGAAGAGTTTAGCTTTCCCAATCCGCGATCATCTGTTCTCCAAGGAATATCCCTCGAGTTCTTAACCCACCAGCACAGCGCTCAGCCCACATGCGATGTCGCTCCTCGTGACGTGTAGCTTCCCACTGAGTTGGAGCTAGAGAACCTTGTCCGAGTTTCGAAAGACGTGCTACAAAATGGTATTCCAGGCATCGTTCGTCAAATCGTGGGGATTCCCACGTCCACAGAGTTGGATGCACACCCTACTGAAGTAGAAAATAACGTATCACAAGATCTACGTGAAAGTGAGTCAATCAAGGGAAAAGTTGAAAATTGCGGAGAGGGCAAGCATGCCTCTCCTCTTCACCAAAAACTAAAGCAAAAAGAGGAAGTTACTTGAGTAAGTCTATTAGGATTCTATGATGTTTATAGCTTTACTCTAAAGTTTGCAAGATCGTTCTTCTTCGAGCCCCCATACTAGCCATTACAAATGATAATAGTGAATAAGTGACGGAAGAATCCCATATTTCTCTAAAAGTCAATGCCGTACTTTCAAGTCGAATAAAACTAACTGCAGAAGTAGTTGAAGGGCTAGGCCCCGAACCAATGCCTCCCACCACTGGTGGCTTATTGCAATGTGACGTACTGGATTGCGGTAAGACTTTCATAAGTCAATCAGGGTACAAGCATGCACCCACGTAATTCATGTCCCACTCTCTCTATCTAACGCAATAGCAGCCATCACGTACGATACCGCCTCAAGCTCCATAAATGCGAGAGTTGCCAAAGAGGGTTTGGAACTTCAAAAGATCTCCATCGGCATATTAATGGTCCATGGGAGGGAGGATGAAGATGTTAGAGATGAGGGGAAGCGAGAGAATAGAATGTCTCTTGACCGTAGGGTGGCTCCTGGTGGCTTTCCATGAGGGGCATATCCCACCTACCTACATTCTGTGGTAATGTTTTTTCAAGTAGTTTTTATGATTTTCCGGTTTTCAGATTTTAGATAGGAATTCAGGATGGTAAATCTCACAGCATACGCAAGTGCAGTTCCTGGGCAAACAAATGAGAAGATCCAAAAGGAAAAGTTAAAAACATGCTATTCAAGAGAATGGAACAAGACATCAGATCAAGAAAAAATGGTCTTCGGATCTCATATTTCACATTGGCTCTTTGAGCATAGGAAGTCCTCCACACCCGTAGGTTCAATTTCAGCCAGGGAAGGAGCAATTCGTTTCTTAATAAGCTATCAGTGAAGGCAAGCGCTTCTTTTCCTCAAAATAACAACATCCCCAAAGCAGAAGTAAGAACACCCTCATGTCCTCAATAAATGCCCACTTCCTTTCGCCATCACCGCTACAAACAAACATCGGTTATCGTATCTTCAATCCACCATCATTCTGACTCGTGTTTGATATCAGTATCAGTATCAGTAGATATTACCCTTCGCTTGGAATCCATTCGTTGCAAACAAATATCCTCGCACGCGTATTTGGTATTCCAATTCTCGCTTTTCTTGACCAACTTTCACATTAACACCATGTGCTAACATTTCTGCAGAACGATCTCTATATCATCGGCTCGAATACTAGAGGGACACGCACAAACTCGTCTTTCGCTCAGTGTCATCGACAGAGCGTTGTTCACATTCCCTCATACAGATCATTCCCCCAAGCCGAACACACCAACAAGAGCTCGCCAAGGACCCCCGAATTGAACTAGACATAATTATTGTTCTAAGTGCTTCTTTTTAGTTTTCCTCTTGCATTTGGTGTCATCACCTGTGCAAGATCCCATTCCTCGGTCTAAGTTCTTGCACCCCAGCACACCTTCCAAAGCATAACACTGTAAAAATGGCATCAATCGGTAGACGACTAAGCCGCACACCCTCATTCTTGGGGGAAGAGCCTAGAGAAAGCTTCATTCAAGCTGGAACAATTGATAACGACGGGAGTTTTGACCAAAAGGGCGTGATGTAAGCTCTAAATCCTCTCATGCAATGAAACATTCTTTTGACCACCACTAACAATGTCAGTGTCTATCGCGATTTTCACATGCTACCCGGTTGTCTTCATGGCCATTGGCTAGTGACATTTAACGATGAGACAGATCGCAAAATTGATATTGTTTATCACCACCGCCGGCAAAGGTGTGAGAATTTCACATACAAGGACCATTGGAAAGGATCTCGATGGGAGACGGCTTCCAAGAAACAATTACTCAAACACATCAAGGCAAAAAAGGGATCAAAATGGGCCGAAAAAGAGGCTAGACGACGGCCCTGTCATGTTCCGGAACCTTTCCGACATTCAAGAGCGAGTCAGTACATTCCGAGGGCCACCTTGGACATGAAGAGCAAGGATCGAACCGCTGGTAAAGGTTGGAAGCAAGTTTATAGAGACGAACTGGTAATTACAGAGGGCGAAGAGGCGGGAGAAGAGGAAACGAAGAAAGATATAGCGAAGGCGAAGAAAGAGCAGTCACAGAAGGATAAAGCAATGTTCAAGATATGGAAGGCCGAGGAAGCAAAGAAAAATATGGCGAAGACACAGGACGTGGACAAGCAGCCACAGAAGAAAAATGAAAATTTCGAAACATGCAAGGCCGAAGAGGGAAAGAATGGAGATCGTTCAATCACTTCAAATGAATCAGGATCCGCCGAAAGTTCATGTGATTCTGGGAGCCTCTTTGCTTCTGAAAACTTGCCGGTATCAGAAGAATCATTTACTTCAACAGATTCAAAGGCTTCTGGAGCTTCTGAGACCCCAACAGTGATAAGTGAACTGAGAGAATCAGAGGAGCCAACCATTTCAATCTCAATAACACATTCGCCATGTCCCCCTTCCCAATACATTTTCAGAAATATCGTTGGAAATCACTCAATTACTGTTCGCATCACGATCTCTTCGCATCATCTCACAAATCGTTTGGATGAAGTCGAAACGGACCCATACAAGCTAAATGCTTCGCCTAGAAGCTCGTCCACTTCGATTAAACCGCTCAATTTACCACAACCAAGCGAATTTGAAAGCCCAAATGAGCCAGAGCAATCGAACGAATCGGAAAACTGAAACTAATCATCAGAGAAACCAAATGAGTCGGGAGAACCAAACAAAATCGAGAAATCCAGCGGGCCAAAAGAACCAGCTGACTCAGCCCCCCCCCCCAAAAGAATTAGAAAGAGCAAAAACCAGTACGAGTACGACCGTGATATCATTCTCAATGACTCGCTAAAACATGTATTTTTCGTAGCAGATTATGGTGCCCATGCCCATGCCCATGCGATAGAATTTGAGGAAGAATGGCAAGACCCTCATGGCATTCATTCTACAAAGTTATTATTGGAGCTTTGTGCACTGATGAGAATCAGTGGTCAACTGGCGAACAAGGAGGACTTGATGGATGGAGGAAGAGATGAGATGACATGGTATGCCGTAGCGATGATAGTAACTAACCGCCATGCTTGGTCCTTATTTCTTGTACACGACTTCAATGTTTACTTTTCTTTTCACTGAGACAACATGAAAAAAGGAAGGGAAGAGAGAGCAGTAAAACCCTAGCGAAATAATTTTCAACTTAATTGTAAGAATTGTAAGTAGCAAGCCTTTAATCATTGTATCATCCGCTAAGTATTTGAGCTTTTAAGTGAAGTGAATGTGTTTGAGAATGAGAATTGAGATCGTCAGATGTGAATAAGACATCGATCCAACCTTCCCTCCTCTCTACTGCGCCATCTCCTACCCAATATTTCTCCATCTACCCCAATCAACAGGGGTTTTCCTTAGAAATCTTCCTATAAACACTTGTCTACTCTCTCTGATACTCAGACTCACGATTTGTATGGGAAAGGCTAGAAGGGAATTGTGATGATACTAACATATGTAGTAAGAGCAGGAAAATAGGTGACGAACTAATAGGTAAGGAGGGAATCACGACAAGATAGATAGGACGAGAGAAGGGAGAAGATAAATGGAAAAGGGTATTTAAGCCGATGAATCAAGTGCAAGAAGCGAAAGAAGAGGGAGATGGGAAGATAGGGGAATGGAGGAATTGTATGGTGTCTTTGTTGCTTATCCTGTTCTAGCCTATTTTAACTATGCATTACTCCATTATGTCATAGGTAAACCTTGTTACTGCCACGACATAAATTCAACAAACTCAAAATTCAGAAATCCTAGCCCATCTATTTGCTCCTTTGTTGCTTTGTTCCGTTGTTCCGTTGCTCCTTTGTTCCATTTTAAAATAAAATAAATTCGAAAAAGTCAAAAAAATCAAAACTAAAATCAAGAATGCAACCAAGAACCAGTCGAGACAAATCAAAAAGCTCCGCCTTAATGCCCTCCTAGACGCCATCTTGATCCTATGCTAGCACCTTGCCGCCTACCTCAAACTCCATTCAACACTCGTGGTATGTTGGTAAAGAATGACGATGAAAGAAAAGGAACGATGATGAGGGATGACATGACAATGGAGGGTATCTATCGACCGGGGACTGTTTGCACGTCCTATTAGTACCTGTCTTGGGAATGAAATTTTCGAAATATTCAAGGGAAAGACTGGCGGGTTCGGGGGGAAGGCACGGGCAGGGTGAAATAGGGTAAAGGGAAAGATATAGGTAGGGTACAGCTGGGAAAAGAGGTACGAGCAAGGCCGGACGAGGGTAAAACAAGGTAAAGGAGGAGGTCACGACAAGGGAAAGAAGATGGAAAATGGAAACTTACAGGGATCAATTGGAGGCTTCGGCTTAGGTTTCGGTTTCAAATCGCCTTGTGATTTTCCTCCTTTACTGCTGCATTTGCTGGAGAGTGGACCGGGGCGGATGGGCAGGGTGGCAGTGAAGGAGTGGATGGCAGCCATTTTTGGTGTTTGGTGGGTGTTGGGGATTGTGGAGAGGTTAGTCGAAGTTTGAACGAGATCTCGGCGAGGTACAGGAAAGGTAGATGAAAATGCCGAGAACGTGGATCGAGATGTGGGTATTGATCTTGATGTCAATGTGGACAAGCGAAGCTTGTGTTGAGGAGTTCGGATTTAGCAGGTTGGATCGAAGAATGATAATAGGTAACAGGTTGGTCTCTTGAGTAGTTGGGGTTCGATTCGGGCGGCGAATCGCAGGTATTCGATATGTGTTATATGTAATGCGCTTCAGCAGAACGAAATGAAATTAAGCGCTGACGTAAAGGTATAGCTGGTGGTTTCCTAAAGATAAAACGAGAAGAGACCTTCTATTTATCGCGACCGAGCATATAAAAGAGTAGAGAGGTAAAAGTGATTGTTGTGGTGATACGTGAGCAAGATGTCGTCAGATCTCAAGATATTTATTCGCCACTGCCGCTGTTGATCCCTTTGCGTAATAATAGAAAATTGATGGAATTGATGAATTGAGAAATTGAAATACACAAACAAAGGATTTCAAGTTCCTTAAATATCTCCTACCTATCTCATTACTACTAAGAAAGAGGGCGATTAGGAGGCCTTTGCCCTGTGTTGGCAACAATTATCAGTGCTCAATTTCCGCTTTGTCCTCGACATGAAAAGCCCTGCCCTTTCTTATCACGAAGGGCGAGGCAATTCCACTGTGACCCGTTTCTGTTTCGCCCTCTTTGTTTTCACCGGTCGCCCAATACAAGATTCAAGACTTCAAACCAAATCAGCAAATAACGCTCAATTGAAAATCGCGGGGGGAAAAAATTGATGACGATGAGGAATCCAGGAACCGTTGGAGGCCTCTTGATGCCCCGTGTTTCTGACTAATTGGTAAATCTTGGCGACTCAGCCAATGGGGCGCCTTACCGGCGAATGGGTGTAGACGTCAGCTGGGTTGATTAATGGGTAGCTAAGAAAGAAATGGCATCGTATCAAATCGATCGCTTAGGATGGAACTGCCGCCCCTTGATTTATTTTGTACACCGGTATACTTACACCGGTGAACAACATGACATGACGAGCGGTGAAATGCTAATTAGTTAGGACGAACGGTGTCGAGCATATGAGATGATTAAATATTGTGGCTGAGTAAATGAGGCACAGCTACCTCACCGATAACGGCCTCAGGAGGGGCGAACAATAGGCAGACTTCAATAATGAAAAAAGGGCTACCGGGTTTTAGGCAATTTTCGCTGTGCGCTCGCCCTGACGTATTGCGAGCCTCGCCCTTTTGGAATGAGGGGTATATGGAGGGCTGTGCATGTTTACTTATTCATTTTTAGGGTGGGGATTGAAAAATTTAGAGGGCAAAAGTTGTTAATAGGGTAAAAGAGAGGGTGATGGGGGATCTGGAGGGGCGATTGAAGACTTGGGTTGTTGGGATCATGGAGCATCCGGGCTAGCCGATTGAGGTAATTTTGCGCTCTATAGATAGGCAGCTAGGATGAGGGAAGTTAGTGGAGCATGAGGACGTAGGTAGGTATGGAAAAATACGAGTGACTCACCTTACAACAGCAACCCAGCAACCCAGCACCAGACAGCGACTATGATCACGCATGCACAAAATTGGCGAGTGCTTTGAAAAGATGCAAAGTTGAACCCGTAGATTCAAAGTAATAGAAACAGTATCCGAACAGAATGTATGACTCTTCCGCGTACTCAAGAAGACCATTTTCGTTTCCCAAAGCACATCTTCATCTCATCTCGTCTCATCTCATCATCACCATCGATTAAAAGAGGCTATGAAAAGAAAACAAAAGGGGTACGGCAAAAAAAGAAGTCCGTTTATGTGCCAGCCTGACCGTTATGCGCGGTGAGAATCCCCAAAACTCCATGCAAAGTGTCGGCAAAGTGAACGAGATGACAAACAAAAGAAATTAAATACAAGTTATGGTTCCGATGACCTGGTGTGCGCCAATGTTGTACTTTCGAAACATGAACGGGTTCCAACTCCCTCTATCGCTCTATCTTGGGCGGCTGCCAACCGTTGAGGTAGGCCATCAGACCCATACCAATCAGAACTACGCCTAACATAGATGCGTAGGGAGCTGAGTGGTACATCGATGGATCATGACCACCCGGAGGTCTTGTAAGAGTGGCTGGTCCTGGGCGTGCAGGATTGATTTCATCTACCGCACCCGCCGCACTTCCACCTTCCAGGCTAGTTTTCCGCAACAATAGGCCTGTTTGAATCAAGTCGGTCTTTCCATTAAGTAAATGCTGGTCTGCCTTTGATTTGCTGTTGGGCGATCGTGCATGCTCAGTAGATGAGGACTGTCGAGCTGACTCCTCCATTCGAATTTTTTCTACCATTTCCGCCAATGTTTTTCGATCCGAATCCCTCTCTGTTTCAGCGATCTCAGCACGAACTTTGAAAGACTCCATCTGCTGCTTCAACTCTTGCATCTCCACCATCATCGTCACTAGGCGCTGCTCGAGAAGCACACTCGAAGCACTGATAGTCTTAGGGTCGACCGATTTATCCTCTGCTGAATCTGTCTTTTCCTCCTCTTGGGACTCTATTGCTTCTGACGGCGGTTCAAATGTGTCCTCAAGAATAGAGCCCTCTAGGAGAGGCTTTGTGGTTTCATTGGTAATGGCATCTAACGATTGAGATTCTAGTCGTTTTGCTAATTCTTCCGCGGTCTCTCTTGCTTGTCGTTCTTTTTGTAGCATTTCTTCCAAGTCCCGCATTCGAGCACTTTGAACATCGATTTCCTTCCTCGCCGTTGCCAAAGCCTCAACTAGCGAAATGATCTGGCTTGAGGGCTCTTGGCGAATTGGAGAAATACTTGGCACAGAACGCGGTCGCTCAGTATTCGAACGCTTTAGGGATGATGAGGAGGAATCGCCAGCATGAGATCGAGCGACATCAGGCTTTTCTGGGAGTGGTTGTTGTGGCGGAGGTGCGGGAGGGTCGGAGAATCGAGGTTTGGTATCTCCTTTGAACGACAACGAACCGCCATTCGCGTGGGAAGATTTCGGTTGTTCGATAGCTAGGGCTTTATCATGTTCCTTAATATCTTCTCTAGACAGCAAAGATCCAACGAAGTTCTCTGTCCGACCCAAATCAGTGGTAAGCAATCGTGCTGTTCTCATCTCAACCTGGATAATATTGTTAGAGGTCGGTGTATAGTAGCTTTATTCAATGACTTACAGAAAGCCTCTTGACAATCTGCTCGGTCGTCACAGGTGTCAACCAATAATTCATAGGCCGTTGCTGCCCCATACCACTCATTTGACTTCCAGCCACACTTGCCGGAGGACCCAGGCGACCGTTGCTCATGATCGACCCCTGACTTCCTGCGCGCCCTCTTGGCTGCATACCTCCTTGGGATGGTAACATCATTGCTCCATTAGCAGGATCCAAATCCCCAAAATTCATATCTAAGACGTTATTTGTGGCTCCAAGGTAACCCGCATGTTCCACTTTGGCAGCAACCTTGTGGTGGACAACCGTTTTCTGGTCCTCGCTCACAATATCAATCCCAAGTTCCAGATGGTCCTGTGATTGAAGTTCATGCGGCTCTGAATCTCGGTTCTCGGGGGATAATCGAGCTCCATTGACAAATGTACCGTTGGATGACTTAACGTCCCGAATGTAGACCTTTCCATTCCTATCAGCCCATATCTCTGCATGCTGCCTGGAAAGGACTTTGGAGTCGAAGAAGCCATTGTCAGGTGTCGGTACAGTTTTGGCATTTGTTTGCCGTCCGATTCTAAGACTGTCGGGATAGTAAGGTACAGATATCGTTTTTCGCTCAAAAGTTCCGTTCATGGACAACAAGTACAAGACGGGATTACCTTCTCCAACGCTGGCTGCGGGTCGAGCACCATTGAGCTGCTGAGTTGAGTTTGATTGTATTTGCTGGGATGGAAGTACTGGCGCAGGTTGGTGGATGGAAGAAATGGCGGATGACGCAGGTGTGCCATTTGTGGTCAAAATAGATTGGGGCCGCGTTGCTGTTGAACCAGATATTGTTTCTCCCTTTCCTGACGGCCATGGACCTGCCCTCTGAACCTTTTTTCGTGCTGCTGCCGTTCCCCAAGGTTCTCCGCTTGTGGACATAGCAACCCCGTTGGTCTGCGGCCCCGGCTGAGATATTGTAGTTGTAGTCGTAGATGTCGAGGAATTTGACGATGAAGAAGAAGATGAGTTGGCGCGCTGAGCGCTCTTACGTGGCATGAACATTCTTGCGACTTCGTCGGCGTTCATTGAATTGACTCCTTGTGTAGAATTAACACCCCATGCTGACCTGCTGATCTGCTGGAAGTTCGGTGGATTCGCGACTGCCGTCATCTGTGTGATCTATTGGGGGGGGGGGCTTTCGATTGAAGATGAGCGTTTTGATGATATAATGAAGATATCGGCGATGGGTGGATATTGGTCGTTGGAATGCTGCTGTATTCCAAGTCTAAGCTGACTGCAACAGCAGGCGCTTTTCTTCACCACCCCTCACTTAAGCATCCAGAAGACGAAATATGATACAGCGATTCGCTTAACGTAAATAAAGCATCTAAGATCCAGGGGAACTGCATTGTTGTCGACTGTCAGCAATTTGCTTGAAGATTTGGGCGCCACGACGGCAGAGCCGCAAAGAATAAAAATCGTCCGAAAAGGGCTCCTTCTTCGTGCAAGGAGGATGCAAAGTTCGGCAGAGAAAAGAGAAGGATCATATGTACTCACAGTTGGGTCTCTTGGGCGCACAGTGGCAATTGCTGGTGGTCTTCGAAAGGGTATACCTTTTGGCGTTGATGTTGCTAAGGTGGAAAGTTTGGAGATTTGGAGATGGAGAACGGATTAGCCCGTATTGGGTTGGTACGCGAACTAACCAGGGGGTTCAACTTTGTGCGGAACCAGAGCACGCGCGCACTGAAACATGAATCAGAGTGCAACAAGAAATAAATGTACCGGCTATGGATCTGAATCTCGAGTCATCGAATCGTGGCTCTACAGTTGGAGATGGGAATTAATTTTTGTCCTGTTCTATTCTTTTACCATGTAAAGGATGAGTCCCACGTGACCATTTGAATAAAAAGAGGGGGTCCAAGCTTAGCAGCGGGCCATAGCAATTAGCCGACGGAAGAGCCGTTAGCTTTGCTTTACTTTACACGAAAAACCTGGAGAAGTTACAATTGCAACTGCATACGGTATCAAAACCGCTTTTTTATTCGCAGCTACTGCATACTGCCCAATTTCTGCTACTCCAAATGCCTCCTCCACCAAGTACACATGTCGGCGGACAAGCTCCGTCAACCTTTGATAAGTGTGAGTATGGCCAGTCCCCCTGAGAGATATAGCTTCGGTGGAGCAAAGAAATGAAC
>Ga0302320_10016803_pt1 | contig 14908 bp, 14 predicted proteins | sample Bog_T0_3_FD_202130 | JGI IMG/M metagenome (GOLD analysis project Ga0302320, IMG submission 202130) | Peat permafrost microbial communities from Stordalen Mire near Abisko, Sweden - Bog_T0_3 | ecosystem: Environmental > Terrestrial > Soil > Wetlands > Peat | place: Sweden: Abisko, Stordalen Mire... | reverse complement strand
TTGGCCTCGTTCAGCCCGCCGATCCGCACCCCGATCGCATCGATGCCCTTGATCAGCAGATAGTTGCTTTTGATCGCAGTCGGCCCACCGCCCAGAAACCCCAGGATCAGCAAACGCCCGCACCACGCCAGGCAGCGCAGCGACTCCTCCGCGACTTTGTCGCCGATCGGGTCATAAACGATGTCCACGCCCCGCCCGCCGGTCAGGTCCTTGACCCGATCGACAAACCCCGAACGGTAATCGATCGCGTAATCCGCCCCTTCCTCCAGACAGGCCGCGCGCTTCACCTCGGTGCCGGCCGTGGCAATAACCTTCGCGCCGAACGCCTTGGCCATCTGGATCGCCGCAATCCCGATCCCGCCGGCCGCACCGTGAATCAGCACCCATTCGCCCGCCTGCATCCGCCCGCGCTGCAGCAGCGCGTGATAGGCCGTCGAGTAGGCGCCGCGGAAAACCCCCGCCTGCGCCAGGCTCAGTCCCGCCGGCACCTTGTCGCACAGCGCCGCCTTGGCATTGCCCAGTTCCGCCAGCGCCCCCAGCGTGTGCCGCGACATCACCGCATCGCCGACCGCAAAGCCGGTCACGTCAGGCCCGACCGCCACGACATGCCCCGCCGCCTCGCCGCCCGGAATGAACGGCGGCTCCGGCCGGAACTGGTATTTCCCGGCCAGCATCAGAACGTCCACGTACTGGACCCCGCGCGCCTCGATTCGCACCTGGATCTCGCCTGGCCCCGGGGCAGCCGGATCAGGCAGCACCCGTTCCGCCAGCACCTCAGGGCCACCAAACCGCTCACAAACCATCGCTTTCATGATGAACCCGCCCTCCGTTCAAAAATGACAAACTGTATCAAGAACCTGCCGAGCGAAATACACTGCCACGTGCGGCTTGATTGTGGTCAATTCACTCCGGTAGAAGACCCATTGCGTGTGCTCCGGTCATACAAGGACAGTGAGGATACAATGTCCAACGCCACCAGTCTGACCGATACGGTCCCGTCTAACCAGTCCGACGATCCGGTTGTTCTTCAGGCGCTGCGAACAACCCCGCTGCTGCACGACCTCACCGATTCGGTGCTGCAGCGTCTGGCGGCGATCAGCCGTATCGTCAACGCGCCCGAGGATGCTGAAATCTGCCGCCAGGGGGAAGCCGCCGACGAACTGCTGATCGTCCTGGAAGGACAGCTTGCCGGCTTCAGCACCGCCGCCAACGGCACGACCGCGGTGGTGGAGATCATCCGCTCCGGCGAAACACTCGGTCTCGCAGCACTCCTGGCCCGCCTGCCCCGCCTGCTCGGTGTGCGCACCGTCACCCCCAGCAGTGTGCTGTCGATCGACGCGCATGGCCTGCTCGGCCTGGTCGAGCAGGAGCCGTCGCTGGTCACCGCGCTGCTGCGGGCCCAGGCCAATGAGTTCCGCGCTCTCGTTCGCCAGGTCTGCGACCTCAAGCTGCGCACCACCGCCCAGCGCCTTGGCTGCTACCTGCTGTCGTTGTCCACCGAAAAACAAGCCAACGCCACCGCATTGCGGCTGCCGTTCGACAAGCGGCTCCTGGCCGCACGCCTCGGCTGCCGTCAGGAAAACCTCTCCCGCGCCTTCGCCGCGCTCCGCGGGTTCGGCGTCGAAACCCACGGCGCACGCGTCATCCTGCACGACATCGCCAGCCTCCGAACCTATTCCGAACCGGACGAGGCGGTGGGTTAGCCTCAAGACACAAGCCGAACCGCCATCAACCCTTGCCCATCGCGCGCTGTTTCCACAATTCCCAAGGCCGATCGACCAGCGCATCATTGGTTTTCGCGGCAGCCGCGGCCTCCTCGGCGTTCAGGAAAATCGGCGTCCCGAGTTTCAGCGCTTCCGCCTCCATCCGCGCGTTGACCTCGGTGTAAACCGCCCGGAACACAACATGACGAATTGACCGGGCGGCAGCGACCGAACCGTGCCCCCGCATCAGGATCACCGTATGATCGCCCAGCGCCGCCGCCAGCGCATGACCCAATGAGGCATTGCGGATCAGCATGTCGGTGGCCGGACCGGCGGTGTCGCGGATCTCGAACACCGGGACCCCGGTCCCCAGGAACCCGGCGATATGGTTCATCGGCTGCAGCTTCACGCCCGTGTCGGCAAACGGAATCACCGCCGGCGAGTGGCTGTGCACGATGGCGATCACGTCGGGCCGAACCTTGTAGAGTTCGCCGTGTATGAAGCGCTCCAGATACGATGTGCGGCCAAGCGCATCCACCGGCACGCTGTCCAGATCGTACTCCAGGATGTCGTCCCGCGTCACCAGCGCCGGCGCCATGCTGCGGGACAGCAGATACCGGTTCGGATCCGTGTCGTGCCGCACGCTGACATGGCCGAAACCATCGACCACGCCCTGGTCGTACAGGATGCGGTTGGCGGCAACCAGATCATCCAGCAAAGCCGCACTGGCCGGACCGGCCGAGGCAGGCGGCGTCTGCCCCCAGGCCGGCAGGGCTGCAACCGCGGCCGCTGCGGCAAACAAGCCCCGCCGGCCAAGCGACGCCGGCGCACAACAGAAGCACATTTCGACCCCGCCCTTTTTCGCCTCTCCTAGCGACTGCCGATGTCAAAGCCAATGGCTCTTGTGGCACGATCTGTTGGCGCCGGTGTCGTGTTGTATAAGGAATATCATCGTCTCATTTCTGCCAGTCGGGGCAGGGCACTAAACAGACCCGGCGTTCGCCCCGAGACGACCGCTGCGACCATGGGCCGGAGAGGGAAGGCCGCGCGATCAGTCGCGCTGTCCGATAGCCTGTTTCCTGTCGGATTGACACCATGCCGCGGCCCTGGTTGGGACGGTGGCGGTTTGGCGACCGCGTTCAACGCCAAGACGCCACGGCGCCAAGCCTTTTGGCCATTTGGCCATTTGGCCGGCGTGACGACTGGCTACCGGGGTGGGCAATCCGGCAAGCGTTTCATGCTCTTGGCGACTTGGCGTTGAACGCGGAGGTTGAAATGACTGAGCCGGAAAAGTGGTGGCAAGGGCTGGCTCTGCGACAACTTGCTGCAACTTTGTGTCCGCTTGATAACTTTTGGTCCCCGATTTCACCCGACCGTCACGGACCCGCGATGCCGCCCGGTTTTGATTCCGACAACGCATCAGAACGCCTGGACTCGTCTCAAACCAGAACGCGATAAGAGCCAAGCCAATAATCCCCGCGCCCCCACCCGCAAAGGAACTGCCCATGGACGCAATCGATCCCCACGCCCTGAAGGCAGCGCTCCACGCCCAGCGCCCGATGCTACAGGAACTGTTCGCCCAGCTTCGGCAGGACGGGCTCGACGAGCCCGGCGTGTCCCGCGACCCGTATGGCCCCGGCGAGCAGCGCGCCCACACGACGGTCGCCAACGCCGCCGCAGCACTCGGGCTGGAAATCGGCCACGACGATGCCGCCAACCTCTACATGACCCTCCCCGGCCGCGACCGCAGCGCACCCGTCCTGGTCATCGGCTCGCACCTCGATTCCGTCCCGCACGGCGGCAACTTCGACGGCGCCGCCGGCGTGCTCGCGGGCCTGGCGACCGTGGGCGCGCTGCGCCGTCTTGGCCTGACGCCGGACTGCGACATCGTCGTGATGGGCATCCGCGCCGAGGAAAGCGTCTGGTTCCAGGTTTCCTACATCGGCAGCCGCGCCAGCCTGGGAACCTTGCCCGACGGCGCCCTCGACGTCCGCCGGGTCGATACCGGCCGCACCCTCGCCGACCACATCGCCGAGTGCGGCGGCAATCCGGCCGCCCTGCGCGTTCGGACCCGCCATTTCGATCCCGCGCACATCCGCGCCTACCTCGAACTCCATATCGAGCAGGCACCCAGCCTGGTCGAGGCCGAACGTTCCGTCGCGATCTGCTCCGGCATCCCGGGGAACTTTCGCTACCCCGACGCCTGGATCGAGGGCCAGCACGACCATGTCGGCCTGCCGCGCCGCTTCCGCCACGACGCGGCGATCGCCGGGGCGGAGTTCGCGATGGCGCTCGACTCGCTTTGGGCCGACCACGACCAGCGCGCCATCCCCATGGCCTGCACCTTCGGGCGTTTCCACACTGACGCCGCGGCGCATGGCCTGACGATCGTCCCCGGCGCATTCCATTTCAGCCTGGACGTGCGCGCCTATGACGAAGCCATTCTGGCCGGGCTGGAACACCAGGTCGGACGCATCATCGCAGGCATAGAGCAACGCCGCGCCGTCCGGTTTCATCTCGGCCCCAAGGCCCAGGCCGCGGTCGGACAGGTCGATCCGGATATCCAGGCCGGCTTCGAGCTTGCGGCCAGTACTCAGGAGATTCCCGTATTGCATCTCGGCAGCCCAGCGTCGCACGATGCCGCTGCGTTCAGTGCCGTCGGCGTGCCGATGGGAATGATCTTTGTCCGTAACCACAACGGCAGTCACAATCCGCGGGAGGCAATGGCCATCGAGGATTTCCTCGACGGCACAGCCATTTTGCTACAGTGGATCGTAACGGAAACGACACGCAAGATGATGTAACAGCTTGGAATCGCAGATGCATCACAGGGACAGTTTCGAGCAAGCGACCAAACCGCCGGTTCCGGCCGGCCCGGCTCGGTCCTTTCGCTGGCTCGTGATCGCCCTCTATTTCGTGAGCGGGCTGGCGTTCCTCTCCGACATTTTCCGCGACAACACCCTGGCATACGGCATTCTCTACGCTCCCCTCGTCGCGACCGCAGTCTTTCACCGAAGGCGCGCAGGCCTGTGGATCCTCAGCGCCGCCGCTTGCCTCATGGTCATTGTCGGCGCCTTGTTCCCGGTCATCGCCTCGGACCTGCCGGACATGATCGGCAACCGCGTCCTGTCGATCCTCGCGATCGTCGCGACCGCCGCCTTCGTCCACCACGCCCGCGCCATCCAGGACCGCCTCGCCGCGGAAACCCGGCGCGCCGAGGGTGCGGAACGCATCAAAACCGAGGTCCTCACCAATCTCAGCCAGGAAATCCGCACCCCGTTTCATACGCTGCTCGGTGTGCTGACCCTGACGATGGCCAGCAGCAAACCGGACCAGCGGGAGGCACTGGCGCGCGTTCGCAATGACGGCAAGGAACTGCTGGCCACGATCGACAACCTGCTCGACCTGACGCAGATCGAGGAACGTGTGTTGCGGCGGCAGACCGTCGATATGTCGCGCATCGCCCGCGACGCGGCGGACAGCGCGCGGGCCGCCGCCAAGGAACGCCAGATCAGCATCGCTCTGGCCGCCGATCGCGACTACGACAAGGCTGCGGCAATCGGCGATTCCTGGGCACTGCGGCGCATCCTCGACAACCTGCTGGCGAACGCGGTCCGGCTCACCCCGCCGGGTGGCACCGTGTCGGTGTCGGTGGCACGAACCCGCGACACCGTGACGGCCTCGGTTAGCGATACCGGCAGCGGCCTGCCCTTCGGATTGGCGCGGGAACTGCGGGAGGATGCGCTGGCACCGGACACCATGGCCGCGCACGGCAACACCGGCACCGGCCTCGCATTGAGCAGCCGACTCGCCAGGGCGATGAACGGGCGGCTCACCGCAGACAACCAGCCCGAGTCAGGCGCCAAGGTCAGCCTGTCCCTCCCCGCCGCCTGAAGTGGGGCGGACGGCCCGCCGCGCCTTGCGGCTCAGGCGCGTACGGGGCATCTCTGGCTGCGACCATCCCAGAACACGGGGAAAACCATGCGCGCCGTCGGTTACCAGACCTCCCTGCCGATCCAGGACCCCGCCTCGCTCGTCGATATCGACCTTCCCACCCCGCAGCCGCTTGGGCGGGACCTGCTGGTTCACGTTCATGCGGTATCCGTCAACCCGGTGGATACCAAGGTGCGCAAGCGGGCGCAGGCCGAACCGGGCGCCTGGAAGGTGCTTGGCTACGACGCCGCCGGGATCGTTGTCGCGACCGGCCCGGACGTCACGCTGTTCAAGCCCGGCGACGCCGTCTTCTATGCCGGCGACATCACCCGTTCGGGCACCAACGCCGAATACCATCTGGTGGACGAGCGCATCGTCGGCCGCAAACCCACGTCGTTGGACTGGCCGCAAGCCGCCGCCCTGCCGCTGACCGCGATCACCGCGTGGGAGGCTCTGTTCGACCGCCTCGACGTGCAAAAGCCGGTTCCCGGCAGCAACGCCATTCTGGTCATCGGCGGCGCCGGCGGCGTTGCCTCGATCGCCGTCCAGCTTGCCCGCCAACTGACCGGATTGACCGTCATCGGCACCGCCTCGCGCCCCGAGACCGCCGCATGGGTCCGCGACCTCGGCGCCCATCATGTCATCGACCACAGCAAACCGCTGGCCGGCCAAACCGAGACTCTCGGCGCACCCGGCTTCGTCTTCTCCACCACCCAGACCGATACGCACCTGGCGGAGATCGTCGCACTCATCGCCCCGCAAGGCCGGTTCGGCCTGATCGACGATCCGGCCACGCTCGATGTCATCGCCTTCAAGCGCAAGGCGGTGTCGGTGCACTGGGAGCTGATGTTCACCCGCCCGATCTTTCAGACCGTGGATATGGCCGAACAGGGTGTGCTGCTGAACGAAGTCGCCCGTCTGGTCGACGCCGGCACGCTGCGCACCACGCTGGGCGAGAATTTCGGCCCGATCAATGCCGCCAACCTGCGGCGCGCGCACGCGCTGATCGAAAGCGGACGCGCCCGCGGCAAGGTGGTGCTGGCGGGGTTTGCCGCCTGACAGGTCAGCCCGAGGCGGCCTGAAACGCCCGCAACGCATCCTCGACCACCGCGCGCGCCAAGTCGCGCGTGATGAACACAATCCGGCTGGTCCGCGGGTCGCCCTCCGGCCAGCCCGCCAGCTTGACCGGCGGGTGCATCAGATGCCGCACGGCATGGATCGCTACCGGCCGATCCTGACCCTTCAGGTTCAGGACCCCCTTCACCCGCAGTAACTGCTCACCGAGGGACGCGACCAGCACGTCCAGCGCCATCGCCAGCCCTTGCCAGTCGAGCGGGTCGTCAAACGTCAGGCAGAACGCGCCGATCCGCGCGTCGTGGCGGTTCAGATCATGATGATGATGTTCGGTCTCGAACGCCGCCACATTCAGCCAACCCGCCACCTCCGGCGTCTTGGCCGTCGGGCTAAACAGCCCGGCATGCAGCACGAACCCCGGATCCACCGCCCCGAACGCCACCTCCGCAATCGGCGCACCGGGGTTCAGCACCTGCAGCCGCGCGCGCAGCGGCGCCGCATCCACCAGATCGGCCTTGCTGACGATGATCCGGTCGGCCACCGCCACCTGCCGCACCGCCTCGTCCTGAGTATCGAGATGCGTCGCGCCGTTCACCGCATCCACGACAGTGACAATCCCGTCCAGCCGGTACGCAGACGACGCCACCGGGTCGGTCATCAGCGTCGCCAGGATCGGCACCGGATCGGCCAGACCCGTCGTCTCGATGACAATCCGGGATATTTCGTCCCGCCGGGCCCGAGGCAGCATCTCGCGCAGCACCCGAACCAGGTCGCCGCGCACGGTGCAGCACAGGCAGCCGGCGTTCAGCAGCACCGTGCTGTCGCTCAGCGTCTCCACCAGCAGATGATCCAGCCCGATCTCGCCGAATTCGTTCACCAGCACCGCGGTGCGCGCCAGTTCCGGCCGGCGCAGCAAATGGTTCAGCAACGTCGTCTTGCCGGCCCCCAGGAACCCGGTCAGCACCGTAACCGGCGTGATCTCAGCCATGCGAATGACCGTACAGCGCCTGCGGATCGACCTCCGGCGCGGCGATCTCCACCAAACAGCCGTCGCGCGCCGCGCGAAAGAAGCAGTTCCGCCGCCCGGTATGGCACGCCACGCCATCCTGCTGCACCTGCAGCAGCAGCGTGTCGCCGTCGCAATCCACCCGCAATTCCTTCAGGTGCTGAACCTGCCCCGACGTCTCGCCCTTCCGCCACAACCGCAAGCGGCTGCGGCTGAAATAGCAGACCCGCCCGGTCGCCAGCGTCTCCCGCACCGCGTCCGCGTTCATCCACGCCATCATCAGCACCTCGCCGGTGTCGTACTGCTGCGCGATCGCCGGCACCAGTCCGTTGGCGTCAAAGCGGATAGCCTCCAGCACGGGATCAGCCAGCACGGCATCAGGTTTTGTGGCAATTTCGGTCATGGATGCTATCTTGGCTCTGGGCGTGCCCGCCGCCAAGGAGTGCCTGATGGGGTTTTCCCCCCGTACCGAGACATTGCTGACCCGCGCCAACGTGATCTGCGAAGGCCGCGGCGTCCGCCTGACCGATCTGCGCCGTCAGGTCCTGGGGCTGATCCTCGACCGCGACTCGCCCACCGGCGCCTATGATCTTCTCGACCAGCTTCGCAGCACCCGCCACGGTGCCGCCCCACCCACGGTCTACCGCGCCCTGGAGTTCCTGCAGGAACAAGGCCTGGTCCACAAGCTGGAGCGCCTCTCCGCCTTCGTCGGCTGCATCGCCGATGAGGACCACGACCATGCCGCCCAGTTCTTCATCTGCCGCTCCTGCGGCAAGGTCGCGGAACTGGAGGACCACGAACTGGCCCATGCGCTGGAGGACGCCGCGAAGCGCCTGGGCTTTACCGTCGGCAAAGCCACGATCGAGGCGGAAGGCCAGTGCGCCGCCTGCGCCAGCGGGTGAACAGCGTTCGGCCGGCGGTCCCGTGCCGCTGTCGGCCGATCAACCTGGCGATCTCGTCTGGGCCCGGACCAGACCGCTTCGACCATGAGTGAGAACGTTCTGACTCGCATTATACCGCCGGTTTTGCAGGCTGGTATGACTCTACACCGCGGGTTTGAGTTGATTGTTCGGCGTGGAGCGGGAGATCGCCAGTTCCTCCTCGGACATGTCGGCCGAAATGTCCGCGAAAAGCGGCGTGCTGAGGTATCGCTCGCCGGTGTCGGGCAGCATGCACAGGATGGTGGACCCCTTGGGCGCCTCGGCGCAGACCGCCAGGGCGCCGGCGAACGTCGCGCCCGCGGTGATGCCGACGAAGATCCCTTCGTTGCGGGCAAGTTCGAGGCTGCAGCGCAGCGCGTCCGGACCCTTGATACGCAGGATTTTGTGGAAGATGCCGAAGTCCACCGCATCGCCCAGCAGCTTGGGGATGAAATCCGGCGCCCATCCCTGCATCGGATGCGGCTTGAACGCCGGATGGCCCGACGCGGCGGAACCATCCGGCCGCCGGTCCTGCGGCGTGCCGCTGGACAGCAGCGCCGCGTCGTCGGGCTCGCACACGACGATCTTGGTCTCCGGGCGTTCCTTGGCCAGGACGCGGGACACACCCTTCAGCGTGCCGCCGGTGCCGTAGCCGGTTACCCAGTAGTCCAGCCGTTCACCCTCGAAGTCGTCGAGGATCTCCCGCGCGGTGGTCCGGGAATGGACGTCGGCGTTGGCCTCGTTCTCGAACTGCCGGGTCAGGAACCAACCGTGAGCGGCGGCCAGTTCCAGGCACTTGTTGACCATACCCATGCCGCGTTCGGCCGCGGGTGTAATGACAACCTTGGCGCCGAGGAAACGCATCAGCCGGCGGCGTTCGACGCTGAACGGTTCAGCCATGACGATCACCAGCGGATAGCCCTTCTGGGCGCACACCATGGCCAGGCCAATGCCGGTGTTGCCGCTGGTGGCCTCGATCACGGTCTGGCCGGGCTTCAGGGCGCCGCTGCGTTCCGCAGCCTCGATCACGCCGAGCGCGAGGCGGTCCTTGACCGATCCAAGCGGATTGAATGCCTCGACCTTGACGTAGAGGTTGACGTCCCTGGGGCCAAGCTTGCCAATTTTCACCACCGGCGTATTGCCGACGGTTTCCAGTATGCTCTGGTACAGGCGTCCCATGCGTAGTCTCCCCAGGCTGGTTCTGTTGCCGCATGACGCCCGCGACTTTATTTGAGCATAGCGGCTGCGCGAGAAGTGGCAACCAGTCTTTGTGATGTCCCCGGCCTGACGTTCATGGTGACCGGCCGGGGCACAACAAGGCCCCCGGACAAGTCTGCTGAAGTGAAAACGCCAAGACGCCGGTTTAGCGGCTGCTTACGCGCCGCCGGATGCCATACCTGATCAAGGCGACATTGAAATTGATCAGCAGCCCCAACTGATAGCCGGACAACCGGAGATAGGTCACAAGCTGAGCCTCATGCACCGGCAAGGTCTTTTCGACGGCCTTGATCTCCACCACGACCAGCCCCCCAACAACCAGGTCCATGCGATATCCCGCTCCGATCTGGATGTCTCGGTATCGCACCGGTAACACGACCTCACGCTGGAACAGGATGCCACGCGCCTCCAGTTCGCAAGCAAGGCATTGCTTATAAGCGGGCTCCAGCAGCCCCGGACCAAGCGCGCCATGAACGGCGAACGCCGCTCCGACGGGGGTTCAATCATCTTGGCGTCTTGGCGACTTGGCGTTGAACTGGAACAGGCCAGCAGCAGGGAACCAACAGGGAAGATACAATGTTTAACAGAAACGTTTCCCACGAAACAGAACCTTCACCGAACCACCCGCCTCAACCGCCGCCGACAAGGTGATCGTACGCCCAAAACGCTGTCGGGCGCACGATCACACAGCCCGCAGACCGCCCGCGGTCCCGGACGGCCGCCCGGATCCGGCGCGCCCGGACAAGTCTGCTGAAGTGAAAACGCCAAGACGCCAGTTTAGAAGCTGTTTTCGCGCCGCCGGATGCCATACCTGATCAAGGCGACATTGAAATTGATCAGCAGCCCCAACCGGCGGCCGGACAACTGGAGATAGGTCACAAGCTGAGCCTCATGCACCGGCAAGGTCTTTTCGACGGCCGTGATCTCCACCACAACCAGCCCGCCAACAGCCAGGTCCATGCGATATCCCGCTCCGATCTGGATGTCTCGGTATCGCACCGGTAACACGACCTCACGCTGGAGCAGAATGCCACGCGCCTTTAGTTCGCAAGCAAGGCATTGCTTACAAACAGGCTCCAGCAGCCCCGGACCAAGCGCGTCATGAACGGCGAACGCCGCATCGACAATCCGCCACGTCACGAGATCACCCTCCGAAGAAGGTTCAGCCATCTTGGCGCCTTGGCGACTTGGCGTTGAACTGGAACCGAAGCAGCAAACCCGAACGGTGCCGCCAACCCCGGAGAATCACGACCCGGAACCACCAACTTTGCGCCCCGCCCGTCCTGTGCCAAACTCCCGGCAACGAAAAGGACCCCCCGCGATGACCCTGATCGCCCACGCCGACGCCGCCCGCGTCAACCGCCGCCGCGGCTCCGCCCCCGACGGCGTCACCTTCTGGCATACGCTCTACCTCGGCACGACGCGCTACAACATGGCGCCCGGCACCCCAGACCCCGCCCCCGACGCCCTGTTCCCGATGGCCTTCCTGGTCGAGCAGGACCCCGGCAGCACCGCCAATTCCCACTACCACCAGCAGGACCAGTTCCAACTCGTCGTCGCCGGCCACGGCACGCTCGGCCTGCACGACATCCGCCCCGTCACCGTCCACTTCACCGGCGCCCACACCGCCTACGGCCCAATCCGAGCCAGCCAGACCGACGGCGTCACCTACTTCACCCTCAGGAACGGCTTCGACCCAGGCGCCCGCTTCATGACGATGCCCGAAAACCGCATCGCCCTCCGCTCCATCCCAGGCCGCCGCCACCGCGAATCCGTCGCCGGCCCCCTCCCCACCCCAACAACCGCCACCGAAACCCTGCTCGGTCCCGATCCCGACGGCATGACCGCCTGGCGCTACAGCCTTCCTGCCAAAGAAACGATCACCGGCCCTGATCCAGCAAAAGGCCGAGGTCAGTACTGGGTCGTAACAAACGGCAGCCTGACCCACAACGGCGAAACACTACCCAGACTGTCATGCCTCTTCGTCTACCCCGACGATCCGCCCTTCACCGCGGCCGCCGGCCCGGACGGCCTCGAAATCCTCGCCATGCAGTTCCCCACACACTGATGCCCAGGCAAATCCGCCTCAACGCCTTCGACATGAACTGCATCGGCCACCAGTCGCCCGGCCTCTGGACCCACCCGAACGACCGCGCGGATACCTACAACACGCTGGAATACTGGACCGATCTCGCCCGCATCCTCGAACGCGGCAAATTCGACGCACTCTTCCTCGCCGACGTGCTCGGCATCTACGACGTCTACAACCAATCCCCCAACACCGCGCTCGAACACGCCGTCCAGGTCCCGGTCAACGACCCGCTGATGGTCGTCCCCGCCATGGCGATGGTCACCGAACACCTCGGCTTCGGCGTCACCTGCGCGCTGTCCTACGAACTGCCCTACCCGTTCGCCCGCCGCATGAGCACGCTGGACCACCTGACCAAGGGCCGCATCGGCTGGAACATCGTCACCGGCTACCTCGACAGCGCCGCCCGCGGCATGGGCATGCCCCAGCAGAAAGCCCACGACGACCGCTACGACGTGGCCGAAGACTACATGCAGGCCGCCTACAAACTCTGGGAAGCAAGCTGGGAGGACACCGCCGTCCTGCGCGACCGCCAAAGCCGCCGCTTCGCCGACCCCAGCAAGATCCACCGCATCCTGCACGAAGGCCCCCACTTCCGGGTCGATGCAATCCACCTCTGCGAGCCCTCACCCCAGCGCACCCCCGTCCTGTTCCAGGCCGGCGCGTCCAATAAAGGCCGAGACTTCGCCGCCCGCCACGCCGAGTGCGTCTTCATCAACGGTCCATCGAAGAAAGTCGTCGGCAACATCGTCACCGACCTGCGCCACCGCGCCGCCGCCGCCGGCCGCGACCCGTCCGACCTCATCATCTTCACCATGATGACGGTCATCACCGACACCACAACAGCGAAAGCCCACGACAAGTACCAGAACTACCTAGGCTACGTGTCCGAGGAAGGCGCCCTCGCCCTGATGTCCGGCTGGACCGGCCTCGATTTCGGCGCCATGCGCCCCACCGACATCGTCCGCTTCGACAACAAGGCCAACGCCCAGACCTCCGCGCTGGAGGCGTTCACCACCGCCGATCCCGACCGCACATGGACCGTCGGCGAGATCGCCCGCCACGCCGCGATCGGCGGCCGCAGCCCCGTCCTGATCGGGTCCGGCGCCGAGATCGCCGAACAACTGCAAGCATGGGTCGAGGAAACCGGCGTCGACGGCTTCAACCTCGCCTACACCCTAACCCCCGGCACGTTCGCGGACATGGCCGACTTCGTCGTGCCCGAACTCCAGTCCCGCGGCCTGTTCAAGCACGACTACGCCCCCGGCACATTCCGCGAAAAACTCTTCGGCCGCGGCCCCCGCCTGCCCGCCACCCACCCCGCGGCCGCGCTACGCCCTTGAACCGACGCCGCTAGCACCAGCCGAACAGAATCGAGACTTTCTCTTGCCCGAAGCCCGCGTTGGACGCATAGAAACCCTCCGTCGAACCGCTCAGGAACAGCCATGCAATCGATGCCCAAACTGCTGCTGATCGGCGCCTGCCTCGGCGCGCTGACCATCACCTTGCCAGCCACAGCACAACCGCCGAGCGACAGCAATATTTCGTTCGACGCGCCGGGCTTCCTGATCAAGAAGCCCAAGCCGGGACTGCCCGACGTCCGGGCGCAGCCCCTCGCCTGGCCGCGGCTGGACCCCGGTGCGACGCTGTGCCGCACGCAGGAGGATCTGGAAAAACTGGGTGCCCGCCGGCGCGGCGAACCGGTGGACGGCCCGATCGACTGCCAGATCATCCGCGCCGCCACGGCCATTGCCATCGTTGGCCGCAACGGTCCGGGACGAACCGAGATCAAGAGCTCCGATCCAAAAGCACCCCCACTGTCCGGCTGGACCGACGCCTGGTTGCCGGCCAAGGGACCAACCGGCACAACATCCGTTTCGCGCTAGCTGGGCATTCGGTCCAGGCCTAATCGCGGCCCCCAAGATAAACGCCGACGCCACGTCCCGATCCTCCACGACCGGTAAAATTCGTCTCCCGCCGCAACCGAATACCACGAACCAGCGCTTGTTGATCAGCAGCAGCAGGGCGGCCACCGTGCCGCGGCGATAACGCCTTTTCCCGAGGACCGGAAGCTTACAAAGACAGGTGCGCCAGCATGATCACCGTCAAATACAGGTCGATCGATCCCAATCTGCAACCCCGCCGCACCAGGCTCGATGTGCCCGGATGGGCCGGACAGCCCGAACCAAGAACCGATGGATCGCACGAATACCCGTGGCACTGCATACCATTCGCCGAGGCTGCCCGAGCCGGGATCGAGATTCCCTACCCATATGAGCGGGCGCTTCGTGTCACGACGCGCAACGCGACGCTGGAGTTTGACGAAGATGGCCCGGATTCGCCGGCAAAACCGCCGCCGTTCCGCAGCTTCGGCCAGGAATACTACACCTATCAACTGCTTTTGGACCTGAAGGTCGAGCCGGGCTTTGCCATCAAGACCGAAACCCATCCCCGTTTCTATACCGACACAACAGGCACTGTGCCGATCGCGGTTCCGGCGATTTTGCGGCATTGGTGGCCGATGATCTTCTTCGTCGTTTTCAAGGCACCGGCCGAGGGCCAGACTCACATCTTCCGGCCAGGCGAGCCATTCATCCAGATCTCCATCGTGCAGGAAGATGCGAAGTTCGAACTGATCGAAATGTCGGAAGAAGACGCTGCCGAACGGGAGTTGCAGTCCCGCCGCATCTACGCCAGCCGCAGCACGCTGTCGGCCGACACGCAATGGACCTCATCCACCGACACCGTGTTTGACGGCACCTACCGCCGGCTGTTCGGCGCCGCCAAAAGCGCAAAAAGCCGGTAGAGGTCCGCCCCTCGCCCACACACCAGCCCTCAAAGCCCGTCGATAAACACGATCCGGGCGGCCGTCACGCGATACGGCCCGGCGCCCTAGTGGTGATGATGGTGGTGGTGGTGATGGCGCCGCCGGTGATGGTGATGATGATGGTGGTGGTGGTAAAAA
>Ga0302320_10016800_pt1 | contig 14910 bp, 13 predicted proteins | sample Bog_T0_3_FD_202130 | JGI IMG/M metagenome (GOLD analysis project Ga0302320, IMG submission 202130) | Peat permafrost microbial communities from Stordalen Mire near Abisko, Sweden - Bog_T0_3 | ecosystem: Environmental > Terrestrial > Soil > Wetlands > Peat | place: Sweden: Abisko, Stordalen Mire... | reverse complement strand
CGACCTTGATTAGGGCCAGGTCCATCACCCCGGTCAAGATTTGGTTAAGCGCCTCCGCACTTTGCACCAGGGTTCCGAGATCTTCTGCTTGGCCCGGCGTGAGACCCGATTCGGCGAGAGAGCCGGCCATGCCGAGGATTCCATTCATGGGCGTGCGCAGTTCATGGCTCATGCTCGCCAAGAATTGCGACTGTCCCTGCGCCGATTGCTCAATTTGACTGAGGGCGCGGCGAAGATCGGTCGTCCGCTCGGCAACCTGCTCTTCTGCATAGGCCGCTCGGTCTTCCTCGTGAGCCAGTGCGGCTGCGAGCCAAACCATTCCTTTTCGAAGCCTGATGGTATTTGAAACGAGAAAACTAACGGCGAACACTGTCCAACAAGAAAACTCAAGGATTTCAGACGAAGAGCCGGATGCTAGGAAGGGGCCCTCAGTACCAACTGCCGCCAATCCCACTGGAACGGCCAAGAGCAGCGGCCCGAGCGTGGCGTATCTGGAAATCAGGACTAGCGATCCAAAGAGATGAAGATTGGACTGCCACTGACCACCGGTGACCATCACGATGATGGCCGACCATCCGATTTGGCCTAACGAAGAAACGTAAGGCGTCGCAATGTGCTTCCCTTTCCAGAGGATCGCTATCGTCGGCAGAAGCGAAGCAACCAACCCCCCCGTCAGCACGAGCGTCAAAGGCGATACCGGAAGCGCGGACGAAACCATGTTGCGGCCAGCCACCGCCGCCCAGATCAAACCAATCGCAAATTGAGCCCAAAGCACCCAAAGAAACTCGTGGTTGACCAATAACTGCCGGTTCGCGTGTATTTCCAATAGTTTTGAGCGAGATTTGTGCTCAATCGTGTTGCTAGCTTCCATCTTAACCTTTGTTTATAAAACGGGCATAGAGAGCTGCAAGCAACCCTCGTACATGGGCGCCCCTTCAGGCAGCCTCTCTGCACCTCACAAAATGAACCTCAAGGGCCTTGTTGACGACGTCGATTTCGGTGTCCGAAAGCAGGTCGCCTTCGGTGATCTCGGGAGGCAGCCGGGTGCCGACCTTCCAGTCTTCGGTGGCGAGATTGAGGGGCCCAGTTGCCAGGTAGTCGGCGTAGACCACGCAGCAAAGCGACTCATATTCTTCGGGGTAATCCCAAGGCGCATGCATGAGGGCAATGGCCCGGTGAAGCTCCTCGCAACTCGGTAGCTTGGAGAAAATCTCAGGGGTGAGCACGGTCATCGGCTGCCCGTAGATATGCTGAAACGCATCCGACATCGTGACCTCGGTCTTGCGGGCGAGAAAAGCAACCCGAGTGTGGACATCAGGAGCAACAAGCGCCAAGAGAGGGTAGCTCATGTCATGCACGAGGCCGATCAGATAGATTTCGTCCGCCGACCATCTGGTATTTCCCTCGGGACGGTTGTGGAATTTTCGTGCGAAGAGATACTTGGAGAGGAACGCGACCGCATGGGAGTGCCGCGCAAATCGTCCGTCGACAAACCCCGGAATACGGGTGCTCATCATGGCACTGCTGCGCATGGTCGCCGACCAGGCCAGGCTCTTTAGACCCTTGGTGCCGAGCCGCATGATCAGTTCTCGGAGGGTGGCATGCGAGCTTTGAGCGCGCACCTCGGTATCGGCGGTTCGAAGGAGCGCCGATGCCAGGTTTGGGTCGCCTGAGATGACCGCTTCGAAGTCCCGGACTGCCGCATTCGGGTTCTTCAGAAGGTCCAGTAGTCGCAACCCGGCACCTGACGGCGCAGGTATTCCGGAGCACCTCCGAATCCTCAGTTTCAGACGCTCAAGGTCGTCCCCAATTTGGCCGGCATCTTGGTTGAACTTCATTCGTGATGCCTTCAGCACCCATTGCTGCCCAAGTCAGCCCCTGTCGGTCGCAGCGGCCAGTTCGCAGTCTTTGCGCCGCACCTAAGTGCATAGCTTCGCGGTTCCTGTGATGCAATTGTTGGGAAATTGTTCGGCATAATGAGGGGCTTCCGTTTCCGGGACTTCGCAAAAATTGCGAAACAATTCGCAAGTCAGGCGACCTGTGAGTTTTCGTTTTCGTTACCTTTGTGATGCCGGGCAGACTCCAATAGCTCGTTGGCCGTTCTGCCTTCGCCGGGCATGGTTGCGTGGCCGAGTTCGATCGATATGCTGCTGCCGACAAATCGACTGGCAACCCATTCCTGAGCTCGCTTCACCAAGCGCTGGCGAATCGTTTCCACATGGGCGCCCGCCGGCAGGATGATGCCGAATCCGGTCTCGCCAAGGATCGCAACCACGTCAAGGCGCCGCAGGTTTTCTTTGAAGAAGGCCGTCGCGTCGCAGAAGAAGTCGACCACACTCTGCTCACCGTAAAAGCGTCGCAGCCCTTCCAGTCCCTGAAACTTGACCACCACCACCACCATCGGCATGTTCTCGGCAGTCGAACGGTGAACCTCTTCTTGAAGCCGAGTGTAGAAGTAACCCTCGGTGTAGGCTCCGGTTGCGGAGTCGATCACATCGTAATCCAGTTCAGCCGCCTGCCTCCGAAGCAGTCGGTCCTTTTCCTCTTCGGCAGAGAGGATTTTGCGAAGCTTGGCGAGCGACTGACGCAAGATGTGGGAGACGTAGTTGCAAGAAATACCCAGCCGATTGGCAATCTCGGTCTGGTTCATCGACTCGAAGTGAAAGAGCACGAGCACCCGCCGCTCAAGATCGCGCAACTGCTTCATCGCGTTCTCCAACAGCACCCGATCCTCAACGCCTAGCTGCTCGGCGCAGAAATCGGATGCGTCCAAGCGATCGACCTCGGCGTTATCATCGTCGTTTGACGTCGGCTGGTCAAGCGAGGCCACTTTCAGCATGTCCTGGGTCTGGTAGACCTCACTGACTGCCGTCTCGCTGATTCCGAGTTGATCGGCGATCTCTCGATACAGCGGGGTGCGGCCTAGGCTCTGCTGGAGGGCGCCGGCTGCCCGGTTGACCTTGTGCCTGAGCTCTTGCAGCCAGGCTGGATGACGAATCGTCTGAGCCCGATCCCTTAAGTAGTGCTTGATTTCACCCGCCACCAGGTACGTGGCGTAGGTGTTGAACCGAACTCCGGCTTTCGGGTCAAATTTGGAAAGGGCGTTGAGAAGCCCGATGAATCCCACCTGGACGAGATCCTCAAAGGGCTCGAGCCCGGAGAAACGGCGAGCGATCCGCTCCACCATGCCTGCGTATTGCACCATGATGAGATCGCGAAGGTCGTCCCTCGGATGCTCCAAGTACCGCGTCACAAGTCCTTCCTGGTCTTGCTGCAGATTTAAAATAGGCTCAGCCATGACATTCCGTTGACAACACACGAGCAGCATTCCTTGCCGCTCCTCACCCTTTCTGAAGCGGCCCCATCCTGAGGCCGCTTCGTCGAAACCAATCGCCTACCGATGCAGGCGATAACTTCCTACTTGATGCTGGAGACCAGCTTGAAGATAGGCGTCATGATCGAGATGGCGATGAATCCGACAACCGCGCCCATAAAGATAATGAGCATCGGTTCGATCATCGACGTTAGGCCCTTCACCGTGGCCTCAACTTCTGAGTCGTAGAAATCGCCGACCTTGACCAGCATCTCGGAGAGTCGACCGGACTCTTCACCGATGTCGATCATCGTCGTCACCATCGTCGGGAACAAACCCGAAGCGGCCAGCGGCGCTGAGAGTTTTTGACCCTCGCGAATGCTGAACCTCGCCTGGTCGATCGCCGTAATCAGCACCTGGTTGCCCAGGGTCTCACCGACGATTTCGAGGCTGCGCATGATGGGAACGCCCGAATTGATCAGCGTTCCGAATGTGCGGGTAAATCGGGCGATGCTCATCTTGAGCGTCAATTCACCCACGATCGGGATGCGCAACTTGAAGAAGTCGAGCTGGTAGCGACCCTTCGGAGTCTTGCCCCACATCCTGACTCCGACAAACGCACCGGCAAGGCCAATCAGGATCATCCACCAGTAGGCCTGCATAAAATCACCGACGGCAAAGATGGCCTTGGTGACCGGCGGCAGTTCGACGTTCATGCCGTTAAAGATGTCTTTGAACTTCGGCAACACGAATGTAAACAAGGCGAAGAGCATGCACTGGCTGAAGATAAGCACGAGGACCGGATACATCATCGCGCTCTTGATCTTCGAGCGGATCTCGCTTTCATACTCCAAGAAGGTTGCTAGACGATCAAGGATCGTGTCCAAAATACCGCCCAATTCGGCGGCGCGAACCATGTTCACGTAAAGCTTATTGAAGATGTCGGGGTGCTTTTGAAGCGCCTCGTTGAGGGGAACGCCCCCCTTCACGTCGACCGTGACCTGCTCCAGAGTCTGTCGCAGCACAAGGTCTTTCCCCTGGGCGCAAAGAATGTCCAATGATCGCAGGATGGGGATACCGGCGTCGATCATCGTCGCAAACTGGCGCGAAAACACAACCAGAGAGCGCAACTTGACTTTCTTCTTGCCAAAGGAGGCGCCCGCAAGGGCCTTGCCCTTGGAACCCTGTTGTTTGATGTCGGTGCAATGCAGGGCTTGGTCGCGAAGCTTGGCGAGCACGAGCTGTTCGTTCTCTGCTTCGATCGTGGCGCGTACGGTACGACCTTGTCCGTCGATGGCGGTGTAGGCAAATAGCGGCATAGGCTTCTCTATTCCATGGCGCGCATAACGTCGCCAAGCTAGATTGTCGGAAGTTCATGACCGAAGCCTAACGAGGATTTTTCCTAGCGCGCCTTTTTTGCGAAAGTTCCGATGGACGCTCAGAGCTTGCGAGCATCGTAGGCCCAATGCAATAGCGCCTGCCGCTGTCTTCGCCGGCAATTGAGATCGCCCTTGCAGCAGTGAATTTGGACCTGGGCGATGTGCCGCGTCATTTGGCGCCATCGACGGATTTGGCGATCGTCGTCCTCCATGCGCCGCCCCATGAAGTAGCGGCTATACCATTGGAACCACCCACGGGGATCCTCCGGATGGATCCAGCCCCGCTCATTCCAGTACGCAAGAGGTTTCGAAGCATTCACACCGAAGAAGTTCAGGGCTGCATCATGCCGCTCGTGGCAAAGCTTGGCCTTGCGAAACCATTCGGTGGGAAACTCGGCTTGGCAATCCGTCATGTACTTACCTCCGAAGACGCCCATCGCCAACAACTCCTTCGGCGTAAGCTCCGGACCGAAGTCCTCCTGAAAGTTCTGACCCATCGGCTCGGTGAGTTGATACACATAGCCTCGCTGCATCAGGTCGTTCACCACGACGTCTCGCGGAATCATCCAGATGTCGTACGAGGCGCCCCGCCTCTAAGTGCCCACGAGCCCGGCATGACCTCAACGACGGCCCCCGTCGCCGTGCGTTGGCGAGTCAAACACAGGCCCGCCCTGCAGGCCTCGATCGTTCGATTGTCTCAGCTTTGCGCCGGCCCGGGCGTCAGCGAACCGGGGGAGAGGGCTAAAATTGAACTGTCCCTTCATTAGTTGTGCGGTTCGGTAAGCTGGCGCCTCATGCTTCCGGCGCTCGCAATTCTCTTGGTGGCCCGAGGAGGGTGGTTCCTTCCCAAGTTCAATCCGTCCCTTGCCGCCGCCGTGAAACCTCCTACCCCTTGGCCGACCCTGTCCGGCACAGGGGACGGGCCCGTGATCTGCCTTGACCCGGGCCATCCGTCCGAGGTCAGCTATGGCACGAAGGGCAAAAAAATTACCGAGATCCAGGCAGCGTGGGAGGTCGCCATCCGGCTGCGACCTCTCCTTCTCAATGATGGATATCGCGTCGTCATGACCAAGGACCACGAAATGCAGTTCGTAACGAATCGACGCCGGGCCGATATCGCCAACCACTTCTATGCCGGCTTGATGTTAAGGCTCCACTGCGACGACGGATCAAAGAGCGGGTTCGGGACGTACTATCCCGATCGGGCGATCACCTTGCAGGGGCACCACGGTCCTCCACAGGGCGTCCTGCCCTTGAGCCGAGCCGCCGCCAGAATCATCCACGCCGCCGCCATTGACGGCCTTCGCGGAGAGATCGGCAACGCAGGGCTTCATACCGACAGGGAGACCTTCGTGGGTAAGAAGCAGGGCGGCCTCACCGGATCCGTGTTTTCTAACGTTCCCACTGTGTTGGTCGAGATGGCAGTGCTGGGGAACGCTCACGACGATGACTTCATGGCTACCGCCGCCGGGCAAGCTCAAATCGCCAAGGCCCTCGAGACGGGTATCCAGAGGTTCCTGTCACCGGTGGGCAGGAGTGCCCTTAAGAGTTCCCGACCGTAACGGGCTTTCCCGGTGTATCTCCCCCACCCATCCGACGCCCGGAAAGTCCCCAGAAACATCACGACGAGTGGCACCCTGACGTTTAATCAACGGAGTCTGCCCGTTCCGCCGATTCCTCGTCATCCTCGTGCATGCGGTGGAACTCCATCTGCATCTCCACCAACTTCGCATAGATGCCGTTTTCGAGTTCCATGAGCTCCTCGTGAGTGCCTTCCTCGGCAACCCGACCCTTGTCGATCACGATCAGCCGGTCGGCATTTCGCAGGGTCGAAAGCCGGTGGGCAATCGCAAAGACCGTGCGCCCCGTGGTGAGACGGTCAAGCGCCTCCTGGATCATCCGTTCAGTCTCGGTGTCGACACTCGCGGTCGCCTCATCGAGAATCAGGATCTTGGGATCGTGAAGGATGGCGCGGGCGATGGCGATGCGCTGCCGCTCGCCGCCGCTTAGCCGCTGGCCTCGCTCACCGACGTAGGCATCGTATCCATCCGGGAAGTTCACGATGAAATCGTGAGCGTTGGCCGCCTTGGCCGCCAGCATGATTTCCTCCATCGTCGCCTTGGGTCTGCCATAGGCAATGTTGTCCCGAACCGAACCCGGAAAGAGATAGGACTCCTGGAGCACGACACCAACCTGGCGTCGAAAGTCGGCGACGCGAATTTTGCGAGCATCGATCCCGTCGACCTCGACCACCCCCTGAGTCGGATCATAAAAGCGCATGAGGATGTTGATGAGCGTCGATTTGCCGGCTCCCGAATGCCCCACCAGGCCAATCATCTCTCCGGCCGTAACGGTCATCGAGACCCCGTGAAGGACCTCTCGCGACTTCTCATAGCCGAAGTGAACGTCTTTGAACGTCACCGCTCCGTTCATATGGGGCAGATCGACGGCATCGGGGTCATCCTCGATGTCAATCGGCGTATCGATCACCTCGAACACCCGCTCGGCCGCCGTTAAGGACCGGGTCGTCCAGTCGACAATGCGCTGCAGCATCATAAGCGGCTGTTGGAGCATCGCCGCAAGCGCGATGAACATCGTCACTTCACCAAGGCTCATCTGGTTGGCCAACACGGCGCGGCCCCCGAAGAACCAGATCATAAAGGCGCTCGAGCCCATGGTGAACGTGATCATCGGAAACAGCGTGTTCCATGTGCATTCGGCGATGTAGCCTTGCGATGCCAGGTCCGTGATTCGCCGCTCGAACCGGGAGACCTCCCGGTCTTCACCGTGGAACGCCTTCACCACCCGAATCCCTTGCAGCACCCCGCTAAGGGTCGAACCTAAGCGTGACCAAGCATGCCAGAACTTGTGCCACACCCGCGTCATCCGCTTGCGAAACCGAGCGACCGCATAGAGGATGAAGGGGACCGGTACCAGGGCCCAGATCGCAATCTTCCAGTTTTCATGAAGCATGACCGCCGGAATCGCGATGAGCAATATCCCCTGATTCAGAAGCACCGGTATGCCATCGATCAGCACGTCATAGAGGGCCGACGTGTCGTTCGTCATGCGGGACATGATGGAGCCCACATTGCGGCGATCGTAAAAGTTAAGGCTCAGCGCCTGCAGCTTCTCAAAGAGGCTGCCGCGAATCGCAATGGCGATCTTCATGCCCAGGAAGGCAACGTTTCGGCCACGGGCCATGGATAGCAGAGCGCTTGCCGCCTGCGCGGCGACCAGTATCAGGATGATGGGAAGCAGGCGCTCGGGTCGGTGGGCCAACAGCACATCGTCGACGATCCGTCGGGTCAGATATGGCGGCGTGAGCTGAAGGGCCGATACCGCGAGAGTGACCAGCACTCCCCACGCGATGCGCAGCTTGAAGGGCCTGGCGTATTCATACAAGCGCAGCAGAGTCTTCGCGCGGCTGATGCAAGCAGTGCAGATCTGGGAGTCCTCGGGCAGCGGGCGACCGCATTTCGGGCATCGCCGGCTGGTGGCCGATAGCTCAGGCAGGGGCTTGTGTTCGATAAGAGCCGCTAGGCGCTTCTCGGCATCTGCCAACACCAATCCCCGCGCGCTTGTCGTGCGAAGCAACTCGACGGTCTTTCCATGGTGGTCGGCGACGAGCGCAACCGCGCCCACCAGGTCTTCCGTCTTCGGTCGCCGGAGTTCGGAGATCGGCCACTCGCCAATCTTCTCCTCTCCTGTCGGCGTGGTTTCAAAGCGCCGAACGCATTCGTCATTGATCTGAAGTCTTCCCAGGCCAAGCAGGCCGTGGTGGGTCAGATCGGTCTCTATCTCCAAGCTGGCGTGACCGGATTGATTCGACTGTTCGGAATCTTTAAGAACGGTCGCCATAGGGCGAAGGATCATTATGACCGGTTTTCAACCTCGCCTTGCCGGGACTAGAACGCGGTCCCTCGGTGCAATCAGAGTCGAATCACCTCGGTACCGGGAAGAAGCCGCCGAACAATGCCAGACGACTCAAAACTTGCCCGCCTGGTAGCCGCCGTGGCGGCGCCACATGCCAGCGACCAACGAAAAGCTTCGGGAAGGCTATGACCCTCTCCAAGCGCCCAGACCATTCCGGCCACCATCGCATCCCCGCATCCCACCGTACTTTGAACCTCGACGATGGGCGGGCGACCGAGCCAATCTCCGTCGGCGGACGATAAGATGGCGCCCCTATCGCCACGACTTAGCAGCGCAAAGCCACATGGCTTCACCATCGCCCGAATTTCCCGCGCCGCTTCAATGGCCTCATCATCGGTTTGGACCCTCCGGCCAAGAAGCCGCGAGGCCTCGTTCTCATTCGGCTTGACGAAATGGGGGCGCGCCGCCAGTCCCAGGCGCAATGGCTCACCATCAGCATCCAGCCCTACCTTGCACGACTCCGGAAGGGCCTTGACGATGCGCGCATAAAAAGTAGCCGCCAGGCCCTGAGGCAATGAGCCGTTGAGGGTGGCAAAGTCAGCCCCCGCCCCAAGACTGGGAAGAGATCGTATCAACTGATCGGACTCCGCCGCCTGAATGAGGGGCCCGACTTCGCTTAGCTGGGTGGGAGCGGCGCCTGTGGTGTCCTCAATGCTGTAGTTGATGCGAATGGACTCCTTGATGGGAATGAATCGCTCCTCCACATGGTCCGCCTCCAGCGAGGCAAGAAACTCAGCCGCCCATAGACCGCCGACGAAGCCCGAGGCCCGCGCCCGGCCTCCCAAGCGGGCATAAGTACGCGCCACGTTGGCGCCTTTGCCCCCCGCGTAGCGCTCAATCCCGCGAATCTCGTTGCGATCCGAGACCTTCAGCCGCCCGGCTACGAAGACCGCAATATCGATGGATGGATTGGGGGTAATGGTGAGGAGCATCGCCATCGCTCACGCAAGCGACATCACGTCGGCAAGTTCCAGTTTCCGGGGATCGACTTCCCGCATCGTGCTCAGAACGTAGCTGAGGGGGTGGGACACCAAACGCTCGCCCTCAACTCCAACCATCTCCAAGGTACAGCCGTCGATCAACTTGTTCGCGGCGAACGCGCCCAGTTTGAGACCGAGGACCCGGTCAAAGGCGCTCGGGCTCCCACCGCGTTGCATGTGCCCCAACACCAAGTAGCGCGCTTCGAACCCGGTGTTCTTCTGGACAAACTCCTTGATTTCGGAGGCGGGAATGGCGCCCTCCGCAACCACGATGATGCTGCTGCGCTTTCCGCGGGCCGCTGAGTCGCGAAGGTTGTCGCACACCGCCATCAATGAGTATGGAACTTCGGGAATGATGATCGCCTCCGCGCCTCCAGCCAGGCCGGCCTCGACGGCGATGAAGCCGTTGCTGCGACCCATGACCTCGATGACGAACACCCTCTCGTGGGAATAGGCGGTATCCCGCACGCGGTCGATCGCTTCGACGGCGGTGTTGACGGCGGTGTCAAACCCAATCGAGTAGTCGGTGCCGGAAATGTCGTTATCGATGGACCCGGGAACGCCCATCACGGGAAATCGAAACTCTTCGCCGAAAATTCGGGCGCCCGTAAGGGACCCATCGCCGCCGATGACAACCAGGCCCTCCACCCCGGCATCCTTCAGGTTTTCGAAAGCCTTGATGCGACCGGCGGAGGTGCGAAACTCGGTACTCCGGGCGGTGCGCAGAATCGTGCCTCCCCGGTCGATGATGCCGGCTACGCCCTTTGAATCCAGGGGAACTTCCTCACGTCGAATAATGCCCGCGTAGCCGTGGGTGTAACCTAACACTTCGGATCCGCGACAGACGGCGGCCCGAACCACCGCTCGAATGGCGGCGTTCATTCCCGGCGCATCGCCTCCGCTGGTGATGACTCCTATCTTGTTCATGCGAAACGGCATCATTATGGGGCCTGGCACAGTGCTTGTATGGCTATCTAACCGGGCCTTCGTCGCGTTCTTTATCATTACAGACCCTCTCACATGAATCATCCGCCCCTCGACCAACCATTGGGAGCCCTGCTCAGGCCCCCGATCCACATCGGAACCGAAGGCTCATTAGGAGAAGCGGCTCGACGCATCCGCGAGAGTGGGGCTGCGGCGTTGGCGGTCATGGGTTCAAAGGGATTTGAGGGGGGCGTCTGTGAGAGTTCCCTGCTTCGCGCCCTCTCGGAAGGCAGAACGTCGCATGATTCGGTGCTCACCGCCATCGTCGACATGCCTGTGCTCGGCATCGAATCAAGCGGCGCCGAGGGGCTGCAAACCTTGACGAAACTTAACGTCCCCGCCGCGTTTGTGGAAGACGCGCATGGCCGAATTGTGGGGGTCATCACGCCGATCGACCTTTACGGTCTCCGTCGCCGTCCGAATCGGCCCCATGTGGTCGGAGGTATGGCCACCCCTTTTGGGGTCTACCTGACGACCGGAGCCTTTGGGGCGGGGGCCCCGCCCTGGGCCCTGATCACCACTGGCATGCTGCTTTCGAGTTTGATGCTCGCTGGCTCCTTCGTCGCATTCAAATCCGCCGACCTGCTAGCCGATTGGCCGGGGGTGCCCGCATTCCTTCCCGATCTCGCCCGGACGCTGGTGGCGGTACTCGTCCTCGCTGCCGGCATGCGCCTGCTTCCCATAGCGGGCATTCATGCGGCCGAGCACCAGGTCGTCAACGCCATTGAGTCAGGTGAGGAACTCACCTTGGAAACGGTGCGCCGAATGTCCCGTATCCACCCGCGTTGTGGAACCAATTTGGCGGTGGCCCTGGCCATTTATACGACGGTCGGCACCAGTGACTTCTTGCCCGATCCGTTCACTCGGCTGATCGCCGCCGCTATTGTGACCGCCGCCACCTGGCGGCCTCTGGGCACCTTGGCCCAGCGCTTCATCACCACCAAACCGGCAAACGACAAGCAGTTGATGATGGGTATCCGCTCGGGCGAGATGCTCCTTCAGCGCTACCAATCCATGCCCAACCGAAGTCCGAACATCGGCCAGCGACTCTGGAACAGCGGCTTGCCCTGGGTGGTCGTCGGCACTGTCATTTGCTTCGGCGTCGCCGCGCTGATCTTCTCGCTTACCGGCCAGTTTGACCTCCTTAAGGTAAGCTTTGGTTAATGGAGACCCTTTCCAAGGTTTTGCTGATCGTGACCCTCCTTGTCGCGGTTTTGTTTACTGCGTTGGTCATCGCCAATAGCAAATCCGACCCCATGTCCGGCGGCGGCGGCGGCGTCAGGACCACGTTCAAGGGTAAGGCGGGCTTCGATGATTTCATATTCCGCTGGACGCTAGGCCTCGCGTCGGCCTTCATGGTCCTTACGCTCACCCTGGACATCCTCCTCCACAACACCGCGCACTAGCGGCCTCGATAACTCCTCGTCCGGACCGTGCACGTCCCTCGGCGGTTAAGCCTTTTTGCTCTTCTTGGTTGCCTTCGGTATGGGGAGGCTGTCGGCGCTCTTGGCGAACTTGGCGGGGTTGTGCTTGAACTCCTGCGGACAGCCGGTGCAGCAGAAATAGTAGCGTCGGCCCTTGTAATCGGCAAACAGCCCGGCGGCCGTCGCTTCTTTGACATCGACGACGTTGTCCTTTTCGACTGCACAGTGGATGACCTTGCCCTTTGGTGCGTGGGCCTTCACGGGGCTCTGGGCAAAGGCGCAAGCACATAGGACGAAGAGAACTAGGGAGGCGGCAAAGCTCTTCATGGTTCCTATCCTACCGTCTGAGTGTGCCGTTAGGTTCCCTCTCTCGAACCCTGCTCGCAAGGAGTGACATAATCGCCGTTGGACGCCTCCGCCAAGCCAAAATGGCGTACCAACACCCATGGCAGTCAGGATTCTCCATACCAACGACTTCCACGGCGCACTCGATGAGCGCCGCCAGATGCGGTTGGCGTCTCTGCGGGGTGATGCCGATCTCTACTTCGACACCGGCGACTCCATCAAATCGGGGAACCTGGCGGTGCCCCTTTGGCCGGAAGCGGTCTGGCCCAAGCTGGAGGCCCTCAACTGCACCGCCAGCGTCCTTGGCAACCGCGAAACCCATATCCTGGAAAGTGCCTTTCGCCTGAAACTTCAGGGAAGCCGCCACCCCATTCTCTGCGGCAACCTGAGGCTGCGAGACGGGTCAAGGCCCCTGCCGGGCACCTTCGAAACGCTGGTGGGCGATGTTCGAATTGGCGTTCTTGCGGTGATGGTGCCGATGGTCACCGAAAAGATGGCCACCCAAGCCGCCAGCCACTACCTATGGGACCCGCCAATTCCTTGTGCCCAGGAGTTGGCCGCTGAGCTGCGCGGCCGAGTGGATCTGCTGATCGCCCTCACCCACGTCGGATACGCCCAAGATGTGAAGCTGGCCCAAGCCTGCCCGCAAATCGATCTGATTCTCGGCGGTCATTCGCATACCGTCTTGGAGAACCCCCTCAAGGAGGGCCATACCTGGATTTGCCAGGGTGGCTCCCATGGACGGTTTGCCGGCGCCTATGAGTGGGACGAAATCGCACATAACCTCACAGGTGGGCACTTGGAGCCCCTTCAATGACCGTATCTTTATACGGGAGGTAAGCTTCAGCGGATGTATCCCATCTTATTCAAAATAGGCAATTTTCCGATTCACAGCTATGGCGTGATGATGGTCGTCGCCTTTTTTGCGGGCATCGCCATTGCCGTCAAGCGAGCGCCAAAATTCGGCCTGACGAAGGACCAAATCAACGACATGGCGTTGGGCATGGTGATCTGCGGCATCCTCGGCGCGCGCATCACCTTTATCGTCCAGGAATTGCCCTATTACCTGCACCACCTCAACGAGTTGTTCTCCCTGCAATTCGAGGGATTGACGAGCTACGGTGGCCTCATCTTTGGAATGGGGTACTTGATTTTCTATGCGAAGCGAAAGCACCTTTCGGTAACCGCCGTGCTCGATTCTCTTGCCCCAGGTTTCCTTGTCGGCCACGCGATTGGTCGGGTGGGCTGTCTGCTGAACGGATGCTGCTACGGCCCGGCAACCACCGCCCCTTTCCCATGGGGAGTGCACTTTGTCGGCACCTTCGGCAACCACGAGCCCGCACAAGTCTACGATTCGCTCATGACCCTCGCCGGATGCGGCTTACTCCTCCTGGTGGAGCGCCGAGGTTGGCGCAATGGTCAGGCCTATTCAGCCGCCCTCGCGGTCTATGGAATCTCCCGGTTCATCTATGAGTTCTGGCGTGCCGGCGTAACTTCGGCTTACCTTGCCGGCACCAGCATCACTGAGGCCCAAGCTGTCGCCATACTTTTGACCGTCGTCGGAGTGGCCGGCTTCGTCTTTTACGCTCGCAAGGCATCGCATCGCGAGGCGGTCGCTTGACCTTCGGCAATCTTCTCAAGCGCTTCAAAGGAGTCCGGGCCCTCGTGGTCGGCGACCTCATGCTTGACGAATATGTGCTGGGCCGCGCCGCACGCATCAGCCCCGAGGCGCCTGTGATGGTTATCAGGCGCCAGTCTATGAGGCACCAACCAGGCGGCGCCGCTAACGTCGCGGCGAACCTTCGCGCCCTCGGCGCAAATGTGTCGATGGTCGGGGTCGTGGGAAACGACGAGGCCGGCTCCATCCTCCTCAAGAGTCTGCAGAACTCGGGGATCGATACCGCCGGGGTCGTGACCGAGGAGGACCGCGTGACCACCCGTAAAACTCGGGTGCTGGCCAACCATTCCCATCAGGTGTTGCGCATAGACCACGAATCCGAACATCCCCTAAGCCACGAAACCGAGGCCGCCGTACTGGACTGCATCGACCGGCGATTGGATAGCCTTGATGTGCTCGTCATCAGCGATTACCTCAAGGGCACCGTGACGGAGGCGATAGCGGCGAAATGCCTCGATCTCGCCCATCGCAAAGGGATTCCCGTGGTTGTGAATCCAAAGCCGAGAAGCCTGCCCCTCTACCGTGGCGCCACCCTGCTCAGTCTCAACCGGGTGGAAGCCGAGGAGGCGCTGGCATCCGTCCGGTTGCGCGACGAGGAAGCGCTCTGCGCCGCCGCCCAGATCCGTGAGCGGTGCGGGGTGGATGCCGTGTTGATCACCCTCGGCGACGCCGGGATGGCAGTGATCGGGGCAGAGTCGTTTGTGATCCCCGCCCTTCGAGTGGAGGTTTACGACACGGCCGGCGCGGGGGACACCGTCGTCGCCGCCGCCGCCCTTGGGCTCGCCACAAAAGGCTTCCATTCCACCGTCTTTTCGTTAGCGGCCTATGCCGCCGCCAGCGTTGTTCGAAAGGTCGGCGTTGTGACCCCTTC
>Ga0302320_10016797_pt1 | contig 14911 bp, 16 predicted proteins | sample Bog_T0_3_FD_202130 | JGI IMG/M metagenome (GOLD analysis project Ga0302320, IMG submission 202130) | Peat permafrost microbial communities from Stordalen Mire near Abisko, Sweden - Bog_T0_3 | ecosystem: Environmental > Terrestrial > Soil > Wetlands > Peat | place: Sweden: Abisko, Stordalen Mire... | reverse complement strand
GTGCACAGTGGGCCTGGGAACCATCTTGTGCTTCACCTTGGTGGAGTATAGTCCGATTTTGCCGTTGGTGATGACCCTGCTTGCCGCGACGCTGGTCTGGCTCGCGTGGAGACCGAAACCGGCCTGAGGTATCCGGGGGATTTGTGGAATGATGCAAATCGCCGAGTCGCTCAATGAACTCGGATAGGGAACGAAAAGTCGGCATTTCAACTGGAATCTCGTGCCCTCCCGTAGGCAGGGGTCCGGGGAGGATCCCGGAGGCTGGGAGGTGTCGTTACCAATCACAGGGACGAAGTAAGCAGGCAACCACCAAAGATGGATATGGCCCCCTTCACTCTGTCGTGATCATCATTGCGAAGCTCCGGTCTAATGGCAACATCGTCCAGAATCTCAATAGGTGCTCAGCCTTCACCTGGTGGAGAAACGACTTGTCGAAGATGAATTTGGGGTTGTTCAAATTCGCCTCTTCTCGTGAGCACCTTCCGGTTGGCCCGGAGGCAACCTCAGGGATCGTTTTTCAAGTGATGGAGGTGCATCCTCAATGAATCCCGTAGTGCTGTTTGAGATATGCTGGTTATACTCAATTCTGCCACTTGATATAGTCCAATCCTGCCAGAGAATATAGTCCATTGCTGCCACCCAGTACACAAGCATCCTTCCAAGGGAGGGCCGAGAGAAAAGGCAGCATCATCCACGCCGGAGGCGTGCTGGAGTGTTTACCGAAGTGTTACTGACGGGTGGCCGGTAATTCGCCCACAAACATCGTTCAACAATGCTGATAAGGAATAGTTTGCCAAGCCTCTTAACAGAAGAACTGCGGCAAGGGACCTGTGAGAAGATAGCTGGCATGTGGTGGGACTATCAAAATCTGAACGCTCCCAGACGGGACAAGGCTGGCGTCTGCTGGAATTTCAGAGTCTGGCATGACGTGGTTGATGGAGTTCACGTAGAGCGGATTTTCTTCTGGAATGAAAGCCGCGACTCAACCGGAGTGGTAGAGTTCGTCCCAGGTATTCACGTCAAAAAGTTACATAGCGTTATTGAAAAGCTTGTCGCCGATCCTATGATGCGCGAGAGTCATTCGAAAGTTCTGCATTTCCCGCTGGAACGGCACTATTCCAACTACGCACCACTGCACGAATAGGGTCATGCTTATTGGTTCTGGGCAGGTGGTCGGCAAGTGGGAAGTTGGCCCGGATTCCGTCCAATCTCCGTCAAATCGGCCAGAATCACAATTCGCGCTGATGCGGAAAAAGGAAAGGCTGACTCAGTCAGCTCTGGCATGCCGGGATGGAAGCAGAAACAGAATTCGGAGAACCACCCAGGAAGCGACAGCGTAAAAGAGAATCGAGCAAACCAGCGATGCAATTGCGGCGGATATAAACGCACTCGAAGTGTGCTCTCTCGGGGAGAATACATGGATTGCAATATACCCCGGTGGAGCAGCAACCAAGTCGGCCAATCGAACGTACAGCGGCTTCTTCCCGCCTGCACCGCTTGCAAATGCCGAAGAGAGCAAGAATGCATTCACCAATCCCGAAGTCGCAATGGACCAAAAGAGTATACGAACATTCGACGGTCTGTTCATTCGGATTCTCACTAGCTCAGTATTCTAACTGCCTCAAGGCACGATAGTGGTGGGATTGTCGGCATTACGGACAGAACCCGTTTTGCCCAACAGTCCGGGCCGGTTAACGATTCGGAACCGGAGATGGCGGAAAACAGTCGAGAAGGCGGCTTCACATTACTGATCCAACGTCAGCACGTGCATTGTCGATATTGCACGAATTGAGCTCCTGAACAACGGAAATTGAGTATCAGAAACTCGCTCGGTATTTTCCCCTTGACATTCGACAAGAAATTGGATCATTGTTCTTGTAGAACGTCGAGGGAAGTAAATGCCTCAACCCACGGATCTTCTGCAAGGAACACTCGACCTGCTCATCTTGAGAACACTGGTGCTTGAGCCGATGCACGGCTGGGGAATTGCCCAGCGGATCCAGCAGTCCTCGCAGAATGTCTTTCAGATAGGCCAGGGATCGCTTTACCCAGCCCTTCACCGGCTGGAATACAAAGGGTGGATTCAGGCCGACTGGAAGGCGTCGGAGAACAATCGGAAGGCAAAGTATTATGCTCTGACGCGCACGGGCAAGAAACAGTTGGAAGCGGAGATAGAAAGCTGGGATCGGCTGGCAGGCGCCGTAGCGTTGGTGCTTGAGCAAGGTTAGGAAACAAATGCTCAATGAGTTTCTAACACGTCTACGTTTCCTTTTTGCCGGCGGTAGCCACGGTGAAGTGGACGAGGAACTGAGATTTCACCTGGAGCAGCAGATCGAAGCAAACATTCGGGCCGGCATGTCTGAAGAGGAAGCGCGGAGACAAGCTGCCATTGCATTCGGCGGACCGGAGCGCATGCGCGAGCAATGCCGGGAAGAGCGGCCTGGTTATTGGCTCGAAACGTTGATGCAGGACGTTCGGTATGCTGTCCGAGGCTTCCGGCGCAATCCGACTTTTTCTCTCACGGTCGTTCTGACGTTGATGCTTGGGATCGGATCGACGACCGCTGTGTTTAGCGTTGTTGATAGAATTCTCTTTCGCAGTCTGCCCTATGGCGATTCAAGCCGCCTTGTCTCCGTCGGACTGGTTGCACCGATCGAGCCGCAGGAGTTCATGCTGGGCGGTTCCTACTACCAGTGGCAAGACAATCAGAAGCCGTTCTCAGCCTTGACCTCCGAGATCGGAACCGAGCCCTGCGATTTGACGGAGAGTAACCCCTTACGGATCGACTGTGCCCGAGTGGAAGCGAACTTTCTGCCTACTCTGGGCGTTTCGCCGCTCATCGGCCGGAATTTTACCGAAAATGAAGACCGGCCCCACGGCCCGCGAGTAGCGCTGATTTCCTATGGCCTGTGGCTTAGCCGATTTCACCTGGACACGAGGGTGGTTGGCAAGTTGATGCGCATCGACGGAAATGCCACGGAGATTGTGGGGGTACTGCCGAAGGATTTCGAGATGCCGCGTTTGCAGGCAACAGACGTCCTTTTGCCTCAAGCACTGGATGTGGCCGCAGAACGCCGCGCCGATCCGGGTCATCCCATGTGGGCCTTCGCCCGACTTAAACCGGGAGTGAGCGTCGAGCAGGCAAAGGCAGAGCTCGATCCGTTGTTTGAGTACTCACTGCGATTGGCCCCTGCTCCGTTCCGCAAAGAAGTACACTTGCAAGTGCGATCCCTGCGCGATCGCCAAGTCCATGACGTGCGTCTTGCCGCTTGGATATTGCTCGGCTTGGTCATGGCGGTTCTCCTGATTGCCTGCGCGAATGTAACCAGCTTGTTGTTGGCGCGCGGGGCGAGCCGGGAGAGAGAACTTGCCCTGCGGCTGGCATTGGGAGCCAGCAGGATGCGACTGTTACGGCAAGCGTTGACAGAGTCGTTTACGTTGTCAGTCGCCGGCGGAGTTGCCGGGTGTCTCTTGGCCCTGTTGCTACTGCGGCTGTTCGTAGCCGTGGCTCCGGATGGGATGCCTTTCCTTAGCAAAGCACAGATCGATCCGCGAATCATGACATTCGCATTTGCGACTTCGTTCCTCTGCGCTGTCTTCTTCGGATTGCTGTCGGGGATACGGAGGGCAGGTACAGATGCGCTGACAGGCCGCACCCAGACAACGATGCGTCAGGCAATGTTGCGCCGGTGGGTCGTCGTTGCACAGATGTCCGTGAGCATGGTTCTTCTTACTGGTGGAGCGCTCCTGGCCCGTAGCTTTTGGAACATCGAAAAACAGAGCTTAGGGATGAATGACGAGAACATCGTTACCGTCTCAATCTCTCTTGGCCAATCGTCCTACCCAACAGCTGATAGTCGATTGGCTTTCTTTCAGCGGTTGGAACGCAATTTGCGCTACGGGCCGAGTATCTCGGCATTCGCAATCAGCGACTCTCTGCCGCCGGGTGGATATCATCGCGATTCGATCTATGCCTCGCTTCGCGTGGAAGGCAAACCCGCCCTGGCATCTGGCACAGGAGGTACTGTTGCATGGCGATGGGTGACACCAGAGTACTTTCGAGCATTGCAAATCCCGATGGTGCAAGGGCAGGGTTTTACCGATGAGGAAGATTCATCGAGTGGCCACTTCGCGGTTCTGAGCAAGTCGCTTGCGGCTCGCATCTTCCCGAGGCAGAATCCGCTAGGACAGCAATTGCACCTTGCGAACGGCGCGCCCGCGGAGAATGATCCCGCTTATACTGTCGTGGGAGTTGCTGAGGATGTGAAAAATGGCGGTCTTGCAGGCGGTCAAGAACCTGAATACTACCGGTTACGGCGCCTGAATGCGCAGGATTGGGATCGGAGTTCTGTTCTGATTCTTAAGACAAAGCTGCCGCCGAACGCAACTGAAGCATGGATTCGCTCACAGGTCGCATCGATTGACCCGACAGTCCCAGTTGACATCAAGACTCTGTCCGAAAGAGTCGGCAAAATGGCGGATCAGCCTCGCTTTGAGATGTTGCTCGTCGGATTCTTTGCTTTCACAGGGCTGGTCCTCGCGGTGATTGGACTCTATGGAGTAATCTCCTACTTCGTTGTTCAGCGTACTCAGGAAATTGGAATACGGATGGCGGTGGGAGCTTCACGGGCCGACATTCTGAGGCTTGTGCTGGCGAACGCACTGCGACTGATTGTGCCGGGAGTGTTTCTCGGATCGGTGTTGGCGTTGGCGTCTTCCCGTTTTCTGACCAGTTTGTTATTTAATATTGCCCCGCATGATCCTGCGACGTTCGCAGCAATGACAGGCTTGTTGACTCTGGTCGCGCTCCTCGCGACACTAGTGCCAGGAAACTCTGCGACTCGCGTAAATCCAACCGTCGCTCTACGATGCGACTGAGCGACGTACGCCGATACCGAATGAAGATCAACGAGGTCATATCGCACGGATCAATCTGGATTACTTACATCCCAATGCGCGTTTCTAGCCCTAATGCGGATGTGATTTGCGTATTCTGTCTGTATGGTCGGCGACTCGGACCTTTGACGATCCTTCGCCCCGACGGCGATGTCGACGGCAAAAAACCGGGTCAGGGAAGGATGGCCGGTTACACACCCGGAATCAAGTGGGAGGACCGGAGACCTGAGCGCAAACGCATTAATGTCATTAATTACCAAATGCGGATTGCCTTGCCGTCATCGAATTTGAACGCAGCTGAAGTTGCGTTGATCTGACCTGATTGGTCTTCGATGACAACATGCCCGGATGCTTTGATCGTTCCCTCGGTTCGGCTATAGTCCACCGAATCCGCTCGTAGAGCGAAGAGGTTGTAAGCGACCCGGACGGGATACTTCAGGGAGGTGTAGCTGCTGTAAGAGACTAGCTTCTCTCCGCGCTCCCGACGTACGTACAGAATATCCAAGCGGAGTGGCACGGCGTCCTTCGATGGGAATGCGAAGGAGTCTTCGCCGCCGCAGGAGTCCTTATACGCCTCTTCCTTGTCTTCCCCTGCCCAGGACCCATCGCAATCGAAACGCAGATACAGTGAGCCATTGAGAGTGATGCTGGTGGGTGACGAGACTCGGAAAAAACGAACGTATTTTGTGAACGGAGATCGGTGCTGAAACGTCGATGGAGGGAGCGTGGCGGTCATTGTGTAAGCGCCAATCGGAAGGTCTGTTTGGTAGAACCCTCGGTCATCCGTGGACACAGTTTGGTCGCCGTTATCGCCGACGAAATGAACTTCCGCGTGCGGGATACGGGCAGGGAATTGGTCCTCGATGATCCCCTCTACGTGGAAGGTTTGACCTGGAGCAACCCTACTGCCGGATTGCCCAAAGGCAATTCCGTAGAGCACCAAAGCGCAAATGGCCAAGAGTGAGCGATACACGGCGACATCATTCTAGCTGGTTCTGTCACGTGGCGAAACATGGAATCGCGCTCACGACCGCGCAACGTCCCCTTTTTTGTGGTCGCATCGTCGGCAACTCGGACCTTTGACTTTCCTTCTCCCCCGTAGGCAATGCAGGCGGCAAAAAGGCGGGTCAGTGAAGGTTGGCCGGTGACACGCCCAGAATGCTCAGCACCGTCCGGCGAACGGGACTTGGAAGCCGCTCCAGACGGCGCTATTCTTTAACCATGAGCGTTCCGATGATGGTACACGAGGAGGCGGCTATACGCGCCTTCATAGTCCGAGAGAGGCGCGAAAGGTTTCTTGAACTCCTCCCAAATCCGAAACATCGGCACAAAATCACCGAATCGTTGGCCCACCCAAATCCTGCTTGGTTTGAACCGGATTGTGTGAAGCGGATTCCACCAGCACAAAGCGGCGCGGCTGGGATCGCGAGACTGCTTCACTCTAAGGGGGCAGGAAAGACGTGCTGGGGCATCTCAGAAGATCGGCGGTTCGACGGACGTGAAGTTGACCTAGATTCTGCGCTGGCTGAATTGGTTGGGTATGGCATGGGCGCAATACTGTCCTGTGTTCCGGGCAAGTTGGCGTTTGTTGAGAGCGAGAGCGGCAGGTTCATTCTAGAGAAGTGAACTGTGCTCGTCCCGACTAGGCACTCGGATTTACTGGCCCGGCTTGCGCTAACTTCCGAGTTGCCGGTTTAACTGGCCAAACTCTGCCCGTTTTGGGTAGTGTGAGATTTTGCACGTTGCGAGGCTGATCAGGCTAAATCTTCGCCAGTACGACACTCCGCGATGAACTGAGAATGCCAGGTCTCATTTGCGCCTCTGCAACGCTCTCGGCGGATTCCAGGTGTCAGAGGCCGCCATGAGCCTAACTCCTGCCGCTATGCGGCATCCAAGTCTCAGCAACGACCGATCTGCATTCAAACAAGAAGTGACAATCACACTGTTTGAAAGTAAGAAATCCAGCTGAAAGATAATACAACATCTCTTTCACCTGCGCTACATCAGGCGATTTCGCATTTGTGCGACTTATAAATATTGGCCGGTTATTACCGGTCACTCAGGACCAACCTTCACGAAATACGCGATGCAGTTGATTTGGAAGTACTATGAGGTACATGGACGCAAGCATCACTGTGGGTAGGCAGAAGATCCGATTCGACCGAGAGGCGACAATCGAACTCTATCGCGGGACTATTACCGTACCGGGAACTGATTCATGCGACTGCCTCTATTGCAAGAACTTCGCACAGCAGCGGCATGCCATCTACCCAGATGAGTTTATGATGCTCCTGAATCGCTTGGGCGCTGACTCCACCAAAGAGTGGGAGCCGTACGAACTTGGCCCGTGGGACGCGAAACCCAATCATCGCCTGTACGGAGGGTGGTTCTTGTTTTGTGGCGAGATCGTTGAAGGGGCAAGTGTGCAGGCTGAGGGTCTGCCTTTTTCATATCGCTTTACGACAAGCTTCCCAAATGGAACGCTCCCCGGCGCGGTGAAGATATGCGCAGTCGATTTTCTTGCTGCGATTCCGTGGGTCTTACAAGAAGGACCGGATTAGACCGAATTTGAAAGTGGCAATCGTCCCGACCTCAGGCGGCGGCCGCCAGTGGTACTGGGATGGCAAAAACCAGATCGTGTCCAGTTTGCCGGTCACTCTCTCAGAATGGCAATTTCTCGTCCTGGTGGTCGCCGAAGTCCACTACAATAGGCCGTGTCATGAACAAGCAAGCTGCTCTCGAACACTTCCGCTCGATTCCGGAGAAGAGCTTGGGGGAATGGCGATATCGTGTCTTCGGCGCAGGAGAGCAAACACTTCTCGTTATCCCTGGAGGCGAGCTGGTAAACGACTTCGGTTTCGAGTTCGCGCTGGCGATGGCCGATGCCCACAGTGTGGTTTACCCAGCGTACCCGCGTGCATTTTCAATCGAAGATCTTGCTGACGGGCTCCGCGCGATCCTGGATGCAGAAGGAATTCGCCAGGTCGCCATTCTCGGAGTGTCTTTTGGCGGCGCTGTCGCGCAGATTTTCGTACGACGATATCCAAATCGCGTCAGCGAGCTGATCCTTTCCAATACTGGAGTCCCGCTCCCGCATCTAGCAATGCCGGTGCACATCACCTACTGGATTGCTAAGATGATCCCATGGACGTTGACATCCAAGCTGCTGCGCAAACCGCTGCTCAAGACGGTGGACCAGTCCGGTACCGACCACCCATTCTGGGCTAGTTATCTGGAAGAGCTTTTCTCTGCGCGGCTCACGAAGGCCGATATACTTGCCAACATTCTTCTTCAGCACGACTATCATCGCCGATTCCGCTTCACGTCAGAGGATCTGAAAGACTGGAATGGGCGCGAGCTGATTGCCGAGTCCGACACCGATGTGATCGGACCGTCGCGGCGCAAGGCGCTACGTGATACTTACCCACAAGCCAAAGTTCATACCTTCCACAACGCGGGCCACGCGCCGATGTTCACGCGATACGCTGAATACTTGCGGATGGTCGAGGATTTCCTGAATTAACACAGGTCGCGAAGATTCCCGTGATTCCTCAGACTGACATGCTGCTGAGTAACGCGCCACCCGCGGATGCGATTTCAACTGTTCCCTCTGGATGCCTACTCTTCCTAGACGTGAGCTGGCTCATGTTGGGTCCTACTTGCCGGTCACACAACCGCGATCAGGGTCGACGGCTAGTTCCACTGATTTGGGGTACGCGACAAGTGGTCCGCCGCTCCATTTGAGCTCTTGATTGAATCGTCCTGCCTATAGTAGTGCGAGAAGACAATCAGTCCAAGTGTTCCGAAAACCAGCCCGCCCATGCTCTTAAAAAGCCAATCCACGTTGTGAGCCACGTTGTGGGCTAAGTCGGGTGGCCGGGAGGTAATGGTTTCTTTGAGACACATCAGAGCATATATAAAGCTAGCGGCAATTCCCCAAGAGTCCGCCGAGGGCTTTTCCCTCCAAATACTCCACCACGCTGCTCCGAAGATAATAGCCAGGGCCGAATAAAACAACAGGCCGAGTTGCATGCGGATGGGCATGGCAGCGTGATACCGATAAATTTCGTAAGCCGAGTACCCAAGGCACCCCAGTGACGTTAATGCGAATATTCCCGCAAAGTGTATTCGGCCACCGGCCCAATTCTTATGCGCTTTTGTACTGGCCCGCTGCTGTTTGTCGGGCGGCGAAAAAAACACCAGCCCTGCGACTCCGATTGCCGTTGGGAGCCCAAATACGCACTCCCACTGCCAAAAAGCGCCTGCGCCCCAACGGTAGTAGATAAGTAAGGGAACCGATATCGATACCGCCAGATTCGCAAGGCACGCTGCAATCACAAATGCCTTCGCCGAGTCTCTCTCCAGCCAAATAGTTAACGATGCCATCCCGAATATGGCGGCGAGAGCCAGGGGAATCGACACATGGAGTACTTGGCTAAGCAATGACCGCGAATTGTGTTCGCCGAGAATTGCATCCCGGACTGCCTCAAAAGTTCCTGTGAGGCAAACGAAGAATAGAATCGCGAAATACCAACGGAGAACAAATCTAAGGAAACGCTCAAACCCGTGGTGAACGACTCTGAGGAAGCACAAAGTATGAGACCCTCCTTGACGCAACTTAGCCCGAATCTCCCTTTCGACCAGAGCCCCCACCAATTGTACCGATCCTGAGGAGGGGGCAAGGCCAAATAAGCCTTTATTCGGCCAACTCCTGGTTTGTCGCCAAACTGTACATGATCCCGATTTGGGCCCCCAGGAGAGCCTGGAACGGCCAAAGGCCGGGTCGGAGACGAGTTGCCGGTGATGCGCTCGCAATGCGGACATTGCCGTCCCGCCGAAGACAGGCGATCCCCAGCTATCGTCTCGCGCTACCTACCAGCAGACGATGTGACCGGGAGTATTGATCGACTTGCAGTAGTCTTTGATGTAGGTCCTGACATCGGCCTCCATCTTCTCGTCCGATAGGATCAGGCTGCCATTGATGGCGATGGCCGTCAGTGTCAGCTTGCCTGTCGGCAAGTTCCAAATCAGCACGTCATTCCCCGACTTCTTATCGGCCAACAGGGTGCGCTGCTCCCGGCTCGGGGCGCCGTATTTCTTTCTGAGCGCGATGCCCAAAGACTTCATCTGCTCGTCGGTGTAGCTCTTGGCGGTTGAGCCTTTCAGGGAGATCGGCGTCAACGTCGCTTGTATCCTGTAGAGCGTGTTGTCGTAGAAACCGAACCGCGCGTTGGAAATGCCCTCGAAGTCGACGCCCGAAACATCGACCAGCAACACCTTCTCAGCCGATACCCTGCCGGCGCCGTCCATCCCGCTGCCGCCGCCGAGCGCCAGGTGTCCCGCCCCCACGATCTTCATGCCGTTCTGCGACCAGTAAGCCCGCGCCTCATCCAACGTGGTGTGGCCCAGCCGATATACGAAGTCCACTTTAGGGGCCGCCGATTGCGCGGTTGAGCCGCCATCTTGTGCTAGGTTTGAAGTGGTCCCGACAAGAGCGGCAGACATCAGGGCTGTCCCCAGTAATAGTGATGTTCGGTTCATTCATGAACTTCTAGCACAGCGTGCCAACTTGTGCCGCCAACACACTTATTGACAGATTGCGGGTAATGTCGGCTACCCGGTACTGATGTCGGCGGGTTTTCGTGCGTACCCAAGTATGTTGGCAAACGCTGGCGCCTCGGGCGTGCGCTAGACGGTTGCTATCTGTGATACAACTTCAAGGTATGAAACTCCAAAGTATGAATCTCCCAACAATAGCGATTCTCCTCGCGTCGATCTTGTCCTGCGGGAGCGCTGCGGCTCAGAAATTTACTTCAAAGAGCGCCGAGTCCCCCGAACACTTTATGAGAAAGGTTCTTAAGATAGCGAATACCGCCCGAGGCGATGAAATCTTGGACATGAGCGAAAGTGTCTATTCCCCCGATTTTCTCGATGCGATGTTTGGCGAAGGTTGTTTCACCGCTCATCGAGTTTGCTTGATCGACCATCTGGTGTGGACCAGAATTTGCGGTTGTCGTTACTTCCCGGAGGATGTGAAAAAGAAGCATGACCCATTATGCGGGTGCCCTGCAAGGCTTACATTCTCGGGGCTTTCAGTAGACCAAGCAAGCTCTCAACGTGCCGAAGTCTCTGCCCTATTGAATCTTGAGCCGAACGGGCAAAGTAAGGTCTCATGGCACCTAGTTATGACTCCTGAAGGCTGGCGCGTCGACGACGTAGCCACCTCGGACTTTCCCAGCCTCAAGGCAAGAATGTCAGCAGAATCCACTTCTCGCTGAATTAGTTCCCTGAAACGGGCCATGGCCAAGTGACGCGGTGACGCCCGGTTTGTCGGCTACTCGGACCTTTGACGATCCTTCGCCCCGACGGCGATGCCGACGGCAAAAAACCGGGTCAGGGAAGGGTTGCCGGTCGCTCGTCCAGGATGCGCCGGTTGGATGGATTGATCGGCGTTATCTTATAGCAACGCTCACCTGAACCGCACAGTCCCAGTCCTATAATTATGGTTCTCTCCAAGGAGTCATCCGCTCGTCAACCGCCCGGAATGGTTCGGCCATCGAGTTGTCGGTTCCAGACTCACTCATCAAGTCGTAAGCGACCAGATCACCAGCGCATGGAACACTGCCCCACTCGAACCAACAGTTTGAAGTGGTTTGCCGCCTATCGGGGAATCTCAAAGGCAGGGTTGAGATAAGGTTTGAGGTCGGACCATGGAAGAGTGACTTCAGGCATCGTAACGGCATCAGTGTAAGGAAGTTCGTCCTCGGAGAAGATGAGACTGAGGCCCTTGGGGTCGACTTGCCAGTTGCGCGATTCAACGGCAACGCCGGCGGCCAATGCCGCTGTCTCTTCGGCGTCGGCCGGGTCAGCCTTCACCTCAGTGGTTTCGTAATCCTTGATGATCTGAGAAACGCGCTTTTTCATCCACGCCTCCCAGCCCGAATTTAGTTGAAAGAGATTGTCTTGCTTGAGTTCACGGCCCTGCTTGAGCAGCCAATTGAATTCACGTTCGTGGTGCGCAGGATGGGCGTAGGTATAAGACCGTCTGATGGTGGCAACGACGAGGGTAGGGGAAACCATATTGAGTTCGACAGAAACCTCTGAATCATCAGAATTCCATGTAGCGTCCGCAAAGTGCACCCAATGATCTGGAATCCGGTCGTCGTGATCTTGCGAAGCTTGGAAGCGGCGGGCCTCATCAAGCAAAGCCTTATTCCAAGCCTTCCACTGGGGCGCATTGGAAATCGCCTCCGGCCAGGTCGCCGCGAACGAGCACGGACCGTCGTCAGAGTCGAGAGACTCAGTCTTGTTGCTCTGCGGACCGGTCTTGGCCAACCCTGTCGATAGATCTTCTTCATCACATGGCTTACTCAAGGAGATCTCCTGGAAGAAGAATGGCACGCCTCCCATTCGGACGACGATGTGACCTAAAAATTCGGTGCGATCTCGCCAGAAAAGAGTCAGACACTCCGCAAACGGAATCTTATTCTCCTGACGACGGCAGTCCTGTTCTACCGCAAGCAACCAGTTTCGCTCGGACTGGCGGACCAGTGAAACAGCCTCTGGAAAATTCACCAGGGCTGCGCGATAGGCTTGAGCGAGTTTGTCGTTGGACGCGCTTAACTCGGGCGAGGAACAGATTGCCTTCTCGACAGGCGTGTGCGCCTTCGAGCAGTCGAAACTGGCAGCGTGAAGATTGGCCGGTGCAAGGAGAAGAAGGAAGGCAAACGAGAAGCGATTCATCGGCGAAAGTCTCCGGCTCTGCGGGCAGATGGCCCAGTTTCTTGTGGAAAGGCTAATTGCCTCACTTTGAATTGTGCTCAAAGTGTATCGCGAATTATGGACGGATTGTCGGATTCCGGACAGAACACGCCCAGAATCGAGTAACTTCCGCATAGCCGTAAACCGCAGGAACTCCGAATTCTCAGTTCAGCCGTACACTCTGATTTGGACTATCCAACGAGAATGTCGGTATTTCGATATCAAACCGCTCACCGCCTTCACTCTCCATCTGGTAAGCCCCACCCATCATCCCCGATGTCGTGTTGAGAGGCGCGCCACTCGTGTATTCATACTTCTCGCCGGGTTTGAGGACTGGTTGCTCCCCAACAACACCCGCACCCTTGACCTCGGTGAATTCGCCCCGCGCATTCGTGATCATCCAGTGTCGACTCCGTAGCTGTACCGTTTCCTGTCCCTGATTCTCGATGGTCACTCGATAAGCCCAGAAATACTGCGAGTCGCCAGGCGATGATTGCGCCTCAAGGTAAGTCGGTACTACGCTTACCACTATTTCTTTTGTGATTGCTCTATACAGTGTCGGCTCTGCCATACAGAGAGCTTAGTGCAAACCTGTGGGATGATCCAGGATTAACGGAGCGGCGAGTGCTATTGGTCTGAAAGAACCCAAATCCGGAAAAATGGAGCTGGAGACGAGTTGCCGGTTATTCGGGCAGTACCGAATGATCGGGCAGAGTCCAACACTCAGACCGTGCTACGAAACAACGACGGCTTCCCCTATGAATCGCCCCTCCCAAAGGTAGAAGGTGCCAGCCTTGCGCAGAACTTCGGCGGCCTGTTCACCAGAGAGGAACACGAAACCAAGTCGTCGCCGGTCACCGGGAGCAAGGGGACCCTCTAGAAGGGGCCAGCCATCCCAGCCACTAGCCGGTGTAGATTTTGTGCAACAACATGCGCACCCATAACCTGGGAGAGCGGTCAACTTCTTGCCGCCCTCAACTGTGGGGTAGAGGACGACATCCGCGATGAGCTGTGGGGACACGGATCGGAGCCATTCGGCGCGTGTTGAAGGCATAGCACATCCATTCTTAAACACCGGTGACGAGCTACCGGTCAACCGTCCTGATCAACATCGGGTACAGGCCATCCGGCGAGGGGGCGGCGCGGAGCGCCACTTTTTGCGCTGACTTCCTGCCCGGTGCTAATGCACCATCACGAAGGCCCAATACCAAATTAAGAAAACACCGGCCAAACATTGCACCACGAACGTGATCCAAAATTCAGCAGGGTCTTTGGCACGATCTGCGGTGCCGCCCTTGCCATAGATTTTCCCGGTGAACCCTCCAACCACTGCGAGTACCAATAGGAGAAGGCCGAACAGCAAAACGCCAAGAGGCCAAGGTTTATTCCAAGATTCAGGAGCCATGCTAGCCATACTATCGTGCGACACAAGGGCGGAGGAGCGCCGGGCATAGGGTGGATGGGCGGAGTCACGGTTGCTAAACGCTACACGGTCCGAAATGCGGTCACTCGCCCGGAGCCCCAAAATTTGCTTTCCAGGCAGTGGATTCGCGCTTTCTCGATTTTGCAGTAAAGTGAAAACTAAGGAATCTGTGCAGCCAAGGCGACGAATCGGTCGAAGCGAGCGACCAACTCTGAAGGGCGTTGAATCTGGACCAAGTGACCGGTATTCCTCCAGATTTCCAGGCTCGCTAAGGGCACGGCCGCTTCGATTGCACCTGAAAACGCGAACACGTCGCCAATGTCCGCATCGCCAACAATGACAAGAGTTGGCACCTTTATCTGGGAGAGCCGAGTTACGGAACGTGGTGAAGGGCGTATCTCAAGCTCTGCTGCGACACTCAGGTTCTGTGGATTGTTCGCTAAGGCGTTATAAAGTTTCCTACGCGCTGGCTGGTCGTCTCCCGCGATAAGAAAGCGGTCCTTCGACCAGTTCTCGGCTACTGCCATTAGGTTCCCGTGAGCCAATGGTAAGTTGTTCTCTCTTCCGCGTTCATTGAAATAGTCGGTGCTAGCCATGCCGTGGACGACGGGCCCTATCAGAAACAACCCCTTCACCATTTCCGGGTGAGCAAGGGCAAAGTCTAGCGCCAAACCTCCTCCAGAAGAACTTCCGAGGATGATGGCGCGATCCATATGCACATGAAGCATAATCGCGAAGAGATCGTCTTCGGGAACGAACCGGGTCTTCGCTGGCTGAGACCGGCCATATCCTCTACGGTCATATCGCAGGACGTGGTACTTGGAACATAGC
>Ga0302320_10016795_pt1 | contig 14913 bp, 14 predicted proteins | sample Bog_T0_3_FD_202130 | JGI IMG/M metagenome (GOLD analysis project Ga0302320, IMG submission 202130) | Peat permafrost microbial communities from Stordalen Mire near Abisko, Sweden - Bog_T0_3 | ecosystem: Environmental > Terrestrial > Soil > Wetlands > Peat | place: Sweden: Abisko, Stordalen Mire... | reverse complement strand
AGTGCAAATCCAAGTCCCCGCATCATTCCTGTCTTGCCTCGCCCCTTCAATGGTACGATGCGGTCCATACCGCAATAAAGGAAAGCCTCGCACATACCCATGGGACTTATTATCCGCTCTTCGGCCATCCATGCCGCCGGCTGCTATGCCACCACCCCCATTCGCAAGGGGCAGCGGGTCATTGAATACACAGGCCATCGCCTCACCAAAGCCCAGGCTGACAAAGCCTACGAGGAGTCGCCCATCACCTACCTGTTTGGACTGGGCGACGGCAAGATCGTCATCGACGGCCACTCCATGGCCATGTTCATCAATCACAGTTGCGACGCAAACTGCGAAACCAGCGAGATCAAGGGCCGCGTCTGGATCAAGGCCATCCGCAACATCGCCCCCGGCGAAGAGATCACCTACGACTACTGCCTCTACGACGGCGGCGACGACCCGGCCCTCTGCAACTGCGGCGCAAAAACATGCCGCGGCACCATGTACTCGCCCCAGGAAATCCGCCGCCGCAAAGCCGCCGCAAAAAGAGCCCTCAAGAAAGCCGCCGCAAATAAACAATCCAGGCGCGCCAAAACTGCCAAAGCATAGCTTTCGCGCAGGTTGAACTCCACTCCGCTTCCCCGCCCAGAGACCCCGCATCCCGGCGCGGTTGCCACCCGTATAGGCAAGGTGATATTTTGATCGGTCATGTCAAAACAATCTGAAACTGAAAACGTATTCGGCCCTCGTCTGCTTAATCGCCGTAACTTCCTCAAGGCCGCGGGCTCGGCTGCAATTCTTCCCGTAGTTCTGCCCGCCTTCGCCGCACAATCTTCCAAAACCTCTGCCAACAACACCATCAATCTTGGTGTCATCGGCATGGGATGGCAGGGCACCGGCAACACTCAGTCCTTCCTCCCCTTGCAGGACTGCCAGGTCGTCGCCGCCTGCGATATCGATGCCAATCATCTCCAGGCCGCCGTCAAGATGATCAACGACTCCTACGGCACTGACGACTGCAAAGGCTATCACGATTATCGAGAACTGCTTGCCCGCGAAGACATCGACGCCGTCATGATCGCCGTGCCCGATCATTGGCATGAGGTCGTCTCCACCGAGGCCGCCCGCCGCAAGAAAGACATCTACGCTGAAAAGCCCCTCGCGCACACCATCGCCGAGCAGCAATCCATCGTCCGCGCCGTCCAGCAAAACAACATCGTCTGGCAGATGGGCTCGTGGCAGCGCTCCGTTCCCACCTTTCACAAAGCCGCTGAAATCGTCCGCAACGGACTCATCGGCACAGTCACCCATGTTGAAGTAGGCCTGCCCGGCGGCAACTCCGATTTTGACGACGTAGGAAAGCTCGAACTGGCCCGCCTCGCCGCCCAGGGAGTCATTGTCGAAAGCCTTGAGAAGGTTGTCCCCGGAACCAAGGCCTGGGATCTGCTCGTCTCCGACCCTCCCCCAGGATTGGACTACGAGACCTGGGTCGGCCCATCCCGGATGGAGCCTTACATCAAGGCACGCTCCCATAAATCCTGGCGCTGGAACTACAACACCGGCGGCGGCGAACTCCTCGACTGGATCGGCCATCACTGCGACATCGCTCACTGGGGCCTCGGCTTCGATAACGCCGGCCCGTCTGAAGTCGAAGGCAGCGGCGAACTGCCGCCGTCCAACGCGGTTTGGAACACCGCGCCCAAATACCGCTTTGAATTGAAGTATCCAGGCGGCGTCACCATGACCATCGCCGGCGGCTACCCCGACATCAAGGGTGGCGTCAAATGGATCGGCACCGAAGGCTGGGTTTGGGTTGACCGCGGCGGATTTGACGCCTCCAATCCCGACTGGAAGCAGGGAAAATATCTGCCCAGAGAATTGCGCAAGGTCAAGCTCTACACCTCCTCCAATCACCAGCAGAACTTCCTTGACTGCATCAAAACGCGTGAGGCTACCGTCACCCCGGTTGAAGTCGGACATCACTCCGCTATTCCCGGGCACCTTTGCCTCATCTCCATGCTCACCGCAAGAAAAATCCACTGGGACGCAAAGGAAGAAAAGATCGTCGGCGATCGCGAAGCCAGCAAACTGCTGACTCGCGAATACCGCGCACCCTGGAAGATGAGCTAACCGCTTCTTGAACAACTTTGCAATTCAACCTTGGAACCGACTGAAGAGACATGACCGACTCGACTGAAAAGAAACTGGATTCTGCCCCCTGCCTCCGTTGGGACTATACCTTTGCCTTTTGGGCCTTGCGCCTCTGGCTCGGTGTGCGTGCCCTGTTTGTCGGCATTGAAAAATTCGCCGCCTACCACTCCGTGGCCATGCCGCTCATCGATCCAGCCACCGGCCAGCCCGATGCCAGCGGCGTCATGGTCAACGTAAACGTCAAGTCCTACGCCCTGGCCAACTACGCCGGCATCCCCGCCGCATTCGGTGACAAGTTCACCCACGAGCCCCTGTTCCCCAAGTTCGCCCTCGTGGCCTTTGACCACATCCTTGGCCCGGCCTTCATCCTCACCGGCATCATGCTCCTCATCGGCCTCGGCACGCGCCTCTCGCTCATCGTCCAGGGGCTGCTTTTTATCGCCCTCACCGTCGGCCTCGTTTTGATCGATCAGGACGCCGGTGTAGCCTGGCTCGGCATTCATATCGCCCTCATCGCCGGTGCCTTCCTGCTCGTCGAATACAACCGATTTGCGGTCCTCAAAAAATGGTAGATCCCTTCCTGAATCGTCGTGAGTTCATCGGGGCCACCGCCGTCGCCGGCGCCGGCCTGTTGTTGAACGGCTGCAAGTCCGACGCCGGCCAAAAACCCGCCGCTGCAAAGTCCTCGCTCAACACCATCAACATCGCCCTCATCGGCTATGGCGAAGAAGGCAAGGTCCTGCTCGAGTCCCTCCTGAACATCGAGGGCGTCCGCCTTGTGGCGCTGTGCGACATCTGGGACTACCACCTCAACGAGGGTGAGCGCTACCTCGGAAAAATCGGCAATCGGGTCCGCGTCTACCAGAACTATGAAGACCTGCTCGCCAAAGAAAAAGACCTTCAGGCCGTCGTCGTCGCCACGCCCGATTTCTGGCATGCGCCCATCACCAACACCTGCCTCAAGGCCGGCCTCCACGTCTATTGCGAAAAGATGATGAGCAACACCATTGACGGTGCGCGCTCCATGGTCAAAACCATGCGCGAAACCGGAAAGCTGTTGCAGATCGGCCATCAGCGCCGCAGCAACCCCCGCTACCTCTTCACCCTCAACCGCCTCCTCCATGAGGCGCAGTTCTGCGGCCGCCTCACCGCGGCCCAAGCCCAATGGAACCGCGCCGTCAAGGAAGACTTCGGCTGGCCCAAAAAATACGAGATGCCCGCCTCCACGCTCGCCAAATACGGCTTCAAAGACATGCACCAGTTCCGCAACTGGCGCTGGTACAAGGGCCTCGGCGGCGGCCCGCTCTCCGATCTCGGCTCCCATCAGATCGACATCTTCAACTGGTGGCTGGGCACATCGCCCAGGTCCGTCATGGGCAGCGGCGGACTCGATTACTACAAGAACCACGACTGGTATGACAACGCCATGGTCATCTACGAGTACCCGCTCGCCGAGGGCGTAGCCCGCGCCTTCTACCAGGTGCAGACCACCACCAGCGCCGGCGGCGGCTACTTTGAAACCTTCATGGGCGACGACGGCACCATCAAGATGTCTGAGGATCCATCCCTCTGCGCAATCTACCGCGAGGCCCGCGCAACCGCGGTTTCATGGGACGACCTCATCCAGAAGGGCTACGTCCGCGCCAAAGCCGTCTCCGCTGAAGACGCCGCGAAAGTCGACGTGCGCGAGACCGCCCAACTCGCCGAATATGAAATCCCCGTCTTCTTCAACAAGCCGCCCCACCAGCCCCACCTTGAAAACTTCTTCAACACCATCCGCGGCACAGCAAAACTCAACTGCCCCGCCGATGAAGCCTTCAGCAGCGAGTACATTATCCATAAGGCCAACGAAGCCGTTGCCGCACAAACCCGGATTGTCATCACCGCCGAGGAAGTCAGAGCTTGAGGTCACAATGAAGATCCTTTCCAAATCCCTCCCCGTTTTCGCCGTCCTCCTCGTCGCAACCGCCTGCATCGCACAGGACAAGGTCGTCCTGAAAACCCAGTTGCCCCCGCCCCTCTTTGTCGGCACGCCCGTGCCCCTCAATGTCCCCAATCTCGAGCCACCCACCAGAGGCAAGCGTCCCGATTTCCTCGTACCCCCCGGCACACTCAATCTCGCCAAAAGCAAAAAGGTCACAGCCAGCGACAGCAATCCCGACGTCGGAACCCTCGACATGATCGTCGATGGAGACAAAGACGGCAACGAAGGCTCATGGGTCGAGCTTGGCCCCGGCAAACAGTGGGTCCAGATCGATCTCGCGCGCAAAGCAAATATCTACGCCATCCTCATCTGGCACTTCCATTCCCAGGCGCGCGTCTATCGCGACGTAGTCGTGCAAGTCTCTGACGATCCCACCTTCCGCTCCGGCGTCGCCACCATCTTCAACAGCGACTTCCACAACGACCTTGGCCTCGGCGCTGGCAAAGACCTGAACTACATCGAAACCTATCAGGGCAAGTTGATTGACGCCAAAGGCATCAAGGGCCGTTACATCCGCCTCTACAGCAACGGGAACACTGCCAACAAATTGAACCACTACATCGAAGTTGAAGTGTGGGGAAAGCCGGCCGCGTGAGTGCACCGACGCCCGATCCGCCTCCCCGCGAACCGAGCCGATCGTTTGCAAGGCAAAACTCCGCATCCCCTTCCCCGCGCACTCGCTGGGCAGTCTTCGTTCTTCTCGCGCTTCTCGCCCTGTTCATCCGCCTGCCGCAGCTCGGCGCGCGGCCCATGCACACCGATGAGGCCGTCAACGCCTACATCGTTGGCCAACTCCTCGCCGGCCAAATCTACGTGTACGATCCGCAAGACCGCCACGGCCCGGTGCTGTCCGCCTTTGCCCTGCCTCTCGCCAAGGTCCAGGGCGCAAAGGCGTTCTCTGACCTCACCGAATCCGAACTGCGCCTCACAGCAGTCCTCGCCGGAACCGTCACCGTTTTGCTCTTCGGCGCCGCCGCGGAAATCTTCGGCTTCGTTCCCTCCCTCATCGCCGCGCTCTTATTCGCCTGCGCTCCGCTGCCCGTCTACTACGACCGCTACTTCATTCATGAGTCCCTCTTTGTCGCCGCCACGTTTGGCTTGATCCTCTCCAGTTGGCGCGCCTGCAAATCCAACTCCGCCGGCCACGCATCGCTCGCTGCCCTCTGTGCCGCGCTCATGCTCGCATCCAAAGAGACCGCCGTCCTTCACTTCTTCGCACTCACCGCCGCCGCGCTCGTCTTCTGGCTCTGGAACCTGCGCTGCAAACCTGCTGCCCGCTTTTGGCGCCCCAAGGCCCTGCTCGTCGCAGCCGCGCTCTTCGTCCTGATCGGCGGAATGCTCTTCACCTGGTTCGGCAGCAACGCCCGAGCCATCGGCGAGTTGTTGCAAGCTGTCCCCAGCCTCCTCGCCCGCGCCAGCGGTGAAGGCCATCAAAAGCCCTTCTGGTATTACGCCCGGCTCCTCGCAGGCGGCTGGTCCGGCGGCCTCATCTGCGCCCTCGCCTCCATCGGCTTCTTCCAGGCCGTCACAAAACGCGCCCCATCCCCCTACGGCTTTCTCGCCTTCTATGCTCTCTTCCTCACCATCATCTACAGCCTCATCCCCTACAAAACCCCATGGCTCGCCCTCAACTTCTGGCTGCCCGTCGCCCTCTTCGCCGGCCTCGCCGCCGCCTCGCTCCTGCGCATCCCGGCAAAGCATCCCGCCCTTCGCATCACCCTCCCCGCCTGCTCCATCCTGCTGGCCGCCGCGGCCGCCGTACTCATCGCTCACGATACCCGCCAGCGCGTCTTCCTCCATCCTGCCGACGAATCCAATCCCTACGCCTACGCCCAAACCTCCGACGACGTGCTCGACCTGCCCGCCGAGATTCAGCACCTGGCTTCTCAGAACGCAATCGCCACGCCCCGCATCGCCGTCATCGCCGCCGACCCCTGGCCCCTGCCCTGGTACCTGCGCCACTTTGCCCAGGTCGGATTCTGGCAGCCCGGCCAGCAGCCCGGCCCCGCCGATTTCTACATCACCTCCACCGATGCTGCCGGCCAATACGCAAGTCAACTCCAGCAGTTTCGCCCTGATTTTTACGGCATCCGCCCCGGCGTGCTGATCCTTCTCTGGTCCCCCGCGCCCAAATGAGCTTGCATGGCTGACATCCACACCTTCAATCACCGCGCCATGGCAACGCACATTCAGGCGCGCATCGCCGACCAGCAAAAAACCTACGCCGCCCAGGCCGCGCAGGCCGCCTTCGATCTCCTCGACAAGCTCGAATCGCATCTAAGCCGCTTTCGCCCCAACAGCGACATTGCGCTCGCCGCTCACCTCGCTCCCGGTGAAAAAATGCGCCTCAGCGAACCCGCCTTTGCCTGCCTTCAAATCGCAAAGAGAATTGAAGCTGTCACCCGCGGCGCGTTTTCTATCTCGGCCGCAGCTCTCCAAACCCAGCCCTCTTTGCCCCAGTGGACTCTGCTTCCCCCAGACCATTCCATCCAATGCCAGAGCGGCCAGCTCCAATTCGATCTTGGCGCCATCGGTAAAGGCTTTGCGCTTGACCGCATGGCCGAGCTGTTGCGCAGTTGGGACTGCCCCGCCTTCCTGCTCGTCGCCGGCGGCAGCAGCATCCTCGCCGGCGACGCGCCCAACGATTCCGCGGGCTGGTCCTGCGGCCTCGGCGACGACAACGCGCCGCAGCGCTTCTTTCTAACGCACACTTCCCTGAGCGGCTCCGGCCTCGCCGTCAAGGGAAACCACATTCTCGATCCCCGCACCGGCCAGCCCGCCTTGCGCCAAAATCGTACCTGGGCCCTCGCCGATACCGCCGCCGAATCCGACGCCCTCTCCACCGCCTGCATGGTTCTCACCGAACCGGAACTCGAAGAAGTGCTCGCCAGCGATCCCTCGTGGCTGTTCTTTCTGGAAACAACCACAACCGCGCGACCAATCGGAAACCGCCCGCTTCCGCCGCCAGCCTGACTCCTCGCGGCCATGTCTTGCATCCCCCAGGAGTCATAAACCAGTAATCAACAGGTCCTTTATAATCAATTCCTTATACAGGAGCGATACAATCCCTCCTAGGCTGTCTGTCCTTCCGTCAGCCTCCCGGGGAGCGACCAAAAGCATGGGCTATCAGGTTCTGGCCAGAAAATACCGTCCGCAGCGCTTTGCTGACGTAGCAGGTCAGGATCACGTCACCCGCACCCTGCTCAACGCCCTCTCCCAGAACCGCATCGCCCACGGCTACATCTTCTCCGGCCACCGCGGCATCGGCAAAACCACCATCGCCCGCATCGTCGCTCAAGCCCTCAACTGCCGCACCGAAATCGGAACCCCGGCCCGCCCCACCCCCGAGCCCTGCGGCACCTGCGACTCCTGCGTCGAAGTCCGCCAGGGCAACGCCGTCGACGTCATCGAGATCGACGCCGCCACCAATCGCGGCATCGACGAGATTCGCGAACTCCGTGACGCCGCCCGCTACGCCCCCGCCCGCGACCGCTACAAGATCTACATCCTCGACGAAGCCCACCAGATCACCGACGCGGCCTTCAACGCCCTGCTCAAAACCCTCGAGGAGCCCCCCTCCCACGTCATCTTCATGATGGCCACCACCCAGCCCGAGGACATTCCCCAGACCATCCGCTCCCGCTGCCAGCACTTCAGTTTTCACGCCGTCAAATTCGACGACATCCTCGCCCAGTTGAAGATGATCGCCGCCCATGAAGACGTCACCGCCGAAGACGCCGCCCTGGCCCTGCTGGCCGAGGCCGGCGACGGGTCAATGAGAGATGCATTGTCCATCATGGACCAGGCCATCGCCTCCGCCCCGCTCGAGAACGGCCGCGCCGTCCTCTCCACTGAGCAGATTCGCGAGCTCATGGGTTCCGTGCCCAATGCGGTCTTCGAGCGCCTCCTTGAAGCCGTCGCCGCCGGCCAGAGCGCCGAGTTGATGGAGCAGTTGAACCTGCTCGTCAACGCCGGCCACAGCCCATCGTCCCTCGCCCGCCAGATGGTCCGCTACCTGCGCAATGCCCTCATGGCCAAGCTCGGCGGCGCAGAGACCGAACTGCTCCAAATCTCCGGCGACGAACGCGCCCGCGCCTCCCGAACCGCCCTCCTCTTCACTGAAGAAGAACTCACCCGTAACCTCCAAATCGTCCTGCGCACCTTCGACGACCTCAACTACCGCCAGGAGCAGCGCTTCCACCTTGAACTCGGCCTGCTCAAGCTCATCCATGCCCAGCGCCTGCTCCCGCTCGAAGAACTCCTCAGCGGCGTGGCCAGCGGCGGCGCCGTTCGCAGCACTCCAACTTCAGCCCCTCCACGCGCGCCATCCGGCCCCGCGCGCCCCGCATCCACATCTGCCCCAGCGCCCGCCGCGCCCCCTCTTTCGCCCTTCGGTCCCGGTGCCGGCGGCTGGAACTCCGGTCCAAAGATGGAGTCCACACCGCAGCCCGGCAAGTCCACCAGCCCGGTTGCCGAAATGGAGCGCCCCGCCCTCCAAACCGCGCCAGAACTCTCTCCGATTCGTGCCGCCTCGCCCTTTCCCGCCGCGCCCACGCCCACCTCAGGCTTTGCCTCCGGTGAAACCCTCACTGAAGGAGCCCTCGCCCGCTCCCCCCAAACCGAAACCTCAGCGCCGCCCAGCCTTGAGTCCCTCCGCCACGCCATCGGCTCCGCCCTGGTGGACGGCGGCCACAGTTCCGCCGCCCAGTTGCTTGGCTCCGGAACCTGGACCCTCGAAGCCACCAGCCTCCGCATTGACGTTACCAGCATGGGCAAAAAAATGCTCAGCCTCACCGTCAACGCCGCGGCAGAGAAAATCATCCGCCAGGAGCTTCAGCGCCTCGGCGCACCCTCCCGCTTCCTCATCGTCCCCGGCGCTCAAACCGGCGCATCCGCTCCCGCCGCCATGCCCCCTCCCCTCGCCGGCAGCGTCCAACAAGCAGCCCTCGAGCATCCAATGGTTCAGCGAGCCAAAGAAATCTTCAAGGCAGAGGTCCGCAGCGTCGTCGACCTCCGCACCAGGTAGCCGTTCGCTCGATCCTGCTTTCTCGATTTAGGAAAAACGCCATGATCAATCCACTCAAAATCTCGGAGATGCTCTCCCAGGCGAACCAGTTGCAGGAAGAGGTCCAGCGCAAGCTGGGCCAGACCGTGGTCGAGGCCTCCAGCGGCGGCGGCGCGGTCACCGCCACCATGAACGGCAAAAAGCAGCTCATCAAACTGCGCATCGACCCCGCCGCGGTCATCGGCCTCAGCGGCGAAAAGCCCGATGTCGAGATGCTCGAAGACCTGGTCGTCGCCGCCATCAACGAGGCCGGCCGCAAAGCCGATGACGCCATGCAATCCAGCGTGCAGGGCATGTTGGGCGGCCTCAATATCCCGGGACTCACTTAGGCCCGCGTCTCGCACTGCCAGGAGGGAATACCATGCACGACCCAATCAATCGCCGCAGCTTCCTTCATCTCGGTCTCGCCGCCGGCGCCGCCTCCATCGCCCCGCGCTGGATGACCGCGCAGGCCGCCGTTCCAGACATGGTCGCCCAGTCCCGCGCCGCCGCCGCCAAAACCCCCATCAAAACCACCAAACTCGCCGCCAACGTCTACCTGCTGCAAGGCGCAGGCGGCAACATGGCCCTGCAAACCGGCTCAGATGGCAACCTCCTCATCGACTCGAGCTTTGCCACCGCCGCTCCCAACATTCGCCAGGCCATCGCCGCCGTCGGCAGCGACCGCGCAGACGCGCTCATCAACACCCACTGGCACTACGACCACACCGATGGAAACGAGGCTCAGCACGCCGCCGGCTTCACCATCTACGCCCACCAGAAGACCCGCGACCGCCTCTCCACGCCGCAGACCATGAAGATGTTCCACGCCACGCTGCCCGCCGCTCCAGCCGGTGCCCTGCCCACCATCACCTTTGACCACGCCATGCACCTTTGGCACAACGCCGACTCGCTTGACCTCGTCCACTTTGATCCCGCGCACACTGACACCGACATCTACATCCACTTCCAAAACGCCGATGTCCTGCACGTGGGCGACATCTGGTTCAACGGCATGTACCCCTTCATCGATGAGAGCTCCGGCGGCTCCATCGGCGGCATGATCCGCGCCGGAGAAAAAGCCCTGGCCGCCGCGGGCAACAGCACAAAGATCATTCCCGGCCACGGCCCCTTGGGATCGAAGAGCGATCTCCAGGCATTCCACGACATGCTTTCGTCGGTTCGTGACAAAGTGGCCGCACTCAAGCAAGCCGGAGCCTCTGAGCAAGAGACCCTGGCCAAAAAACCAACTGCCGATCTCGACGCCATCTGGGGCAAAGGCTTCATGGGCCCCGACGCCTTCACCGGCCTCGTCTATCGCACGCTCTAGACGCGCTCCCGGCTGGCTAACAATTTCTGGGTGCCCCAGGTCTCGCTTTTGAGACCTGGGGTACCACAACCCATCAATCTTCCCGTTCCTCAGGAGTCAACCCCGTGTCACGCTATGCCGAGCCCATGGCCCGGCTCATTGAAGAGCTGAAGAAACTCCCCGGCGTCGGCGCCAAAAGCGCGCAGCGATTCGCCTTCCATATCCTGCGCTCTACTGACGACGATGCCGCCGCCCTCGCCGACGCCGTGCGCGACCTCAAGGCCAACCTGCGCCTCTGCTCCATCTGCAACAACGTCACCGACGTCGATCCCTGCGCCTACTGCGCCAGCCCCACCCGCAATCAGCGCCTGGTCTGCGTGGTCGAGGAGCCCACCAACATCGCCTCCGTCGAGCGCACCCGCGCCTACCAGGGCGTCTATCACGTCCTGCACGGCACACTCTCTCCGCTCCAGGGCATCGGCCCTGACCAGCTCCGCACCGGCACGCTCCTGGCCCGCGTCGAGCGCGGCGAAATCGACGAAGTCATCCTCGCCACCAGCCCCACCCTCGAAGGCGAAGCCACCGCCGACTGGCTCGCCGCCGCCCTGCGCAGACCCTCGCTCAAGATCACCCGCATCGCCACCGGCGTGCCCGCCGGCAGTGACATCGAGTACGCCGACGAAGTCACCATGGCCCGCGCCATGGAAGGCCGCCGCGAGCTCTAGAGCATTTACATTGATGGTGTAAGGAAGCTCCGTGCCCCATCCATTTCACGTTCTTTGTGAAATGGGTGGGAAACCACGAACCCAACCTTACAGCAACCCTGAGAACGCCCGCGCCGCCCGCCGTTCATCTCCCAGCAACCAGTTCGTCATACACTGGCAATAGCGATCGGCCGCGACACCCCCCGCGGACCGCAACGGAGAGTTCCCCATGCAGGAAGCGGCCATCCCCAGCGAATCCCTCAAAACGGCCACCATCCCCGCGCCCGCCCCGGCCGTCGAGCCCATCATCCGCGCCGAAAAAATCGAGAAGTACTACGCCCAGCCCAGCCAGAACCGCATCCAGGTCATCTCCGCCACCTCGCTCTCCATCGTCCCCGGAGAGATCGTCGCCCTCCTCGGCCCCTCCGGCTCCGGCAAGTCCACCATGCTGCGCATGCTCACCGGCCTCTCCATCCCCACCGCGGGCCATGTCTATTGGCATGAAAAGCCCATCGCCGACGCCGAGATCAACGTCTCCATTGTCTTTCAAAGCTTCGCGCTCTTCCCCTGGCTCACGGTCCTTGAAAATGTCGAGGCCCCGCTTCAGGCTCGCGGCGTCGACCCCGTCGAGCGCCGCACCCGCAGCATGAAGATGCTTGACACCGTCGGCCTCGACGGCTTTGAAGCTGCTTACCCCAAGGAGCTCTCCGGCGGCATGAAGCAGCGCGTCGGCTTTGCCCGCGCCCTCGTCGTCGAGCCGGAGGTTCTCTTCATGGACGAGCCCTTCAGCGCCCTCGACGTGCTCACCGCCGAGAACCTCCGCTCGGAACTGCTCGAGCTCTGGGCCAACAAGGCCATGCCCACCAAGGCCATCTTCCTGGTCACCCACAACATTGAAGAAGCCGTCCTGCTCGCCGATCGCATCATCGTGCTCGGCCGCAATCCCGGCCACATCCGCACCGACTTCCTGGTCCAGATGCCCCAGCCCCGAGACCGCAAATCCGAGCCCTTCACCCAGCTCGTCGACTACATCTACAAAGTCCTCACCAAGCCCGACGTCGCGCCCGCTGAAGCACCCGATCATCAGCATCCGCGACCAGCGCCAGATGCACTATCAGATGCTGCCTCACGCGCGCCCCGGCGGCATGGCCGGCCTGCTCGAACTGCTGCTCGACAAAGGCGGCCGCGACGATATCTACCGCCTCGCCGACGATCTCAGCTTCGAAATCGACGACCTGCTCCCCATCGTCGATGCCGCCCAGTTGCTCGGCTTCCTCACCATTGAAGAAGGCGACGCCGCCATCACTGAAAGCGGCACGGAGTTCGCCAACTCCGAGATTCTCCGCCAGAAAGAGCTATTCCGCTCCGCCGCCCTCGCCAACATCCTTCTGCTGCGCCAGATTCGCCGCGCCCTTGAAGCCAAGAGCGACCACACCATCCCCGAAGACTTCTTCCTCGACATGCTCGATGAGCAGTTCAGCGAAGAAGAATGCCTGCGCCAGATGGAGACCGCCGTGGCCTGGGGCCGCTACGCCGAGCTGTTTGACTACGACGCCGGCCGCCGCCGCTTCATCCTGCCCGATGCCCCTGAAGAAGAGACGCCCGCGATCGTTGCTCCCAACCCGGTTCCTCCGAGTCCTGTCTCTCCCAGTCCTGTCTCTCCCAATCCTGTCTCTCCCAATGAGGAGAAGAAGTGAATCCCCAGCCACCCCTCGCGCGATCCCTCGTCGTCTCTCGCAACTGGCCCTTTCTCATCGATGCGGCCGTCGCCATCTGTGCGCTGGCCATCTTCTTCGCCGTCGTCGGCACAGGCGCTTATTGGCTCGGCAAGCCCGTTCCCGTTGTCCCCATCTCCCACTCCATCCGCGCCCTGCCGGTTTACGCCTTCTACTCCGTCGTCCGCATCACCATTGCTTACCTGCTCAGCCTCATCTTCGCCGTCTCTTACGGCTACATCGCCGCCTACAACCCGCGCGTTGAAGCCTGGATGGTCGCCGTCCTCGACATCCTCCAATCCATTCCCGTCCTCAGCTTCTTGCCTCCCGTCGTGCTCGCCATGGTCGCGCTGGTTCCCGGCCATCAAATGGGCATCGAGATGGGCGTCATCCTGCTCATCTTCACCGGCCAGGTCTGGAACCTCGCCTTCAGCTTCTACTCCTCGCTCAAGTCCATCCCCCGCGAGATGATTGAAGCCTCCCGCATCTACCGCTACTCCGCCTGGCAGCGCTTCTGGCAGCTTGAAATGCCCTACTCCACCATCGGCCTGGTCTGGAACTCCATCGTCTCCGTCGCCGGCGGATGGTTCGCCCTCATCGCCTGCGAGATGTTCACAATGGGCGACCGCAGCTTCCAGCTCCCCGGCCTCGGCAGCTACCTGCAAACCGCCACCGTCTCCGGTGACATCCGCGCCCTTGTCGCCGGCTTCCTCGTCGTCATCCTCATCGTCGTCGCCACCGACCAGTTGGTCTGGCGTCCGCTCATCGCCTGGAGCGACAAATTCAAATTCGAGCAGGTCGAGTCCGCCGATCGCGTCACCTCGCCCATCCTCGAGATCCTCCGCCGCTCAACCCTCTTCAGTTCCCTTCCCGGCCGCATCTTCAGCCACTTTGAAGAACCCATCTACCGCCGCATGGCGCAAACCAAAGCGGGCCGCATCGTCCATCCCCTCGACGAAGACCAATCCCATCGCAAAGGCTCCATCGGCCTCTGGACCCTCGCTACCGCCGCAGCCGTTGCCGTAACCTGGGGCGCTACGCAGGCCATCCTCATGCTTCGCACCGTCACCTGGCCTGAGCTCGTCCTGCTTCTCGAAGGCGCCGGCGCAACCTTCCTCCGCGTCAACGCCGCCCTGCTCATCTCCGCCGCCTGGACCGTCCCTGTCGGTGTCGCCATCGGCTTCAATCCCAAACTCGCCCGCGTCGTGCAGCCCATCGCGCAGGTCCTCGCCTCCGTCCCCGCCACCGCCTTCTTTCCCATCCTGCTCATCGGCCTGGTCAAGATCGGCGGCGGGCTCGGCATCGGCTCCATCGCCCTCATGCTCCTCGGCACCCAGTGGTACATCCTCTTCAACGTCATCGCCGGAGCCATGTCCATCCCCTCCGACCTCCGCGAAGTCTCCTCCCTCTATCGCTTCAATCGCTGGCAGCGCTGGACCAAGCTCATCCTCCCCGGCATCTTCCCTTACCTCATCACCGGCATGGTCACCGCCAGCGGCGGCGCATGGAACGCCTCCGTATTCGCCGAGTACTCCCACGTCGCCGACCGCACCCTTGAAACCATCGGCCTCGGCGCACAGATTGACGCCGCCACCGACAGCGGCCGCTTCCCCATCCTTCTCCTCGCCACCATCATGATCTCCCTCATGGTCGTCACCATGAACCGCCTCGTCTGGCGCCGTCTCTACCGCCTCGCTGAAACCCGGTATAAACTCGAAGGATAATCAGCGCCGGCGCTCGCCTTGCAGGGCTTGGCGTGAGCCGATGAATCCGCTAAGATCGAAGCGAAAGGCAAGCAGCGATGCCAGCAGCGCAGACAACCATCGATTGGTCCCATTGCCCGGTGCTGGAAAGCAAGCCCGGGACGCAGGGTGGCGCTTGGGTCTTTCGCGGAACCCGTGTGCCCGCGACAGCAATTCTGCGCAATCTGAACGAACTGTCCGTGCCGGAATTGTCGCAGGAGTTCCCAACCGTGCGTCGCGATCAGATTGCAGGTTTGCTCGACTTCCTAGCTCAGAGCGCTG
>Ga0302320_10016794_pt1 | contig 14913 bp, 12 predicted proteins | sample Bog_T0_3_FD_202130 | JGI IMG/M metagenome (GOLD analysis project Ga0302320, IMG submission 202130) | Peat permafrost microbial communities from Stordalen Mire near Abisko, Sweden - Bog_T0_3 | ecosystem: Environmental > Terrestrial > Soil > Wetlands > Peat | place: Sweden: Abisko, Stordalen Mire... | reverse complement strand
GCTTAGGGTCCGCGCGAAAATTACTTGAGCGGTTCGGGGTGGACGGTGTAGTTCCAGTTTCCTTGGAACTCGTGACGTGTGAGGGGCACGGCTGCAAGCTCCTTGGGGGTGATCTTGACCCCCTTCGGGTAGTGCCCCTGATCGAGCTCGGCGTTGACCTTGAGGCCCTTCTTGGTCGTGGTATTGGCGATGAGCTGCACGATCACCCGGTACGAGGTGAGGGGACGGCCGCGCCAGTTCATCGTGATGAAGCTGAACATCCGGTGCTCGATCTTGTTCCACTTTGAGGTGCCCGGCGGGTAATGACAGACAGTGATCTCGAGCCCGGTCTCTTTGGCGAGCTTGGCGAGCTCGACCTTCCAGGCCCTGATGCGGTAGCCGTTCGAGCCGCCGGCATCCGCGCAGATCAGCAGACGCGTGGCCTTCGGATACCGGAGCCGTCCCATCTGAGCCCACCAGCGACCGATCGTGGCGACTGCGAAGCCTGCGGTGTCAGCGTCGTCGCCGACCGAGACCCAGCCCTCATCGGCACCGAGGTCGTAGACCCCGTACGGGATTGCCTTTCCCATCTCAGGGTCGATGAAGTCGTGCACCTTGGTCCGCGCTGGGCTTCCCTTCGGCTGGTACTCCTTTCCGGCATTGGAGTATTCGCCGACGAGCTCCTTCTTCTTTGCGTCGACGCTGATGACAGGTTGGCCGCTGGTCATGAAGTCCACGGCTGTGTCGTTGATGTGGCGGAACTGGGCGTCACGGTCCACGTGCTGGGCGCCCTCTTTCTGCTTCGAGGTCCCCTGCAGGCTATAACCCATCCTCCCGAGCAGCTCTGCGACGGTCCTTGGGCTGATCTCGTAGCCCTTCTCGTTCAGAGCCTCAGCCAGGTTGTAGGTGGATTTCAAGCTCCAGCGCAGCGGCGACATCGGATCGCCCCGTGCGTCAGGGGAGACGAGGTCGTCGAGCTCGAGCAAGAGCTTCGGGTCCTTGTCGATCAAACGCGGACGGCCGGCGCCTGAGCGCCGCACACGCGCACTGGGCGCCGTCTCGCCAGCGACGATCTCTTCGGCTCCGACGCGCACCGTGTTGCGGCTCATGGCCGTAGCCCGCGAGACGAAGCCGACGCCTCCTCGACCGAGCATCTTGGCGCCCGCGCCGGCGACCGCCCTGCGTTGGCGCTCGTCCAACAACGGCAACACCGTGGAGAAGAACTCAGTGAGCTGCTCCTCGGCGACCTCCACCAGCGGAGACTACATCGCGCAACTTATTTTTGCGTGGACACTTACCAATATCAAGAGGGACGCGCGATGGAATACCGTCACATCCTGGGCGCGCTGCTCTACTGCACGGCCAAATGTTGGTCGCACCTCCTGACCTCCTTATCGGTGTACCAATGGTGGCAGTACTGGCGTTGTTCTGACACAGCCTGATGCGGCTTGTTCCGAGAGGGCGACGACAAAGGGCGCCGAGCGACTTCCCCGCTCGCGCCCGATGCCTGCTGCCGGGTCGTGATGTCGGAGATCGCCGCTGCCTGCCCAACGGACGTTGCTCAGTTGTGGTGCTGTCAGTGTACAACGAACTGTTCCACTGGTAATCGGCATATTTGATGCTTCAATGATCGATGTGGCCGATCGATGAGTGGAGGTGCCTTATTTGATGCCAGAATGATCGGTATGGACGATCGATGAAGGAGTCGACCTTTGTGAGCTGACGACACTGAGCTCGGTCACGGACCTCGGCCCGTTCCGCTGTGCCGGCTCAGAGCTCGGCTAGATACCGCCCTAGATCGTTGGCTATCACGGACTTGCGCTGGCATAGGCCCGAGACGATCAAGCAGTTCCCCACCCTTCTGATCACCGCCTTTTACAACTGACCCCTTTGAACCAGAGCCCTTCTCCTCCAGGTAGCACCAGGGGAACGGAACATGACGAGGACATTTACAGCGATCGAGATCGTCGAGGCCCTGAGTCACTGGTACTCCGGGCGTCCGAAGCTGCAGTAGCTCGCAGCCTCAGGGTCGACCGGTGGACGGTCAAGAAGTGCGTCTGGTCGACCAAGATCGCCGGTATCTCACCGAACGATTCCTTTCCGCCGGGCCTCCAGATGGGCGAGCCAGCGAATTGGCAACGCCACGTCTGCAGCAATCAACGAGTCGCCCGACCTCGCGAAGCAATGACCCCGCCTTACCAGCCTCTCGATCTAGCGCTCCAGCTCGGGGAGCCAATCGCCTGACCAGGCTGAGCTTGAGAGCTCGTCGACGTCGTGGGCTCTACGAGCAGCTGCTGAGGATCCCTTGCGCGCTCATCTCAGGCCGTAAAAGGCGCTGAGACCAGGCATGGCTGCTCTACTGGGTCTTCAGCCGAGCTCTGTCCCTCTCAAAATGACGGGGGGCGCCCCCAACGGCGAGCCGCCCCCCGTCACACATCATCCGTACCGGTATTCCACTCCAAATCCGCCATTGGGGTAGCTCCACCGGATTGCCTTCTTGAGGCAGACCAGGCGACAGGTCCCGCACTCCAGGCATCCCGCATAATCGAACGAGATGGTGCCATCTTGAACCTTGAACAAGCCAGCAGGGCATGCCTTGACGCAAGTACATTGCTCGGGACTGCAGCGCTCGCAAGCGTCCGTGTCGAGGACGATATGAGCGTCCTCTTCCACTGCATATTTGTTCGTCCCGAGTCTCTCTTCAATGCTGATCCGGCTCACAGCGACCTCACTCCTCGCCAAGCGTCCTTGCCCATTCCGACCATCCCGCCATGTGCCTTGACAGTTCGCGCGGCGATCTTCCTCATGGGCTTGCGAGGAGTGCCGTCCACGCCAAACATGCTCGTCGCCAGGTCTTCGAGCAGCCCTGGGTACTCCTCATAAAGTCGCCGGTTCTCCATGAACTTCTGTGCCCCCTTGAACGTCTTCAGGTCCTTTGTGACGAAACCGTTGTCCAGGTTGTTCACGTAGGAGCCAAGGCCGGCGGCCGTGAAGTCGTCTCTCTTCGCAGCGGAGATGACCGCATCGCCAGCGGCTGCTCCAGACGAGATCGCGAAGTCCATTCCACGAAGCGTGTAACCCGTGTTGAGCACAAAACCGGCAGCGTCGCCTACAACAAGCAATCCGTCGGCTACCCGGGAGGTCATCATTGAAAGCCCGCCCTCGGGAATGAGGTGTGCCGAGTATTCGACAACCTTCCCGCCTTTCAGCAACTGTTCCAACTGCGGATGCAGCCTGAAGTCCTCCACCAGGTCGTTCAGCTTGTACCCCGAGCTCGCCATTTCGCCGGCGTTAACCACTAGCCCGAGAGACACCGTCTCTTTGTTCGTGTACAAAAAACCGCCGCCCGGCAGCCCTTTGGTGCAGTCGCCGACGAACATACGTGCCACTCCGGAACGCTCATCGATGCCGAAACGCTCCTCGATCGCCCCTTTCGGAAGTTCGATGATGCACTTCACGCCCGTTGCCACATCACGTTGGTCGAGCTCCGGCCTGAGACCCGCCTTCTGTGCAATCAGAGAGTTGACGCCGTCGGCCGCGATCACGACCTTGGCACTCATGGGGTCCTCGCCACACTGCACGCCCACGACTTTGCCGCCCTCGAGGAGAGGCCCGTCGACGCGAATGCCCGATACCAACGTCGCACCGGCAGCCTCTGCCTTGTCGGCGAGCCACGCGTCAAACTCCGCCCTCAGCACCGTGTAAGAGGGGGTCTTCCGCAACTTCTCGCTCGCGATGTCAATGGAGATCGCGCTCTGTTCGGTGAGAAACGTGATCGTCTCCCGGGTCACCGGACGCTCGAGGGGAGCCTCGTCAGCAAAGCCGGGCATGACCTTCTCGAGCGAATGGGCATAGAGCCTCCCGCCCGTCACGTTCTTAGATCCGGCGGCTGTCCCGCGCTCGATCAAGAGCACGTTGAGGCCGGAGTTCGCCATGCAGTAGGCAGCTACGCTCCCGGCCGGACCCGCCCCGACCACGATGGCATCGAAGTCGTCTCCCACCCTTACCCCTTCCTTGAGTCGCTGAGCCCGATCCGTCCGCCTCGATGAGAGGGACGATCACGTACTGATCGCCGATCGGGGCGTTGTTGATGGGCGCCCTCTTGTTCCGGTTGATCCCGACGACCAGCTTCACATCGCGCAGTCGCGACGTGTGCTGAAAATGCCCGGACACGTCCGCTCGATGCCGAGCATACCTGATAGCCGCGATTCATTAACCCGCAACAAAGGCACTGATCAAAGACCGTGCCCGACCGCGAGCAGAAGCTGTCGGCGGTCGGAGCTCACGGTTGCCACAACAAGGCTTTACCAATCTGGGGCCCGGCAAGGCAATGTCCCAGAACGATCAGGGACAGACCATCTCTTGCGGCGACAGACCGGCAACGTTCACAACGGTTCCGACTCTCCTCAACAACCGGCTCGTGATCTCGTTGCCCGAAACGCTCTCGTCGACGAACCAGAGGATCTCACACAGGCCTGCAGCTGCTTCGACAATCTGAAACGACGGCACTGAGCGGGGACCGTGCGGGACCGCAAGCAGAGGTCGGCGCCGGTCAGCAGACACTTGTACCACAGCAAGGATTTAACAGGTAGGCCCCGAAGGCAAGGTCCGGCCCGTTCGCTACTGCAAAGGGGGCGCCTGGCCTTCTAGGACCGACTCGTAGAGCTCGAGGTGGAGTTGGGAAACCGCCTGCCAGCTAGGGACTATCTCGCTTGGCGCGCACCGACCCATCGCCAGCGCATCTCGCACTACCTTCGCGATCTCGTCGCTTGAACTGGAAAGCGGGACGAGAGCCAACGCGCCATGCTCGTCAAACTGCCTCAAATCACGATGGGCGGGGATGTCGCTTGCCACGACACGGGTGCCCGCAGCAAGTCCCTCCAGCACAACGATTCCGAACGACTCGTAGGACGACAGGGATATCACGACGTCCGCAGTCGCATACCAGCGCACGAGCTCGCCGTCGTCGACCGCTCCTAGCAGTTCCACTTTTCCTCGAGAACCCGGGCGATCCGCCAGTCGCCGGATCGTGGCCGCCTCCGGCCCGCTGCCGATCACCACAAGTTTCGCGTCACCGAACAAAGACAAGGCCTCGATGACGCGCGCTGCACCTTTGTGCCCGGTCAGTCGTCCCACGAAGAGAACCACTGGAACGGACCTCTCCTTGGCCTTTGCTGCTCGGAGCCGACCCGTGTCAATCCCGCTCGGCACGACAACCGGTCGCACCCCGGGCACGCGCTCAGCCACCGTGTCCGCCTCTGACCTCGAGAGGGCGATCACGCTCGCAGCGCTACGCAACATCCTCCGCCCGACGATGCCGTAGGGCACATGAGCCGCCCTCGCGACAACGGTCGCAGGCCTTTCATGCAGGTAGGTCGAGATGACCAATGGGCGACGACCGGAGAGATAGCTCATCGCCGGCGCCGCCGAGTGGTAGTTATGCGCGTGAACGATGTCATAGCGACCTCGCGCCGCGCGCAGGTGCTCGAACAGGCCTAGAGCGACAGGAACTGCCTCCGAGTTCACAATTGCCGGCCACCTGCGCACCACGAGCCCGTCTTGTTCCTGTTCCACCGACGGCGGGTCGTCGCGCGGACCTTGAGTGAGCACCTCGACCTCACATCCAAGCCCCGCAAGGTTCTGCGCGAGTTTTTGCACGTGGCGCTCGACGCCGCCGAGATGGGGAGGATAGGCGCTCGTTACGAGGGCGACTCTCATCGAGGCGCCGACTCGTTGACTTGCTGCACGTTGCCTCGAACTTCCGCTAGCCCGTCGGGCCTGGCACGACTTTTGTACGGGCCAAGGCGGTCGCTTGAGCGGAAGGATCTCATGTCGGCACCGTCGCTAGGCGGGCACGGAACGACAGGCGGCGAAGCGTCGCCCGGCCGAGGACGAACCCGCAGCCCGCCATCTGCGCAACGAGCCACGCCATGCCCACCGAGCCGAGACTGCCATGGGTCGCCCGCAGCGGGCCGACCACGAGCCCGAGCGCCACTACCGCGATGAGGCCGTTCAGGGCGGCTGCGGGGCGCAGCTGTTCGCGGACCCGCCAACGGGCGACGGCGACGTTGGTGACGGCGTCGGGCACAGATGAGACGGCAAGCCATACCAGCAACGTCGCTCCGTAGCGGCTGTAAGAAGGACCGAAGAACCCGAGGATCAGGGCCCCGCGTGTGAGGAACAGCGTCACCGGCAAAACGATCATAAGGACGATGATGACCGCCGCGTGGCGGGTGGAAGCTTTGAGATCATTCGCTTTCGTCACCAGCATCGCCTGGGCGACGGCGGGAGAGATCGAGAAGCACAACCCGCCGAGCAGCCAGGTGAGCGAGAAGTTGCCGGCAAGAGACGCGCCAACCTGGGCCGCAACGAGGGTGGGCAGCAGTTGAGGGGGGACGGTACTGCTGATCGCCGTGACCGTCTGGTAGCCGAGGCCTGACCTGATCGTTGCGAACGACCAACCCGAGCCGTCGGTGATCATCCGGAGTCGCCACAGCGCCCAAGACGACGTGGCCGCCGCGCCGACAGCCCACGAGCCCACGAGCACTTCAGTCCCGGCCCTAAGGCCAACGGCCGTCAACACTGCCGCGAGGAGCAACTTGACCGCCCCGAATAAAACGTTTCGGCCAACCAGGACGCGGAACCTGCCGAGAGCGAGTGCGGCACCATCGGCGACAAGGCCCACGGCCTGGCTCACACAGACGATGACCATGGAAAGAGCCACTATGGGGCGGTGCAGCACAGAAAGGGCGGGAACCAGCGCCGGTAGTACTACGAGGCCGACGACGGCAAGGCCGCCAGCCGCGACTCCGGCGACCAGTACCGACGAGGTCAGCACAGCTCGCTGCTCGTCGCTACGCGGTAGCCGCACGATCAACGAGGCCACGATCGCCTGGCCGGCGACCAGCGCCACCACAATCGAGATCGAGATGATGCTGGCGGCTTGACCGATCTCGTGCGACGGATAGGACCTGGCGCCGATGAGCCAATAGAAATACCCGGTCGATGATGTCGCCGCCTGCGCCACGAGCAGGCTCAGCGTGCCACCGAGAATCGGCAGACCTCGCCACGACCTGGCGCCGGCCGTCACGACGGCGCCGGGAGCGACGTTGGCAACAGCTTGAAGATGACGATCTGTTGGTTCGAGTAGACGAGGCGAATCCAGCTGGTGGCGAGCAACCTTTCGTAGGACGCCCAAGGCACCGGCAACTCGTGGAAGGCGTTGGGCTCTTGAGGAGCGTAGACGTAGCCGCTGGTGCTCGTCTCGTGGTACATCAACTTGTCCACGACCAGGTAGCCCACTTTGTACTGCGCCACTTCCCGTCGTGCCGCCGAGCCGAGGCGGGCCGCTTCGAAGGTCAGATCCCAAATGGGAAAAGCTCCGGAAACACTCGTCGTGCCGCCGTAGGCCCACTGCACCACTTCGGTGTCGATATCCGACGCGATCACCGCGCCGGGAGCATTGGCGCGCATCCACGACGCCGCGTCCAGTTGGTCGTTCGTGACCAGTCCGACCCCCGAGCCAAGCTGGTACGGCCGGGCGAACATGTAGCTAGCTGGCGCATTGGTGGACGTCTCGCCAACGAGGGTCACAAGCACGCAGAGGACCACTACGGCCTTGACCACATTGGTCGCGGTCAGAGCTCGCCGAGCAGTGCCGCTGGTGACGCCCACGATCAGATAGGAAAGCAACAAGCAAACACCGACCCAGTCGAGCTGCCACGACCGGTGCACCCAAGTGGCAGACGCCGGCGAGAGGTCGAAGGGATAGGACGCCACAAAGAGCGCGCTGAGCAGGAAACAGCCACGGAGCATGACCTTCTCCCGCTCGTTCATCGACGGCCGGAGGCTCCCTTGGCGATAGAGGACAAGACACGTGATCAGGGCGAGCGGAACCAGCACGAGGGTGATCGTGCCGCACCACCGCTCGTAGGCGGGAAGCCCGGAGCCCTCGAAGAAGCTTCGACGGCCGCCGAGATGGACGATGGCCGACAGGGCGCTCGTGACGGCAGCCCCGCCCGGCAAAAGGTATCCCCAGATCACGGTCCAGTTCGTGGCCGCGATCCACGCCAGGTTCACCGCCAGGCAGGCCGAGCCGAGCACGAGCAGGACCGGCACGGAGCCGAGTCGGCGGTATGCCCCTTTCCGGTACGAGTCCGAGAGCCCGAGAACGAGGAGGAAACCTGCGAGGAACAGGCCCGAGACCGGCTGCGTGCCAGTCGTGGCAATCATGCCCGCGCCTGCGACCCAGAGCCATCTTCGACGATCGCCCCCCGCAACGCGCAAGCAGGCGTAAGCGCTGAACAATGCGAGCGGCAGGCCGACCGACTCATAGGAGGCCTCGCTCAGCCAGAAAAGCACCGACGGTCCGATGGCGAAGAGCAGGCCGGTGGTCGCCCCGATCCGAACGCTGCCGGCGACATGTTGGGCGAGGAGGCAGACGGCCAGCACTGTTGCAAGGTGACCGAGCCCCGCGACGAGCAGGTCGCTGTCCCATAAGGACAGACGCGTGAGTTCATGAACGGCGACTATCAACAGCTGGTAGAGGGGGAAGTACCCGACAGTTGGGTCCTGGGAGTTGTGGCCCAAAAGGACCCCCGACAACAGCAGATGAGCTTGGCCGAAATGGAGCAACTCGTCTAAGTAGGCGGGCTGCCGGTAGCTGCGGAACAGCTTGGGAAGATAGGTGATGACGCCCACGGTGGCCAAGGTGACCAGGCGGGCCCGGTCCGAAAAGCGGCCCACGCACAGCGCCCACGTCGAGGTGCCGACGAGAACGATCATCGCCAGCCAGAACAATCCGAACGTCGCCGAAACTGGGGTCCTAGGCCGAAAATACGCCCCGATCAGACAGAGTGTCGCCAGTAAGAAGGCCACGATGACCACCAGGCGGTGACCCACCGAAGTGATCGAGACATCGTCTGCACTTCGCCCGGGCGAACCTCCTGAGCCGTCGAATGTGACTTGATCCGGCGATACCAGAGCCTCAGACGAGGTGATCATTTCTGGGGCTCACGAGATCGCGATGCGGATGTAGTCGACCATCATGGACGCGCTTGGCGCGGTCGATTGATCCGGCAAGCCTGGCCAGCCCCCGACTGCCAGGTCGTAGATGAAGATGTACGGATGGTCGAACGAGAGGGCCCAGTACTTCTCGCCGATCTGCTGCTCGGTGATCTTCATGTCGAGCGTGTTGCCGATGTAGAACGCGACGTAGGAGTTGGGGCCTTTGTTGCACCAGAGCCACGAGACCCGATGCCAGCCGCTGTCGCCGGCTGGAAGGCTGAGGTGGTACTCGACCTGGGTGTCCGCGCCGCACGGTCCACTCCGGTTCGAAGCGCCGCAATGCATGTACTGGCCGATCCAGTTGTCGTTGTTGATCGTCTCGGCGATGTCGTCCTCACCTGCCATGGGCTCGGAACTCGGGTTCGTGAGAGCCGGGACACCAAGAGCCCAGAACGCGGGCCAGTAGCCCTGACCTCCCGCCGGCAGCATGACGTTCGACTCGACGAGCATCTCCTGGCCCGGACCTGGCATGTACCCGTCGGTAGTCTCGATCTCGCCCGATTCCCAACCTTGCGGTGTCTTCATGGCGGTGATTACGAGATGGCCGTGGCCGTCGAGGTGAACCACAGACGACGAGTCCAGGTACTGTCCGATCCCTATACCTGCTCCAGAAAAGAACTTCCAGGACGGGCCTAGCGGCGAACCCGCCGCGCCGGAGAAGCTGTCTGCGAACACCGTCGTCCAATGGGTCGTGGACAGGCGATCGCTTGCTCGTTGTCTGTGCTCAACAGCGGACGGGCGCGAGGTGGCACGAGCGGGTACGGCGGCGGTCACGTCCCACGAGCACGCGGTCGCAAGGATCGCGAGCCCCAACACCACGGCCGTCGGCCAGGCGGGAAGGCGAAATCGGCGCGGACCCAAGGGGTGCCGGCGACAATGGTTCCTCACGTTCAAAATGTCCTGTTCGGCGACAGCTCTTCGGGCCTCTCGGGATCGAGCGAGCCAAGAGCGACGCGTCCGTAGAGGTACCCTGCCGCGGTCGCACCCAGCCCGGCCGTAAGGAACAGTCCCGTCCGCCACTTTCTCGGGGACACGAACGAGGTGGCAATGGCGGCGGCAATCCGAAGCGAGTACGCCTTCTCCTCTCGCAGCGGCTCGCCGCTCAGTTTCCGGACCACCCACTTCGACATGCCTTCTCCCCAGCCACGGCGCAACAAGTAGGCAAAGCTAACCCGCTCTGGCCCGACGTAGTGGTGCACAACGGCGTCACTAGCGTGCACGATTGTCCCCTGGGTGAGAATCGTCGACCGGATGCCGGCCAGGGTTTCCTCGCACCCGGCGATGGGCCGGCCCGGGTTGTCCACATGGCCTATCGCCACGTTGAACCCGCCCACATCGGACAGAACGCTCCGCCGCCAGGCCATGGAAGCTCCGATGGGGTTGCGCAGCATCTGGCGCTGTTCCAGGCCGGCCCAGGAACAACCGAAGACCCAGTAAAGCTCCCTCGGGTACCAGGCGGCCACGTTGCCTCCCTCGGGAAGAACCCACCCACTCGTCGCGACCACCGATGGGTTGGCCTCGAGGGGCGCCACTAGGCGCTCAAACCAGTCTCTTTCCGGAATGGCGTCGTCGTCCAAGAAGGCGACGATCTCACCACTGGCGGCCTGTAACCCGTGGTTGCGGGCCCCGGCGCAGCCTCGCTTGTTCGTGTTGGCAAGAACACGACCTACCCCGAGGGAAGCCAGCGCGTCGAACAGTTCTGGATTGTGGTCGGCAACAAGGAGGATCTCGTCGGGTCGCCGGCTCTGAGCATCAAGGGCCCGGAGGTTGGCACACAGGCTCTCCCACCTGGACATCGTGTAGCTGCAAACGACTACCGACGTGGTTGCCACCGCAGCTCCCTCAAGATCGCGAACATCACGCGACCTCCGTCACGCCACGTGGCGAGATGCGACTCACCGCTGCGCCGTTTGTACTCATGACTAAAGACCTCGGCGATCTGCAGGTGGGCACGCGCTGCTCGGCAGTAGATCAGCGCCTCGATCTCGAAGCCGTGACCGTACCAGGGTCCGCGCCACAGTGTGGACGCCTGGCGCTCGGGACGTTGCGTGCACAGCTCATCTAGACCGAGATGATCGAGAGAGTCCTTCCAGAACGCGGCGTAGCCGTAGCAGAGATCACTCCACGACTGCTGATACACAACGTTAGAGAAGACCCCAAGAGCCCAATTTCCGACCCTCCTCACAAACGTTTGGTCCTGTGAGCCTCCGCCGGCGATTGTCCGAGAACCCTTCACGAGATCGGCTCCTGAGCAGAGAGCTTCAAGATAAAGCGGAATCTCGACAGGGTCCATCGAGCCGTCGGCGTCCAGCATCACGATCACGTCGCCTTGCGCAACAAGCAGCCCGGTGGCAATTGCGTTCCCTTTTCCGGAGTTCCCGTGCTCGATCACCTTGGCCGCGGGGCACACCGCCCGCACGATCGCGGCTGTGCTGTCCTGCGACCGCCCATCAACGACGATGACCTCTTTGACGCAGCTCGGCAGGCGGCTCAGCACCCAGGAGATGTTCTCACTCTCGTTCTTCGCCGGAATGACAACCGAAACCGAAGGATCCGACGGTCGAAGAAGGTGCCGCTTTGCCCACGCACTCGTCTCGAAAGTCCGCCAGTCGGCATCTGGCGACTCGAGTCGCTTCCTGACCGAACCCAAAAGTGCCACTATCGGCTCTCGGCTCGAGACTCCAGCCCCAGCGCTGTCACCACCGGCCTCCCTTCCAGCCACGAGGAAAGGGCGAGGTCCCGTTCACGGATTTACGCTAGCCCTTCTCCCCCACAGCAGAGCTACCCGGGGCTCACTCTGTAGCGTGAGCACTACTCAGACCCCTGGGACCCCCACCCCGCCACCTGGACGAGCATAGGGCACCGGCTTGTCGTCGGCCCCGTTCCGGGCTCGCCAACGCCCTTCGATCCTCCATTTCCCATCGCTAATTCCGCGTTCTGTGCTCGAGCGCAGCGGCTACCTGGGCTTGAAACAAATCACCCCTAGCTAGCCCAAAGGCTGACGCGATGGTTCCGCCTCGGGAGGCCTGCGGAAACGGGTCAGGACGAAGTCGAGGACCAGCTCAGTGACTTGCTGGCGGTCCCTCGAAGGCACCAGCCCATGGTTGAGGGTGTGAATCACCTCGATCTGCAGGCGTGCTTTTTGTTCAGGTCGACGAACAGCGCTCACGCCCGATTCCATAAAGGGCTGGACCTCGTGCTCATTTCCGATCAAGAGCACTTCCGTACCCGCCCGGACCAGGTCCCCAAGGCGCGCGCCCAGCCCATCTCGGAAGAACCCGACGACGCTCCACAGGCGACCACTCAGCCTCGTTACGGGTTTCGGAAATCGCCGTTTGAGCCACCGGCCGGCCCGCGATTCACGCGCCCCAGCCAGAGTCAGGTCTTCCGGCACGCAGAACCGGCGGCGGGGGTCCATGCTTCCACCCGAAGCCATCTCAGCAGGCCTGAACAGCACAGACGGGTTCATCGCGCAAACTCCCCGCGGCGAGAGCCTCAGCGATGCTTCCAGCACCTGGTAGCCGCTGGAACAAAGTCCGAAAAGCACGACCTCCCTGGGGACCTCGGGCGAGACAGCCCGCGCCACCTCGAGGACGTCATCGATCGCATCGAGCGAGTGCATCGATTGAAGCGACACCCCGGCTCGGGGCGGACTGTCACCAAATCCGGTGACGTCGTACCTGACACATCGAAACCCTTCAGCTGCGAGGCTGCGGCTGAGTTGCACCCACAAGCGGCCTGGCCCGACTCGATGCTCGTTCGCAACGCTCACGAAAATACAAACTGGGCTCCGGCTTGTTGCATCGCCCTCGGTCTCGATGCCGAACAGCCCTTCCGGGCCGAGCCGGACGCTTCGCTCTCGGATGAGCACTGTCCCGCCGGTTGGCACCTCTCCAGAGCTCGAACCGCCGGAAGCAGTCCTGACGACAACTTCACTTTGGGTTGGCACCACGATTGTTGAGCCGCCGTGAGCCATGACCTTGTCCAGCCATTCTGAGACCGTCGCGAGCCCCTCAGTGGGGACGACCGGCCAATCATCGTGCACGTCAAGGAGCAAGGGCTGGCCTGGCACTTCCCTGTGCTCGACGTGCGCCAGATCGAAGCCCTCGACAATCTTGCGGTCAGCCGAACGCTCCGACCGAGTGAGCAGCAGCACCCTGTCGGCAAGACCTCCCGCCGCAACCGGTCCGAGCTGGCCTTCGGTGAGGTCCAGAGCTGAGATCTCCTTTGACATCTCAGATGACAGCTCGAATCCCGGTAAATCGATGGTGTTGGCGTCCTCGGCGGTGAGCACGCCACCGAACAGGCCAAGGGCCCGCTGCTCTCGCAGGAACGACCGCCCCGTCGGACAAGGGTCCCACATGACCATGGCATCGACCGGTTCGCAACCGCGCTGGAGGCCGGCGAAGTTGGCCCCGAGCCTCATGCCTACGATCCCGACATGAGCGACCCCAAGCGTTCGCACAAACTCGACGGCTAGCCGGACGTCATGTCCGAATCCGCCTCTGTTCAAGTCGTCGGCGACCCGGTCGAAGGAATCGCCGGTCGAGCGATAGTCGAATCTAAAAGCGGCTAAACCGAGCCGCGCCAGGTCAGTCGCGAGCTTGACGAAGGTCGAGTGCGAATAGACATACTCTCGCCCGAGCGGTGGGCAGAGAACTATGGCCCCCCGTGTCGGCGCCTCGGGTATGTGGAGAACTCCGAAGAGAGGTGACTCGTCCGGACCGAACCAGACTGGCACCGGCCGACCCGAATTCACCCTCAGCCGCCCGATGTCGTCGCTATCAGCTCGGCAACAGCCTGCTGGATGGAAGCGATCGACTCGAAGGTCCCCCGTCGCAGCATGTGCTCAGGAAACTCCATTCCAAAAACGTCCTCGAGTGCGAGCATCACGCTCACGCTGGCATGAGACGTCATGCCCAGTCGGTAGAGGTCGTCGTCGTCGCTCAGTGTGGTTACGTCGACAACTAGTCGTGCGTACTGGCCAAGCACGCTCCGTATCTCCTCGTTAATGGTGGACTCCTCTCCCTCTTGAGTGCCGTCACCTTCGGCCAAACTCCAGCCCCCCGAAACCTGGGCTCGCGCTTCACCTCCACCCAGGCACCGAGCGACCCGAAACGGGCCATATCTTCAGCGAGCCTGTACTGATGATACTTACGTCCTGACAGGCTCGAGAACGTGGTGGTCTCGCTCGGCTTCACGGTCACGACTGCACCCCGAGTCCTCCTCCGAGGACCGAAACGGCTCGTAGAGCGGTGATGGTGGAGTCGTCCTCAAAGACGACCAGCGCCTCGGGCTCACAAGAGCCGCCTGGCCGGTCGACGAGCCTGGCCATCGGGCTGGTGGTCGTGGCCCTGCTCATCGTGCTAGCGGTGATCGGCGGCTCGGCCGAACACGGAGCGGGCGCCGCCGAGCTGCGCCGTGGGCCGGCGCCTGTCGTGCTGAGCGTGCTCGTCACCCTCGCCGGGCTGGCTGGGATCGGCTCGCTTGCCCTGTTGTTCTGGGGGCTGGTCACGAGGAACTGGAGAAGTCGACGGCTCTGGACGCCAACGGCACCCCCCTGCGCTGGTCGCGGGTGGCGTCTTGGGCATGTTCGCTTTCTTCTCGGCACTGCTCGCGCTCGCCGCACGCGGCCGACACCTTCAGTCCGTCCCGGCACTAGGCCTGAGCTGGGTCTCCCGCGTGGGCGCAACAAACGATTCTCTGCGCTTCAACGCCGCCGCCTCTTTCACCCAGACCCGCGGAGCCATAAGTTGCTCGGCTCGATGGGCACCGTCGGAGACAGCTTCGATAACGCGCCAATGGAGTCGTTTGGGGGCTCGATGCAGATTGAGCTCATCAACCGGAAGAAATGGATGACCAACGTCG
>Ga0302320_10016793_pt1 | contig 14913 bp, 15 predicted proteins | sample Bog_T0_3_FD_202130 | JGI IMG/M metagenome (GOLD analysis project Ga0302320, IMG submission 202130) | Peat permafrost microbial communities from Stordalen Mire near Abisko, Sweden - Bog_T0_3 | ecosystem: Environmental > Terrestrial > Soil > Wetlands > Peat | place: Sweden: Abisko, Stordalen Mire... | reverse complement strand
GTCAGGATCATCATCGACCATTTGTCGGCGATCTGGTCGAACAGCAGACGGCTCGGACAGTCCACCGCGAAGCGTTGTTGCAGACGGTCGGTCGTCTCGGTTTCCATGAATATACCTGGTCGATCTCAAGTGCCTTCTTGACACTTGGTATACACTATATACCTGTCAGGTTCCAGACAAACCGGAGCGACGACCGCATGACCGATATTTCCGCCCTCTTCGAACCCTTCAAAATCAAGTCTCTATCGCTGAAGAACCGAATCGTGATGGCGCCGATGACGCGGTCCAAGGCGCCCGGCGGCGTTCCCGGAGCGGCCAACGCCGCCTACTACCGCCGCCGCGCCGACAACGACGTCGGCCTGATCCTGTCCGAGGGAACTGCTATCGACCGCCCGGCCGCGCGTAACGAAGCGGACGTGCCGTTCTTTCATGGCGAAGCGGCGCTGGCCGGTTGGCGCAAAGTGATCGAGGCGGTTCACGCCGCCGGCGGCAAGATGGGCCCGCAACTCTGGCACGTCGGCTCGGCGCCCGGTCAGAGCGGCTGGCAGCCCGACGCGCCGGTCGAGAGCCCGTCCGGCCTGTTCGCCCCAGGCAAGCCGCGCGGCGTGGCGATGAGCGAAGAGGCGATCGCCGACACGGTGGCGGCGTTCGGCCGCGCCGCCGCCGACGCCCGCAGGCTCGGCTTCGACACGCTCGAACTGCATGGCGCGCACGGCTATCTGATCGACCAGTTCTTCTGGGACGGCACGAACAAGCGCGACGACCGCTACGGCGGCGCAACCCTCAGACAGCGCGCCCGCTTCGCCGCCGAGGTGATTGCGGCGGTCCGCGCCGCGGTGGGCCCGGAGTTTCCGATCATCCTGCGCGTCAGCCAGTGGAAGCAGCAGGATTTCAGCGTCCGTCTGGCGCCCACGCCCGACGCCATGACCGATTGGCTGGCGCCGCTGGTCGAAGCGGGCGTCGATGTGCTGCACTGCTCGCAGCGGCGTTTCTGGGAGCCCGAATACCCGGAAATCGACGGCAAAGCCGGGCTGAATTTCGCCGGCTGGGCCAAGAAGCTGACCGGCGCGGCGACGATCAGCGTCGGCTCGGTGGGCCTGTCCGGCGACATGTTCGGCGCATTCAAGGGCGAGAGTTCGCAGCCGACCGACCTCGATCGTCTGGTCGAACGCATGCAGCGCGGCGAGTTCGACCTCATCGCCGTCGGGCGCGCTCTTATCAGCGATCCCGCCTGGGCGCGCAAAATTCACGACGCCGATCGGGGCGCGCTGCGAGGTTTTAGCGCGAGCGCGCTGGCCGAACTGGTCTGAGGGTTTGGCGACGAGATCGACGACCTCGCTGAGGTCGTCGGTCGTGAGCGAGTTGGGGTTGCGCCACGCCGTATGCCCGACTCGCCGACCTTCGGCTGTCCTCGCAACCAGAACGCCCCGATGAACTCGCGTTTTGCGGTTACTTGAGCAGAACGACGCCGGCCGCGACGTCGGGCTTCCTGGGCACAATTTTGGCGGCGAAACACCAGTCGGCGATGCGTTCGATCTGCTCGACATCGGCCGGGGTAACGGCGTGGGTGGGAACGGCGTTGTTCTCGCCGATCTCGCCGGCCAATTCGGCGGGAAGGTTCATCTCCTTTGTCCAGATGGCGCCCGCTTCGGCCTTGTGCTCCAGCGCCCAGGCGTTCTCCGCCTCGATCACGTCGAAGACGGTCTGCAGCAGCTCGCGCTTCTGGTCGGTGAAGGCGCGGCTGGCGACGATCACCACAGCATTGTCGGAACCGATGGCCGTACCGTCGGCGAGCACGCGACCGTCATAGAACGACCTGGCGATGGCGACGAACGGATCCCAGGTGGCCCACGCATCGACGTGGCCTTGCAGGAAGGCCGGGCTGCTGTCGGCCGGGGTGAGAAAAACGCGGTTGACCTTGTCCGGGTCGATGTGGCTGGCCTGCAACGCGCGGACAAGCAGGTACTCGCCGGTGCCGCCGCGGTTGACGGCGACGCTCTTGCCCTCGAGTTGCTCGAGCGTGGTGATCGGCGAACCCTTCTTGACCAGGATGCCCTCGGCGCCCGCCGACATTTTCTGGTAGGCGAAGACGACGACGGGCATATTTGCCGCCAGCGCGGTGATGACCGAGGTGGAACTTCCGGCGGTGATATCGATGCTGTCGGCGTTGAGCGCCTCGAAGGCCGGCGCGGCGGCGGCGAAGGGACCGGCCCAAGTCACCCGTGCGCCTTTCTCGGCCAGGGCCTTCTCCAGCGAACCATGGGCCTTGGCGAGCGTCAGATCGTTGGGCGCGCGCAACCAGCCGATGCGCACCACCTCCTCGGCGCGCGCGCCGGCGCCCGGATGCGCCCAGGCGAGCGACAACGACACGACGGCGAAAAGACAACGGCGTTTCGTCAGCATGATATCGAACTCCGGCCAAAGCACAGGGTATACGGATCGCGGCAGGGCCGCTCAAGGCTCGGTTCCTGCGGTTACGGGCGAGCCTACCGGGGGCGCGCGAACGCCATATCAAATTCCCAATCGGCGCGTTTGCGGCGCGCGTCAAAGTAGATGCCTTCGGTATGGCGTCCCCGCGCGCCCACTACAGTATGCAGAGATCTTTTGGACGACCACCGTGCAACCCATTCCCTCATCCTGACCCTTCGGCAAGCTCAGGAGTCGAAGGATGCTCCAGGGGAAGCCGCAGGTCGTGCAAGCAGCCGGGTTCCCCCCGAAGTTCGTGGCTTTGGCCGTTCCTGGCGTACCCTTTCGTCCTGGCTGGAGCGTCCTTCGACTCCTGAGCCTGCCGAGGGGTCAGGACGAGGTTCGCGGGTGACGCGACCAGATGTCTGCATATTGTGGCGCGCGCCCATAGAGCCCGCGAGAGCCCGCGCGGTTGCGATCGATCAATACGCGCTCCAAAAGCAAAGCTACAAAAGTTCAGCGACGACTCGATCTCGACGGCGTTCGGTGCGCGCTCAGCGTGCGCCCCGGCGAGCAGCGTTCCCGTTCGGACCGAATGGGGGACGTTCACGTTTGTCGCATGGGTGGGGGAACGCGGCATGACCACGGCAGCCTTGCAACCGACTGGCATCGTCAACAAGTTGCTCTGGGCGGTCGTGGTCATCGTCGGCGCCGTTAGTTTCGGCGTCGTCGCGCTGACGCGCGGCGAGCCGATCAATGCGGCGTGGCTCGTCATCGCCGCGGTCTGCATCTATTTCGTAGCCTATCGTTTCTACGGCCTGTTCGTCGCGCGCACGGCGCTCGGCGTCGATCCGGCGCGGCTGACGCCGGCGGTCCGCCACGCCGACGGCCTCGATTACGTGCCGACGCACCGCTACGTGCTCTACGGCCATCACTTCGCGGCGATCGCCGGCGCGGGGCCGCTGGTCGGGCCGGTGCTCGCGGCGCAGATGGGCTATCTGCCGGGAACCTTGTGGATTCTCATCGGCGCGGTGTTCGCCGGGGCGATCCAGGACATGACCGTGCTGTTCGTCTCCACACGGCGGGACGGCAAGTCGCTGGGCGACATGGTCCGCTCGGAGATGGGGCCGGTCGCCGGAGCTGTCGCGGGATTCGGCGTGCTGCTGATCTGCGTCATTGTGCTTTCCGTGCTCGCGCTCGTCGTCGTCAAGGCGCTGGTCGGCAGCCCCTGGGGCACGTTCACGGTCGCCTGCACGATTCCCATCGCGTTGCTGATGGGCGTCTACAGCCGCTTCCTGCGGCCCGGACGCATCGGCGAGATGTCGCTGATCGGCGCGGTGCTGCTGTTCGCCGCGCTCGTCTATGGCCAGACGGTGTCGCAGACCCCGGCGCTCGCCGCGATCTTCGACCTGCCGGGAACGACGCTGGCGCTGCTGGTGATCGGCTACGGCTTCGTCGCCTCGGTGCTGCCGATCTGGCTGCTGCTGGCCCCGCGCGACTATCTGTCGACCTTCCTTAAGATCGGCGCGATCCTGCTGCTGGCGATCGGCGTCGTCATCGTGCGCCCGGATTTGCAGATGCCGGCGCTGACCAAATTCGTCGACGGCAGTGGGCCGGTGTGGTCGGGCGGATTGTTCCCGTTCCTGTTCATCACCATCGCCTGCGGCGCCGTGTCCGGCTGGCACTCGCTGATCTCCTCCGGCACGACGCCGAAGATGATCGAGAACGAGGGGCAGATCGCCTTCATCGGCTACGGCGCGATGCTGATGGAATCGCTGGTCGCTGTCATGGCGATGATCGGCGCTTCCGTGCTGCATCCCGGCGTGTATTTTGCGATGAACAGCTCGGCCGGCCTGATCGGAACCAGCCCCGAACAAGCCGCCCAGGTCATCACCTCCTGGGGCTTCGTCGTCACCCCCGACATGCTCACGCAGATCGCGCACAGCGTCGGCGAGACCAGCATCCTGTCGCGAACCGGCGGCGCGCCGACGCTCGCCGTGGGCATGGCGACGATCCTGTCGAGTTTCCTCGGCGGCGCGGGGATGATGGGCATCTGGTATCACTTCATCATCCTGTTCGAGGCTTTGTTCATCCTCACCACCGTCGACGCCGGCACGCGCGTGCTGCGTTTCATGATCCAGGACTATGTCGGCGTGTTCGTCCCCGGGTTCCGCGACACTACGTCCTGGACCAACAACCTGCTCGGCTCGGCGATCGCCTGCGCGATCTGGGGCTATCTGCTCTACGCCGGCGTCGTCGACCCTTACGGCGGTATCTGGACGATGTGGCCGCTGTTCGGCGCCACCAACCAGATGCTGGCGGCGATCGCGCTGATCCTGTGCACGGTGATCCTGTTCAAGATGAAGCGCCAGCGGTTCGCCTTCGTCACCGGGATTCCCACGCTGTGGTTGCTCATCTGCACGGTCACCGCAGGCCTGGAGAAGGTGTTCCACAGCAATCCGGCGATCGGCTTCCTGGCCCACGCCGCCAGGTTCGGCGCCGCGGCGTCCGACGGCAAAGTGCTGGCGCCGGCCAAGACGATGGCGCAGATGAACCAGATCGTATTCTCCGACTATCTCGACGCGACGCTCGCGGCTCTCTCCGTCGCCATCGTGCTGTTCGTCGCCGTCTACGCCGTCATCGTCATCTTCAGGGCGACGGCTTCGCCCAGGAGCACGGCGATCGAGGTCGGCGGCGAACTGGCGGGAGGGGCCAGTGCCTAACAAACTCCAGGTCTTCTGCGCCTGTCTCACGCAAACCGCGCGGCTGATGGTCGGCATCCCCGACTACGAGGTCTATGTCGCCCACCGCAGCAGGACCCACCCGGACCTGCCGGTCATGACCTACGAGGAGTTCTTCCGCGAACGGCAGAATGCGCGTTACGCGACCGATAAGGGTAGGTTCGTCTGCTGCTGACGGGGACGGCTGCGCGACGCCAACGCCGCCGCTGAGGAAGCGCTCGGACGGAGCGTTCGGTTATCGGGAAGCCGCCTCGATTCCCGGTTCGCGGCGTTTCGGGCTCCCGACGAAATCGATGCCATTGGTATGGCGTCGCTGTGACCCGGTGATATGGTAGCCTTGAGCTGCGCCCCTCGCGCCCTGAGGCTATTGGGCGTATCATTGTCGAAAGGTTGGAGCCCGATTCATGAGCGCTGTGACGTTCGACACGTTGAAATTCGTGGAAAGGCTCGAAGCGGGCGGCTTTTCCCACGAACAGGCTAAGGCCGCCGCACAAGCGTTTGCCGACGCGGCGGGCTAGCAATTGGCGGCCAAGGCCGACTTGCGAGAAGAGATCGCTCCGATCAAGGCCGAACTGCTTCTCGTGAAATGGATGATGGGCTTCGTCCTCGCCTTACAGGTCGCCATCTTCACCAAAATGTTCATGCACTAGAGCGGAGCGCCCCGAGCGAATTCGACGGTCCGTTGGGAACGCAATGGCGCGGAAGATCAGGGTTTGGAGGGATACGGGTTACATCGACGCCATATTGGATCCGCAATCGGAGGGCTTTGGGCGCGCGACGAAATAAACGCAATGGATAGGGCGACCCCGCACGTGTCGGCGGCCCCTGCACCTGGTTCGACACTCCTTGTCGCACAGCCGCCAGTATTGTCGGATACGCGACGCCGGCCGGTCGACGACTACAGAACTATTCGTTATTTCAATATCTTACTACTTGGCAAGCCTCTTGCTACCCCCGCCTCATAACTCACGCCAACGCTTTCGGGGGCTAGATCGTCATGGCTAATGTCACCTTCACTTCGCCCGTCATGGCACGGGACGTCACCGTCTATGCGGTCGCCGGAGACCGCGGCACGATCCTCGCCATCGCCAAGGCGAACAAGATTCCGATCCCCTTCGACTGCCAGGACGGCGAATGCGGTTCCTGCCTGATCGAAGTCAAACATCTCGATCCGCTGAGCAAGCTCGCGGTGTCCTTGACCGACAAGGAAAAGGAGATGCTCAAGCAGCTCGGCAAGATCACCAAGGCCGAACTGGCCGACGCCGAGGTCAACGACCTCCCGCCCAAACATCGGCTCGCCTGCCAGTGTTTCGTGCGCGACGAAGACATCATCGTCAGCTTCGTGGGCGACGGCGCCCTGCCCGCCGCGCAGCCGCATACGACGCACGCCGCCAAGCGCTTCAAAGGCGGCACGGAGGTTTCGACGCCCGACGAGCTGTATTCCTACATCGTCAAGGTCGAAGCGGACGCCGCCGACCACTTCGCCGAACTCGCGCGCACCATGGAAGCCAGCGGCGCCAAGGAGATCGTCTGGTTGTTCGACCAGCTCGCCAAACAGTCGCGCGAGCAGGCGGAAGCCGCCAAGAAGGAGGCCGGCGCGATCAACTCGGCCGTCGAAACGCCCTCGGACTATGTGTGGCCGCACTACGCGACGCCGACGGCGGCGACCTTGTGGGCGGGCGACGCGGCGCTGTCACGGCTCGACGGCTTGAAGGCGGCGTTGCAGGGCGAGCGCCGCGGCTACGAATTCTATTGCGCGGTCGAGGCTACGACCAAGAACCCGGACGTCGCCAAGCTGGTGAAGAGCTCGATCCGAGAGGAGGCCGAGCACATCAAGGTGCTGGAAGCCTGGATCACCCGCGAAGAATTCGAGGCCAAGAGCCGCGCCGCCGCGCGCTGACTTGTAGCCGGGGTCGCTGACCCCGGTGGCGGCCGGGGTCGGCGACCCCGGTACAGGCCGTCGCCGCCCCGTCGAGCACACCGCCAAGATCCCTCCGCTGCGACGGAGACCGTTAGCGAAAGGCGTCCGCCATGGACTCGGTTGAAGAATTCCTCGCCTATGCAGTGAGGCTGGAGAGCGACGCGGCCGAGCGTTTCGGCCAACTCGCCGACGCGATGGTCTCGTGCGGCAACCGCGATGTGGGAAAACTGTTTCGAAAACTCTCCGACTATTCGCGCCTGCACCTCGCCGAGGCCAGGGCGCGCTCGGGCTTCCGCGAGATCCCCAAACTCGCGCCCGGCGATTTCGTCTGGCCCGACTTAGAAAGCCCGGAAACGGCGGCCATCTGGAGCGCCGACCCGATGATGGGTCGCGAACAGGGGTTGCAAGTGGCGCTCGAGGCGGAGACCGCGGGCCTTCAGTACTACAAAGCCGTGCGCGACAACACGTCCGACCCGGAAATCCGCACGCTCGCAGCCCAGTTCGTCGAGGAGGAACAGGGGCACGTGGCCGAGTTGGAGAAGTGGATCGCCAACGACAAGGCGGGGAAGCGGCTGCCGGCGGATAGATAGGCGGCGCGGGCGTCACTCGCGCCAGCGCGCCTCGAAAAATCCTGCCCGCCATGAAGGACGCGCACGCCGCCCTGCTTCGCGTTTCCGGCCCGACGCCGCACCGTGACGCGGCCTAATATCTCCTCGGGGGGAACCGCCTTGGAGAGGTCCGCCAGATACTCGGCATGGCCGGGAACCACTTCGTCGCGCAGCCCGCGTTCGATCGCCGCGCGCACGAATTCGCCCACCGAAGCGCAAGCGCCAGATCGAACCTTTCTTTCAACGATTTCCGCCATGTCGTGGGGAAGCGTGATGCTGAATTAGCGGGTGGCGCGCATGGCGGCAATGCAGCAAGGGATAGGATTGAATCCCACTGGAATACCGTATTGACGCGATATCCAGTCCCTTTCCTATTTCTTCTCTACCGCGCATCGCAACCCTGCGACCGCATGACGCCCCCTGCGGCGCTTGGAGCGCGCCGGGTGTTCCTCGCGAGGCCCGGCGTAACCTCCGCTACAGCGCCCCCCTGACCTTCTCCAGCTTGAGCAGATCGAGCGCGAGCGTTGGGGTTTCGACGGGGAGACGGGTGAAGCCGTGATGCAGGTAGAAGGCTTCGGCAGCCGGCGAAATCGCGTGGACGACGACAAGGCGCGCGCTGATCTGGTTGGAGGCGACGACCGCCCGGCGCACGACGTCGGCGAGCAGGGCGGCGCCGAGCCCGCGGCCCTGCCATTGGCGATCTATCGCCAGACGCCCGAGAATGACTGCCGGGATCTGCCTCGGCATGTTCCGCCGCATCGAGCCCGGCGCCTCCTGGGCGAGGATTTGCCCCATGCTGACGGCGAAGTAACCGACGACTATATTCAAGCCAGTCGGGCAAACGACGTAGGTTCGGCTCGCCGCCAGTTGCAGATTGTTCCAGGCGCGCTTGCGCAGCCATTCGTCGAGCACGGGTTCGCCCGAATCGAATGACGAACGATCGTGGGTTTCGGTGAGAAGGACGGGCGGCGCGAGCTCAGTCACGGCGCCACGGCGACGGGGCTTGCAGGATACGCGTCATGCCTTCCGTCTCGGCGGGCGTGGCGGCGGCGTCCATCCAGTCCATGACCTGCTGAAAGCTTTCCGCATCGGCATGCAGGGTCGTCTGATCGAGCAGGATGCTCTTCGCCTTCTCGAGCGCCGAGGCCAGCATGAACTGGGAGCGGTTCGAACCGACCAACTCGGCGGCGCGATCGATGAGCGCCCGGTCCTGCGAACGGGCGCGCAAATGAATGTTGACCTCGGCGGTGGTGGCGTTTGCGGACATATGCTGAAAATGATACAGTGCACCCACAATGTCAACACATCGACAAATTCCCGCCCCCTACCCCCGATCCATCGGCGTCGCGAACCTCGGCCTGACCTGGAAAACCTTCGGCGCCGGCGCCGCCTCCGCCTCGACCTTCACCCCGGCCTCTCGCGCCAGGCGCGCCAGCACGGAAATCCCCTCCTCCGCCAGCGGCCATTTGCGGGCGGCCTCGAGCACCGTCGCGATATAGTCGGGCTGCACGCGCCCGGGCCCGGCGTTGGCGCCGACATAGACCAGCGCGCGCTTGGCGGCGCTCGGCGTCACTACCGGCTGGGTGATCTTGGCGTACAACCCCGAACCCACCTGCTCGAAACGGTCGAGACCGGGCACGTCGGAGAGCGCGAGGTCCCACAGCACGCCGTGCACACTCTGGCGGGAGTCGCGGGCGACCGTGAGCCAGCCCTCGCGCATCACGCAAAGGCGGTGGCGCATCAGCCGGGCGACCCCGAGCGGTTTTGAGCGCGGGCAGCGCTTTTCCATCGCCGCTCTGTCGAGATTGGCGCCATAAGCGAAATACAGCGGCATCAGCCCGACAACCTCTCTACCTTGCTCACCACCGGCTTGCCGCGCAACTGCGCCAGCACCGCGTTGAGGTGCTGGATGTCGCGCACTTCCAGGTCGATGCGGATTTCGCGGAAGTCGCGGCCGGTCGGAATGAACGCGACATTGTCGATATTGGCGCCGGTCTCGCCGATCGTCGTCGCCACCTGCCCCAAAGCGCCGGGTTCGTTGAGCGTCGTCACCAGGATTTGCGTCGGATAGACCGCCTTCTTGGCGCTATCGAGATCCCAGCGCACGTCGAGCCATTGCTCCGGCTTGTCGTCATACTGGATCAGCGCCGGCGAGTGGATGGGATAGATGGTGATGCCCTCGCCGGGGGTGCGGATGCCGACGATGCGCTCGCCCGGCACCGCCCCGCCCTTGGGCGCGAACCGCACCGGCATGTCCCAATCGACGCCGCGCAGCGGCAGATTGGGGCCGTTCGAGCCCTGTCCCGGCACGCGGAACACCAGATTGGCCGCCTTGGCGAGGCCGAACCAGCCGGCTTCGCCCGGCTGGATCGCCGGCCCGGCTTTGCGCTCTTCCTGGAAGTCGGGATAGATTGCGCGCACCACGTCGGCCGAATAGAGTTCGCCGCGCCCGACGCCGATGAACACGTCGTCGACGGTGGAACGCGCGAGCCGCGGCAGCGCGCTCTTCAGCTTGGCGTCGGTGAACGGCCGCCCCGCGCGCTCGAAGGCGCGCACGATGATCTGCCGCCCGAGGCCGCCGTATTGCGCCTTCGCCGCCTCGCGAGTGGCGCGGCGGATCGCGGCGCGGGCGCGGCCGGTGACGACGACGCCGTCCCAGGCGGCCGGCGGCGTGCGGCTGGCCGAGCGAGTGATGAGCACTTCGTCGCCGTTGCGCAGCGGCGAGATCAGCGGGGCGATGCGGCCGTTGATCTTGCAGCCGACCGCCGAATTGCCGACGTCGGTATGCACGGCATAGGCGAAATCGATCGCCGTGGCGCCGCGCGGCAGCGCGATCAGCGTGCCCTTGGGGGTGAAGCAGAACACCTGATCCTGGAACAGCTCCAGCTTGGTGTGTTCGAGGAACTTGTCGGAATCGTCGCTCGCCAGGGTCTCGATGATATTGCGCAGGCCCCGATAGGCGCCGCTCTCGCCGCCACCGAGCGCGGTGAGGCCGTCCTTGTAGAGCGCGTGGGCGGCGATGCCGTATTCGGCGATCTCGTGCATGCGGTGGGTGCGGATCTGCAACTCGACGCGCTGGCTGCCCGGGCCGACGACGGCGGTGTGGATCGATTCATAGTCGTTCTGCTTCGGCGTCGAAATATAGTCTTTGAAGCGACCCATCACCGCCGGCCAAGTGGTATGGGCGACGCCGACGGCCAGATAGCAGTCGTTGACGGTGTCGACGAGGATGCGGAAGCCGTAGATGTCGGAGAGCTGCTCGAACGAAATGGAGTTGCGCTCCATCTTGCGCCACACCGAATAGGCCTGCTTCTGCCGGCCCTTCACCTCGCATTTGATGCCGCGACGCGCGAACTGGTCGCTCAGTTCCGAGCTGATGCGGGCGATCAGCGGGCCGTTCTTGGCCTTGAGGTCTTCGAGCCGGGCGACGATGAGCTGATGGGCGTCCGGGCGCAGATAACGAAACGACAGGTCTTCCAGCTCGCCGCGCAAGCTCTGCATGCCCATGCGGCCGGCGAGCGGGGCGTAAATGTCGAGCGTGTCCTGGGCGATACGCGCGCGCTTGGCCTCCGGCACGTAATGCAGAGTGCGCATGTTGTGCAGGCGGTCGGCGAGCTTAATGAGCAGCACGCGCGCGTCGTCGGCGATGGCGAGCAGCAGTTTGCGGAAATTTTCCGCCTGCACGGCGTATTTGGAGGCGAAATCCAGCTTGTTGAGCTTGGTCAATCCGTCAACCAGCGCGGCGATCTGCGGCCCGAACATCTTCTCGATGTCTTCTCGGGTGACCTCGGTGTCCTCGATCGTGTCGTGCAGCATGGCGGCGACGATGGTGGCGTCGTCGAGCTTCAATTCGGTGAGGATCGCGGCGACTTCGAGCGGATGGGTGAAATAGGGATCGCCCGAGGCGCGCTTCTGCGCCCCATGCGCCTTCATCGCGAACACATAGGCGCGGTTGAGCAAGTCCTCGTCGGTGTTGGGATTATAGCGACGAACGCGGTCGACCAGTTCGTACTGTCGTATCATTCCCTGTGACGCGTCCCGTCTGCGGCGAAGTGGCGTTACGAATTCTCAGGGCAATATCGAATTACCAGCGCCGCGACGCAAGGGCGGAGTTGCGGGGAGGCGGGCCGCCTTCAACGGCGGACGCCATTTTCCAGAGCGCGCGCGTGTTGGCGCGGCTCGGCGGCGGGACGCCGCCGCTCCAGGAACGGAGTGCGCCTCGCGAGTTTACTCGTGTCGCTTCACCTGCGAGAGGTCGGCGACGTTGTCCTGCCCGCCTGAGGCTTCGGCCCGAGTCACGTGCTTGTTGGTCCCGGTCCCGCGGCCGGCCGCCAGTTCCGTCGCCTGTTCGATCCAACGTTCGCGGTCGATGCGGCCGGCGAAGGACAAGTAGGAGCCGACCCAGTGCACGTTCTCGCGCGTCCAGGACGCGATCTGGTAGAAGTGCCAGATGCCGAGAGCGTGCAGCCGGCCTTCGTTCTGCGGACCGATGCCCTTGATGCGCTGAAGATTGTCGGGAACGCCGCCGCGAGGCGTGACGAAACCCACCGGGCGGGCGCCCTCGTGTTTGTCCTCGCCTTCGACTTTGTCGATTTTTTCCGGTTCGGGGCCGAGTTCCGCCGCCGCCGCCGCCAACGCCGCCGCCGCCGCCGCGGATGCGTCCGACGCGGCAATGCTGGGGATCGCGCTCGCCGACGCCACGAGGCTCGAACTCTCGGGCGAGGTTTCCGCGGCAGGCGTCGCGGCCGCCGCAACTTGCACTGCCGCCGCGGCCGCGGGTGTCGTCTCACTCGCCGCGGCAGCCTCGGCAGCTCCAGCCAAGCCCGCAACCGTCGCCTCGCCGGTGGACACAATGCCGCCGGCCGATTCGACCGCCACGGTCGCCGGGGCGGACGTCGCCTCGCCGGCGCCGGCCGTTGCCGCCGACGCCGCGCTCGGGACGCCTTCCGAGCCCGCAGCCCCCGCAGGCGCCACGTTCGTCGTTTCGCCCGCGATGCTAGCCGCAGCCCCAGCCAAACCCACAACCGTCGCCCCGCCGGCGGACACAATGCCGCCGGCCGATTCGACCGCCGCATCCGCCGGGGCGGACGTCGTCTCGCCGGCGCCGCTCGTTCCCGCCGACGCTGCGCCCTGGACGCCTTCGGAGTCTGCCGCGGCGATCGGCTCCGGCGCCGGCGTCGTCACGCTCGCTGGTGTCGCGAGGGCGGAGAGCGACGCCCCGGCCAAGCCCGCAACCGTCGCGCCGCCAACGGACGAACCGCTACTGGTCGCTTCGACTGCCTCCGCTGGGGCGGAGACCGCCGCGCTCGTCGTCCCGCTCGCCGCCGCGACGACAGCAGCGGGCGCCGCCGCAACCGGCGCGCGAGGGGCCGGCAGGTCCGCCGCCTTCTGTTCTTCCTTGGGCGCAGAAACGAGCGGGCGCAGCCAGCCGCCGACGAAGCAGCCGATGATATAGGCCACAAACATCAGCAACGCCGCCTCGAGCCAGAACCCGGCGCGATTGAGCGGCCAGTGGAACACGGCCAAAATCAGCCCGAACACGAACAGAACGAGCGCGATTCGGACCCCGCCGGTAAACCAGCTTGCCTTCGCGCCCGACGAGCAGGTGAGCCACCCGACAATCAGACCCAAGGCGAGCGCCAGGATCTCCCAGATCGCCAATGCGGAGATGTCATAAAACATTGGTCTCTCCCCGGCGCGCCGCCTTGCGGCGCAGGTTAGGAACGAACGCCGGCGTTGCGGGCCGACGTGGAACACGCACTTCGATTATTGGACGTGGAATTCGATGCGCCGGTTCTTCGCCCTTCCGTCCTCGCTGTCGTTCGAGGCGACGGGGCGAGTAGAACCGAAGCCGGCCGACGTCAGCCGCGGCGCGGGAAAGCCGGCCTTCGCCAGCAGATCGACCACCGCCTTGGCGCGCGCCTCGGAAAGTTGCTGGTTCGACCCCTCGTCGCCCTGACTGTCGGTGTGGCCGGAGACGTCGATGGATTGTACGTCGCAGCGCAGCGCCACACCGGCGAGCTTGACCAGCAGCAAATAGGACTCCCGGGAGATCGTCGCCGAGCCAGTGTCGAACTGCACCGCTTCCTGCTCGAGTTCGGACTTCAGGCTGTCTTCGCAGCCTTTGGCGTCGAGCTTCGGCCCCAGGGCGGCGAACGCCGCGGCGGCCTCGGCGATGTTGTCGATCGACGCGGCGGCGCCTTCGACGCCGGAAATGTCGATGACAAAGCCTGCCGGACCCGGCTTGGCGGCCAACGCTTCCTTGACGCCGAACTTGTTCGTCTTGCCGGTGATGACGAGCGAATTGTCGGTGAGCGCCGCCTTGCCGTCGGTGAGACCGGCGATCGCGGCGACGCCATGATTCGCCGCCGAATCGAAGTCGCCCTGCGGCCCGCCGCTGGCGATGGTCAGGCCGTTGTCGACCTTGCCGCCGGCAAAAGACGCGGCGGCCTGAGCCGCGATCGTGTCTCTCGATTTGAACGACGGGACGACGCCGGACAGGCTGACGCCCGATCCGGTGTTGACCGCGGTGAACACGAAGGGTTTGGCCAGCGGCGGCGCGATGTCGGCTTTGGCGATGGTCACGCCGACCGGCGGCGTCTTCAAGAGCGCTGTCGCCTTATCGTAGTTGACGCCGCTCGCCGCCTGACCGGAAATCGTCAGCGCGTCGTCGCTGAGCGAAACCTCGCCTTGCGACAGCAACGCGAGTTGGCGCAACGCATAATTGGCGGCCAACGGGAAGACCTCCGAGGCGCCGCGGGCGAAGGTCGCGGAATCCTCCGTGGGCCCGAGCGCGTTGGCCATGCCTGCTGTCGTCGCCTTCACTTTCGGGTTCGGCTCGGCGCCGGCGAGCGCAATCTTGCCGCCTGCGAGCTTGGCCGACCACGCGTAGGGCTTGGCCACCGGCGGTAGCGTGAGGTCGGCCGCGCGTATGCGACGGACGCCGTAGCTCGTCGCGACCGTGTCGATCGCCTGCTGGCGACCCTCCTCGCTGAAGGCCAGCCCGGCGATTTTGACATCGCGCCCGCGAACCCGGAGTTCCAGGTTTTGGACGACATCGGCTCCGACGCCCGCCGCCGATCGCGCTTCGAGATCCGACTCGACGGGCTCGGTCTTGACGGCGACGGCGATCACCCAGAGCACGGCGAGCGGTATCAGCCCTACCATCCACTTGCGCGGTTCAAATGACATGTCCGACCCTCAATGCAGAATCACGGGCGATGGGCGATCAACTGAG
>Ga0302320_10016791_pt1 | contig 14913 bp, 16 predicted proteins | sample Bog_T0_3_FD_202130 | JGI IMG/M metagenome (GOLD analysis project Ga0302320, IMG submission 202130) | Peat permafrost microbial communities from Stordalen Mire near Abisko, Sweden - Bog_T0_3 | ecosystem: Environmental > Terrestrial > Soil > Wetlands > Peat | place: Sweden: Abisko, Stordalen Mire... | reverse complement strand
GTGAGGGTCTTGGCCTCCATGTCGGGAACCATGTCCACCTCGGTATTGTAGATGGCGCGGAGCAGACTTCGCGCGTCGTCGTGGCGGGTCATCTTCTGGCGGACGATCTGCGCCATCGCGGTTTCCGCCCGGTAGGCGACCATCTTGATCGTGTCGATCAAGTGCTTGCTCTGCGTGCTCAGGCGATCGAACCGCGCCTCCTTGGGCAACTCGTCATAGGTGACGTGCCGCTTTGTCGCTTTGCGCAGAGCCTTCAGCGCTTCGGCTTCCTTTCTCAGATGTTCGATGTCTTCCTTTAGGTCGGATTTGCGCTGCGTGAAGGCCTCGATCTTTTTGGCCTCGATCTCGCCCTCGAGATTCATGGCGCCGAATTCCGCTCTTTTGCGGCTGAGGCTGGCGACCGTTTTCCGGACCTTGCCGTCGAGGACCCGATAGGCCGGGTTGACGACCCTGGTCGTCTCAGGGATCGGCGCGGTCCGATAGTCCACGAGGCTATCCAAATTGTAGCTTTGCCGCATGTATCGGAAGAAGTTTTCCTGAGACCATCGCGCGAACATCGCCGGCGCCAAACGCCCCGCCGGAGCCCGGTAATCGGTGCTCAGAATCGCGGTCTGGCGGCCGCTCGGGTTCAGCTTGCGGATCTCGCGCAGCCACAGCCGATTGGACAGCAGGGTTCCCCGCTCGGCCAGTTGCATCGTGGTCTCTTGTCCCGACGCCAGGCGAACGGGAGTGGCGTTGAACTCTTCCTTCGGCCAGTCCTCGCCGGCATGTTTGTGATAGGTCAGACAGGCGATGCGCTTGGTCTTCATCGCGGCGAGAAAGCCCGGACTGTATCCTTCCCGGTCGAACACCACGGTGAAGCGATGAAGGCTCGGATCGTCCGCGAGTTGTTGTTGGCTGGGTTGGTTCGGCACGTCCTTTTCGAGCCGCGGAATCAGATCGTGCTCCATGACCTTCAGCAATCCCGGGTCGACGGCCTGGCTGACGACGAAGAACGGCTGACCGTCCATGGCGTTCACCCAATAGTCCGCCGTCGCGCTCAGACACAGGCGCTGCCGTGCGACATAGTGTTTGGGTAGAGTTTTGGTTGTTCCGTGATAGACGCGAACATGTCCGTCGATATAGAGCACCGCGGCGTCTTCCGGAGCCTCGGCCATCCAATCCTGGCAAAGCTCGGCGCTCCAGGAAAACGCGTGCTCCTGGTCGGCCAGATGCTTCAACTTGCCGCGTATCGTGCGCACTTCCGGAGCCCGATCGACGCCGAGCAGTTTCCCCCACTCTCCGGGCGCATGATAGCGCAGGGCCTCGATCGACTTGATCCGGGCCAGCGACAGGAAAGCCAGCAGCAGAAAGATCGTTTTTAGACCATAGAAGCCGGCGGGCAGGCTGAAGTATTTGTTCGTATGACTCAACAGCCCGCTGACCAACAGCGCCGGAAGCGCCAGCAAAACCCCGCCATGAGGAAGATCGGCAGCCCGCTCGAAACGCGGTTCGACCTCCGCCAGCAGTCCGACGCTGGCCGCCATCCGCTCCAGCGTCGCCGTGGCCCCACGGCCCATCGGCGCGGCGCAGTCGATTTCGGATCGCTCGCTCTTCGTGCTCGCCGCTATCGGCTCGCCGCGATCTTTTTTTTGGCGATGGGGCGAATCCGGCCAGCCGATACCGCTTTCCGCAGCGTGTCCAGCTTCAGGCCGAGCTTTTGCGCGACTTCGCCCAGGCTCGCGCCCTCGACCAGAAGGCTCTCGATCTCAGCCACCACGACGGCCGTCAAAACCGCTGCTCCTCGCCAGGCCCGCGGCGCATAGAAGCCCTTCACGCCCCGTTCCCGATAGAGCTTGACCGCGCGCTTGACGCTGATCGAGGTGACCCCGAAAGCCCGGATGATGTCGCATTGCCTCGCATGTCCATTGGCGCAAAACTGACTCGTTATCATGCGAAAGGTGGCGACGTCGTCCTCGGCATGCACAAACACCGCAATCTGGCCGTTGAAATAGACGATTCTGCCGTCTCGCCTTTCAAACGCCAGTTCGTCGGTGATGGGCGTGACGCCGGCAGGAAACATCGGCAGATGTAGTTGCGGCATGGACCGTCTCCCGGGTCGAGCCAAGCGAAATTCGCCCCGCCCCGGGATCATTCCCGAATCCCCTCAATCCCGTCACCCATCGACCGTCGACAAACCCATCTTTTGCACAACTAATTGACACGGCCCGCTATTTCGACGACCCGCGCCTTCAACCCGAAGCGCCTGAGATCAGGGGGTCTGATCATTCCCTTGAAGATCGTAAACGCCGAGCCGGATAGCTCGACTACTAACTTTAATAGCTCGACAACGCTGTTCGGCGTGTCACTGGAGCCCTTAACCCTGGACTACCGCAGGACCTTAAATATCAGCTACCCGTACGCCGCAGTCGTGATTTCTTCGATCAATCTAAATTCAGAGGCTGCGAAAAAAGGTCTAGAAGCCGGCGACGTCATCACTGAGGTAAATAATCGGCAGGTTTCCAACCCCGATGACATTTCGAAAACGTTCAATACTTTGAGGCAAGAAGGTAAAAAATCTGCGCTATTAAAAGTAGTCACACCCTGGGGCGAAATCCGGCTTCTTGAACTGGCCCTCAACTGAGACTTCGCGATCGTCCACAAACCTCGTCGGGACCAAGCCGGCACCCTTTACTTGGGCCGCGTGCGTCATCCCACGCCCGCCTCCGCCCGCCACCCCCCCGCCGTTTCCCGCATCCTGACCGGCCCCGCCGCTTGCTGGTCGAGCGAGGCGAGGCGTTCGACCATGGCCTTGACCGACCCGTCGCCCGTCGTCAACTCCTTGTAGAAGGCCCGAACAAGCCGGTCCGCGGGACCGGGCATGGCCTTCTTCCTGCCCTTCTCCCACAATCTCAAAGTTTGTTCCGTCGTGCCGAGGACACAAGCCAGCGCGGCTTGGGTCAGCTCGAGTTCAATCCGCAGGAAGCGCAGTTCCGCGCCGTTGATCGGCTTCGCGGAATCGACGATCCACAGGCCGATGGCCCTGTGGAGTCCTTCCGTGTCGTGGATGGAAACGGCCCGGCCATAGGGCGTAGCGCGCGCCTCCAGGCCGCCGACGAGGTAGACGTTGTCCAGTCCGCTTTCCGTGTAGTGGTGCATCTTCAGCCTCTCCCTCGGAACACCGTGACGACGATCAGCCCTTTCGCCCATTCTATGGCGACGACACCGGTGATTTCCTCGCCCGCCGCGTGGCGGAACAGGTTCGCCTGCCAATGTTCCTTCGCGTTGACGAACGGACCTTCCACGACAGCGCCTTTCTGGCAACAAAGCTCAATTTGTCGTCGCGTGATGACGCGCTGCCGCCCGCGCTTCGCCGCATGCTCGACGATGAAGATCCGCGAGCTATCGGCGGCGATCTCGCCGATCACGTTCAAGGCTTCATGAGCGGAAAGCTTGCTCGGCCGACCTTCGAAAAACATTGCACCTATAAATCTTATAGGTCATGAATTTGTCAAGGATTGCGCGAACCGACAAGCTGTATCGGCCCGCGGCTGCCATTCGCCGGCTTCATTGAAATTTCTGGCGACTCCGGCAGGGCTCGAACCTGCGACCTGCCGCTTAGAAGGCGGCTGCTCTATCCAGCTGAGCTACGGAGCCTTTTCCCAGCCGCCAGGCCTCAATGGGACCAGGGGACGGTCCGATTGTGGCGGAAATTGTCGGAATAGGAAACGATCTTGCGCGTCGCCTTCTTCGCCAACTCGATGCGATACGGGATGCCGTTGCGCGTCGCGTAGGCGACCGCCTCTTGTTGGGTGTCGAATTTCAGCCTGACCTGCGACTTCATGTCGCCCGACGAAGTCCAGCCCATCAAAGGTTCGATCTGGCGCGGCGATTCGGGCTCGAATTCGAACACCCAATCGTCCTTGGCCTGGCCCGACTGCATGGCGGTGCGCGCCGGCTGATAGATTCGTGCGGTCATTTTCGCCCCTCTAACCTATTCGAGCCCCATCGCGTGGTCGGGGCAGCAGGATTCGAACCTGCGACCTGAAGTACCCAAAACTTCCGCGCTACCGGGCTGCGCTATGCCCCGACTGCGACGGGTGGCTATCATGCGCGGCGGCGTCGGACAAGGGCGGGAGTCGATTTCCGCGCTCTAGCCCATTGCGGAGCCGCTGAGGCCCCAATGCGGCTCGGGCGCCGCCCGCCTCACTTCTCCTGGACGTTGGTGCGCACATGCAACTCGCGCAATTGCTTGGGCGAGGCCGGCGACGGCGCGCCCATCAGCAGATCCTCGGCGCGCTGGTTCATCGGGAACAGCGCGACTTCGCGCAGGTTCTGCTCGCCGGCGAGCAGCATGACGATGCGATCGACGCCGGCCGCCATGCCGCCATGCGGCGGCGCGCCGTAATGGAAGGCGCGGTACATGCCGCCGAAGCGCTCGACGACCGTCTCCTCGCTATAGCCGGCGATCTCGAACGCCTTCACCATCGATTCGGGGCGGTGGTTGCGGATGCCGCCGGAGGCGAGTTCGTAGCCGTTGCAGGCGATGTCGTACTGGAACGCCTTGATCGTCAGCGGGTCCTGCGAAGTCAGCGCCTCCATGCCGCCCTGCGGCATCGAGAACGGGTTGTGCGAGAAATCGACCTTTTTGTCTTCCTCGCTCCACTCGTACATCGGGAAATCGACGATCCAGGCGAATGCGTAGCGCGCCTCGTCGATCAACTTCAGTTCCTGGCCGACCTTGGTGCGGGCGAGGCCGGCGAACCTGACGAACTTTTCCGGGTCGCCGGCGACGAAGAACGCGGCGTCCCCCGCGGTCAGGCCGAGCGCCACGCGGATCGCCTCGACGCCCTCCGCGCCGATGTTGTTGGCGAGCGGACCCCGACCGCCGACGCCCGTCGCCTTGGGGTCCTGCGCGAGGGTGGTTTCGTCCTTGGCGCGGTCGAAAAACAGGATGTAGCCCAGGCCCGGCTGGCCCTCGCCCTGCGCCCAGTTGTTCATCCGGTCGGCGAAGGTGCGTTGTCCCCCGCCCGGCGCGGGGATCGCCCAGACCTGGTTCTTCGCCGTCTCCAGCAGACGCGCGAACACCTTGAAGCCCGAGCCGCGGAAGTTTTCCGAGACATCCTGCATCACGATCGGGTTGCGAAGGTCCGGCTTGTCGGAGCCGTATTTGCGCATCGACTCGGCGTAGGGAATGCGCGGCCAGGGCGAGGGCGTGACCGCCTTGCCGCCGGAAAATTCCTCGAACACGCCGCGGATCACCGGCTCCATGGCGGAAAAAACGTCGTCCTGCTCGACGAAGCTCATCTCGACGTCGAGCTGATAGAATTCGCCGGGCAGACGGTCGGCGCGCGGGTCCTCGTCGCGGAAGCACGGCGCGATCTGGAAATAGCGGTCGAAGCCCGCCATCATCAGCAATTGCTTGTACTGCTGCGGCGCCTGCGGCAGCGCATAAAACTTGCCGGGATGAATGCGCGACGGCACGAGAAAGTCGCGCGCGCCTTCAGGCGACGAGGCGGTGAGAATCGGCGTCTGGAATTCGAAGAACCCCTGCCCCTTCATGCGCGTGCGCATAGAATCGATCACACGACCGCGCAGAACAATGTTCTTGTGCAGTTTTTCGCGGCGCAGATCGAGGAAGCGGAATTTCAGCCTGGTGTCTTCGGGGTAAGGCAGGTCGCCGAACACGGGTAGCGGCAGGTCGCCGGCCGGCCCGAGCACTTCGATTTCGCGGACATAGACCTCTATCTGGCCAGTCACCATGTCGGCGTTCTCGGTGCCCTCTGGGCGCTGGCGCACGAGGCCATCGACGCGGATGACGAATTCGGCGCGCAGCTTTTCGGCCTGACCGAACGCCGGCGAGTCCGGATCGACGACGCATTGCGTCATTCCGTAATGGTCGCGCAAATCGAGGAACAGCACGCCGCCGTGGTCGCGAATGCGATGGCACCAGCCGGAAAGCCGGACGGAAACGCCGTTCTCAGCGAGGGTGAGGGCGCCGCAGGAATGCGTGCGGTAGCGTTGGGAGGCGATCATGGCGGCGCTTCTGACGTGTGTTGAGCGGATTTCGAGGCGGGACGCTTAGTGGAAAATGCCCGCCGGGGGAAGGCCGATGAGCGGGTTCGGGTCAGTGCGGAAGTTTCGCTTCGTCGACGGCGCCTTTTGTCGTCGTGACGCAGGTCAGGCATTTGGTTATTGGCGCCGTTCCGTCGTTTGGACGGGCGCCCCCCGTGATTGCGCCCGCCCATCTTGTCGCCGGCGAGGCTTCCCCCCATCTAGGCGCGGGGTCGCAGAGGTGTTATCCCGACCTGGACCTCGAACGAAGGGCGAACGTATGCCGCCGATAGTCGCGGAGTTGGCAAGTCCGAATGGAAAATACACGGCTTTCGACGGTTACGAAAACCCGCTCGCCCGGCGCATCGTCGACCTGCACATTTGGGCGATGGAATCTGGCTTGCGCGGCGCGACCGCGGGGGAACTGTTCGACGGCTATTGCCAGCGCCTGGTGATCGACGGCGTGCCGCTGCTGCGCGCCCATGTCTCGACGCAAACGCTGCACCCGCAATGGCGCGGCTACGGCTACACTTGGAGGCGCGAGCTCAATTCGGTTCACTACCAGCAGTTCCCGCGCGGCGGCGATTCGGAGCAATGGCTGCGGAGCCCCTTCAACGCGGTGATAACGCGAGCCCGTGGCGGCGAGAACAATCCCTGGCTGCGCCGCCGGCTCGAACTCGGGCCGGAACATCATGATTTCCCCGCGCTGATCGAGTTCCACGCCGCGGGCGCCACCGACTACATCTGCACGGTCTATACTTTTGGCGAGCACGGCGACCCGGCGCACGGCATGGGGGTGGTTTTTTCCTTCACCACCGATCAGCCGGGCGGATTCGAGGAGCCGCAGTTGGAGCTGTTGCGCTCGACGCTTCCTGGGCTTTCGCTCGCGATCAAGGCGCATGCCGGCTACGACATCGCCTCCAGTCTGTTGCAGACCTACCTCGGCCACGACGCCGGCCGGCGGGTGCATAACGGCGCCGTTGAACGCGGCATGGCGCACAGCCTTCGCGCCGTGCTCTGGTATGCGGACATTCGCGCCTTCACCACGGTCAGCGACGTGTCGCCGGGCCCGGCCATCATCGAGATGCTGGACGATGTGTTCGAGACGCTGACCGCGTCGCTGCGCAATCGCGGGGGTCAGGTGCTCAAATTCATCGGCGACGCCATGCTGGCGACCTTCTCTGTCGAGCAGTGCGACGAGGCGGAAACCTGCCGTCAGGCGCTCGACGCGGCGATCGAGGCGATGCAGGCGCTGGAAACGCGCAATCTCGAACGCGCGGCCGCGGGGCTGCCGATCGTCAGCGTCGATCTGGCGCTGCATATTGGCGACGTGCTGTATGGCAATGTCGGGGCGGCCGATCGGCTCGATTTCACGGTGATCGGGCCTGCGGTCAACGAGGTCGCCCGGATGGAAAAACTATGCGACGCGCTCGGCCGCAACTTGCTGATTTCCGCCCAGTTCGTCCGGGCGGGCGGAGATTGCGGCGGCCGGCTCGAATCGCTCGGACATTTCAAGTTGCGCGGCGTCGGCGAGCCGAAGGAGATCTTCGGATTGAGCGAGGCCGCGCGCCTCCAGACTTCGATCCCGGAATCGCGCATCGCCCCGGCGGTTTAGCCCGATGCGGGCGCTGGGAAGCCTGTCTTTCCCATATGCGCCGATCGTGAAGAGGCCGGTATAGGGCGGGACTTGGGGATTGCAGTGAACGCCCGCCGGTATTGACTCGAATCTAGACGCGCCCCCCCTTTTCGCCGATCCATATCAGCCCCGCGTCCCGGGCCGCGACATGGATCAGCGTGTTCGAGTAAGCCATGTAAATCCAGTTCGCGAAGGCGCCGTCGGGCAAGGCGAGACATGTTTTCGGGGCCTTTCCGAGGGCGGCCAAAGGGCCGATGTCGATCCTTTCCGCCGTCACGCCGTCGAGCGGTTCGCGTTCGTCGGGCGGCTCGGCGACCCAATATAGGAGACCGGACAGAGTGAGATCGGCGAGCCGGTAGGCTTCCCTTTCCTCGGCATCGCGGCTTTCCGCCACCCAGACGTCGAGGAGGAGCCGGGCTTGGCTCTTCTGGTAGTCGATCGTGAGTTTCAGGCAATGGGCGTCGTGAAAACCGTTGGGGAGCGTGGCGTCGAGTTCGTCCAGGGTCATCGTTTTCTCGCCTGAGATAGTCTAACGGAAATCCGATCCGGGCGCGTCAGGCCCGCCGCCACGACCGACGCCAACCGGGAATCCAGCCATGCTGATCTTTCACGATATCGTCAAACAGACCAGCGCGCCCTGGGCGGGGCAGAAGAGCCTGCCCGAGGGCGTCAACTGGATAGACGCCGCCTCTCCCACCCCGGACGAGGCGGCTTTCCTGCGCGAGGCGCTCAAGTTTGAACCGCCGAGCCTCGCCCACATGTCGGAAATCGAGTCGTCGAGCCGCCTGTATCGCAGCCGCGACGCCCTGGTGGTCACGCTGCCCCTGCCCTCCCCCAACCCGTTGGGCAATTCGCCGCTGGCGCTGGCGGTGACGCCATACGCGCTGGTGACGACGCGCTTCGAGCCGATGAAAGTCTGCGACCCGCAACAGGTCGCAGTGGGCGGCGCCGACCGCGCGTTGCCTGGACCCTATGGCGCGCTTCTCGCCGTCGTGGAGTCGATCATCGACCATCTCGCCGATCAACTCGAAGCCGTCACCGCCTCCCTCGTCGGCTACTCCCATACGGTGTTCGGCGACAAGGCCACGCCGCGCCGCCAATCGCTGCAGACCGGGCTGCTGAAGCGCACGATTCAGGAGATCGGGCGCGAGCGGGCGCTGACTTCGCAGATCGAGGAGACCTTGCTGGCGATGGATCGCACGATTGGCTTCATCGAGCAGGAGGCCGGCAGCCAACTCTCCCCGGAGGCCAGCGCCCGGCTCGACCGCGCCGCGCGCGACGTCGCCTCGTTGAGCTCGCACGAGAACCGGCTCGGCGACAAGATCCAGTTCCTGCTCGACGCCAGCCTGGGGCTGATCGGCGTGGAGCAGAACGACATCTTCAAGGTGCTGACGCTGGTCTCCGTGATCGGCATTCCGCCGACCCTGATCGCCAGCATGTACGGCATGAATTTCAAGAACATTCCCGAATACGACTGGGCGTGGGGATATCAATACGGCTTGGCGTTGATCGCGGTTTCGATCGCGCTGCCGTTGCTGTGGTTCAAATGGCGGAGGTGGTTTTGATCGCCAATCAAGCAATGCTCTTTCCTCGCCCCCTCCTCGACCGCGCCAGCGCCCTGCTCTCCGGCTGCCGCCAGCGCGGCCTGAAACTCGCCACGGCGGAATCCTGCACCGGCGGGCTCGTCGCCGCGTTGCTGACCGAGATCCCCGGCTCGTCCGATGTCGTCGAGCGCGGGTTTGTGACCTATTCCAACGAGGCCAAGCAGGAGTTGCTGGACGTGCCCGAAGCGATTCTGGAAAAGTTCGGCGCGGTGAGCGAGCCGACGGCGCGGGCGATGGCGCTGGGCGCATTGGCGCATTCTCGCGCGGAAATCGCCGTCAGCATCACCGGAATCGCCGGGCCGGGCGGCGGCAGCGCGGAAAAGCCGGTCGGCCTGGTGCATTTCGCCTGCGCCGGCCCAGGCGGCCGGATCGTCGCCGTGGAAAGACGATTCGGCGATCTGGGGCGCGGCGAGGTGCGCGGCGCGGCGCTCGAGCAAGCGCTGAGCCTGTTGGAGGCGGCGGCGAAAATATCTTGAATTTCACATAAAATATAAATAATTCGCGATAACTCGCATGTATTTGTATTTCATTAGGGTTTGCGACCGTTAACCTGCGCCTCGGCGCCGTCTATGCTGGATTTCGACAGGTTTTCAACTTATTAATACCGTCGCGTGGGACGCCTCGTCGTGTCCTGGCGATGGCGGCGCGGGAGCCTCTAGATGATCCTGAAAGGTTCGGCCTCGTGGGTGAGCGCGGCGCTGGGCGCGCTGCTGATGGCCGTTTCCACGGCGCCGGCGCGGGCCACGCAGCAAGACGTCGAGATGTTGGATCATGTGTTGCGCCGGTTCGCCTTCTCGGCGCCTCCGGAAACCGTCAATGCGCTTCTGGGCGGATCGGGCGGCGCCTGGCTCGCCGCGGCGAACAATTGGGTCAACAGCCAATTGAGCCTGACCGTCGACAGGAACGCCGTCCCGCTTCAGGCCCCACCGGTCGCCCCGGTGAGCTGGTCGACCGACGACAGCAATTACGAAGCCGGCTATGTCGAGCACACGATCGGCACCAATCAGCAATTGCGCGCCAAACTGCAATTGCATTGGATCGACATGTTTTCCGTCACCGGCAACAGTACGGCGCCACCGGCCATGTATATTTATCGCGACATCCTGTGGAAGAACGCGCTCGGCAATTTCCAGACCCTGCTGACCAGCGTCGCCGAAACGCCGGCCGAGCTTTGGGCGCTCAGCAACAACGGCAGCAACGGCCAAAATCCATCGACGCCGCCCAACGTCAATTTCGCCCGGGAGGTGATGCAGATCTTCTCGATCGGGCCGGTCAAGCTCAACATGGATGGCACCCCGGTCCGCGACGCGCACGGCGTCCCCGTGCCCAATTATACCCCCGGCGACATCTACACCCTCGCCTATACGATGACGGGATACACAATCCAAACCAATACGACGACCAATGCGCTGCTGCAGCTTTCCGCTTCGATGAATACCAACAATCATTATTGGGGCGCGCCCGCCACCTACGCCGGCTACGACCTGACGCAGTTCCTCGGCAAGCCTTTCAAGGCCTACAAACACTTGAACCCGTTTCCCGCCGTCGTCAGCGAACTTGCCCACAATCCCTCGGCCGCGCCGTTTCAGGCCAAGCAGCTTATTCAGCGTTTCGTCACGGAAAACCCGTCTGGCGCCTTCGTCGAGCGCATTGCCAATGTCTGGGCGGCCAATGTCGACAGTCCCAACCAGATCGCGGCGGTCATCCAGGCGATTTTGAACGACCCGGAATTCGCGACCTCCTATCAGTCGATGACCAAGCAGCCGATCGAAAAGCTGTTCGGCTTGATGCGCCAGCTTCCCGGAACCTTCGCGCCGCTGACGCCGCTGACGTCAGGTGGCGCGACGACGGAAACGGGCGCGAATTCGCTGATCTGGTTTCTTTCGCAGATGGGGCAGGACCCCGACAATCCCATCGACGTGTTCTCGTTCTATCCGATCGGCGCGGTCGAGCAGGTAAGCAACACGATCTCCTACGTGCAGTGGCTGCAACAATCGTCATGGCTCGTCTCCACGCCAAATGCGACGACGGGCGCCTGGATCGACATTCCCACGCTGCGGGTGCGCATCGCCGCGGCGAACAATGTCGCGCCCTCGGCGATCAACGCCGTCATGGCGGTGCGCTACATCGCGGCGGCGATGATCGACGCCAATCCGCAACGGGTCGATCAACTCGCCATTGACGGCGGCCCGGCGAACAATCCGATCGTCGAAGCGCTCAGCCTCCTCCAGGGCTCGCCCAGCGACTATGAATTGCAGCAAGCGATATGGGTGATCGCCGCCAGTCCCGAATACAACGTCAACTGAGGCGTAGCCCATGTCGATTTTCATCAATCGCCGCACGTTGCTGAAGCGCTTCGCCAGCGCCGCGATGTTGCCGATGGCCATGCGGGTCATGAACTCCGAAGCGGCGACCTCTTCGCAGACCATTCTCGTCGTCGTCGACCTCTCCGGGGGCAACGACGGCCTGAACACGATCGTGCCCTTGCAACAATATGGCGCCTACGCGGGTCTGCGGCCGAATGTCGGGCTGGCGACGTCCAGCCTCGGCCTCAGCTTCAATTCGAGCCCTGCGACGGGTATCGGCAACGGGACGCAATATGCGTTCCATCCCGCCATGGGCCAGAACCTGCAGGTGAACGGCTCGCCGGCGATGGGAGGTCTGCCCTCGCTCTATCAGCAGGGACGGCTCGCCATAGTGGTCGGCGCCGGGTTGCCCGACACCGATTCCCAGCGCTTCGATCACGAATGCGCGCGCGACGATTGGGCGGTCGGTAAGCCCAACGCCTGGGACCTCGGCGGCAATGGCTGGCTCGGCCTGGCGCTCGACAACGCCAATGTCGGAGCGCTCGGCCCGACCGCGTCGATGAGTTCGACGAAGCGACTCATCAAAGGCGTGAAATATTCCGGCGTGGTGATCGGCAATCGGCTCGCCGATTTCCCGACCGGTTTCTTCGGCTCGACCTTTCCGATCGCCAATTGGTCAAGCTGGCTCGCCAAGCCGATCGGCAATTCGGCGGCGATGGCCTATTCCCACGGCTTGGCGCGGCGCACGTTCCAGGCCGCCCAGGGCGTCGCGTCGATCAACGGCGCCGACCCAATCGCCGATTATCCATACATGAGCGGCGGCGGAAGCTATTTCGAGCAGCAGCTTTCGGCGGTCGCGCAACTCATCCGCGGCGGATCGGGCATCAGCGGCTATGTGACCGAGCTCGACGGCTTCGACACCCACAGCGGCCAGACCTCGGCGCACCCCGCCCTGCTGTCGAATTTGAGCGGCGGGCTGGCGAATTTTTACGCCTATCTGAAGAAGTACAATGTTTCGAGCAACGTCGTGATCATGACGATCTCGGACTTCGGCCGAACGCCGCAGGACAACACTTCCAACGGCACTGACCACGGCTTGGCGAGTATCGCCTTCGTGCTGGGCGACAAGGTGACCGGCGGCGTCTATGGCCAATACCCCAGCCTTACTCAGCTCGACGACGGCCAGCTCCCCGTCACGGTTCCGTATCAGAACGTGATTTCCGACATCATCACCGCGATCGGCGGCAATGCGCAGTCGATCCTCGGCGTCAGCTATCCCCGGCTCGGGTTCATCTGAGCGGCGCTGGCTCTTGCCGAACGCCGGTCCGCGGGGCATCCTGTGGCTCATTACCGATGCGGAGCCAACGATGAACGCCCTGCCGAAACAGATGACGATCGACGAGTTCGTCGCCTGGGAGGAGCGCCAGGAGTTGCGTTATCAATTCGACGGGTTTTCCGCACGGGCGATGACGCGGGGCGCCGTGGCCCATGCGATAGTTCAGGCCAACTTGCTGCGAGCTTTATTCGACCACCTGAGAGGTTCGCCCTGCCGCGCGCTCGGCAGCGAACTCAAGGTTCGCACGGATACCAGCGTCCGCTATCCCGACGCGCTCATCACCTGCTCACCCAAAAACCTCAGGTCCACCTTCGTCTGCGACCCCGTCGTCATTTTCGAGATCCTCAGCCGCAGTAGCGCCCGACAGGATCTCGGCGCCAAGAACGCGGAATATCAGACCCTACCCTCTCTGAAGCGCTATGTCGCGCTGCATCAAAACCATGCCGCCGCGGAAGTGTTCCACCGCGACGCCGAGGGCGAGTGGAGCTACGAATTTGTAACGGCGGGGGCCACGCTCGAAATGCCCGAGGTCGGCGTCAGCGTGCCCCTTGCCGAAATCTACGAGGGCGTCGAATTCGCGCCGTGAGCAGGCAGCCGCCGCTTGCCATAAACCTCGTCCGCCCTCGCGACGAAGGCGTCGGCGAATTTGCGGAACGCGGTGTCGAACGCCGCGCCCATGATGGCGGCGAGCATGCGGTTCTTGAAGGTGTAGTCGATGTAGAACTCGACCTTGCAGGTCGGGGCCATAGGGTCTTCGCCCTCGGGCTTGAAAGTCCAGACGTTTTCCAGATGGCTGAATGGGCCGTCGACATATTCGACGAGGATCTTGAGCTTGGGCTTGTCGAGCGTGACGCGGGTGCTGAAGCGCTCGCGGATCGACTTGTAGCCGATGGTCATTTCGGAGAGCAGAACGGCGCGGCCCTGCCCGTCCTCGACGCGGCGGCGGTTGGACGTCGCCTGACAGAGCGGCACGAATTTCGGGTATTGCTCGATGTCGGCGACGAGGTCGAACATCTGGTCGGCGCGATGATCGACCCGGCGGCCGTTGCGGAACGAGGGCACCGGTCAGGCCGCGTAATAGACGTAAGCGTCGAGCGCGACGAACACGATCGCCGCGATTCCCGTCGTCCACAGCGCCTTTTTGGCGATATGCGGAACGGCGGGCGCACCGGGGTCGGCGCCCTTGGGCGCGTCGGTCACGCCCGCTTCCGTCGCCGAGCGCACGCCGAACGGCAACACCGCGAACAGCGTCACCCACCAGATCGTGAAATAGGCGGCAATCGACAGCGACAGGGACATGGCGTCAGGCGTTATTTCGGCGGCGCGGGAGCGGGCGTCTCGGCCCCTTTGAGCTGGTCGAGAATGCTCGGCGCCTGACCCGGCGCCGACTTCGCCGGAGTCGCCGGGTTCGACGTGCTCGACGGCGCCGTCGTGTCGAGCAGCGAGCGCGGCGCGCGGCTCCAGCCGGCGATGATCGACATCAGCAGCGCCGTGCCGAAAAAGAGCGCGCCCAGAATGCCCGTGGCGCGGGAGAGCGCATTGGCCTGACCGCGGCCGGTCATGAAGCCGCCGCCGCCGCCCGTTCCCAGCGCGCCGCCTTCCGAGCGCTGCAGCAGCACGACGGCGACGAGCGCGAGCACCACCAGGAGGTGAATGACGATCAGAACGGACTGCATGGAAACTCGACCCCTGGCTGCGCGCTGTATTTTGGCGTTCGCGGCTGCATTTTCAAGCCGCGGCCTCTAGCATGGCCCCCGCTGCGCGTAAATGCCGCTATTTCGGCTTCTTCGCTCTGGGCCTGGGTTTGGCCTTCGCGGCGGCGGCCCGCTGCGCCGCGCTCAGGCCCAGACCCGCCCAGCGCTTCAACACGTCGTCGTCGTCATAGGCGCCCGCGACCAGCAGCCAATAGGCCATCGTCATGTCCCGGCCCTTGGCGTTGTAAACGAAAGGCTTGGAGCCGGCGGCGACGAACTCCGGCTGGTTTTCCGCATCGACCTT
>Ga0302320_10016790_pt1 | contig 14914 bp, 12 predicted proteins | sample Bog_T0_3_FD_202130 | JGI IMG/M metagenome (GOLD analysis project Ga0302320, IMG submission 202130) | Peat permafrost microbial communities from Stordalen Mire near Abisko, Sweden - Bog_T0_3 | ecosystem: Environmental > Terrestrial > Soil > Wetlands > Peat | place: Sweden: Abisko, Stordalen Mire... | reverse complement strand
CAGACCGTGGCCACCGGTGCTCTGCGCGGCGCGGGAGACACACGGACGCCGATGCTCTGTCATTTGTTTTTCTACTGGTGCGTCGGGCTTCCGGTCGGGGCGTACCTTTGCTTCCGAATGGGATGGGGAGCTGCAGGGCTCTGGGCGGGTCTTAGCCTGGCGTTGATTCTGATCGGAAGCATGCTTCTCTATTTCTGGCGCCGGAAAGAACGGACGTTCGCGCTTGTCACCGAAGGCCAAGAACCGGTGATTCCGTTGCCGGGCTTAAGCGTGGAGCAGGGCTGATGAAAGAGCGTTCACAGTCCAAAAAGAAACCGGCTAAGCACCGCAAGAAACATATGGCTCGCGCCATCGCGCTATCGGTGAGCAACGTCCGCGAAAATCTCGGCGGCCCGTTCGCTGCCGTCGTGGTGAAGGGTGGCAAGATCATCGCGGAAGGCGTGAATTCGGTGACAGCCACGAACGATCCCACGGCTCACGCCGAAGTTGTCGCTATTCGCGCGGCCTGCCGCGTTCTCGGTAGTTTCAACCTTACTGGCTGCGAAATCTATACGAGTTGCGAACCGTGTCCCATGTGCCTGGGCGCGATTTATTGGGCGCGGCCCTCGCGCGTCTATTTCGGCAACTCGGCAGAGGATGCGGCAAATCACGGGTTTGACGATGCATTTATTTACGAGGAGCTACAGCGCTCGTTTCCAGACCGCAAAATTGAAATGATCCAACTCATGCGCGAGGACGCACTCGCAGCATTCGTGCTGTGGACTGCGAAGACCGATAAATTCTCCTACTGAGGGAGTTTCAGGTTGTTCTCCGCGGCCCTCCGGGCTCTCTGTTGTGCCAAAGTCGCATAGCATCCTACGCGTCATCCCTGGAATCTAATCTTGTGAGGACAAACGGGAAAGGATACATTTGTACAAGTGCTTCCTTTCACAGATGAAAGCGAGCTTCGAAAAATAACTACAGGCACCCTCGACTCCAATTTTCTTTTGTCCCCAACCTGCCCCGGAGACCCAACACATATTCCATGTCTGAACGAATTCTGATCGTTGATGATGAATCGACCGCCCGTGCCGCGCTCGAACTGTTGTTGCGCCGCGAGGGATTTGATGTTCGCAGCGCCACCAACGGCGAGTCCGCGCTGAGCGAATGCGCCTCCTTCCGTCCGGATTTGATTTTGCTCGATATCCTGATGCCGGGGATGGACGGTTTCGAAGTCTGCCGCCGCATTAAAGCCACACCCGAAACCCGGCTCACTCCCGTGGTACTGATCACCGGACTTTCGGCCACCGAAGATCGCATTAAGGGCATCAACGCCGGCGCTGACGATTTTCTCTGCAAGCCGATCGACATCAACGAGCTGCTGGCGCGCTCGCGTTCGTTGTTGCGCTTGAAGCAATACACCGATGAACTCGAAAATGCGGAATCCGTGCTATTCAGCCTGGCTCATAGCATCGAGGCGCGCGACCCATACACGCGCGGGCACTGCGAGCGGTTGGCCGAAATGTCCGCCCGGCTCGGCTCGCGGCTCGGAATTCCCGAAGAACACATCAAAGCTCTTCGACGTGCGGGAATTGTTCACGACATCGGAAAAGTCGTGATTCCTGACGCGATTCTGCTGAAACCGGGTCCGTTGTCGCCCGAAGAAGTTGAGATCATGCAGAAGCATCCGACGGTGGGTGAGAAAATTTGCGCGCCGTTGAAGACCTTTCGCCACGTACTGCCCATTATTCGCCATCACCACGAGAAGCACGACGGAACCGGTTATCCCGATGGTCTCCGCGGCGAGGAAATTCCGCTCACCGCGCGCATCCTGCAAATCTCGGACGTGTATGACGCCCTGATCACCGATCGCCCGTACAAAGTTTCGTTCACGCCGGAAATTGCCCTGGATTTGATGGACGAGGAAGCGGGGAAGGGATGGTGGGACGTGGAGTTGCTCGAAGCGTTTCGCGCCATGATTCGCGAACAACAGATGGAAGCGGGTGGCGAAGCGATCCGCAAAGCCGTGAACTAATTGTCTGGTCGGTTTACGGACGCCATTTCTATTCTCCGACGATCCGTTCCGGGCCCGAATAAATCACAAACCGCGTGCCGCGCAAAAACCCGATCAACGTCTGCCGGAGCTCTCGCGCCAATTGAACCGCCAGGCTCGATGGCGCGGAAACCGAAGCCACAATCGGAATCCCCGCGACGATCGCTTTCTGCACGATTTCGAATCCACCCCGCCCGCTGACCATCAATACGCAGTCCGACAGCGGCACCCGGCCCGCCAAAAGCGCCCAACCGATCACTTTATCCAGCGCATTGTGCCGCCCAATGTCTTCACGCAGTACCTGCAGCGTTCCAGACGCGTCAAACAGTGCCGCGGCGTGCAGTCCACCCGTTCGTTCGAAAGTCTCCTGCGATGCTCGTAACGCGTCCGGCAGGCCGACCAGCACGCGGGGATGGAGCCGGAAATTAGGATCCGGTGCTAGGAGAACTCGTGACCTAACTGCGTCAATCGTTGCTTTTCCGCAGATTCCGCAACTCGAAGCCGCAAAAAAGTGGCGCCGCATTTTTTCAAAGTCCGGCGTCGCATGCGCGGCGAGCCTCGCCGACAACACGTTGTCGCGATTCTTCCCATCTTCGGATGCGGCCGCATCGAGCGCCAATAACTCGCCGCCCGCCCGGATGAATCCTTCCGTGAACAGAAACCCCGCGGCCAGCTCTTGATCGTGTCCCGGTGTGCGCATCGTGACGGAAAGGGGCTGTTCTCCGATGCGAATCTCCAGAGGCTCTTCGGCAGCCAGGTAGTCGCTCTTCGTGCGCAGTTTTCCGTCGTCCCACTCGGAGACTTGCGTAACGCTGACTTTGCTGGTTTTCGGCGGCATACGGCTTGGACAGAATACATCGACCCTGTTCCGCGGACGTGGACGAAAAAAAGGGAGAGCGGGAACCCGCCCTCCCTTGTCTTAACAGAGGATAAAACTATTCGCCGTCGTCTAAACCAGCGAACAGGTCCGACATCACGTTCACGTTCGAATCGCATGCATGGTTCAGGCACGGCAGCCGGAAGGCGCCTTCCAGCGTCTTCAATAGCGAAAAGTGATTGTAGTACTGATCGCTTGTCAGTCCCTTGAAGCCGTAGTCTGTGTCAACTACCAGCACGACTTTGTTGATCGTCGGCGCCACGCTGTAATCGTCTTCGTCCCACAGCAGCACGATCGCGTTGCGGCCATGGCCCCAAACCGGCGAGTGGTGAATGGCTTCAACGATTCGATTTACCGAAACGTCGCCCGCATAAATTAACGCCGGGTTCAATCCATCCTGCATCCCGTCGTCGTTCGGATCGTATTGGCAGAACGCCAGGACGTTGCCGCGGCCATGCTCGTCGTTGCACTGGTTCGGGGCGATGAACGAAAAATCCGGAACTTCACCCGACTGCAAGTCGGCGTACAGTCCGTGCTTGCCATCGAAGGGTGCAATCTGATTGAAGCTCAACTCAGGATTCGTTCCTTCTTGCACCGAGTTGAAGTAAACGAACGGATTGTGCTTCACGGCATACAGAAAAACCAGGTCGGCGGACGTGAGCGGCGGATTCTGCACCGGCGTGATCGTCGTGAAGTCCGTGTTGTTCGTGTAGATGCCGTCGCTGGTGTTCACCAGATCGGGTCCGGCAAGAGGCAGGCTTTCCTGATAGCTCTTCCACTTCAGTCCTGCAGCCACCAGTTGGTCGGCGATTGTCTTGCCGCTGATGTGCGTGTCGGCTGCGAAGGATTTCACGCCGTCGATGTTGTTTTCGCCGTCATTGCTACCCGGCGCGCACGTGGTTTCATTCGTGCAATCGATCGCCGGGGTCGCCGCGTCGGTGCCAGTTCCGGAAATCGGGCAGATCGGGCCGGTGGCGGGCGTGTCGGTCGAAACGAACCCCGTCGCCAGGTTCGGCGTACAGGTGGCGTCGTGCCAGTCCGGAGGATTGTCAGCGTGCACTCCAAAGTTCGAGCCGCCAACGGTTTCGAGATAGTTCGTCAGACTGGGATGCGCGATCGCGAAATAATTCGTTGCCAGATTTTCTTTCTTTGCGAACGCGTTGATATAAGGAGCGTTTGGATTATTCATGATTTGCCGGTAGCCATGATTTTCCATCATGATGACGAATACGTGGTCCAGTTTGGGAACGCCTTTCGGTACAGCTCCTTCGTCGGCGAACATCGGGGCGCCCATCAACGCGAGCGACAGACCCAGAGCGGCAGCCTTTCGAATCATATTTCACCTTTTCTTCCGGAAATTTTCTTCAGATGATCGAGCGGCGCGTGGTGGCTGACTCGACTTGGCGCTTACGTTAGGCGTCGTCCGTTAAGGCGGTGTTACAAGCAAGTGAAGAATTCGCGGCGAACCGGCCACGGGGCCGAAAGCGATTGGCCGGTTCGTTAATGGCTCGGAAGTGTTTTGCTCATCGGTCCGCCCGCCCCACCCGGAGCGCCACCGCGGGCCTGCTCCGCCGGATCCACGCGAATCAATCCCATCATTCCGTTGTCTTCGTGTTCCAGCAGATGGCAATGAAACACGAACGTCCCAATCGCATTCGGATCGCGAAAATCCATCCGCACCCTCACGTATGGATAACCCAATGATTTGTCGTCCATAAATGGCACATTGATCGTGTCCCGCAGATACGGCTCATTTACCGGAATGCCGTTCCACTCGGTGAGCAAAAAGTGGATCTGGTGAATGTGGAACGCATGCAATTCCTTCGACCGGTTTTCGATGATCCAATCTTCCACATCGCCTTGGCGCGCCACAATCGCTGGCTCGTCCGAATTCGGGTCGAACACCTTTGGCGTCTGGCCATCGACCGTGATGTAAAAAGTCGTCGGACTATTCGGATCGTTCGGAGCCTGCAACGTCTCGCTGAAGTACAGTTTCCGAGTCCGCACAGGCGTCATATTCCCCACCCACGGCAACGAGGGCGGTGGTGACGCGTGTAGGACGGTCGCCAACGTCGAACGTGGCTCCGGCGCGTTCGGATCGGCCACCATCAACGCCAGTTGCCGGTTCGGATCGTTCTCGCCGCCCGCTCCTGTATTTACCGTGCGGCACACAAAAAGCGCCGCCCCCCCCGCTTGTGGCCCCTTCACGATAAACTCCGCTCGCCCGCCCGGAGGAATGCCGATGTGATTTCGCGGCACCGTTACGCTCGGGCCCGCACCGTTTGCATTCACCGGCACGCCGTCCAGTGCAACGATTCCCATCATTTGCGCCACATGGTTTTCGTACACCTGCAAATTCAAATAGGTAATCGCCGACGCGTTCACCACGCGCCACAACTGTTGCTCGCCGGGTTTCATCCTGATTTTCGCCGGCGTGTAATCCGGGTAGGGAACTGAAATGTAATTAATCGAAAGATCTTTGGCCGGCCGCCCCGAACCCGTCCCCGTATTGGCCGTGTCGCCGTCGCGATCGACCAACATCTTCGGCACCACCGGTTCGGACTTTGATGGCGCCGCGGTCGGATTTAACAAATCTTCGTCGCGAATCACGAACACACGTTCCGGCAATCCAGACGCCGCGCTATTCGCGTGTTCCAGACCTTCGACAATTAAAGCGCCCGACGCTCCGCCGAGCACCTGCGCCTTGCTGAATCCGTGCATGTGCGGGTGGTACCAGTAAAGCCCCGGAGGCTCATCCGCCGGAACCTTGAAACGGTATTCAAACGGCGCATCACCCGGCTGCACCGACGTCCGCAAAACCTCGTCTTGATGGCACACAGGCGGAATCGTCAGCCCGTGAAAATGCAGATTCGTGGACGTCGCCGACATCACGCCGCTGATGCAAGGATCGCCATGCGCTGCCGTGGCGTGCGCGTTGTGGACCGGCATACTCACTTCTGTCGGCGCGCCCAAATCCGTAAGTTCGTTTTTCAGATGGAGAATCAGCGTGTCGCCGGGATTCAACCGGAGATTCGGCGACAAGCTGCCATCGCCGTACACGTAGCAATAAAGAATGCGCCCGGCCGCATCCTTATAATTCCGGTAACCCAAATCCACCGACAACACGCCGTTCGTGCTGCGCAAGTCTGCTGGCTCTGGAACTTCGCTTCCGATCGCAGGCCGGGGACAAGTGTCGCTCGCAACCCCCTGCGCGCGGGAGGCGCCACTTGTCGCCAGAATTGCCGTACAAACCAGTAAGCCGAACCACCCAGTGCGCATTAATACTCCTGCCCCATCTGCAAGCCAATCGATCCAGGAAACCTGGAATACCGTTCGGAAAGGTCTCAAAGCGGAAATCCAATGCTAATGTAGCGGTCCGCCGGGCGGCTAAATGTGAACCGCGGATGAATATCCGCTTACAAAGGCCTCCGGTCGCCGTGCGTTGCGCCAAAAGCGCCGCTTTTGTGCACCTTGGGCGGGTTTGGATATCCACAGCCCCAGGGTGTATCCTTACTTCTCCCGTCAGGTATGCCTCTCGACGGGCTTTCCGATGGCTCATAAGGTTTCGCTGCCGACGCTAGTTCCGTCTCCCAAAATAGGTCTCGACGTGTGGATGAACCGCGTCCTGGACCTATCTGAAACCGCTCGAGAAAGCTGGGACCAAGAAGCCGTCCACGACCTCCGCGTCGCTCTTCGCCGCTGCCGGACCATGGCCGATGCTCTCAGCCAGGTCAACCCTGATTCTGGTTGGCGCAAGATGAAGAAATCCGCCCGTCCGGTGTTTCAGGCGCTCGGCCATCTGCGCGACCGGCAAGTGGAACGTCAGTGGGTGAAAAAGCTCGGAGGCGCCGGCGACCCGTTTCGCCGCCACCTGTTGAAAAGTTTGGCCGAACGGGAAAAGACTCTCATGCTCGAAGCCGAGCGCGCACTCGACGGTTTCGATCGCAAGGAATGGCGCAAGTGGTCCCGCAAACTGACGGCGAAAGCGCAATTTTTCCCGGTCGAGAGTGTCGTGTTTCAGCGCTTGGCCGCGGCGCGTCTCGATGAATCGATGGCACTATTCGATCGCGCGCGGAAAGGCCGCAGCCGCGTGGCTTGGCACCGACTTCGCATCGGATTGAAAAGCTTCCGATACACGCTGGAGAATTTCCTGCCGCAACGCTACGAGGCTTGGTGCGGGGAATTGAAATCCCTGCAGGATCTGCTTGGAGAAGTTCACGATTTAGACGTTCTGCGCGCCGATAGCCGCCGCTACAGCGCTGGCTGGGATCCTGCGGTCATCGCACTCTGGATCGAAAAAATCGAATCGGCCCGAAAGCTACGGCTCCAGGAGATTCGCGCCCGCCTTACCGGCGGCAATTCACCGCTCACGAATTGGCGCACGGGCCTACAAAACGGCCGCGGACTGCACGTCGTCCCCGCCGCCGTTTCAGCCGTGGAATCAGCAATTTACTCCGCAAGCTGACGCAGAATTTTCGGAGTTACCAGCCACTTCAAATCCCACTTTCCTTCCGCCGAAGCATGCTCGAAGCACGCCACTCCCGCTTTCTTGATCTCCGTAAACACACGCGAACCAATCAGGTGCGCCGCGAACACGTCCAAGTGCGGCGCATGCCCAAAGCACATCACTTCCTTCGCGCGAAGGCGCAACACTTCTTTGGTGATCTCGGACGGATTCGCGGCCGGCTTCAGAGCCTCGCTCACCCTGATTTTCTCGACCGGAAATCCGAGCGTTTCGGCGAAAATTTCCGCAGTCTGCGCCGCCCGCACGTACGGGCTGGTGATCAGCACGTCCGGCTTCACCCCAAGTTCATCGAGCCCCAGCGCAGCAGTGCGTGTTTTCTGCACGCCCTTCGCGGTGAGCGGCCGCTGCGCTTCGGCCGGTGATTTCGGATCGGTGCGATCGACGGCCAGTCCATGGCGTACCAAATAGAGGATCATTTTTTTAAGCTACCTTTTCCTTTTCTTTTTTCTGCGCCCGGCGAAATTCGGCTGTGAGCTGAAATTCTTTCTCAAACATCTCGGCTTTCCGTTCCAAGCCCGTCAAATCCAGCCGCGTCCCGTCCGTCGCGCGCATGTGAAAAATCGCTTTGTGCCCAGAAATCTGCACATCCACTCCCTCGATTTTCTGCGCATGCTCGGATTCGAGCTTTTCGGCAATGCGCAGCAGACTTGTCAGAATTCGCGCGTGGCGCCGCCGTTCGCCCTCGAGCGCTGCATACGAAGGATGTTCAAGCTGCGGCTCCGACTTCGAATTGTGGTAGCGCACCAGCGCTCCCACCATATCGCGTTTCCAGCCGCGCAATTCTGGCAGATCGCCGTTGCGCACCAAATACTCGCCATGCCGGTGGTGCGCTTTGTGATTCACGAAATGGCCCACGTCATGCAACAGCGCGCCCAATTCCAGCGTCAACCGTAGATCTGCCCCCATCTCGTGCAGCGGACGCAATTGGTCGAACAGCGACAGCGCCAGCTTCGCCACCTGCTCCGCGTGTTCGGCGTGATAACCCATTTTCCGTCCGAACCACCGGGCCCTTGAAACCAGTTCGTCGGCGCGGCCCTTTTCTTCCGGTGACTTCAATGTCACCGAATATTGTTCGGCCACCAGATCGAGCAGTATTCCTTCGCGGACGCCTACGCCTGGGACCAGCAGCGTCCGGACATCCAGCCACTTCGCCAGCGTATTGAACACGATGGCTGCGATACCCATCACTTCCGCGCGATCTTGCCGCACGCGAAACGCGCGCATGCGCCCCGGCACATCGAGTGCCAGCATTTTCCATGTCTGATCTCGAAACAACCGCATGTTCATGCTGGGAACGCGATCTACAAGCGGACCCGGAGCGAGCCGCACCAGCGCCTCTGCATTGCCGCCGCAACCCACGGCAATCGTTCGTGTCAGCCTTGGCGGCGACGGCATCGCGCTGCGCAGCAGCGCCAGGATGTGATGACGCAGGCGATTCACGCTGTCTTCATCGATCGCGCCGTAGAGTTTGAAAGTTTCCATCAGCCGGATCGTTCCAAGCGGTAACCCGATCCGATGCTCCAGTTTGCCGCCGCAATAAAAATTCAGCTCCAGGCTTCCGCCGCCCAGATCGAAAATCAGCCGCGGCTGCATCCGTGAACCGAGCGTCCAGAGCACCGCCGCGCATACCAGGCGCGCTTCCTCTTCGCCGCTGATCACTTCCAGTTCGATTCCCGCTTTGCGCTGGATTCGATCCATCAACCGCCGGTAATTCTTCGATTCCCGCGCAGCCGATGTCGCGACCGCCCGGTAAGCGCCCACATTGTGCTGGTCCATCTTGTAGCGGAATTCGCGGAAAGCACGGGCGGCCCGATCGATCGTGTCGCTGGAAATCACATGTCGTGTGAACGCATTTTTGCCCAGCCGCACCGATGCGCGCTCGCTATCGAGGATCGTGATCTGTTGGGGGGAAGTAGCGCGGGCGATCACCAGGCGGATGGCGTTCGATCCGGCGTCAATCGCTGCCAACTGTACGGGAGCGGCCACGGGTTTAGCGCCAGAGATGCGACAGCGCGTGCGAAGGCTTGTAGTGCGTGCTGCGAATTCCCAGATGCGACGCGATCCGCTTGCGCAACACCGCGTTCACGGCGGAGACGCTGCCCTCACCATCGAGCTCGATAAATCCATGCCGCTTGGAAAGATATTCGAACTCGCGCTTAATCATCGATTGGTAGCGGATGAACGACTGGAATAAGTCGTTTGAAAGCGACATGTCGCGGCCGGATTCCCAGTAGCTGATTGTCTGAGACTTTTTAAACTCGCGATCAAACGCGACCTCTGGCTGCACGTCCAGCCAAAACGTCAAATCCGGACGCAGCGCTGTCTCGTAGATTCCGTGCAGGTAATCGCGTCCAATGCCGCGCACCGCAGCCCGCGCAATCAGCGTGAAAATGTATCGGTCGGCAAGCACGATCAGCCCGGACCGCAGTGCAGGCAGAATCCGTCGCTCGAGTTGGTCGAAGAAATCCGTGCCGTACATCAGCGCCAACGTCATCCGCGTGACGGAATTTTCCGCGAGCAAGCCGTCGATGTCTTCGCCCACCAAGTAGGACCGGCGAAGCCCCATCGTCTGTACCGCGAATCCTTCGGATTCGAGCCACTCGGTAAGCAGCGAAATCTGCGTCGAGCGTCCGGAACCGTCCGTACCTTCGATAACGACGAGCGTACCGCTGAGTTCTTCCGGCTTCACACCGGGCAACGGCGAGCCGTAGAACCGCGACGGCACTTCAGTCACGCCGTTCTTCGTCGCGTCGCGCTTGGACTTGCCTTTGCCGTTCCCGGCGGCAGCTTTCGATTTTTCGGATTTGCTCATTTTCGTTTCGGCGCGTAGCGTTCTAGATCGATTCGCTCTCCCACGATCTGTCGCATCAGCTTTTGTAGTTTGTTCACGCGCACCGTGCCATCCATCAGCACAAAATTGTCGGTTTCAACCATTTCGTCGTAATTGTTGAGGATGCGTTCCTGAAAAATGCGGAAGCTTTCCGCCCGGTCCAGCGAAATTCCCAGATCCATGCCCGCTTCGTAATACTTCAGCTTCGGGCGTCCGGCGACGATGCGATTCACGGCAACGTCCAGCGGCGCACGGAAATAAAATGTGATATCGGGAATCGGCGCAAAGCTGTAAAGATTGCGAAGCCAGTGCGGCGAGCATCCGCGGGCGCCATCGCGCGCAAACGCCGTATAAACGTAACGGTCCGCAAGCACCAGATAGCCGCCGTGCAGCAGCGGCATGATCTGCCGCTCGCATCGGTCCGCGAAATCGGCGGCATGTAACAGCGAAAAAGTCGTCGGAGTCAGCAATCGGCGCTGTTTTCCGCGCCGCGTGGCAGATTTCACCAGCGGAGAAGAGTTCCATTCCGTGAAATGGATTCGGTAACCATGGATTTCCAGCCAGCGTTTCAACAGGTAAAGTTGTGTGCTTTTACCTGAACCGTCGATACCCTCGACTACCACGAGCGCGCCGGGGTAGGGGCGCTTCGCGGTTGGCGTTGTTTCCGGCTTCGATTCGGCTGTTGGCGGTGCTTCGATGGTTGCGTTATGCATAGGGGAAATGTCTAATTTCAACTGATCATGATATCTCGGAACTGTGACAGGCACGTAAGAAAAGTGTTACAACAAAGCCCTCGAATTCGCGCAAACGAGCGAACCGCCGCGAATTCGCTCGTAAATACCGCAGCCTTCAAAGGATAGGGGAATGGCCACGAACTTCACCAAAGAACTGATCGTCAAGCCCGGCAAGAAGGTCAAACTCCGCAAGTTCAACCCGGACGAAACGCTTGGATGGGAGAAGAGTGACAACGTCGAGACAGACCTCGAAAAATCTCTCGACCGGCTCGACGCGCTCCAATACTTGCTTTATGCCGAAGGCAAGCGCGCGCTGCTCCTGGTCTTTCAAGGTCTCGACGCTGCCGGCAAGGACGGCACCATTCGGCGCGTGATGTCGCGCGTCAATCCTCAGGGTTGCCGCGTCGCTTCGTTCAAGCAACCCTCCGCGGAAGAGGCCAAGCACGATTTTCTTTGGCGCGTCCACCGTGCCGTTCCTCCCTTTGGAGACATCGGCATCTTCAACCGCTCGCACTACGAAGACGTCCTGATCGCGCGCGTCCACAACCTGGTCCCGAAGCACGTCTGGCAGCGGCGTTACAAGCTCATCAATCAATTCGAAGCCGGACTGCATGAAAACAACGTCACCATCCTCAAATTCTTCCTCCACATCAGCAAGGATGAGCAGAAGAAGCGCTTCATGGAGCGCATTGATGACCCGAAGAAGTGCTGGAAGCTTTCCGATTCCGATTTCGCCGAGCGCACATTCTGGGACGACTACACCGTAGCGTACGAAGAAGCGCTCACGCGCTGCACCACCGACGAAGCTCCCTGGTTCGTGATTCCCGCGAACAAAAAATGGTTTCGCAATCTCGCCATTTCTCACATCATTGTCGAGACTCTGGAGAAAATGAAGCTGAAGTTCCCCGAGCCGACCGTCAACGTCAAGAAGCTCAAATGGCAGTAAGCGGGGCCTCCTAGGCGCGCGATTTCTGCTAGAATCGCTCGGCTTTTGTGCCTTGCGCGCGCACAGGTGAACACGCGGCGAACATGACCGACCAGGCCGTTTTCCCTCGAAGCTTTCTGAAGAAATACCCCGAAGCCGTTCGGGGCGAGGGATGTTTTATCTACACCGCCGAGGGCCGCCGTTACCTGGATGCATCGGGCGGCGCCGCCGTCGTCACCATCGGCCACGGAGTGGAATCCATCGGACGCGCCATGGCCGAGCAGTCCTCGCGGCTCGCCTACGTTCACACTTCGCAGTTTCAATCCGCGGTCGTCGAAAAACTCGCTCGCCGCATTCTCGCGCTCGTACCCAAACCCATGCAGCCCGGGGGCCGCGTTTATTTCACGTCCGGCGGCTCGGAGGCCACCGAAACCGCGATCAAACTCGCCCGGCAATACTGGATCGAGCGCGGCGAAAAAAAGCGCTACCGCATAGTCTCTCGCAAGCAGAGCTATCACGGCAGCACTCTCGGCGCGCTTTCGGTGTCCGGCAACGTCCGTCGACGCGAGCCTTTTACTCCTTTGCTGTCGGATTGGGGACACATTCCACCCTGCTACTGCTACCGCTGCCCGTACGGCCTTCGCTATCCCGAGTGCAATGTCGAATGCGCCGACGAGCTCGACCGCTTGCTCACTCGCGAAGGTTCCGATGACGTTGCCGCGTTCATTTTCGAACCAGTCGTCGGTGCCACTCTCGGTGCCGTCGTGCCGCCGGAAGGCTATCTGCAGCGCATCTCCGAAATTTGCCGCCGCCATGGAATCCTGCTGATCGCAGACGAAGTCATGACCGGCATGGGCCGCACCGGAAAGCCCTTCGCGGTCGAGCACTGGGGAATTTCGCCGGACATTATTCTGGTCGGTAAGGGAATCGCCAGCGGCTACGCTCCGCTCGGTGCCGTGATCGCCGCAGGCAACGTTGTCGAACCGATCGCTCGCGGGTCTGCCGCGTTCCTTCACGGCTTCACTTACAGCGGACATCCCGTCGCAGCCGCTGCCGCAAACGCCGTCCTCGATTACATCGAAAGCGAAAAACTCTTCGAGCGCGTTGAACCCGCCGGACGCGAACTCCGTGCCGCTCTTGATCGACTAAAGCAATACTCTGTCGTCGGCGACGTTCGAGGCAAAGGTCTGCTTCTCGCCATCGAATTTGTTCGCGACGCAGCCCCTCGCGAACCGTTTCCTCCCGACGCGCAAGTCGCCAAGCGCATTCAAGCCGACGCGCTGGAAGCCGGCGTGATGACCTATCCGATCCAGGGCTGCGTGGACGGGACCCGCGGTGATCACATCCTGATCGCCCCGCCATTTACAATCACCACGCCAATCATCGAAATGCTCGTCGCCGGAATCGAACACGCCGTCGCCGACCTCGAAAAATCGCACCTCGCCGCCACCGGAGGGTCCTCTGCGCATCGCTAGTTCTTCAGCCGCACGGATCGCTGTCGCACTCTTGGTCTCCGTGTTGGCGTGCGGCGCCCTCCTCACCGTTCCCAGTCTCGCGCTCGACGTCGAGAAAATGACCGGATTTTCCCCGGCCGCAGCCGCTCAGCAGTCCGCAATCGAGACGCAATATCGTTCGCTGGCGTCACCCGGTGAAATCGCCAAGTTCCATCGATATCTCACGTCTGAACCGCACCCCGCCGGCTCGCCGCGCAATAACGAACTCGCGCAATGGATTGCCGATCAATGGCGCGCGCAAGGTCTCGAGGATGTCACGATTCACCAGTACGACGTGCTCCACTCTTCGCCGCGCGATGTCTCCCTCGAAATGGTAAAGCCATCGCTTTTCAAAGCCAGCCTCCGCGAGGACGCCTACGACGTCGATCCCGATACGAAAAATCCCCAAGCCGGTGGTGCCTACCTCGGTTACTCGGCTTCCGGCGAAGTCACCGCGCCCGTCGTGTACGCCCACAGCGGTAATCCTGAAGATTACGAATATCTCCGCAAGCAGGGAATCGATATTCGCGGAAAAATTGTTTTGGTCCGCTACTCAAATCCTTACAGCTATCGCGGCTTCAAAGCACTCACCGCCGAAAAGCTCGGTGCCGCCGCCATTCTGATTTATTCCGATCCTGCCGAAGACGGCTACTCAAAAGGTGCCGTATATCCCGACGGTCCGTGGGGACCCGCGAGCCACATCCAGCGCGGCGCGATCACCTACGATTTTCTCGAGCCGGGCGACCCGCTCACGCCCGGCTACGCTTCGGTTCCCGGCGCAAAGCGCATTCCCGCCGAACAAGCGATCTCGCTCCCGAAAATCATGGGGGTCCCACTCTCCTGGCGCGATGCAAAACCGTTGCTCGAAAAAATGGATGGTCCCGTCGCTCCGCACGATTGGCAGGGCGGTCTTCCGATCAAATACCACATCGGCGGAAAGCGCGTGGTCGTTCACCTGAATGTCAATATGGACAACAGCATCAAGCCCTACTTCGTCACCGAAGCGCGCATCCGCGGCAGCGAATCTCCCAACGAATGGGTTGTCCTTGGCAATCATCGCGATGCGTGGGTGTACGGCGCGGTCGATCCTTCGAGCGGCACCGCTTCGATGCTCGAACTCACGCGCAATCTAGGCCAGTTGCTCAAGCAGGGCATTCGCCCCAAACGCACCTTGGTGATTTGCAGTTGGGACGGCGAAGAATACGCACTCACCGGTTCCACCGAATGGGGCGAACAGTACGCCGATGAGCTAAAAAACAAAGCCGTCGCCTACCTAAACGTGGACGAATCCACATCGGGCCAGAATTTTCAGGGTGACGCCGTCGGCTCTCTGGCTCCCTTGCTCGTCGAAATCAGCCGCACGTTACCCGCACCCTCCGGCAAGACTCTTTACGACGAATGGAAAGTCTCCCGCGCCGCCGAGCTGGGCACCGCGCAGACTGTCCCCGACGCCGAGCTTGCCGACACGCGCATTGGCAGCGGTTCTGATCACACCGTC
>Ga0302320_10016789_pt1 | contig 14914 bp, 10 predicted proteins | sample Bog_T0_3_FD_202130 | JGI IMG/M metagenome (GOLD analysis project Ga0302320, IMG submission 202130) | Peat permafrost microbial communities from Stordalen Mire near Abisko, Sweden - Bog_T0_3 | ecosystem: Environmental > Terrestrial > Soil > Wetlands > Peat | place: Sweden: Abisko, Stordalen Mire... | reverse complement strand
ACATTCTCATCTGCTGGTCGGTGGCGGGGCGTCCGGGCAAGGAGGACCTCTTCCTGGAAGTCGAGGACCCCATCTCGTCCGCACACACGCCGCGACCAGAGAGGCGGGTGAAAACCCGCGCCGCCGGATTGGTCAGCCGGAGGGCGGGCTAGCCCGCCCTCCGGCTGACCAAACCGGCCATCCTACGTGTCGCTGACCGGCCAACTTTGCTGTCGCGCGGCAGTCGCAAGCGCGATTTGCGCAGAACAGGTCGAGCCGCGTCGGCGAGTCGCTGGTTGGCTTCAACCGAAAGCTGTCAGTTTCAAACGCTGTGCCACACCACGGGCACCGTTCGATTGGTAACGGCTGAGGCTTTTTGGTGTTGTTGACGAAGTCGAGAACCTTCATGCGCACGGTGCGCCGGCGAGGATCGGGTTCGCCCTTGCGACCCATGCGGTTTGGGGTTGCGCCGCTGCCGACCCAGAGTCCGATCTCGATCGGCCAGGTTCCCAGGCGATCCGGCGCCGCCAGCCGCTCCAGTTCCAAGGCGCAAATCAGTCCGGCGGCACGCTGAAGCTGGTCGAGGGTCAACAGACGGAGCGTGTATCGCATCAGCACCGTCAGCCCGGCACCGGCCAGCCCAGGGTTTCGCAACCGACGCAGAGCAATCGTGAACGCGGACAGGCCCAGATATGCCTCGGTCTTGCCGCCACCCGTGGGAAAGAACAGCAGATCCACCGTCTTCCGATCGACATGGAGCGGATCGACGATGCCCTTCAAATTCAGCAACAGAAATGCGAGCTGGAACGGTCGCCAAGCGGGTTTGACATCGGAAAGCTTGAGGCCTCGCGCATAGGCAGTTCGGCGGGCTGAAGCGGCGCTCACGGCACGGTTGGCGATGCGGAACGCATCCAACACCGTCGGATCGGCCAAACAGGCGATGCCATCTTCTATCCGCTGCGCGGCGAGACTCGCCTTGCCGAGAAGTCCATCCGCCACTTCTCGCCGTCTTGGCTCCAGGTGTCCCAACGACTTCCGCTGTTGATCGATCCAGTCGTTGTAAGACTTGGTCAGACCCGTCAGCGCCACCTGCGCCGCGGCAAAGTCCGGCAGCGCGCCAAGTTCGGCCATCCCAAGGACACAGCCGACATCGTCGGCCGAGACGATGCGCGGCACGATCGCAGCCGGGATCCACGTCGTGCAAATGGCTCGGGATGTGCCATCCGCGATCGTCCAGTCGGCCGACACGTTGTGTCCGACCGCGAGTTCGGCGACGTCGCGATAGTGCAAATCGGCCAGCCGCTCATCAGCATCCGTTGCGTGATAACCACGCGGGTCGGGCCGCGCGATGAACGGCGGATCGCTCTCCACGTGCAATGCCGTCTGGAAGGCCAACCGCTCGTCGGCGCGCCGGCCTTTGAGGGGGGCGCGGCGATTGACCATGAACAGCGAAACGCTGCGTGCAGCCCTGTCACCACCAGGCTCTCGCAGCGTCGTGTTGCGGACGACGACCGCCAATTCGAGGCCGTTGCTGTTGGGAATCGGGTATTCAGCGGTCCCATCCGCGGGCAGCGTTACATCGAACGGTTCGGTATGCGGCACGCGGTGCCAGACGGTGCGCCGGCTCGGCTTTTTCGGATGCGACGGGGCCGGCTCCGCCACGTCCTCCTCCTCTTCGCTCGCCGGGTCGGCCAGCAGCGGTGTCTCCTCAGGCGTCTCGGCGTAAACCGCGCGGTAGTCGCCCCAGCAGGCGATGACGCGCACCTGGGAGACTTCTTCCGGCAGCAGGAACGACAGGCCCATCGACGATGGCAAAAATCCCGGCTTGGCGGAGGGAGCATCCGGCTCGTCGGTGTCGTCGTTCCCTTCGGACGTGTCGCCGCCGTTGAGTTCGCCTTCCTGGATCGGCGCCGCGCGCTGCTCTTCCGGCGCCTGTGCCGGCACGAGAAAACCGGTGAGGTACCAGCGTGAAGGGCGAGCGGGGAGAACCTCCCGCTCCAAATCCGTGTCGTCTCGCCCTGGACCGATTAGGTCGCGGCGAAGCGTGCGGACGATGGCGGCGCGAACATCGAGGGACGTGGTCATGAGAGAACACCTTGCGCCGGCGGCGGTGGCCAGATATTCCGCGCCGCTCCGAACAATACGCTCGCGCGCGAATCGATCGCCGCGTGATTCCAGGCTTCGCCCCAGTGCTTCGCCAGCCGGGCATTCATTTGCAGCTTGCTGTGGCCGAACAGGTCGCGTTTGCCTTTCGTCCCATTCGGTCCGTCGAGCCATGCCGCGTTAGAGAGCGAGGGGTTCAGTTTTCCGCTCACCAGCGTCAGGTTTCCAATCCCATGCAAGCGCCGCTCGCGCTCAAGATTGGCACCTTCGGTCTCGGGCAACGGCCAGTTCGCTTCCCATTCCTGAGGAAGGATGTGTTCGATCTCCAGGCTCGAAAAATCGAACGTAACGATCGGCTCGCCCTTGTCGCCCTCGCGCTGGTAGAATTCCTCGATCGCTTGGAGGATCATCAACACCCGCACGCGGCGGAGATTTCCGTAGAAAGCGCGGGACTCCCAGGCGGTGCGGAACGCCGTGTCGTCGGGCCAGCCATAGGCGCGGTTGCCGTGCCCGACCAGGGCTGCTCCGATCGCCGGCGCCGCCGGCGCGGTCGGCGCCAACGCATCCAAGGCAGTCAGCAGAGTTTTCATGACGTCGTTGTAGCCGCGGGTCTGGTTGCCGCAGACGGTCCGGCGAACCAGGTAGCTCTCCAGCATCTCCGCCACCGCTGCCTTGTCGGTGGCGTCCGATCCCGGTCGCCGCATCAGGGCGAGAAGAAGCGGATGGAAGACGACGATGTCCATCATCGCCAGACGCCGGAAGAATGTGTCCAGCCGGGTGTGGCCGGCTGGCTGGTCGATCACGCGGTAGCAGCCGCCGTCGAGATGGATGTCCTCCATCAGCGCCGGGATATCGGCCGGCATTTCAGGCGCCGACACGTGGGCAAGGAAGCGCGCATACAGGTGCTTCGGCGGCACCAAATCGCCTGTGCGCCGCGTCAGCCAGTTTTGCAGGAATGTGTCGATGCGCGGGCGCGCGGCGTGACCGGTGCCGATTTTTGCGCGCCAGTATTGCGGGTCGGCATCGAAGCCGCGCCACCATGTCTGGTACATCTTCTCGACGTGCCCGAGTTTCTGGCGGGACGCTTCCCACAGCAGCCAGTTCTTGATGAGATCGGACGGCAGCAGCGGCGTTCCGTGCGCATTCAGAGTCTCAAAGATCGCCTGTGGTTCGTCGCTGTCATCCAGATCGAGCACGATCAGTTTGATGTGGCTTTGTAGCGCTGAGGCCATCGCCGTCGGCCTCGACCCTACGTGCGGCCCCTGCCCGAGCCAGGACATGATGGCGCCGTGGAAATACCGATACGTCTCGGCCATGCGTGACGGATCGGAGGACAGCGCCTCCGGCCCGTCCGCGTCCATCACCAGCCGGAAGGCAGCGCGATCGTCGTTGGTTGGCCAGACCTTGTATTTCTCCTCGTCGTCGGAATAAGCGGCATTGGCAGTCAGGATGCCGACTTGCCGACCGGCGACATCGGCGGCCTTGGCGCCTGCTTCGTCGGCCTGGACTTTGGCAGTGGATTTGACAGTGGCCAGCACGTGCTCGGCGGCCTTCAGCAGGATTTGCAGCGTCGTGAGACGTTGCTGCCCATTGATGATCTCGCGGCACCCGATGGTGCCGGCGGGCGTCATGGTCTGCTCCAGCACGACGGTGCCCAGGAAGTGACCGGCGACCGCTGTGCCCGACCCGGCCGCGAGGACGCGGTCGGCCAGATGGGAGATGTCGTCCCAGAGCGGCTCCCACTGCTCCTCCTTGTTCCAGACATAGGGGCGCTGGAACAGCGGCACCGTGTAGCGGGCAGGTACGCCGAAAATCTGCACGAGGGGGAGATATCTGGGTTGCATGACGAATCAGATCAGCAAAGACGGTGCATCTAGCGGGGCGTTTGCGCGCTGCCGCCGTCCGCGTGACGAAGAATTGCGGGAAGTAGGTTGATTCTCGTCTTCCTTTCGCCGGCGATTGAGTTCCAGCAATCGGGCAAGAACTTCGTCGCGCTCTTCCTCCGGCCAACGCAAGCGCCATGGGCCAGGACGCTCGCCGTTGTCGTCCTCCCATTCGCGCTCATGAATTGCTAGGGGGTGCAGGTCAGTCCATCCGTAGGCATCCACCACAACAGAATCAATAGCCGCATGCAACAAACGCAAATTCAAAATTGCGGAATCACGCTCCTCAGGGTCGTTAAAGCGGTTGTAAGTGAGCGTTAGACCTTGGCTATTTCCTGTCATTATTATTTTTCTGGCCTCATAGTATTCCCTGCCGGCGGCCTCCAATTGTGCCGCACTGCCGACGCCACCGAGCGATCTTGGGAACGGGAATGGCTCGAGGCAGTCAGATGGTGTGTATCTTAACCGGTCCTCCAGAGATGAAGAAAAAAAACGCGCCCAAACTTCATGCACTCTACTTTGCAAAATACAAAATCTAGCAAAATCTGCTACGCAAAATACGTTGGTAGTGTGGCCGAATATTCTATCGGACTTAGTCCTGGCAATAGCAAACTGTGACGTGACTGAACTAATAATAAGGACATGAGAAGTGTTTTTCATTGTATTATATAGTGCTGGCGCCCGTTGACGCTTATGTAGATGTGTCAGTTAGCTACCATATATAGTGAAGATCTGGGCCGAGGTTCGCGCCACCGTTGCGAATTACGAATTACGAAAAGCTCTGCCTAAACCACGTGATTTCTAGATTGATGCCCCGGCGCAGCAGCCGGACCCAATGAGCTAGATGTTGTGGTCGCCTGACACATCTACATAAGCGTCCGCCCGTTCTCCAAAGCGCCACCAGAATCTAGCTCGGGTCTCCCTGTTCTGAGCCAACCGCTCCGGTCTTACTTTCTCTGTGACGATGGCAAGCAAATCAGGCCAATCTGCTGCGACGGGCTCGGGATAATCAAGCGGTACAATTCCCTCCCTTAGGCACGCAGTTCGTTGGTGCTCATTCGCATCTCTCCAAGCGAAACCCAACTCTTCCCGCTTTAAAGGAAAATCCGCGAAGTCGATTACATATCGGTGGTGTGCGTGTGTTGGGCTCCCGTTCACTTCCTCCCCACCAATATACGGCCTAATTCTTTCGGCATTTCTTGGATCCTTCGCGACTAGGCGCTCCATTTCCGATATCCGGTTCGCCGAGGGTGCCGTCGTCTGGTCGTCGAAGGTGAAGCCCATTCCAAGTATATAGCTTCCGACGAATGCGATGTTCGCGTTATCTCGCAAAGGTGCCGGCGTAGCGTCTTGGTGTCCTTCCACCAAAAAAGCGCTAATTCTCTCAACTGGTTTGCTATCCAAGATCGGAGGTCGCGACGTCGTCCCCTTCAGCACGTGCACCACAGACACGACGACCGCCGCTGCACCCGGCCAGCGCAATCGACGCCGAGCGGCAATGATCGTCCCGCCAGCGGTTAGAATCGGTCGCAGAGCGCTCTCCCTTGTATCGCCCTGGCGAATCGTGTTTGTTGCGATCAGTCCAAAACAACCCCCGCGGCGCAGCAAGCTAAAGGCACGACGAAAGAAATGTGCCACAAGATCGGCGTTGCCATGGGCACCTGGGTGCAGGCACTTAAGCCAGTCAAGATAGCCGCCTGGATTACCGTCCGTGATAGTGTTCTTACCAGCGAACGGCGGGTTCCCGACCACCGCGTCAAATCCTGGATTTACCCGATCAAACACCTCCGGAAACTCAACCGGCCAGTGAAACGGCCGTAGCGCCGGATCAAGTTTGCAGGGCAGCTCTGCGAATTCGCCCAGCTTCTGCAACCATGTCTCACCCACTGCCGCGTAGGCATCTGCCAGCGCACCCGCGGCTTCGAGGCGAGCAGCCCCGTTGTTCGTACTGAAGAAAGCACCAATCACCGCGTCGCCGATGCGGCGCACTTCGCGCAGTTCCGAATCTGCGCGATCGAGCAGAGGGCGAAGATCTGCCTCGCCCATCCAGTCCAGTGCCGAGCGGATGCGCGCCCGTTCCGCTTCGGCTCGCGCGATCTTGGGTCGAATCAGACTAGCTGCAAGCGGTGCCTCCACACCGCCGTTCCAATGCAGAGCCGCGATGCTGTCGAGATCCAGCCCAACCAAAGCGTCGCCGGTGCGAAGCGCGTGGTCAAGGAAGGTGAACTCATGCTCCTTCGCCAGTGTCGTCAGCCAGAGCGAGAGATGCGCGATGTCCACCGCCATCGGATTGCGATCGACGCCGTACAGGCAGCGCTGAGCCACTAATCGGCGAGCATGGATCAGCGGATCTTCGTCCGGCGGTATTTCCGGTGTGGCTTCGCGGCGTGACCAGGCCGCGACCAAGGCGTCGGCGAGTTGGCGGCAGGCCTCGACCAGGAAAGCCCCGGAGCCCATCGCCGGGTCCAGCACCTTCAGCTCCAGGATCGCGTCCGGTTCCGGATTATCGCCGAGCCGGGCCAGGACGGGCTGCAAGGCCGTTCGGACAATAGGCTCGGTCAACGACCGAGGCGTGTAGTGGGAACCGGAACGACGGCGCGCGGGCGTGGGTTGCAGCACGGGCGTGCCGGGGGGGACCGGGCGCGGCGTGGCCGCCCGGTCCTGCATCCGCGCCAGCACGGCCTCCAGGGCCGCGACACTGTCCGTGGCGCGCAAGGCTGCCGCCGCGGCGGTCCCCGGCTTGTTCTCCGCCTGCTCGCCCACTGCTGCCGCGCGATTGCCCGGGGCCAGCGCCAGCAACCGATCGAGATCGATTACCGATGCGGCGCCGCCCCGCTTGGAGGACCGGATGGCAACGGAATATCCGGTGGTGAGCTGCACCGTGAAGCCCATCATCGTCTCGTAGACCGAGCCGATCTGTTCCACGTCCAGCGTGCGGTAGGACAGCCGCTCGCCGTCCAGCACCATTAGCTTTTGCAGGATGCGCCAGATCGTCCCGTCCGGCACACGCGCGGGCGCCGGCGGATAGGACATCGCCGCGCGCCCTTCCAGGAACGGAAACCGATCGGGGTCGAACAGCGCCCCGCGCCGTGCGACCAGCTTCAGGCGCTCGCCATGCGAAATGCCACCGTGAACAATCCGGAACAGCGCAAGAAGCTGCGCCCAGGCGCCATAGCGGTCGTCCATCGTATCGGGATGCAGGGCAACATCGTCGCGCAGGCGCGTATGCAGGCCGGCCAGCGAGTACGAGCGCGACCAGACCTCGTGGTCCGGAAACAGCCCGCGATCCTCCGCATAGAGCACGAAGACCAGCCGCATCATGACCGTCAGCAGGCCGGAATAGACCTGGTCGGGGTCCCTGCGGACGCTGTCAGCGAGCAAGGTGCTGCCCGTTCGCACATCCGCTGCGTGCAGGCCGCGCAGCAACTCGTAGAGCCCTTCCAGGACCTGGGTCGCGAGCTTTTCGGACACCTCGGTCTGGTATCGGCGGCTTTCTTCCAGCAGACGCGTCAGGCGGCTGTCCGGATCGCCAAACATGCGCTCGGCGCGCAGGAGCATGAGGAACGCGGAGAGGATCGGCCGCCCGGCGTTCTGCCGCATCTCCGAGAGCCGGAAGGTCGCGTGGCCGGAGGCTTCGCCCCGCGGGGTGTAGACCAGCCGGAACTCGGCCCCGTTCGTCAGAAGACCCACGGCAACACTCGTGGCGCGTAGCAGGCGCTCGAAGCGCGCTTGCGGGGTGGCAGCCCAGGCGCGCGCATCCTTGATCGGCTCATCCAGGTCGGTCGTCAGCGGTTCGACGCCGATCAACATCTGCCACGGTTGGCTCTCGTCGGCGGACGCGCCTGCCTTGACGCAGTACGTCGGGCGCAAAGTTGTGCCCAGCTCTGGTAATGCGACCGTCAGGTCGTCCGGCGCCGGCACAATATCGTCCGCCTCCCAGCCCAGCATGTCCTGGAGGAAGGCCGGGATATCGGAAACAGCCGCGGCATCGGCCGGAAGGTATTCGCTCAGCCGGACCTGTTTCGCCGCCACGTTGCTGTCGGCGCCGATGCCGTGGCGAACGAGAACAGCGGGTGCCACAACCAGCCCAGTCGGCTGGACATAGCCGATCCAGGCGCGGTGAACGTCCAGGAGGCGCTCGTGCTGAAAGTCGGGCATCAGCCGCTCACAGGCCAAAGATAGACGATGCCGACAGGGTCCAGCCGCGCGGCGCGAACTTCGTAGCCCTCCCTGATGCGGCGCGGCTCCGTTTCCAACTCGTCGCCGATCCGGCCCAGGCGGCGATCCCAGGCGCGTCGATCATCGTCCAATTGGCGGCGGTCGGCAGATGAGAAGGACAAATCGAGCTGCCTCGGGTCAGCTGTACGGCGGCTGGTCTCCTCGATGCGGCGACGTTGGTCGAGCAGCAGGCGTTGCATCTCCTCCGATTCACGCTTTGCTCGTTCGGCGAGCAGAGCCTCGGCGCGGGCGCGTGCCTCCGCAGCACGGGCCTCGATGTGGGGACGAAGCTCGTCAACATCGCGCCTCAAGGAGGACAGGAGCAAGGCACGGCTAGTGTCGGGCACGGCACGACCGGGCGCGGATAGAGACTCCTCCAGCAGATCCATGGTCCGTTGCTCGCCCGCGGCTCCGTACGGCCGCAGGGGCGCGGGTCGGATCGCCGGGTCCGACCAGCGCGCGGTGACGCTGACAATCTCCTCATGCAGTCGCGCGGCCCGCGGCCCGAAGAGTGAGAGGCGCGCCAGCAGAACCGTGCGCACATCCCCACCGGAGCCGCTCGCGAGACAGCAGCGATTCAGATCGAGATGCAGGAGACCCTGGCTGATAAAGCGCCCCAGAAGGCGCTGCACCACACGGTGCTCAAGGTGCAGCTGAACCGCGGTGTCGGCCAAATCCCCGGTGTCGTCGAATGTCACCGGACGTATCTTCGCCCTGGCGCGCCACTCGTAGATCGGTTCGCCGCGCTTTCGCGGCTCCCGCAACATATCAAGCGCAGGCGCCCAGGAACTGTCGGACGTGAGGGCGCGCGATTCGGCGGGGAACAGGAATGTGGCGGGATGCTGAGGTGTCCCGTCGTTTCCGGTTGCAACCGGTGGTGCGTTGAGGAGCCGCAGGCTGGCCGAGACCGCCTGACGCAGCTTATCCGCGCTCAGACCAACCGCGTCACTGGACCGGTCGATTTGCCGCCGAAGGCGATCCAGATTTTGGCGAAGTGCCTGCTGCCGGTCACGCGTCTCTTCGAGCTCCTCCTTGATGGTGGCTTCCCGTTCGGCGTCGCTTAGCGTATCAATTTCTGCCGCCAGTTGTTCGGCTTCGCGCTGTCGAATGCCTCCGGACAGCATCTTGGCTGTGCGAGCCTCCAGCACCTGGGCCATGCAGCCAAGCTGCTGACGGATTGTTTCCGACTTGCGCACCAACGCATCCAGCACCCGATCTTCCGGGCGTTGTGGGAAGACAAAATAGCGGCAGGTCACGATCGGAGAGGGCTGCAGTTTGCGGTCGATGCGACCGTTGCGCTGCTCTAACCGACTTGGATTCCAAGGCAGATCGAAGTGCACAAGGTCGTGGCAATGACGTTGAAGGTTGATGCCTTCCCGCGCGGCGTCGGTGGCGATCAGAATACGCAGCGGGTGATCATCCGGAGCTGTGTTGAAGGCGCGCTTCAGCTCTTCGCGTCGAGCCTGGGACTGCACGTCGCCGGAGTAGATCGCAATTCGCGCCTCCGCCTGGTCGGTATGTGCGATGGCCGCACGGAGTTTCCGCTCAACGAAGCGGCGGGTCGCTTCCCATTCAGTGAAGATCAGCAGTCGTTTGACGCCCCACGTCCGGCCGCCGTTGGCCAGACCAGGGCACATATTCTTGTCGATCCAATCGATGAGCCACGCGACGCGGCGGTCGATGCGATCACGATGCGTTTCCGCAATTTCCTCCATCTCGCGCACGAGTGCGAGTTCGACATCGATACCGGTGACTGCTGTGGCGGCAACGAGGGTGGCGTCAGTTATGGCTGAATCGCGGGTGTCGTCGTCGCCATCATCCCGCGTTTCGTCGTCGTCGGAGGTGGGCGGATCGAACAGTGACGGCGTTGGAACGCGCGTGACGGGTGTGATTGATGTTTGGGCTCGCTCGAGAGCAAGCCGATGAACCCGGATTGTATGGGCAAAGGCCTCGATCGAAGACAGCAGTCGTTGCTGAAGATGCGAAAGCACCAGCTTTGCCGCGGTCTGTGCGGAGCGTGCCGCCTGGGAAAGCCGCTGTTCGCGCAGGTCACGGAGTTCCCCCAATTTGCGCGCCAGCACGAGCTCCGCGGCGTCGATCGGGAGATCGTCAAACTTGATCTCTTGGACGATCCGTTGCGGAAAGCCACCCTGGATCTCCCTTATGTCCTCCTTCAGCCGGCGAACCATCACCGCATCAAGATCGCCTTTGCGGACTTTGACGCGACGGATGAACCTCTGTGGATCGAGGAGTTCAAGCAAGGCGGAGAAGCTGTTGGAATGGCCGTTATGCGGTGTTGCCGAGAGAAATAGCCGATGTTCGAAATAGCCGGCGAGGTCTCGCATCGCTTTCGTGAAGCGGCTGTCGATCGGGAATCGTGCGTCTGTTGCCGGGGCGGCGTGGTGGCATTCATCAAAAATAAGCAGGCTCTTGGTTTTGATATGGCCAGCTTCTGATAGCCAGGCTCGCATGTCGGCCGTATAGCCCTCATCGATCAAGAGGCGATGCGATACAAGGAAGCGGTTATGGGTGCGCCAGGGATTGACGGCGTAACCTCGCTCTCGCCGAGCTCTGGCCAAATACTCGCGATCAAGAATGACGAAGCTGAGACCGAAGCGAATCTCCATTTCCTCCTGCCACTGGATCAGCATTCCAGGGGGAGCCGCGACAACGATCGTATCGATACGGCGCCGAAGAAGGAGTTCTCGAGCGATCAGGCCGGCCTCGATCGTCTTGCCCAAGCCTACATCGTCGGCAATGAACATGTTGACACGAGGTAGCTGGAGTGCCTTTCGCAGCGGCTCCAGCTGGTAGTGATCGATCTTGATGCCGGCTCGGAACGGAGCCTGTAAGAGAGTCGGGTCCGTGGCGGTGACGGCGTTCCAGCGCAACGTATGAAGGTAGGTCGCGAAGCTTCCCGCCTCATCGAAGTTGTCACCGCCAATGCGAGACCAAAGGTCATCGTCTATGACCTCTGCGTCCAGTTCTGCGTTCCAAATTACGTCGAGACTTTCACCTTGAGCGTCATCCTCGATGCAGGACAGCGTCACCAACTGGGAATCTGCCGGGCCGAATGCCTCAACGACTTCTTCGACAATCCAATGCCTGTGACGCGCACGCACAAACGATCCGGGAGTGGGGAGGATCGGGGGCGGTCGCAGCGGCTGTGTAATCAGGGTGGCTATCATGGCGATGAGGGAGCGGCCATCGCTTTGGACAATTGCTTGTCCAGCGTGACGAGTTCCGCGTCGAGCTGGCGCGACAGCCATAAATAACTGGCGTCGTAGGCGGATAGACCGGTCATTGCGGCAAGTTCGACCGCGCCGTCGTGATCAACAGCCATCTCGTCCACGGAAAGACGAGCACGTAATCGAAACGCGGCTATCAGCGCGGGCCGCAGCGCAGGATGCCGCCGCGACTTGATGAGGCACACGTTGGCCAGCTCGTAACTTAGCAGCGCGGGTGCCACCAGTCGGGCGTCGCCGAGCCGCTCGGCGACAGAATCGGCCTCTGGCTCGCCGAACAGCAGTGCCGCCAGGGCGGAAGCGTCGACGACCTTAACGGGCATCGCGGTCGGCACGGACGATGGCTGCTGCCTCAGCTGGTGTGCTCAACCCGAGCCGGCGTACTTCGGCGAGTATTGCGGCCGGGGAGGTAGGCCGTTCCTCCCTGACAGCCGCCTCGATGATCGCCATCAGCTCGCCTTGCAGCGATCGGTGATGCCGCTCCGCACGCGCCCGTAAGCGCTGGACGACGTCCTCGGGCGCGTTCTTGATGGAGAGATTGACAGGCATGGTTCCGAATCACCTCCAAGTTGGAGGTGTTGTAGCAATTCGTAGGGCGCGACACCACCCCTCCTGGCATTGTAGCTCAGCCCAACCACACTGCTCGCGTGACCCGCGAATCAAGTTACCTTGCCGTTGGGGGCCCCGGCGGCGGCCTTCCACCAGGGCACCACTCGACCACGCCACGCCGGACCCAGAAGTGGCACCGGCAATCGTTCATCTGATGCACCGAGGGCTCGATGCTTGGGCGGCCGAACCAGTCGCCGGCGACGTTCCAGCGCGGCCGACGTTTAGGGTTGAGTGAGAGCGAGATTTTCATGCCGCAACCGCCGGGGCATTTCAGGCAGGCCCATTTGCGGAAGCCGTCGCTGTCGACTACGACCAGCTCACCGGGCTTGATTTCCGTGTCCGCCGGCATGCGGTCGGTGACGCGCGTCAGCAAATCCGCCCGCAACAGGCCGAAGGCGCGTAGCAGCCGCGCGACGGCAAGGCGCGCCCTCATGAGCCGATCCGATAGAGGAAAGGGTCAACATCAGCCCGCCCCCAATAGCCGCGGGCATCACAGATTTTACACCCCGGCCGTGGTGCTGGCGCGACCGTACGGTCTTGGGCCAGCTCGAATTGACGGAACCGGCCCGAGGCCATCCCAACCGGCAGCCGGTAGTTGGTCAGGCCCTGGATCAGCTCGTTCACAGCCATCGCCGCCGCCTCGGTTGTGAACGTCACGACCGCCGGTGCTGGATCGCCTGCATCTTCGACATAGGCTTCCGCCTTTCGTCGTGCGAATTCAGCCGGGTTTGATCGTGCCAGGTCTTCGGCAGCGGCCCGCCGGGGATCGACAAGCCCGCGGCACAGCAGGCAGGCATGACCGGGCAAAATCGTGCTGACGCGGGCCACCAGGTTGAAGGGAAGCGGCGGCTTTGCCGGCCGCATCCGCAGACCCACATCGATCAGCGGGATGCCGTAGAAGTAGGCCAGCCTGTTCAGCAGCATCCGTCCGTCATGGTCGTCCGTGCAGCCAAAAATCACGTCGCAGGCTTTCAGCACATCACGCGCGGAATCCCAGCCCACCCAAGTCGGAACGTTGACGACCTGCGTGCCCAGGCCGGCGAGGTCAATCTCGCGGGCCAGCATATCGACCTTTCGCATCCCCGCTTCAGCGTCCGCGCGGCGTGAGCCATGCACCCGGTTGAGGTTTGTGTCCTCGATTACGTCAGGGTCGATCAGCGCCAAGTGCCGGACACCGAGGCGCATCAAGAGCATTGCCACCGGGCTACCTGTGCCCCCTCCCCCGACGACGCCGATCCGCATCTCGCGCATGATGTCGTTGAAGGCCGCCCCAAAGAGACGGGCCTGCCGGTCGAAAATATGGCCAACCTCCGGGCCGCCGTTTTCGAATCCGCCGGAAACCCGCCACTGCGCCCCGGTGACAGTGATCCGGGAGATCGGCCCGCCTTCGCCGGAGCCGTTCCACACCCGCGACGCCATGGTTCCGTCGTAGCCGAACAGCAGGCTGACGAGTTCGGCTCCGGCACCGTTGCGGTTGGCGGCGGCACGGATCAGGTCCGCCTCATTGCGGTCATCCTGCGGTGAGAACACCGCCCTTCCGCCTGGATGCGAATGGACGATGCCGAGGACGAGGTGCTCGCCAGTCGCTCGCGCCAGTTCGCGAACAAATCCACGCGTTGACCACGTCACATGAACCGCCGACGCCGAAATCTGTTCTTCGGCGCTGATCGGGATCACGCGGTGCGAGACAAGCCTGATCCGGGCGTTGCCGATCCACGGGTCCCGGCGGATGACCGAACGCCCGAAGACGACATAGGCGGCAGCCTCAATACCGCTCCCCATGTCCAGCAAGGTGCGAAGCTCGGCTTCATGGCGATCCAGCAGAACGAGGTCGTGCATCCTTATGCCGCCTCGCGCAGCGCGCGGTCGATGCGGCCCAGCACCGTGTGAATGCCGTCAACGCCAGCGCGCCAGGCATTGTTGTGCCGAGACCAGCGCTGCCAGTTCCGCCCCGCGAACACCCGCTGCACATCGGCAGCCTTGGCATAGGCGCCGGTACTGGCAAGCCGCAGCCACGGGTCGCAGTGAAACATATCGACCACAGCGTCCGGGTAACCGCCGGGGAGGATGACCAGCACATCGGCCTGTGCCTGATCGAACTTGCCGGCCGGAAGCGGATAACCACGCAGGATGATCGCGGTTTCGCTGCCGTCGGCGACCACCTCGAAGGCTATACCACGCGCCTCCAGATGGTCCCTGTCGTCCGGCGGTAAGCTCGCCAGCCCCTCCGTCGTCTCGCTGATAATGGTGTAGAAACGCTCGACCCCCTTGCCTGACAAGTCGGCATAAGCGTCATCGCGGATGAGGGGGTCTTCACCCCGCACCTCCTGGTAGACGTCGTGCTTGGCAGGATCGACGCCGGCCAGAAGCTTGATCGCTAGCCCGCTGATCCGGGCGGCGCCCCACTCTTTTTCGCGCCGGTCGACTTCGAGGCGGAAGAGGCGGTCTGTCTGGAAGTTGATAACGCGTTCAACGCCAAGGCCGCGCAGGTCGATCGTTTCATCAAGCCGCAGCGCTTCTGTGTCCCCGTTGGGCAACAGGGCCAGCACAATATGCTCATCGACGGGATGAGCATCGGCGGCTTCCAGAATCTGGCGTGCCGTCGGGACCGGGTCGGCCAGGTAAAGCGTACGAAATACTAGATCGGGATCTCCGACCTGGAGGGCGAAGGTGAGAGCCGGGCCATGATGGCCGGGAAGTGCTTGATCCATACGAAATCTCCATCGTTGGGCCGCATTGGCCGCTCCTAGGAGACGGAATGATTCTGCGGCATCATCCCCTATAGCGCGACAGCTCGGATGGCCGGTCAGCGACAGCAAGGATGGCCGGTCGCTGCGTGGTGGAAAGATGGCGTTGGTGGCGCTGCGCGGCAAGGGT
>Ga0302320_10016787_pt1 | contig 14915 bp, 11 predicted proteins | sample Bog_T0_3_FD_202130 | JGI IMG/M metagenome (GOLD analysis project Ga0302320, IMG submission 202130) | Peat permafrost microbial communities from Stordalen Mire near Abisko, Sweden - Bog_T0_3 | ecosystem: Environmental > Terrestrial > Soil > Wetlands > Peat | place: Sweden: Abisko, Stordalen Mire... | reverse complement strand
GCTCGAACATGCCGACCGACACCAGTCGGTCGAACGGCCCTTCGACGTCGCGATAATCCTGTAAGCGGAAATCGACGCGTTCGGAGAGACCGGCGTCGCGTACGCGGTCCCGCGCGACGGCGTGTTGCTCCTCCGACAGCGTGACGCCGACCACGCGTGCGCCCGTATTCTGCGCGAGATAGAGCCCGAGTCCGCCGAAACCGCAACCGATGTCGAGCACGCGCATCCCCTCATCGATCAGCAGCTTGGCGGCGAGATGGCGCTTCTTGGCGAGTTGCGCCTCTTCCAGGCTCTGCCCCGGGCGCTCGAAATAGGCGCAGGAATATTGCCGATCGGAGTCGAGAAAGAGATCGTAGAGCCCTCGGTCGAGATCGTAATGGCTGGCGATGTTCTTGCGCGCCCGACGCCGATCATTGCGCTGATGGCGGTCGCGAATCCAGACCCGCAGCCGATCCAGCATCCGAACCCAGCGCGGCGCATGGCCTGTCGCCAAGTTGCGGGCGCCGAGTTCGAGAATTTCGTAGAGGTCGCCGCGGACGACCTCGATACGGCCGTCCATGTAGAGCTCGCCGAACGCCAGCGCTGGATCCTGGATGAGCCGCCATTCGGCCGCGCGGTCCGTGAACCTTACGGCGATTTCAGGCCCAGTTCCGTCGCCGAATCTGCGAGTTAGGCCATCGGCGGTTTCAACCTCGAGATCGCCGTGACGAACCAATTTGGACAGAAAGAACGCAATTACCCGACTCATCGCACACTCCCACCCTTGCCGGAGCTACGGGATCGCCCAACGGCGCCGTCACGACACGTTAACCAAAAAGTGTATGTCGCCAAAGTCGAATTGCAACGAAAATTGCGCCGCAAATGAAGTCAAATGAACGCTATCGCGCGCGTTCATTGACAATGCGAAGGCGGGCGCCTATCTCAGCCCCGCCTCGGGAAGCGACGCGAAGACGCACGGTTTGCCGTGGGCGCGAGGCGGTTGCGGCCTTTCGCGGACACGAATTTTCCCTTATCGGAGGGGCGCGCGAACGCCGGGCCCGTGACGGCGGCGCGCACGATGCGTCGATGTGGATCCGAACGGGATCCCCGCGGCGCCGGAAAGGTTGGCAATGTCTTTCGGTTCGGTTCTCAAATCGGTTTTCGGCTCGGCCAACGACCGCCGTCTCAAGCGCTATCGTCCCATGGTCGCCGCGGTCAACGCGCTGGAGGCGGAGTTCGAGGCGTTGAGCGACGAGGCGTTGCGCGCCAAGACGGACGAATTTCGCGCCGAAATCGCGGCCGGCAAGACGCTCGACGATCTCTATGCGCCGGCTTTCGCCGCGGTGCGCGAGGCGGCCAAGCGCACGCTGAAGCAGCGCCATTTCGACGTGCAGTTGATCGGCGGCCTGGTGTTGCACGAAGGCGCGATCGCCGAGATGCGGACCGGCGAAGGCAAGACGCTGGTCGCCACGCTCGCCGTCTATCTCAACGCGCTCGCCGGTAAAGGCGTCCACGTCGTCACCGTCAACGACTACCTCGCCAGCCGCGACTCCGAGTGGATGGGACAGGTCTACCGCTTCCTCGGCATGAGCGTCGGCGTCATCGTCCATGGCCTCGACGACGACGAGCGCAAGGCCGCCTACGCCGCCGACATCACCTACGGCACGAATAACGAATTCGGGTTCGACTATCTGCGCGACAACATGAAATACGACATGGCGCAGATGGTGCAGCGCGGCCACGAGTTCGCCATCGTCGACGAGGTCGACTCGATCCTGGTCGACGAAGCGCGCACGCCGCTCATCATTTCCGGCCCGTCGGAAGATCGCTCCGGCTTGTACGCGTCCGTCGATACGATCATACCGCAACTCGTGTCCGGGGATTTCGAGATCGACGAGAAGCAGCGCACGGTCAACCTCACCGACCCCGGCAATGAGCACGCCGAGACGCTGCTTCGCGGGATCGGCGCGATGAAGGAAGGCTCGCTCTACGAAGCCGCCAACGCGACGCTGGTGCACCACGTCAACCAGGCCTTGCGCGCCCACAAACTGTTTCAGCTCGACAAGGACTACATCGTACGCAACGACGAGGTCGTCATCGTCGACGAATTCACCGGCCGCATGATGCCGGGCCGGCGCTATTCCGAAGGCTTACACCAGGCGCTGGAAGCCAAAGAGCATGTGGCGGTCCAACCCGAGAACGTCACGCTGGCCTCGATCACGTTCCAGAACTATTTCCGCCTTTATAAGAAGCTCGCCGGCATGACCGGCACGGCCTCGACGGAAGCCGACGAATTCGCCGAGATCTACAAGCTCGTCGTCGTCGAGATCCCAACCAATCTCCCGGTGTCGCGCAAGGACGAAGACGACGAAGTCTATCGCACTGTCGAAGAGAAGCTGAAGGCGGTGGTTCGCGAAATCGCGGCGGCGAACGAGATCATGCAGCCGATGCTGGTCGGCACGACCTCGATCGAGAAATCGGAGCAGCTCGGCGAAGTGCTGGAGCAGCAGGGTTACAAGCGCATAGACTTCGCCGATCCCAAGGCGCTACGCCCGCTCTATGACGCCGCGCGCGCCGGCAAAACGTCGAAGGCGTTCGCCATCCTCAACGCGCGCTTCCACGAACTGGAGGCGGTCATCGTCGCCGAGGCCGGCGTTCCCGGCGCCATCACCATCGCCACCAATATGGCCGGTCGCGGCACCGACATCCAGCTCGGCGGCAACGTCGAGATGCGGGTGCGCCACGAGGTCGACGCCGACGCGGCGCCCGAAGAACGCGCCCGCCAGGAGGCGGAGATCCGCGCCGAAGTCGCCGACCTCAAGCAACGCGCGGTCGCCGCGGGCGGTTTGTACATCATCGGCACCGAGCGCCATGAGAGCCGGCGCATCGACAATCAGTTGCGCGGCCGTTCGGGACGTCAGGGCGATCCGGGACGCTCGAAGTTCTTCCTGTCGCTGCAGGACGACCTGATGCGAATCTTCGGCTCCGAGCGCATGGACGCCATGCTGAAGCGGCTAGGCCTCAAGGAGGACGAGGCGATCGTCCACCCCTGGATCAACAAGGCTCTGGAGAAGGCGCAACAAAAGGTCGAGGCGCGCAACTTCGACATCCGCAAGAATATTCTCAAATTCGACAACGTGATGAACGACCAGCGCAAGGTCATCTTCGAGGACCGTCGCCGCATGATGGCGCAAGAGTCGCTGGAGCCGACGATTCGGGAGATGCGCGAAGGCGTTATCGAGGAACTCGTTTCGAAGCACATTCCGCACGATGCTTACCCGGAAGCTTGGGATATCGCCGGCCTCAAAACGGAAGTGCAAGCGATCCTCAATCTCGACCTTCCCGTCGAAGACTGGGCTAAGGAAGAGGGCATCGCCGAAGAGGAAATGGCCGAGCGCCTGCACAAGGCCGCCGAGGCGGCCTATGACGAGCGCGTCGAGCGCAATTCGGCGGAGGTCATGCGCTATGTCGAGAAGCAGGTGATTCTGCAGGCTCTCGACCACCTCTGGCGCGATCATCTGGTGACACTCGACCACTTGCGGCAGGTGATCGGTTGGCGCGGCATGGCGCAACGAGACCCGCTGAACGAATACAAGTCCGAGGCGTTCGAACTGTTCCGCAAACTGATTGCCCAGTGGCACGAAGCAGTCATCGCACAAATGATGCGCGTCGAAGTGCGCTTCCAGCCCCCGGAGCCCGAAGCGCCGCCACCGATGCAGCTGGAACATCCCGACCCCAACGCAAGTTTCGGCGCCATCCCGTTCGGCCAAACAGCGGAGCCTCTCGACGTCAATGGCTTCGATGGGCCGGAGATGAGCGTTGTCGTTGCGTCGCCGCGAGTTGCAGCCGCCGAGCGCGATCCCGCCGATCCCGCAACCTGGGGCAAGGTGGGACGCAACGAGGCTTGCCCCTGCGGATCAGGCAAGAAGTACAAGCACTGCCACGGAGCGCTCGGCTAAGTGATCGACGCTCGGGTACAATACGTCGAGGTCCGACGACGCTTTGCGGCGCCCCCGAAACGCGTGTTCGATGCGTTCATCGAACCCCGCGTCGCCCGGCATTTGATGTTTGCTGCGGCGACGGGGTCAACGATCGAAGCCGAGATCGGCGCGCGCGCCAATGGCGAATCTCTATTCACGGAGCGGCAGCGGCAAATCGGCGAATGCATAGGAATTGACCGTCCGCGCCGACTCCGTTTCACATTTGGCGCGCTGCAGGTCGATCTACGCTCCAGCGCCGTCGACATCGCCATCGCAGGCGACGGAGAAGGATGCGAACTGCGTCTCGTAAATGACGACGTCCCGGCCGCGCCCGTCGAACGGATTCGCGAAGGATGGGACCGCGATCTCGTGGGACTGCTGCCAGCTTACGACTGCGCGCACGCGAGCGGCCCGGGCTGACCGCAGATGATTGGCGCCTCCACGACGCGCGCGAGGGCCATCCTCGAAATCGCCCTACGCTTTGCGGCTCAGAACGTGGATTCTCCGGAGCGCGAGGCGCGACTCGTCGCCGCCGCCGCCGCGGGTCTGCGGATGATCGACCTCATCGTCGAGCCCGAAATTCCGCTCGCCGCCGCCGCCGAGCGCGTTGAGGCTTTCGCACGGCGCCGGGAAGCGGGCGAGCCGCTTTCGCGCATTCTCGGGCGACGCGAATTCTGGAGCTTGTCGCTCGAAGTATCGCCCGACGTGCTCGACCCGCGGCCCGACACCGAGACGATCATTGAGGCGGCGTTCGACGAATTCGCGCAGCGACGACACGACCCGTTGCGCATCGTCGATTTTGGCGTCGGTTCGGGGGCAATCCTCGCCGCGCTGTTGCAAGAGTTTCCCAAAGCGACCGGACTTGGGATCGACCGCTCGCCGGTGGCCGCGGAGATGGCGCGACGCAACTTGGCGGCTCTCGGATTTGCGACCCGCTCGAGCGTGCGCGTGGGCGACTGGGGCGCGGGACTCGAAGGCCCTTATGACCTCGTCGTCTCGAATCCACCCTATATTCCGACCGAGGACATCGCGACGCTGGCCCGAGAAGTGCGCGACTACGATCCGCTCCTAGCGCTCGACGGCGGCACCGACGGGCTCGACGCCTACCGCGGGCTCGCGCCCCATGTCGTGAGACTGCTCGCGCCCGATGGGCGGTTCGTCTTCGAACATGGCGAAGGCCAGAGCGCCGATCTTGAGAAGGTGTTGCGAAGCGCCGGCCTCGAACCATTGTCGTCGCGCGACGATCTCGGCGGTGTCGAGCGAGTCGTCATCGGTCGGCGCGCCGGTCTGTCGGCCGGTTGAGTCTTGGCGCTGTCGCGCCCGGCGGGTCGCGGTCCCTGGCGTTCGCAACGCAAACGGCCCGGCGGGGGAAACCGCCGGGCCGAAATGACCTGCAAATCAGGCCAATCAGAACTTGTAGTTCACGCCGGCGCGTACGAGGTTGATCTCGAGACCGTTGCTCTCCGCCGCCGGCGTGCCGGAGAAATATTTCGCGTCGGCGTACGACGAATAGAGATATTCCGCCTTAACGGTGATGTTGTTGGTGATGGCGTATTCCGCGCCGACGCCAATCACGCCGCCGTTGCGCCATTCCGTTTCCGAGCCATACCCGTTGACTCCGGCGGTGGTGTTGACGCCGGCATAGCCGCCGGTGACGAACAGCAGCGTATGGTCGATCGCGTAACCGGCGCGCAGGCGCTCGGTCGTCAAAGCGCCGGTCTCGAACTTATTCCCACTGCCCTTGCGGTTCATGCCGGTCGCATCGAGGTCCGCCTCAAGGCCGCCGACGAACTGGCCGACCTGATAGTTGTAGCCGACTTGGCCGCCGACCACGCCGCCATTCGAGGCGGAGAAATTTGAGTTCGTCAGCGAACCGATGCCGATGCCGGCGTTCGCGCCGACATAGAAACCCGTCCAGCTAAAAGCAGGCGCGGAAATGGGCGGCATCCGCGGCGGGGCCTTCTTGGACGGCAGATCCGAAGCGTAAGCGGTGACGCTGACGCTCGCCAGAAGCGCGGCCAAAAGGTACTTGTGCATTCTGTTCTCCTCGATACCCACGCGAGCCGCGCTTTTCCGCCGCCCCGTTTAAGATGGCTGGATAGATAGCGCCATCACGCCCAAAAGTCTGTTGCAGTGCGGTAACAAGTACCATTCAGATTGTGACCGTAATTGGGCGAGAAATGGAGTGTAATTTGTTTGCCGATCCCAAAGACGTCACAATCTATATATCGAAAGATGTTCGGGTGAGCGCCGTCTCATAGCCATTTATAGCCTATGTCATGACTTATATAAATTGGTGAATAAAATTTTAAATTTTGGCTTAACGCCTCTCGATCATATGTTGTCGACTGTTTTTGTCCGCGTTGGCGACCGCTCACTACCGTGAACCCTCGGCGGCGCGAGGTCACAGATTCCGCGAACTCGGGTTGAGAACGCCGTCGAGCAGGTTCACCACGTCATTGCGAGGCAACACGCCGTCGAGCAGCAGATGTGAAAGCCCGTGAACTATCGCCCAAGCGGCAATTGCGGCGGTCTGGCCATCTTCGCCGCCGACGACATTTGCGCCGGCGGCGACGCGGAGCGCCTCGAACGCCCTGTCGGCGCCCGCCGCGAGATCGGGATGCTCGTGGCGTTTGGCGATGAGCGGCGAAAACATCAATCGGAACAGCCCGGGGTGAGTGAGCGCGAACTCCACATAAGCGCGGCCCATCTCGGAGAAAGGCTTACCCTGCCGTATCGGCGCGGCGAGCGCCTCGCCGAACTCCCGGAAACCCTCGGCGGCGACGGCGGCGAGCAGCGCGTCCTTGTCGGCAAAGTGGCGGTAGGACGCTGTCGCCGAAACCCCGGCGCGCCTAGCCGCTTCGCGCAGACTGACGGCCGCCGGTCCACCCGCGTCGAGTAAAGTGCGGGCTTCGGCGATGAGCGCCGGCCGGAGTTGGCCGTGGTGATAGTTGGTTCGCGGAACGGTTGACACGGAGACTTCTATCGCATAGTTTACACTGTAAACATAGCGTCAAAAGTCCCTTGAGGCTCCTTCATGCGCACTTTCCTGGCCGCCAACTTCGGACTGGCGCCCTTCGCGCTGTTTTGGATTCTGATCGCCTCCGTCGGGGCGATCCCGGCCGCCCTCGTCGCCCTTGCTCTCTCAGCGGCGCTGACGCTGTGGCGCGCCAGTTCGCGCGAGTTCAGAACCCTGGAGGTCGGCGGCCTCGCGTTATTCGTCGGTTTCCTGCTGTTTGCCTGGCTCGCGCCGACAGCCTTCGACGAGAACGCGACGGCTCTATCCTTTGCCGGGCTCGGTGTTCTCGCGCTGGCCAGCGTCGCCCTGCGGCGACCGTGGACGGCCGAATACGCGCGCGCGGCCTTCGCCGCCGAGGCCGAAAGCCCGATCTTTCACTGGGTTAATATGGCGCTCTCGGCGTTCTGGGGGGTGTTGTTCCTCGTCAATGCGATCGCTTTCCATGTCCGCGCGCCCGGATGGGCGACGACGGCGCTATTCGTATTCGGCGCGGCCGCGTCGATCTTCGGCCCCAACAGGCTCGTCCGATTCGCTGTGCGCCAAGCGATCGCGCACGCCGGCGAATTCCATTGGCCGGCGCCGGCGCTCGGTCAGGGCGAAGGTTTGGATATCGCCATCGTCGGCGCCGGCCTCGGCGGCCTCACCGCGGCGGCGTTGCTCGCCGACGCGGGCCTCAAGGTCGCGGTCTATGAAGCCCATGTCGTTGCCGGCGGCTTCTGCCACAATTTCCTGCGCAAAGAGCGCCACAACGGCAAGCCCTGTTTGTACCGCTTCGACGCGGGCCCGCACGATTTCTCCGGCCTGTTCCCTGGCGGCCCCCTGCACGGCGTATTGCAGCGGCTCGGCTTGGGCGAAGCGATCGACTGGCGCCGTCTCGACCACGCCTACGTGTTTGACGACCTGCGCATCGAGCCCGCGCGCGACTGGCGTGAATATGTGCGCCAGCTCGGCGTGCGTTTCCCTGAGGACGCCCAAGGCCTCGTCGCGCTGTTCGACGAAATCCGAGCGATTTACGATGGACTCTATTCGACTTGCGAGACGACGGGTGGCATTCCCGGCCTGCCCGACAATGTGGAGGCGATGCTCGCCTTCCCCAAACGCCATCCGCTCGCTGTGCGCTGGATGGATAAGCCGTTCGACGAGCTCGTGGCGCGCCATGTCAAAGGCGGGCCCGCCAAGAAAGCGATCACGGCATTGACGGGCTACATCGGCGACGGGCGGGAGAAGCTGACCTGCGAGGCGATGGTCCCGCTGTTCGGTTACTATTTCCACGGCGGCTATTATCCGCTGGGCGGCTCTGAAAAGCTTGCCGACGCGCTGGTCTCGGCGATCGAGAAACGTGGAGGGTCGGTGCGTCTGAAGACGAAAGTCGAAAAGATCTGGGTCGAGAACGGCCGGGCCGCCGGCCTCATCCTCGCCAGCGGCGAGAAGGTTTCGGCGCGCGCTGTGGTCAGCAACGCCGACGCCAAACGCACCTTTGGCGAACTCGTCGACGCCTCTGCGCTTCCGGAAGCCTTCCGCCGGCGAATGGCGGAGGCGCCCCCGGCGCCTTCTGCGTTCGTGGTTCACCTCGGCGTCGACTATTCACCCGAGGTCCCGTCGGCGATCCACCTGCACGGGCGGAATTCCGTCGGCGTGGAAGTGCTCTCCAGGATCGACCCGTCGGCCGCGCCGGAAGGCCACGCGACCGTCGCGCTCATCAAACTCGTCAGTCCCGACGAAGCGGCCACATGGTTCCCGCAGGAGCAAGGCGAAAGCGGGAAGACTTGGCGCCTGTCCAACGCTTATCAAGAGCGCAAGCGCGAGATCGGGGACCGGATGATTGCCGCCGCCGAGGCCGTATTGCCCGGTCTGAGCGCCCATATCGTGCATCGCTCGGAAGCGAGCCCGGTCACCTATGCGCGTTACGATCGTTCGAGCGCCGGCGCCATCTACGGGGTCGCGCGAGAGGGGCGGCTGCGCGGCGCCAAGAGCCCTGTTCCCGGCCTTGTCGTCGCCGGGGCGGCGACCCATGGGCCGGGCGTGGAAGCGGTGGTGATCTCGGGCGCGCGGGCGGCCGAGGCGCTGATTCCCGGGTTGTTGGCGAGGCGTTCGGCTGCTTGAGGTCTCGACCTCCGCTCAATTCTTAGTTACAGAAATGTCAGTCGAGACCTCCGGCCGAGTGACCGGCCCTCGAAGCGCGGGCCGGCGGCGTTTCGCGCCGTGTGAAAGTAGGGGGGAAACCGTGAGATTTCTGCTGTTGGTGGTGCCGTGCCTGCTGGCGCTGGCGGTTCCGCTGTTCAATATGACGAGCCCCGAACTATTCGGGATCCCCTTCTTCTATTGGTTCCAGCTGCTGCTGATCCTGGTTTCGGCGCTCGGCATCTACGTTGCCGACAAGATCGGGAAGGCCTGAGCATGTTCGACCATCTCAACGTTGTCGCCTCGATCGTCTTCGTCTTCTTCTTCGCGCTGGTCACAGTGCTGGGCTTCGTCGCCTCGCGCTGGAAATCGGCCGATCTCGCGCACATCACCGAGTGGGGTCTCGGCGGGCGCCGGTTCGGACCGTGGGTCACCTGGTTCCTGCTCGGCGGCGACCTCTACACCGCCTATACGGTCATCGCGATTCCCGCCGTCGTCTACGCGATCGGCGCCTACGGTTTCTTCGCCATCCCCTACACCATCATCATCTATCCCTTCCTCTATGTGACGCTGCCGCGTTTGTGGTCCGTGTCGCAAAGGCACGGTTATATGACGGCCAGCGATTTTGTGCTCGGGCGCTACGGCCATCGCCCGCTCGAACTGGCGGTCGCGCTCACCGGCATTCTCGCAACGATGCCTTATATCGCGCTGCAACTCGTCGGCCTCGAAAAGGTGATTGCGGCGCTCGGGTTTTCCGGGCAAGGCATGATGTCGCATGCGCCGATCACCATCGCCTTCGTCATCCTCGCACTCTACACATACAAGAGCGGCCTGCGCGCGCCGGCGATGATCGCCTTCGTCAAGGACGCGATGATCTACATCTTCATCATCGCCGCGATCATCGTCATCCCCTACGAACTCGGCGGCTTCGGCGCGATCTTCGCGGCGGCGGGCAAGGCGTTCGACGCCAAGATCGCGGCGGGCGCTGCGGCCACTCCGGCGGTCAAGGTGGCGGCCGGCCTCACGCTGCTGCCGCAGCAGGTCTGGCCATACATCACGCTGGCGATTGGTTCGGCGATGGCGTTGTTCATGTATCCGCATGCGATGACGGGCGTTCTCTCAGCCTCCAGCGCGCGGGCGATCCGCTTCAACACGATGACGCTTCCCGCCTATTCGCTGACGCTCGGCCTCATTGCGCTGCTCGGCTTGATGGCGATCGCCGCCGGGGTGAAGGTGGGCTCGCCGCAGGACGCGGTGCCGCAGCTCGTGCTGTGGGCGTTCCCGGACTGGTTCGCCGGCTTCTCGTTCGCCGCCATTGCGCTCGGCGCGCTGGTGCCGGCGGCCGTGATGTCGATCGGCGCCGCCAACACGTTCACCCGCAACGTATGGAAGCCGTTCATCAATCCGCAGATCACCCCGCACCAGGAATCGGTGATTGCGAAGTTGGTGTCGCTGATCGTCAAGATCGGCGCTCTGTTCGTCATCTTCTTCATGCCGACGCAATTCGCGCTCGATCTGCAATTGCTCGGCGGCGTGTGGATGTCGCAGATCTTCCCGACGATCATCATCGGCCTGTTCACGCGTTGGTTCAGCGGCACGGCGCTGTTCGCCGGTTGGGCGGTCGGCATGCTGGTCGGGACGTCGCTGTCGTGGACCGCGACGGCCTGGGTTCCCGTTCACGCGTTGAAATGGGATATCCCGCTCATCGGCATCGTCGACACGCATCTTGGCGTCGCCGTGTTTAACGGCCTCACCGCCGTTACCTGCAATGTCGTAGTCGCGGCGCTGCTTTCGCTCGTGATTCGTCCGACCGGCAAGGACGAAACTTCGCCCGCCGACTACTTGGACTGACCGGAGCGTCGAACCCGAGGGCCGCCGCTCTCGGGTTCATTGGCCTCGTCAACCGTTGACCCACCGCTGTTTCCTCCCGAATTCCCTGCGTACGCTCCTCCATGATCGGCATTGCCCTGCCGGTCGGCGTCTCAGTCTTAGTGTGGGCGAGTCAACCCTAAGTCGGGCCTAGCGATATTGCGTCGCACAAATTATATGAGAGCGTCACACCAGGGAGGTTTTCATGGCCGCGCGCCCACGCCGTAGCGTTTTGTACATGCCCGGTTCCAACGCCAAAGCGCTGGCCAAGGGCCGCACGTTGTCGGCCGACGCGCTGATCCTTGATCTTGAGGATTCGGTTGCTCCCGACGCCAAGGCCGCCGCCCGCGCGCAAGTGGTGGCAACGGTTCGCGAAGGCGGCTTTGGCGCGCGCGAAATCATCATCCGTATCAACGGCCCGCATACGGCCTGGGGCGAAGACGACCTCGCCGCGGCGATCACCGCCGCGCCCGATGGCATATTGCTTCCCAAAGTCGACGGTCCCGGCACGATCATGGTCGCCGCCCGCAAGCTGCGCGAGGCCGGCGCGCCGGAAAAGACCCGGCTGTGGGCGATGATGGAAACGCCGATGGCGATGCTGTCGGCCGGCGCTATCGCCGCGACAGCCGCTGATTCGACCTCGCGCCTCGAAGTGCTGGTTATGGGCCTCAACGACCTCGCCAAAGAGACGCGCGCTCGCTTGACGTCGGGCCGCGCCGCTTTCCTGCCCTCGGTCGTCAATTGCGTTATCGCGGCTCGCGCTCACGGCGTCGACATAGTCGATGGCGTCTATAACGATATTGCCGATCTCGCCGGCTTCCGTGCCGAATGCGAACAGGGCCGCGACTTCGGTCTCGACGGCAAAACGTTGATTCACCCGAGCCAGCTCGACATCTGCAACGAAGTGTTCGCACCCAGCGTCGCCGAGATCGAGAGTTCGCGAGCGATCATCGCCGCATTCGATCTGCCCGAAAACGCCGGCAAGGGCGTCATCCAGCTCAATGGCAAGATGGTCGAGCGTCTGCATGCCGACATGGCCCGCCGCACTTTGTCGATTGCCGCGGGCATTGCGGCGCTGACGGGCGCTTGAAGGTCGGTCGGCTTCGGGCAAGCTCGAAGCCGATCATAGCGTTCCATGGGGATCGAGCGTCGTCGCGGGCGGCGCGTACCGATAGGAACGCAAAAGCATGATCGAGCCGACGCTGACGCAGCTCGCCAATCACTTCGGCTCGGACAAGGGTACGATTCACGGCGACCGCCACAATTACACGGCGGTCTACGACCTCATCTTTCATCGCTTCAAGTTCAGCCCGATCCATTTCCTGGAAATCGGTCTGGCGCGCGGCGGCCCTGAAAACCCCGGCGTATCCCGCACCGCGGCCTCGCAATCGCCATCGGTCGCGATGTGGATGCACTATTTTCCGCTGGCGACGATCTACGGTTTCGACATCACCGATTTCTCGGCAATAGAGCATCCGCGATTCCGTTTCATCCACGGCGACGCCTCAAACTCTGCCGATCTTGCAAAGCTCGCCGCCGCCGCGCCGCGCTATCATCTCATTGTCGATGACGGCAGTCACGCCTCGCCGCACCAGCAACTGACGTTCAAGCATCTGTTCCCGCGCCTCGCTCCCGGCGGGATCTATGTCATCGAAGACCTGCACTGGCAGTCGCCGGTGTTCGAGGCCCTCATTCCCGGAACGCCGAAAACCGCGGAGGCTTTCGCCGCGCTCTACGAACGCGGCGTCTATCTGCCCAATCCGATCCTGTCCGAGGCTGAGCTCGCCGCCGCCAAGGAGGAAACCGCCGTCTATTCGATGCTGCCCGGATTGAACGGCGCGCCTTCGGGGGCGAAGCTGCTCATCCTCCAGAAGAAGATGTGAGGCTCATTCGTCTGAGCTGCGCAAAAGGTTCAACGTCACCGCTTAGTCCGCCGCTTGGAATGGCGAGGGCGAAGGATTAAACCGGCGCAATCGCAATCCTCCCGAGGAGCCGAGCCATGTGCGCCGATTCAACCTCTCTCTTTCAACTCGGCCCCGACCCCGCGCCCTATCGCAAACTCACCTCCGAAGGCGTCAGGCTCGAGAAGGCGCTGGGAAGCGAATTCCTCGTCGTTGAACCCAAAGCCTTGGAATTGCTTGCCGAACAGGCGTTGATTGACATCAACCACCTGCTGCGCCCCGGCCACCTCGCCCAGCTCGCAAAAATCCTCGACGACCCCGAAGCGAGCTCCAACGACAAGTTCGTCGCCTTCGACCTGCTGAAAAACGCCAATATTTCCGCTGGCGGCGTGCTGCCGATGTGTCAGGACACCGGCACCGCCATCGTGATAGGCAAGAAGGGCCGGCTCGTCTACACCGAGGGCGGCGACGAGGCGGCGCTCACTTCGGGCGTGCGTTCCGCCTATGTCAAGAAGAACCTGCGCTACAGTCAGGTGGCGCCGATCTCGATGTTCGAGGAGACGAACACCGGCGACAATCTGCCGGCGCAGATCGACATCTACGCCGAGGGCGAGGACGCCTATAAATTTCTCTTCCTGGCCAAGGGCGGCGGCTCCGCCAACAAGACCTTCCTCTATCAGGCGACGCCTTCCATCCTCACCCATGACCGAATGGTCGCCTTCCTGAAAGAGAAGATTCTCACGCTGGGCACCGCCGCCTGCCCGCCCTATCACCTCGCCATCGTCATCGGCGGCATGAGCGCCGAACTCAACTTGAAGACCGTCAAGCTCGCCTCGGCGCGCTACCTCGACGAACTGCCGACGAGCGGGGCGGCCGACGGCCGTGCGTTCCGGGATCTGGCGCTCGAGGCGGAAATCCATAAGCTCACGCAGGTCCTCGGCGTCGGCGCGCAGTTCGGCGGCAAGTATTTCTGCCACGACGTGCGGGTGATTCGGCTGCCCCGCCACGGCGCCTCGCTGCCGATCGGCATCGGCGTCTCCTGCTCGGCCGACCGTCAGGCCAAGGGCAAGATCACCCGGGACGGCGTGTTTCTCGAGGAACTGGAGCACGATCCCGCGCGCTTCCTGCCGGCCATCGACGAGGCCAAACTCGGCGGCGATGTCGTTCGCATCGATCTGCAGCGGCCGATGAGCGAGATTCTCGCCGAATTGACCAAGCACCCGATCCGCACTCGGCTGTCGCTGACCGGGACGATGATCGTCGCCCGCGATCTCGCCCACGCCAAGATCCGCGAGCGGTTGGAGGGCGGCGAGCCGATGCCGGACTATTTCCGCAACCACCCCGTCTACTACGCCGGCCCGGCCAAGACGCCGGCCGGCTACGCCTCGGGCTCGTTCGGACCCACCACCGCCGGCCGCATGGATTCCTATGTCGACCAGTTCCAGGCGGCGGGCGGTTCGATGGTGATGCTCGCCAAGGGCAATCGCTCGGCCGAGGTGCGCAAGGCGTGCCAGAAGCACGGCGGCTTCTATCTCGGCTCGATCGGCGGCCCGGCTGCGCGGCTCGCGCTCGACTGCATCAAGAAAGTGGAGGTGCTCGAATATCCCGAACTCGGCATGGAAGCGATCTGGCGCATCGAAGTCGAAGACTTCCCCGCCTTCATCGTCGTCGACGACAAAGGCAACGACTTCTTCAAGGAACTGAACCTAGGCTGAGCGCATGAAGCGTTCAGTCTGTCTGTTCATCGCCGCGCTCGCGCTCGCCGGCTGTGCGCGCGAGCCGTTGGAGAGCGCCGTCGATCCGCGCGTCGCGCGCGAGGTCGCGGCGGTGCGGCTCGACGCGGAACTGACGGCGATGGCGCAGCATCAGGCCGACGAGATGGCCGCCCATGGCGAGCTGTCGCACAATGTCGCCGGGCCGTTTGCGACGCGGCTGGTCCAGGCCCAGGTCGCGGCCGAGGAGGCCGGCGAAAATCTCGGCGCAGGCTATTATTCGCTGTCCGACGCGATGGCGGGATGGAAGGGCTCCGCCGAGCACAACGCCAAC
>Ga0302320_10016786_pt1 | contig 14916 bp, 8 predicted proteins | sample Bog_T0_3_FD_202130 | JGI IMG/M metagenome (GOLD analysis project Ga0302320, IMG submission 202130) | Peat permafrost microbial communities from Stordalen Mire near Abisko, Sweden - Bog_T0_3 | ecosystem: Environmental > Terrestrial > Soil > Wetlands > Peat | place: Sweden: Abisko, Stordalen Mire... | reverse complement strand
GGCTGCTCTTCGCCCGGTTTCTGCTTGAGAACAATCTCCTCATCTCGCCGGAACATGGAGTTTCCGTGTCGTTGGACGATTGCGAGGAACTCGCCCCGTCGGCCGGACTGAAGGACGCGTGGGCGGTTGCCGCCCGCTTCGCTGCGAAGGAGCTGCCGGAAATCTTCCGCGCCGACGACCCTGCGGGTGCTGTAGAACTGCCAGTCGAGAATCGTAGACCGCTCATTCAGCATGTCACCGGCTTGCCTGTGGAAGTGTTCACCGCCAGCGATAGCCTCGGCTGGTGCTACCAGTTCTGGCAGGCGGAACGGAAGGACGAGGTCAACGCCACCGGCAACAAAATTGGCGCCGACGAACTTCCGGCGGTCACGCAGTTGTTCACCGAAGACTACATGGTAGACTTCCTGCTCGATAACACGCTCGGCGCGTGGCATGCGGGCAAGGTTCTCGCCGCGAAGTCCGCGCTGGCCGAAACCGCACAGAGTGAAGATGAGCTCCGAAACGCCGTGGCGCTGCGGGAATGCCCATGGAAGTATTTGCGCTTCATCAAAGGCGAGGATGGAAAGTGGACTCCCGCTGCCGGCACGTTCGACGGCTGGCCGAAGTTCGCGAAGGAACTGAAGTGTCTCGACCCGTGCATGGGCAGCGGGCATTTTGCGGTAGCAATCTTCGAGAGGCTCGTGGCCTTGCGAATGTCCGAGGAAGCTCAAGACGAAGCGGCATCGGTCCAAGCGGTCATCCGCGACAATCTGTTTGGTTTGGAGCTTGACCAGCGCTGTACGCAGATTGGTGCGTTCAACCTGGCGCTGGCAGCATGGCGGCGGGTCGGCCACTGCAAGCTGCCGGCGATGAATATCGCGTGCTCAGGTCTTGCGCCGAACGCGAAGAAGGAAGACTGGCTGAAGCTGGCCGGCAACAATAACAGGCTCCAGAACGGCATGGATAGTCTCTACCAGCTGTTCATGGACGCGCCTGTCTTGGGCAGCCTCATCAACCCGCGCGGCGGCGAAGGCGATTTGCTGGAGGCCGCGTTCCATGAGCTCCAGCCGCTACTGGAGAAGGCGTTGGCGCAGGAGACCGAGAATGACGCCGCGCATGAAATGGTTGTAACCGCGCGCGGTCTCGCCAAGGCAGCGGAGATTCTTGCCAGCCAGTTCACGCTAGTAGCGACGAATGTACCTTACCTAGGACGTGGAAAACAGGATGAAGTGCTAATGAGCTACTGCGAGCGCGTTCACCCTGAAGCCAAGGCTGATCTCGCCACTTGCTTCATTGAACGGTCCTTGTCATTTTGTACGACTCGCGGAAGCACTGCACTCGTTACGCCTCAAAACTGGTGGTTCTTGGGCAGCTTTAAACAGTTGCGGAACCGTCTGTTGACCACAAAATGCCTAAATGCTGTCGCGACGCTTGGGGAGGAAGCTTGGCAAAGCTTTGGCGATCGGGGCCCTGTCGCAGCGTTGATTGTCATCAGCTCCGACCCGCCTTCTGGTGCGAACTCAATGATCGCTTTAGATGCCCTGCCGAAACGCACGATTAAAGAGAAAATCACGGAACTTATCGAAGGGCAAGCGCTGTTGCTCTTGCAAGCTGATCAACAAAAAAACCCCGACTTCCGACTCACAATTGAACGGACAGCTGGTGGGACACTCTTGGCATATCTCGCTGAATCTCACCATGGATTAACCACAGGTGACTCCGAGCGAATGCAGCGGCAATTCTGGGAATCGAATCGCTTCCACACAGGTTGGATTCCCTTTTGTACGGCACCGAATGCATGTATTGAGTTTTCCGGACGGTCTCGAATGCTGTTGTGGAATGGCGGAACTGGGACAATCGATGAACTTCTAGGCGCTCGTAAAGACGGTCAAGGAGCTTGGGGAAAGGTTGGAGTTCTCGTTCGGCAGATGCGTGAATTATCTCCTACGATCCATTCCGGAAATGCCTTCGATAACAATACCGCCGCAATCGTTCCCCACAAGCCGGAGAATCTATTAGCAATCTGGGCTTACACCAGTTCTCCAGAGTACCAACAAGCAGTCCGAAGAATAGACTGCAAGGTCAGTGTGACAAGCGCGACATTAGTGAAGGTTCCATTCGACCTTGCACACTGGCAAAAAGTGGCGGCGAAGAAATATCCGCGTGGACTGCCGAAGCCCTTTTCCAGCGACCCGACGCAATGGTTGTTTAACGGGCATCCAAAGGGTTCGGACCAGCCGTTGCACGTTGCCGTGGTGCGATTGCTCGGTTACCTCTGGCCGCGCCAGACCGGTTCAAGTTTTCCCGATTGTCCGGCTCCCGGCCCGGACGGTCTCGAAAAACCGGCGAATAACGACGGCATCGTGTGCCTCTCCGCCACAAAGGGCGAGGCGCCTGGCGCAGAGCGTCTGTGGGGTCTCTTGACACAGGCTCTGGGCAAATTCGACCTCGGTGCTCTCATTGCCAGTGCTGGCCCCAAGGGCAGCAAATCGGAGACGCTGGAGGCGTGGCTGCGAGACGAGTTTTTCGAGCAGCATTGCGCAGTCTTCCATCATCGACCAGTCGTCTGGCACATCTGGGATGGCCAGACAAACGGATTCAGCGCGCTGGTGAACTATCACCGACTCACCCACGCCAATCTGGAAAAGCTCACCTACGCCTATCTTGGTGATTGGATTCGACGCCAGCAGGCCGCTGTGGACACCGGAGAGGGTGGCAGCGACGCACGCCTGCAAGCCGCCAAGCAATTGCAGTCCCGCCTCAAATTCATCCTCGAAGGCGAGCCACCCTACGACATTTTTGTCCGTTGGAAGCCGCTCTCTAAGCAAACCATCGGCTGGCAACCTGATATTGACGACGGTGTACGAATGAACATCCGTCCTTTCGCCGTCGCGGACATCCTCCGCAAGCGCGTCAAGATCAAGTGGGACAAAGATCGCGGCAATGAGCCCTACCGAGACAAGAAGGAATTCCCGTGGTTCTGGGGATGGGATGAGAATTCGCAAGACTTCGCTGGAATCGGGAAAGAGCCAGACGGGAACCGATGGAACGACTGCCACTGCACCAATGACTTCAAGCGGGAGGCGAGAAAGCCGCGATGAACACTCTCGCAGAGCAGTTAGCTGCCACACTTAGAACAGCCTCTCAGGCCTATGCTGCGGGCGACCAAGTCGCACCCTGCGCAGTGCTCTGGACTGATCCCGAGCGGTTGTGGGAATCCATCATGTCGGAGTTGCAGAGGACTGTGCCGGAACTGTTTCTGCTAGGCACTTATGTGCCGGAAAAGCGCACGGGGCCAGCGCTGTGGCTGCGGTGCATCGAGGCGCGAGTCGTTGAAGGTGCGCCGCCGGCAGGAACCACTCCGATTTTCTACTTGCCAGGCATCAGCCGGGAGAAGCTGCGGGCGGCGGAAGATTGCCCGCAGGCACTCGCGGCGCTAGTGGAATTGCAATATCGAGGTGTGATGTGGCTGCATGTGAATGGCAAAGAGTGGACGCCCTATGCTTTTCTCGTTTCCAATCACGGCGGCCTCAAGCTGGATGTGGCCAAAGACCAAGCAACGCTCGACGCGCTGGCCGGAGCTCTACCGACACTCATGTCCGAACCGCTTTTTCACTTGCAGGGTAAGCGCCTGGATTCTGAGTTTTTCAATGGACTGGTGGCGCCGGAAGCTACCGGTTTGCTGCTGCGCTGGCTGAGTAATCCGGAGACGTTTAAGCAGCATCGCTCGGACGCCGAATGGAAAGCCTTCTGCGAGCAATGCAAGGCGGACTTCCGCTTCGATCCCCTCAAAGAAGGTCCGCTCAAGGCGGCGAACCTGTTGGCCAACCGCGACAACCCATGGAGTAAGGTCTGGCAGCGTTTTGCCGAGGCTCCTGTCAATTATCCAGGGATTGTGCAGTGGCTAAAACGGGCCGCGCCCAAAGTTCAGACAATGTTCGATTCCGCCGAGGTCTGGCCGAATATCAACGAACGCGAAGAGCGTGAGTTGCAAAAGGCCCTGGAGTCGCTGGTGGATCGCCAGCAGGGCGAGGTGATCCAGCGCATCGCAGAACTGGAAGCGCAACATTGTCTCCGGCGGGGTTACCCATGGCAGAAGTTAGGGCTAAGCCCGTTGGCCACTGCTCTCGAACCTCTGGCGCTACTGGCCAGGTTGTGTGTAAGTGCCCCAGGTGCTCCGACTCCTGATGCGTATGCAGAATCTTATGCGAGCAGCCTATGGCGTGTGGATGCTGCCGCCCTCGCTACCATGGCTGCATGTTCGACGCCCGAACAGCACGGTGCGCTGCTGGGAACTGTCCGGGCCGTCTATTTGCCGTGGCTGGAAAACACAGCCCGCCACCTTCAACAGCTCATTCGCGACAATGGGCAGTCGGTTTCCAAGCGCGCCAAGCCTATCGAAACTGCAACGGGACGACTCGTGTTGTTTGCGGACGGACTGCGAATGGACGTCGCCCAGCATCTGGCAGAGAAACTGGCGGCGGTTGGGATTGAATCTACGCAAGACTGGGAGTGGTCAACGATTCCATCGGTCACTGCCTCCGCCAAGCCTGCGGCTTCTCCTATCGCCGACATTGTTCAGGGTGGTGAAGCAGGCGACGAGTTCTCCACGCGACTGGTTTCCACGGGTCAATTCCTTACGCAGGATCGTTTTGTTGCCGCCCTTAGAACAAACGGATGGCAGGTCTTGGTCTCTGACCAGACTGGAGACCCGTCTGGTTCGGCCTGGACGGAAGCTGGTGCTCTCGACAAGAGGGGCCACAACGAGGGCTGGAAGCTGGCTCGGAGCGTTGAAACAGAAGTTCGCGACCTGGTTAGCCGGATTGATGCGCTTCTCAATGCCGGCTGGACTGAGGTAATCGTAGTGACGGACCACGGCTGGCTGCATGTGCCCGGTGGCCTGCCGAAGGTGGACTTGAAGTCGTTTCTGGCTGAACACCGCTGGGGGCGATGCGCAGCGTTGAAGCCCGATGCCCAGGCTGACGCACCGGCGTTCAAGTGGCATTGGAATCCTGTTGTCACGATTGCGAGCCCGCCCGGTGCGGGGTGCTTTCGCGCCGCCATGGAGTATTCCCACGGCGGCGTGTCGCTCCAAGAGATGGTGACGCCCGTGCTTCGCATCAGAGCAGTTTCTCCGAAGAGCGGTTCGGCCCAGATCCTCGAAGCCAAATGGACCGGTGCGAAATGTCGAGTGTCGGTCGGTGGAGATTGTGTGGGCGTCCGCGTGGATGTCCGCACCAGCCAATCCGATCCCAACACTTCGCTACTTGCGGATAAGCATGCGCGTGAAACCACGACCGCCGGCAAGGTGACAGTCTTCCTCGAAGATGATGCCAACATTGGCAACAATGCCGTAATTGTCCTGCTCGACGCTACTGGACAAGTGATCGATTCGCTAACCACCAAACTTGGAGAATGATCTGATGAGTCAACAACTGGACCCTATCGATACGATTGCCAGTAAAGCTTTTGAAGGCTACGTGGTGCGTAAAGATCTCGTGCGCAAATTCAAGGGTCAGTATCCGGTGCCGACCTACGTCGCCGAATTTCTCTTAGGTCGCTACTGCGCCTCTGTGGACGAAAAGGAGATCGCCGAAGGCCTCAGGATTGTGGAGCGTCAGCTTGGCGAAAAGACAGTCCGCGCCGGAGAACATGAGCTATTCAAAGCCCGCGCCAAGGACAAGGGGCACGTAAAACTGATTGACATCATCACCGCAAGATTGGATGCAGGTACCGATTCGTTTTTGGCGACCCTGCCGAGCTTGCAACTGAAGGATGTTCGGATCAGTGAGGAGATGGTACACGCCAATGAACGAATGCTCACGGGAGGCTTCTATGCAGAGGTCGAACTCGCCTACGACCCAACCATCGCCCAGGAGAAGAACGGCCGCCCATTTGGCATCGAATCTCTGCGCGAGATCCAATTATCTAAGCGGGAAGTTCTGCCGGCGCTGTATCGGAGCCGGGAGGCATTTGCCACTGAAGAGTGGAAGAATTTCTTGATTCGAAGTATCGGAATGGAGCCAAAACAACTGACCCCGCGTGCCCGCGACATGATGCTCCTTAGAATGGTCCCATTCGTGGAGCGCAACTACAACATGGTCGAGCTTGGTCCACGCGGCACTGGCAAGAGCCACCTGTTCCAGCAAGTTTCGCCGTATGCCCACCTGATCTCAGGAGGCAAAGCGACGGTCGCAAGCATGTTTGTCAATAACGCCAGCGGTCAGCGTGGATTGGTATGCCAGTATGACGTAATCTGTTTCGATGAAATCTCCGGCGTCTCCTTCGACCAAAAAGATGGCGTGAACATTATGAAGGGCTACATGGAGTCCGGCGAGTTCAGCCGCGGGAAGGAAAGCATCCGCGCCGATGGCGGCATTGTGATGGTTGGTAACTTTGACGTAGACGTGCAGCACCAGCAGCGCGTTGGACATCTTTTTGGCCCACTGCCGCCCGAGATGCGCCATGACACGGCTTTCATGGACCGTATCCACGCTTACTTGCCAGGCTGGGATTTGCCGAAAGTAAACCGGGATCTGCTGACCGATCACTTTGGCCTTGTGAGCGACTTTCTGTCCGAATGCTGGAACCAATTGCGACGCCAGAGCCGGCAAGGACCATTCCAAGGGCGCATTCACTTGGGAGGCGCCTTGAGCGGACGCGACACGACTGGAGTTCAGAAAACCGTCAGCGGCCTCATCAAGCTAGTTTCGCCAAACCCAGACACTCCCGTTCCAGACGAAGTGCTGGAGTGGGCTTTGCGGATCGCATTAGAGTGCCGCCGGCGGGTCAAGGAACAGCAAAAGAGGATAGGGTCCGCCGAGTTTCGTAACACCCAATTCAGCTACTCGATGGGCGATGACGGTGTAGAGAAGTTTGTGGCAACGCCCGAGCTATTCAGCGAGAACAGCATTGGCACCGACCCTCTGCCGCCGGGACAGGCTTGGGTTATCGCGCCCGGCAGCGGCGACGAAAACCCAGGGCTGTATCAGGTGAACATCACCGAAGGTCAGGGTAGCGGCGTGAAGATCCTGAACCAGCCGGCACCTGCGCTCTTCAAGGAAAGTGTCCGGTGCGCCGAACAAAACCTCTATGTGCGCCCGAAAGAACTCGTCGGCGACCGCGACCCGCGCCAGCACGAGTTCTCGGTTCAGCTGAGGGCGTTTGACAGCGCCAAGAGCGGGTCTGCCGTCGGTGTCGGGGTGCTTCTCGCTCTCTGCTCATCGCTCCTTCAGAAAAGCATCAAAGGCGGCCTCGCTGTCACCGGAGGTCTAAACTTGGGCGGTTCCATCGAGACGATCTTCAACCCAGTTGCCGTCGTTGAAATTGCCATCGAGAAAGGTGCCGCGAGCATCTTGATGCCAATTAGCAGCCGTCGGCAATTGAACGATCTGCCTGACGATCTTGCGGCCAAAATTACCATCCACTACTACCTCGATGCGCGGGATGCGTTGCTTAAGGCGTTGGCGGTCTGATTGCCCAAAGGAGGCAAGTCGGACGTAATGTGGGCGAGGGAACGTGAACGTCGGTGAGATCGTTGGTGAATTGATTCATGGGTTCAGGATTTCAGTTCGAGAGCGCGGTCTCTGGTGCGGTGCACTGACGAGATGTCACCCAGCATCTCAGATCGGGTAATCCCAATGCTGGCTGGCCGCACTTCTGGATGCGCTGCGTGGCTTTCCGGCACCCTAAACACCTTCCATGAACTCCGAAATGGTCATTTTGAAGCAAGTCGCAAAAATTTCCAGTGACCTGAGCGAAGGATTTTTGTGTCCGCGCTCAACGTTGCTGATGTACGTCCGGCCCAAGCCAGTATGCTGGGCGAGATCGTCTTGATTCCAGCCCTTTGCCTTTCGTAGGTCCCGGATGCGCTCTCCAACTCGCGCGCAAATGTCTGCACTTGCCACCCTTCCAGCATGGATGTATCCTTCTGGCTATATTTCGCCAAGTGGCTACATTTGCAGCATTTGTTTTTCGAGTGGAGAGAGAATCGGGAATACTGGGCCGGTGTTTCTCTATCTCACTTCGTTTGTGTGTGTTGCAGTATTGTTGATGCGTTGAAGAACAAAGAGTTCGAGAAGCAGGGATTCAACAAAGCTAAGGGCGCGAATGAATTCGTCCATTTGATCCTCTTGCTGGTCTGGTGGACCGAACAGGGTCCGTCTCGATTCGACCCCGCCAACCGATTTTGCCGCCACCCTCCGCGAGGGTAATCCAGGAACCCGCTGACATGAGCGAACTCTACGAATTCGATGCCAAGGACGATGAACTCCTCTCGGCCGCCAAGATCCTGCTGAAAAAGGTGGCTGTAGCAGAAACGACAAGGCCGGCGCAGCTGGTGACAGTCGCCAAGCTGCTGCATGTCCTCGCGGTGCTCCCCCGAGTCACGACCGGTGTGACGGCCTCCGTATCCGTTAGTTGCCCAAGGCATCAATTCGACGACATCGAGACTTTCCATTGGTTGGATTTCGCGGTTAAGGAAGATCGGCTCTGCATTTCGAGCGGCGGCCATTTCTATCAGCCCAGCAGCGGGGGTGACACTTTCACCACCATGGGCTGGATCGCAATTCCGGAGGAGCCGGCCGAACTGGACGACTACCGCGATCACCTGTGGATGGTGCCAGATGTCCGGTCGTTCCCCGAAGGAGTCGAGAGCATCGACCTCTCCGCCGGGGGCTACACAGTCGAGATTGTCGACGACGACAATCCTCTGCTTGCAGAGCGGCAGGATGAGGATGTCGAAGACGAGGATGCCGGCGTTGAGATCGATAAGGACGAGGCAGAAAAGTGGCTCAAGAGAGGCCTGGAACACCGTGATCGAGGCCAATATGAGGAAGCCTTTGCGTCTTTCAAGCGCGGAATTGAACTTAACCCCGACCTCCCTGAGTTACTGCTCTTCCTCGGCGCCTGCTATGACGGCGGCCAGGGTGTGCTCCAAGACTGTGCAGAGGCGGCGAGCTATTATCGCAAAGCCGCCGAAAGGGGGCTGGCGGAGGCACAACTCGGCCTTGCGTATTTGTACAACTTTGGGCAAGGCGTTCCGCAGGACTTCACAGAGGCCGCCAAGTGGTATTGCAAGGCCGCCGAGCAGGGATTTGCGATTGCGCAATGCAGTCTCGGATGTGCGTTCGACCACGGCTGTGGGGTACCACAAGACCATGCGCAGGCCGCCGCTTGGTATCGCAAGGCTGCCGAGCAGGGTTTTAGAGATGCGCAGCGCCTCCTTGGGAACCTGTATCGGGACGGCAAAGGCGTACCGCAGGACAGCATGGAGGCCGCCATCTGGTGGCGCAAAGCGGCGGAACAGGGCGACGAGGATGCGCAAGCCGCTCTAGCAGCCATATGGAAGACGGGCCCCAAGCCTGTTTCCTCACCCACTCTTCCAATTCCGACGCTTCAGGATGCGATCGCCTCTTACAAGGTCACCGCAGAGTTCAGTGGGAACGGCGCCAGCAGTGGAGATTCAGTGTTGGTAGAGCTATCGAAGGGACTAAAGGCGGGCCCAGAGCCGTTGGAGGCTATCCTGCCGGCTGGTTCAGTCCTAGTGGGCGACGATGCAAGTGTGCAGAACATGATGGTCGTCAGTGTGCGTGGCATCCTTCGCGGGGGGAATAAGTACCAACCGGAAACGCAAATCGTCCTTACAGGCAGTGATTCAGTTGACTATGTACTAACCGCGTATTGCATGCAGTTTGAGAAGGAGAACCCCTCCGATGCCACCAGATTTTCCCTGAAGCCGCCAGACCCGGCCTTGGCTCGCATTGCCGAAAAGGGGGCATCGCTAACGGTCCCCGCAATGCAAGCAGCAGTCTGGATGCAGACCGACAAAATTACTTATTACCAAATGAATCAAAAGTTCCCGATCACTCCGGAGGATTGGGCCGCGGGGGAGACTGTCGTCCTGGAATGTCGGAACGGGATGTCGCTGAAAGGTATACATCCTCGACAACCAGAGGAGGGCCGCAGTCACATTACTGAAGCAAGCCAATATGCTCCAAAAGCACCGCCCGAAGAGGCGGGACCACGAATTATCGCTTCCTTCCTCACCGAGTTCATCCCAGGCGTCGAGAAGGAATACAAGTTTCTGGAACAAGCCGTCACGGACGCCTTAAGGATCGGTCAAACCGAGTTTCAGACGGAGGTGTTGATATTTGGCCTTCACTGCCTGCAGAGGACCGTGTTTGCGCATTGGGGAGCAGAGTACAGGAAGGTATTCATGGATTCCGCCTTGTCCTTTGTAAATGTCACGTTCGCTTCTGTTCTTTCCGATGAAGTTCAGGAAGGTTTTTCTGCGCGCTTTGAGAAACACTATAAGGAGCGTCAGCGTGAATATTCAGCCATGATCCTGCCGATCACCGAAGGTTCGCCCAACGGTACGCTTTTCTACGAGTTCGGCAAGATGAGATGTCGGGATGCCGGAGTGGGTAATCCTGAGGCAATTTTATTAATGATGGAGCAGGGATGCTCCATCTTCAAGATGATGGATACAGTTACACAGACACTCTAAGGAAGCTTTGCAACCTCTGTGCGATGCGGCGACGCAAGCGGTGCTGGGAAGCTGGAAGAGCCTGGGAGGGAAGTAGCAGCAGTTGGCCACAAAGCTCCCAGGGTTCCTAGTCGGCGGGTCAATCGAGCTGCCAGATTCCCCCAACGATGCAGCATCGAGGAGCCGGCTGCGGGCCGAATGGTGAAGTTCTCAACGCGGTCTCTGCCTACTGTCGGCATCCGCATCACGCGCACAGGAACGTGGGGAGAGGCGGACAGAAAAGCAGGATAATCTGCTCGATAAGAACATCCTCTGGGTTCCTTGCTTACTCGAAAACTCCGCGATCGAACTCGAGTCGCCGGGTATCGAATCGGGCCGTCCGAGGCTGGAAACGTGCTAAGGCCTGTTGGCAGCAAATGACTTTCCCAGCGACCTTGATCGACAAGATTCGGCAGCTTCCCAAGTCCGAGAATCTGGACCTGAGGCGCCTAGATTCTCGTGTGGAGACTTGGGCCACCCGCCGGTGGCACTCTCTCCTCCAAGTAACGGGGCAATGTTGCAAAATGGCCTGGTCACTTCGGGACAGCCAACTCGGCGGCCGAAAGAATAATCTTCCTGTCTATGAGAACAAAATGGCAGTTATCAGCGTTTTTTCTGGGAGCCGTTCTGGTATGTGGACCGGCTCTTGTATGGAGTCAACCGTCCTCCCCGAGCCAGGACAGCGGCGCAAAGCAGGATATGAAGGACGCGGGGCACGCATCGAAAGACGCGGCCAAAGACGCGGGGCACGGCGTGAAACAGGGGACGAAGAAGGCCTACCACAAGACGAAACATGGCACAAAGAAGGCCTGGCATAAGACGAAGGACACGACGACGGGCGCCGCGAATGGGGCCAAGGAAGGCGCAAAGCGGCCGGAGTAATGGCCTCTACATGACCCGGCAGGTGGCCCAGGTCTCAGCGAGCGAGCTTGAGTACCAACCTCTACCCTCAAGTTCCGTCGAGTCTCCACCTCGACTGACGCCAAATCGCCGAAGCGCTCGTCGAACTCGGATAGGTCCTCAAGTCGTCCAGTATTCGGGAATGTGAACCGGCCCCATCTTTTCTGCGTTCCCTGCGCCCTGAATCGGATGCTCCGACGACCTCTAAATGCGAAGAGGCTGTCCTTCATCTGGAGTCCTGGCAGCGCGGGTAATGCAAACACTTGGTTCACTTGTCGTAAACATAGGGCAAATCGATATCTGCGGATCGACCTGCGGTATTCTGAATCAGGCACGTTCCCCCTGCCAGGTTGCATTTGGAGTTCGGGATGGGCGATTTTGTTCTGAATGTCAACGGTGCACACCTCAGCGTAAACGCCTCTTCTGAAGAGACTCTTCTCTCTGTCTTGCGGAACCGGCTGAATCTGACCGGAACCAAGTATGGCTGCGGGGAAGGCCAGTGCGGAGCCTGCACCGTTTTGCTCGACGGGCGAGCTGCCCGTTCCTGCCTGATTTCGGTGGAGTCGGCGGCCAAGGCAAAGATCGTGACCATCGAGGGTCTGGAGCAGGATGGAAAGCTCAGCCCCGTTCAGCAGGCATTCCTTGACGAGGGCGCATTCCAATGCGGCTACTGCACCTCGGGGATGATTCTGGGTGCAACATCTCTGCTGCATGAGCAGCACCATCCCACGGAGGAACAAATCTTGGAGGCGATGGAGGGGCACATCTGCCGATGCGGCACCTATCCCCGCATCGTCGACGCCGTCAAGCGAGCTTCCCGCTTGCTGGCCCAGGGGGCAAGCCAATGAACCATCGCAATGCGCCCACAACTGAATTTGCCCCTAGCATTTCGCCAGCCCGGTCCGGCACATCCGGGCTGGACCGTCGCGACTTCCTGAAAGTCCTGGGAGGTGGGTTGCTGATTTGTCTCACCCACACTTCCTCGTGGGCGCAGGAGTCGGGGCGCACATTCGGTGGCCACGAGCTTCCGAAAGAGCTGAGCGCATGGTTGCACATCGCGGCCGATGGCCAGGTAAAGGTGTTTACCGGCAAAGTCGAGGTGGGGCAGAACATCCGAACTTCGCTGGCCCAACTGGTCGCCGAGGAACTGAGAGTTCCTTTCGACACCATCACCATGGTGATGGGCGATACCGATCTGACTCCCTGGGACATGGGCACCTTTGGAAGCCGCACTACTCCAACTATGGGACCGCAGTTACGCACCATGGCCGCGGCCGCTCGCCAGATGCTGCTGGAGGTCGCCGCTGAGCGCTGGCATGTCGCCCCGGCCAGCTTGTCAGCCGCCGAAGGCAAAGTTACCGATCCTGAGAATTCGCGATCTCTTGCTTACGGCGAACTGACCCGGGGCGAAATGCTGGTAAAGACTGTCTCCAGCACAGAGAGCCTCACGGCTGCTACGCAATGGAAGATTGCTGGAGCCGCTGTTCCCAAAGCCGAGGGGCGCGACTTCGTGACCGGCAAACACAAGTATCCCTCTGACATTTCCTTGCCGGAGATGATGTTTGGCGAGGTGCTTCGTCCGGATGGGTTCAACGCGACTCTCATCTCGCTCGACACCGGCGCCGCGGAAAAGCTTCCCGGCGTGAAGGTTGTGCGCGACGGCGATTTCATCGGGTTGGTTGCTCCCGATGCTTTCACCGCGCAACACGCGTTGTCGACAATCCAGGCAAGATGGGATGTGCCCGCGCAACCCTCGAATCAGGGTCTCTTCGCGTACCTGAAGGACAATCCCGAGAGCGGCCGAGACGATGGCCCGGAGCACGTCTCGGGTTCAGTGGCGCAGGCCATGGCAGCCGCGGACCTGAAGCTGGAGGAGCAGTACACTGTCGCCTATATCGCCCACGCGCCTCTTGAGCCGCGCGCCGCCGTGGCCGAGTGGATGGACGGCAAGCTGACCGTTTGGACCGGAACCCAGCGTCCCTTCGGTGTCCGCGACGAACTCATGCAGGCGTTTCACTTGCCTTCTGCCCAGGTGCGTGTGATCCAACCCGATATGGGCAGCGGCTACGGAGGCAAGCATACCGGCGAGGCGGCCATTGAAGCGGCTCGCCTGGCCAAAGCTGCCGGCAAGCCAGTCAAGGTTGTCTGGACCCGGAGCGAAGAATTCACCTGGGCCTATCTCCGCCCCGCCGGGCTCATCGAGATCAAAGCCGGCGCACGGCGGGACGGAACCCTGGTTGCCTGGGAGCATCATAACTACAACTCGGGTCCCGCCGCCATCGGCACTCCATACAACGTGGCGAATCAGCTCATTCAATACCACGCGGCCAAGTCCCCTTTGCGCCAAGGCTCCTACCGTGGTCTTGCCTCGACAGCCAACCACTTCGCCCGCGAGTCGCATATGGACGGCATGGCCCACGTCGTGGGCATGGACCCGCTGGAGTTCCGCCTGAAGAACCTGACCGACTCCAGGTTGCAGGCCGTCTTCCGGGCCGCTGCCGCCAAATTCGCATGGGGCCGTTTGAAATCCACGCCCGAGCGCGGCTTTGGCATTGCTGGCGGAGTGGACAAAGGAGGCTATGTCGCCACATGCGCCGAGGTGGAGATTGATCCCGCCACCAAGCGAGTGCGAATCCGCCGTGTCGTTCAAGCCTGGGAGTGCGGCGCCATCGTGAATCCTGACGGTCTGCGCAATCAGCTCACGGGCGCCATTGTGCAGGGCATCGGCGGCGCACTCTTCGAGAGAATCCTCTTTGCCAATGGCCGGATACTGAACCCCCACTTCGCGCAGTACCGCGTTCCCCGGTTCAGTGACACGCCGCAGATTGAGATCGTGCTCGTTGACCGCAAGGACTTGCCTTCGGCAGGCGCTGGCGAAACCGGCCTGGTCGGTCTGGCTCCCGCGGTTGGCAACGCAATCTTTGCCGCTTCGCGGATACGCCTTCCCAAAATGCCCATGGCGCCACAAAGCGGAGTTCCTGGAGAACCAGAGCCAGGTTTCCGGAGTTGACTGCCGAGGCAGATCTCATTTCGAATACCCAATCACAGAGCCAGTTTGAGAGAGCTTACAGACAACCGGGCACTTCGCCCGCAATGCGGCGACAAGGTAAAGACAAGAAGACATGGCGGGTGCAAACGGCGTTTATCGGGACTAATCATGACTTCAGCCGTAAAGCGATACCGCTCGGCAATCATTGGCGTGTGTGGCGATCCGCACTGGCACGGACGGCACCCGGAAATCACTCCTTGAAATGTGCCCCCCAACGAACACTTAAGAATTCACAACACGTAGCGACGCAAAGCGCAGGTCTGCTTTCAAGCGGCCTTTATCGTCAGTCGAGCGACTATAGCGAAACCAGAGTGGCTATATCTCGAAGCCACATCGCTCAAGTGTAAGCGTTTGGTCTTCCCCTCTGGTATCCCTGCAGGCTTGAGTCTGACGATGTGGTCATGGATCAGGCAGAAGGGACGGGGCGTCGGGTTCGCAGATGGCGGTCGGTTGCAGAGAAGCG
>Ga0302320_10016783_pt1 | contig 14918 bp, 14 predicted proteins | sample Bog_T0_3_FD_202130 | JGI IMG/M metagenome (GOLD analysis project Ga0302320, IMG submission 202130) | Peat permafrost microbial communities from Stordalen Mire near Abisko, Sweden - Bog_T0_3 | ecosystem: Environmental > Terrestrial > Soil > Wetlands > Peat | place: Sweden: Abisko, Stordalen Mire... | reverse complement strand
TGGTTGCAATGCGGGCGATGATGACGCCCACGATGAACAGGCCGATTCCGCCCAGCAATGAATGAAGCAGAGAGAAGATGGCGCCCCCGGAGATCAGAGCGACGAAGAACAATCGCCGCTCCGCTCCGAGGACAGTCAGCGGGCGGTTCATGGCCTTGAACACCGGACTCACTCTCGCGTCCGCTGGCTTAGACATGGATCACCTCCTCTCTAGCTCGGAAAGAGCCAAGCCATGAAATTGACTGCGCCTATTGCCATACCCACGCCGAAGACGATCCCGGCGATGGTCTTCTTGGACTGGCCTTCGCCGTAGGCGAACATCAGGCCCCCGACGACGATTGCAACTAGCGACAGCCCGGTCGCAATCGTGCCGGTGAAAGCGGTTTTGAGTACGTTGACCGCGTTATCCCACGGATCACTGCCGGTGCTTTGGGCATACACAGGCAGTGCCGCGAGGAGGAGCAGGGACGGAAGCGCAAGTCTTCGCGCATAGCTGATGAATTGCCGGACGCGTCGTCGTTTCGATGAAAGAGTTGTCTGCATAGGGCTCCATTTCAGTTGCTGTTTTTAGGGCGAGTGGGACTCACCGTGCAACGTCATGGAGCGAAGGTAAGACTGAAAACTGCCCGCGACCCATATCAATTTCGACCGACCTATTCAGTTTTGACATAGATTCGAAGACACACTTTGTTGCCGGTGGAACACAATCAAAAGGAAGACGTGAGAAAGTCATCTATACGCCGCGCGTGCGCGGAGAGCATGGCATTCCCACGATGGACAGCAGGGAATCCGCGGGCACGGCGCGGGTCAAGGCTGCGACGGTCACAACTCAGATAGGGCGGTCGCCTTGACCCGCGGCGGGAGCGCGGGCACACTCCATCACGGAGTGGGAATGCCAGAAGATGTGGATCGTCTGGCGATTCTCTCTCTTACGCGCATCAATCGTGCGCACGCCTGAGCGAAGTAGGCATCATCTAGTTCAATGCCGATATACCTGCGGCCCGTCAGTGCGGCAGCTGCGCAAGTGGAACCAGAGCCTGCAAAAGCATCCAGAACGATTTCGCCTGGCAGTGAGAAGCTGCGGATGAGCGAGACCAGTACCGGAACTGGCTTCTGCGTCGGATGCAGCTTGTTACCGCTATAGGGCATGTCCATGACGTCAGCCAAGGGCTGCTTTGGCAGTGGCGGTCTACCCTTCGCGAGCAGGAATCCTTGCTCATGCTGATACCGAAGGAACCTGCTCTTCGAGCTATAACTCTTACGAAACACGATGTGTCCGACAGGTTGAAAACCCGCGTTGCGCCACGCTTCGAAGAATGCATCGATCTTCGTCCATCCGTAGAAGCAGAGCATCAGGCGGTTCTGCTTGAGGACGCGAAATGCTTCCGACATCGCTGGCTTCAGCCAGTCTGCATTGACGTCGTTCTGAATGGAGCGCCCCTCACGGTCGTGGTAGTTCACGAGATACGGCGGATCTTCGAATATGCCATGCGCTGGCGCTACCTGGATTGCCAACGCAATCCGATGGGTCTAATTGAACTGAGGGGAACGAGTAGACGGGTACGTCCCATCTACTTGCTGACACCAAAGGAGTATTACGTGGTGCTTTCTCATCTCGCTCCGCACGTCCGGCTCATGGCAGTTCTTGCCATGAATACCGGAATGCGCATCAGTGAGATTTTGGGCCTGCAGTGGGGAGACGTGGACTTCGAGCGGCGGACCCTGACGATTGAACGGTCGGTTGTCGGAAAGTACGAAGGCGAGACCAAGACGATCGCTTCAGCCGATGTGCTACCGCTACACGAAGTGCTGGTCCAGGAACTCCAGGCTTGGAAGGCACGGGAGAAAGATGTGAATGGCTGGCTGTTCGGAAACATCGATACGGGCCGCCCGTACCATGCAGACTCGCTCCGTCAAGACCATTTGGCTCCGGCAGGGAGGAAAGCTGGCATCCCGAACCTGGGATGGCACAATTTCCGGCATACCTACCGGTCGCGGCTGGGCGACTCCGGGGTTGCGCCGGAGGTGCAGCAGAAGCTCATGCGACACAGCTCGATCGATATGACGATGAAGTACGGGCAGAACGCTATGCTCAACTCAACCCGGCCCGCGAATGCACGGCTAGTCGAGGAACTATTAGCGGCTGGAGTGGATGCGCCCCAATTGCGCCCTCAAGATTCCCACGAAATTACGTAAGTTGTTGATTTTTTGGTTGCGGGGGCTGGATTTGAACCAGCGACCTTTGGGTTATGAGTGACGTAACGATCGTATTATCAACGAGTTATACGGCATAGTCGGTAGCCTCAAAGAGCGCTAAGTTATTGAAAGTACGTACAGGGATTTCTTTCGGTGGGTTGAAACTGGGTCGAAAACCCAACGGCCGTTGGATCACGACGGCCTCGTAGTCAAACCTTGGCGAGGTCCCACTTGTACGTTGGCATTGGCGATGTTGTCCTCGAGCCTCTGGGGCACATACAGCCACGAGATTGGCTTGGCTTTGCTCTGATTTCGCCTGTACGGTCCCCATGATCCACCGCGAACAGGCAGCTCGCGGACAAGTTGCATGCGCATACGTTGCCTCGAGTTGGAGCGGTGAGGGTGTGATTTCTGGCGGCAGACGGATGAACTAATAGAAGAGTTGGGCGGAATAGTTGACCAGACCTGAGAATAATCTTTACCTAATAGGTAAAGATTGGTAACCTGAGGGGTGCCTTGGACATCAAATACAAGAACGAGGACTTGCGGAAACTGTGCCTTGTAACGGCGCACGCCCAAAGGAAATTGGGTGCAGATTGCGCAAGGAAGCTCCGGAGCCGCTACTCCGATATGGAGGCAGCCCAGTGCGTGACAGATCTCGTGGCGGGCAACCCTCATCCGCTAGAAGGAGATCGCGATGGAGAGTTCTCGCTGTCTCTGGCCGGCGGCAAACGCTTAACCTTCGTTCCTGACCATGACCCCATACCCGAAACTGCCGATGGCGCCATCGACTGGTCTAAGGTGAACAGAATTCAGATCGTTTACATAGGGGACTACCATGACTGATTTGAAAACACCCACTGCCCCCGACTGGGTTTCCCCGCCCGGCGAATCTATCCTCGATATTGCGGAAGAGCGCGGCTGGACGCAGGCCGAACTCGCCCGTCGCCTAGGCTACACAGAGAAGCATATCAGTCAGTTGATCAACGGGAAGGTTCCCTTGACCATCGACGCGGCTGTGCGGCTGGAACGTGTCGTCGGAAGCACCGTTGATTTCTGGCTGAGGCGGGAGGCCTATTATCAGAAGCACAAGGCGCGGCTGGAAGAAGCAGCCACGCACGCCAGTTGGGTCTCCTGGCTCGACGAGATTCCACTGAAAGAACTCATGGCCGTATGCGCCATTCCCAAGCTGCGCATTGACGCCAAGAACAAGCCCGCTCTGGTGGACGCCGGCCTGCGCTTTTTCGGTGTAGCATCACCCGATGATTGGCGCTCCTGCTATAGCGAGATGCAATTGGCCTTCCGTCGCAGCCGCGCCGAACAGAGCGATATTGGAGCCATTTCAGCTTGGCTGCGACTAGGTGAGCAAGAGGCTGAGAAGCTCGACGGCCCCAAGTATGACAAAACACGTTTCTGCAAGGCCCTGGAAGCCATCCGCGGGTTCACCTGCGAGGCACCCGAGACTTTCGAACCCCAGATGAAAAGCATGCTTCGGGAGTCTGGCGTTCACTTGGTTCTCGTTCCGGCCATACCTCGCTCCCATGTCAGCGGTGTGGCTCGATGGCTCAGTGCAACTCGTCCGCTGATTCAGCTCTCGCTCTACGGCAAGACAAACGACAAGTTCTGGTTCACATTCTTCCATGAGGCGGCGCACATCTTGCTGCATGGCAATAACGGCGAAGAAAAGAAATCCGTGTTTCTCGATGACCCCAATGCCACGACCTCGAACAATCGGCAGGAGCGCGAAGCTAATCAATGGGCTGGAGAGTGGCTGATTCCTCAAAAGCATTGCGGTGCCCTGGCTTCGCTCCGCAGCAGAGATGCGGTGCGAGATTTTGCTCGGCGCATTGGGATTCATCCGGGAATTGTTGTTGGCCGGCTCCAGCATGACGACTTGGTTCCCGTCACGTGGTGGTATGACCTGAAGGTGAGCTTCCGTTTTGTTGAGACCGAAGAGGCGTGACGACAGGCATGGAATTGGCAGCTACCATCGGGTTTCCAGTGATTCTGGCATTCTGGCTTGGACTCATCCGCACATTTGGTGAACCAAAGAGGGTACTTTTCTGACGAGGTATTCGGCGGTAATGGAAGAGCAGCTCTGGCGATCTCCGGTTGAGTGCAATGGAACAGGCGACGTTGGAACGAGCGCTCCTTAGTAGCTGTGGAGCATTTCAATTCGCTCTGAGCAATAAACCAGCACAACTCACGTCTCTGATGCATTTCCATACATATAACCATAGCATAATCAATAATATACGATCATTACGGCAGGGCATACGATAGCGGTTTTTGGATGAGCTGTACGTTGAACAGAGGTTCCCCGGGCGAACCAAAGAAAAGACATACTGTCATTCTTTCGGAAGTCGCCCCAACAGCTTTCGAGGCAGAACAAGGCTCTTGTCCGGTTGAAGTAACCACTCCGCAACTGCGCCTGCAACTTGTTCAGGTCCAAGCAGCCGCATTGCGCACTCCCAAACTACAGCAACACGCCAATCCAATTTCCGCAGGCAGTCGATGTCTCTAGCGTCTCGCTCCACATTCCCGTTCAATTTCTTATGCCAAAATTCCACATTCGTTGACGGCGTTGTGGCCCACTTGCACCCGGCGTGGCGGTGCCAGAAGCAACCGTGTACAAATACGACGGCCCCGAAACAGGGAAAAACGATGTCTGGCTTTCCAGGCAGTTCCTTGGCATGGATTCGGTAGCGAAACCCGGCAGCATGCAATGCGCGCCTCAGACTGATTTCCGCCGCGGTATTGACTCCACGGATGCCGGCCATCATCCTTGAACGAGTTGCCTTGTCGACGACGTCTGCCATGCCTGCGTTGCCTCGGTGCTACATGTCATGATGAATGATGGACTCTCCAAAGGGAATGAGACGGGAAAATGGGTCGAAAGTCAGAGGAATTTGCAGTAGTTGACCTCTTCGCTGGTCCGGGAGGCTTGGCTGAAGGATTCTCCTCTGTCGTCGCTCAAGATGGGAGCAAGCCATTCCGCATCGTTTTGTCGGTTGAAAAGGAAGCAGTAGCGCACTCCACCCTCCTTCTCCGCAGCTTTCTTCGCCAGTTCAAAGGAGGTTTTGAGTTCGCTCGTCTGAATTGGCCCACTTCGCTCATCTAAACTGGCCCACCTGTACAAGCCCGGATGTAAGGATTCCGGGATGGACAGGAGGCATAAGGTGGAACTATTTGAAGTGATCCGGCGGGGGTACGCGGCTGGAGAGACGATTCAGGGACTATCCAAGAAGCATGGTGTGCACCGGCGGATGGTGCGGCAAGCGATCGGGAACGCGATTCCTCCCGATCGAAAAGCGGCAGTTCGCGAAGCGCCCCGGCTGGGTCCGGTCAAGGAACACATCGAGCAGATGCTGGCCTCGGACCTAAAAGCGCCGCGCAAGCAGCGGCACACGGCTCATCGGATCTGGATACGCCTGTGTCGCGAACATCCGGATCATCCTGTCGGCGAAGCTACGGTGCGGCGCTATGTGCAGATGCGGAAGCAAGAGCTGGGGCTCAGCGGGCGGGAAGTGTTTGTGCCACAGAGCTACGAGCTGGGCCAGGAAGCACAGGTGGACTGGTTCGAAGGCATGGCCAAGCTGGGCGGCGAGGTTGTGAAGCTGCAGTTCTTCGCGATGCGCAGCATGGGCTCGGGCGACGCCTTCCATCGAGCTTATCCGCACGCCACGCAACAGGCCCTGCTCGAAGCCCACGAACATGCATTCGCCTACTTTGGCGGCGTTTTCAAGACCCTGCGCTACGACAACATGAAGTCCGTGGTGAAGAAGATTCTGCGCGGATACCAGCGGGTGGAGACAGATAGGATCATCGCATTTCGCTCGCACTGGGGCTATCAGAGCGAGTACTGCAACCCGGCCAGCGGCAACGAAAAAGGTGGCGTGGAAGGTGAGTTGGGATGGTTCCGGCGCAACTTGCTTGTGCCGGTTCCGGAGGCCGTCGATCTGAACGCATTGAACGAACAAGTGCTGGCTGACTGTGTTGCCAGCCGCAACCGCACCATCATCGGCAGGAGCATGACCGTCGGCGCGGCCAGCGAGTTGGAGCGCGAGCACTTGTCGCCGCTGGCGGCGGAAGGCTTTCCGATCCACGAGTTGCTCTATCCACTGCTGGTGGACAGCAAGGGCCGCGTGAAGGTAAAGACCAACTGGTACTCGACCTCGCTCTGGCCGGGGCTGCGCGTAACAGCGGTAGTTGGTCCGCTGACCGTGGAGATCATGCACGACAACAAGGTGGCAGCGCAACATCCGCGTTGTTACGGACGCGGCCATGAGATCCTCGATCTTGAACACTATCTGGATGTGCTGGAGCGCAAGCCCGGAGCCATGAAGGGTTCGACGCCTTTGCAGCAGTGGCGTCAGGCTGGCCGTTGGCCCGCTTGCCTCGACGCGATCTGGCACGAGCTTGAGCAGCGTCATGGCAAGAGCAAGGGAACCCGCGAGATGATCGCGCTGGTTCGCGCCGGTTCCATCGATGGATGGGACAAGCTGATCGCCGCAGTAAAAGACGCGTTGCGCCTCGGCATCAGTGATGCCGCCGCCGTACTGCATCTGCTGCGTATGCCCGATCCGGAACAGCGCCGCCAGTACGCCGTTGCCCTGGCCGAAGAGCTGCAACAGTACGAGCGGCCCATGCCGGTGATGGATAACTACGATTTGCTGCTGGTCAACACCACGGGGGCCATCCAGTGAAAAATCAGACACAAGCCTTGGAATACGCCAGTGTGATGCAGTACTGCAAAGCGGTCCGCATGCCCACCGTCGGCGCCAACTTCGTTCCTCTGGCCGAGCAAGCCGTAAAGGAAAACCACAGTCACATCCGGTATCTCGAAGCACTACTGGCCATCGAGTGCGAAGAGCGCGACCGGCATGCCATCGACAACCGTATTCGTGATGCGCAACTGCCGCGCATGAAGACGCTCGAAGAGTTCGATTTTGCGCAAGCATCGCAGATCCCAGCGGCCCGCATTCGCGAATTGGCCGAAGGCGGTTATATCGAACGCAAGGAACCGATCGTACTGATCGGCGATTGCGGCACCGGGAAAACTCACTTGGCCACCGGTCTGTGCCTTGCTGCTTGCAGGCAGAAGCGACGCGTTCGTTTCACCACGGCAGCGGCCCTGGTCAACGAACTCGTCGAAGCCAAGCAGAACAACCAGGTTCGCAAGCTGATGATGCGATGGCAGAAGTATGAATTGATCGCGCTCGACGAGGTCGGATACGTGCCGTTAGCCGACATCGGCGCGGAGTTCCTCTTTCAAGTGATCTCGGAGCGAGCCGAGCGGGCCGCCATCATCGTCACAACCAACCTACCCTTCTCTGAGTGGACGACCGTGTTTCCGAATCCGCGGCTCTGCAAAGCGTTGTTGGACCGGATCACGGATCGAGCCCACATCATCGAGACCGGAACCGAGTCCTTCCGTTTCCGGCGCACTCTGGAAAGGAGCAAAAAGCGCTGAACTGGTTATGTGGCGACCAGCAGAGGCCGTGGAAATGACGGTCTGTGGAAAGCATGGGAAAACGATAAAGCTGTTTTCCCACTCTTCCCCCAGCCCTTGGAAATCGCTGCGGCGATTCCCACATTACCACCGCCACGGCTGGGACGGGCATGATATCTCTCAAAACCCGTCGGGATGATGCACAATATCACTACCCAGGTGGGCCAAATCAAATGGTCAAAGTGGGCCACGCCGGAATAGCGAACTCAGGTTTCCCTCCGGAATACTACAACTTCCTCAATACAGGGACGACAGAGCCGGATTGGAATGCGCTGTATCCGCGGGAATGGGAGGCTGCGAAGCGCCATGCCCTACTGTTGGAACTGGGCAAGCCGGCAACCACCAGGCTCCTGAACTCTCGGATTGACGAGATTCGGGCAGAATACGGGAACAATACCATTCTTATCGGAGGACCACCATGTCAAGCGTACTCGCTCGTTGGGCGAGCACGAAATCGTGGAGTTGACGGCTATGTCGCGGAGAACGACCCCAAGCATTTTCTCTACGAGCAGTACATTCACATCCTGGAGCGACTGCAGCCTGCGGTATTCATCATGGAAAATGTCACAGGGATGCTTTCTTCCTCTGTCAACAAGAAGGGCATCTTCGCCAGAGTGCTCGCGGACCTCCGTTCCGCGGGCACATCGGGAGATTACCGCCTGATTTCACTTGCTCCGCCAGATGACGAGAGATTGAAATTCCCCGATGCGGAACCACGTCCCAAGGACTTCATCCTCTGTGCTGAAGAATTCGGCCTTCCCCAATCACGCCATCGCGTGATTGTCACGGGGCTTCGGAATGATCTTTCCAGTCTTTCCCGGGAACAGCTAGCCGATTGCATTCTCAAACGTTCTCCGCAGAAGGCCAAGATCGAGAATGTTCTCGATGGGATGGCCAGACTCCGTAGCGGTCTGAGCCACGATGACAGCCCTGGACTTTGGGCAGAAAAAATCAAGAACGAAGTCAAGACAGTCTCCTCGGCTTTCAATGCATTTCCTCCCGCAGACAGGCGCCTTCTGAAGGAGCGACTCGAGGAATGTGCAATGACGCTACAAAATGAGTCACGTTTGCTTCCAAGGTCCGCAAGTCGTCCCAACAGGGTTGGCATACCAACTGACGAACAGGCCAATGCGAGTTGTCAGCGTCCACGGAGACAAGCCATTGGGCTTCTGCTGCCGCCGAATCTTTTGCTGTGCTGCAATCTTCGCCCACGCCTCGTCACTAAGCATTCGCTTCTCCTCTTCTTCCGAGCGGTCCACTTCGATCCCTTTGGACGGCCTACAGCTTTGCACTGCGGGCGCCGAAGAGTCCGTCTTTAAGATAGTCCCACTCCCGGAAGACGTCACGTCGTCAGAATCCCAGCAACCAATACCAAGAGATGATCCACATTCGACCACGGGCTTGAACAGCACCGCCGGGGAAGCGCAAACACGATCTGTCGAGCCTCGAAGGGTACTGTCGACGGAGGCCAAGATACCAAGATCGACGAAGACCCGAGAGCTACGTCAAAGCGCGCTGCTAAGGCTCTCGACTCCACGCAGGATCAGCTTCGAGCGCCATTGATGAGATACCGCGTCTCCTTTTGCAGACTCAACGGTCAAACGGAACAGCTCCAAGTTTGATCGCTGGTACAGCTCTTGAGGCTTTCTAGGTAAATCAGAATTGTTGGTGCGGAGGTTACAGATCCTATACGCCATTCTACAAAGCGGTTAGCTCATTCGGAGAAAGATAAATGCGAGTCAGTCTGCTGCTGTATTTCACACTTCTTTCCGATCAGCTATTTCTTGTCCTCGGGCACTTTCTTATCTGTAGACATGTCTCTTGATAATTTTGTTGTTGACGAGACGAGAATGATCCGATAACGTCAGAAATGCTCTTTTAGCTTGCCTTCAACAACCAGCGAAACTGATTCATGCCGCTGCCTTATGCGCGGACAGAAACATCTGCACTCTTCCTTGCAGTTAGAGAAAACTCTTAGGAGGGCTCTGCTTTGTTTGGGTCAACTGTTCTGGATGCGGCTATCGGCCTTGTCTTCGTCTTTCTTCTTGCCAGCCTGATCGCCAGCGCGGTACGCGAGGGTCTGGAAGCCTGGCTCAAGACGCGAGCCTCGCACCTGGAGGCTGGACTACGCGAGATCTTGCGTGATCGCGAGGGCATAGGACTGGTGAAACAGTTCTACAACCATCCCCTCATCAATAGCCTCTTCCTGGGTGACTACGCTCCAAACCAGAAACTGCAAACCGGATGGATGCTCTTCACGCGTGGCCGCAACCTGCCGTCTTACATCCCCAGTAGTAACTTCGCGATCGCGTTGATGGATATGGCAGCACGAGGTCCGCAGGTAACAGACAGCTCCGCTGTTACAGCGTCTGTGACGCTGGAGTCGATCCGTGCCAACGTCGGCAGCATTGAGAATCCTGCGGTTCAGAGGGCATTGTTGATTGCGATCGACAGAGCTGACGGTGATCTCGCAAAGGCGCACGCTAACCTGGAGGCCTGGTACAACAGCGCGATGGACCGGGTTTCCGGATGGTACAAGCGTTCGACGCAAAGCATTCTTCTGGCGCTGGGACTGGTCATGGCGGTCGCATTGAATATCAATACAGTGCGGATTGGCGCGACTTTGTATCACGACCAGAGTGCCCGGAGCATGGTGGTCGAGAGCGCAAAAAAAGCCTCCACCGGCGTTATGAATTACGACGCGGCGATGACAGACCTCGGCGATCTTAGCCTCTTGATCGGCTGGCCCAATACCTTCCAGGGCGTCCAATACGAGATAGCGCACTACTGGGTTTCTGATCTCGCAGGTTGGATTCTCACTGCATTTGCCATTTCGCTGGGCGCACCGTTCTGGTTTGATCTGCTGAATCGGCTGATCGTCATTCGATCTACGGTGAAGCCGCACCAGAAGAGTCCTGAGGAGCCTTCGACGGACTCGCAATCATCGAGCCCGGCGGCGCCACTTCCAACACCCAAGGTCATACCGGCTCCCGCGCCGCTTGGCGCCCCCAACCCAGACCCCGACCGCGTCGCTGACGGCTGCGATGTGGACATGACGAAAGACGTTACAGCGGATGGGATGTTGCCGAGCGCGACGGGTGGGGTGCGCTGATGCCGAACAATCCTTTTTCCCTAACGTGGATGCCGGACGTCCTGCTGAAAGCCGGCTTGAAGGTTGCTCTAGTCGATGGATGGGAGTATCGAGGCCGTGCGGAGATGGGTGCTGTCTATGGAGTTCTTTGCCATCACACGGCGGGCGTGAAGACACTGAACATGCCCAGCTTGAACACGCTGATCAAAGGTCGTCCCGATCTGGCTGGACCATTGGCGCAGTTGGGGCTGGGACGTGACGGCACGTACTATGTGATTGCGGCTGGACGCTGCAATCACGCGGGTGCAGGCTCCTGGCGGGGCGTCTCGGAGGGCAACACCCACTTCATCGGCATTGAAGCGGAGAACACCGGACTGCCGGATGATCCATGGCCGGAGAGTCAGATGGACGCCTATCGGTTTGGTGTCGCGGCAATCCTCCAATATTTGAGTCGGGGAGTGGAGTGGTGCTCCGGCCACAAGGAATATGCGCTACCGGAGGGACGAAAGGACGATCCAACCTTCGATATGGCGGCATTTCGTGCGGCGATCGCGAGCCTCAGCCCATCCGCTATGCCGCCATCCATTGCAGCCGCCGAGGCACCGAATCAGGACGGCACACCGGGACGCGCCACCCTGCGCCGGGGAGACAATGGCCCACTCGTAGAAACTCTTCAGAGCGAGTTACAGATCACCCCTGTCGACAGCAACTTCGGCTCGCTGACCGAGGCTGCGGTGCGGGTTTTCCAACGCCAGAAGGGCTTGGTCCCCGACGGCATCGTAGGTCCCAAAACCTGGCAGGCGCTTGGATAGGCTTTTGCCTAAGTAAACCGGCGGCCGTCGCTCTCAAGATCGTTTCGCCTGTGCGGTAAAACGCGGCATGTCACGAATTACTAGCCAAACCTAGAAATCTGAGGACCTAAGCTCCATGGACATTCAACTCGGCAATACAACTTTGACTGTGACCCCGGCTACACAGGCCGACGTTTGGGGTGCGCTGCAGAATAATCAGCCCTTTCCCGACCGCACCGTCAACATCGGGGATATCCAGGCTCGGTACGCGAGCGGAGACATCCCGATTAACCTGGGAGCTGGAGCAAACGTCTCGCTTACGGCCTCATTTTCCGCGAGCGGTCACTCAGGTATTGGTATCTATCTGGCAGCAGCAGATGCGATCAAAGCTCTTCAACTCGACCCCTCGGTGACACCGAACTTCCCAGCCGGCCAGGATGACCGGTTCCTGATGCTGTCCTTTGACGCGACGGCGCAGGGCAGTGTCTCAGGAAAGGCGCCGATCGGCGTCGTGGCGTCGGCGACCTTCGGTGCAAAAGCCGCTGCGTCGACGCGCTTCGCCTTGCTGTACCGCTTTCACAAGGACACCCCAGCGCACACCGTGCTGCAGCATGCATGGACAGGTGTCAAACTTCCTCGTCAGGTACGCTCGACCGCGGACCTGATGCAGGGGATGTGGATCATTGCTGAAGTGGACGGGTCGCTCGCCCTTTCGGCCGCGGCAACGGTCGGGTACGACTACACCTATACGCGCGATCTGCCGTCAGCGCTTCAGCAACTCGGTCTGAGTAAGGACCTGAGCGTCAAGGTGGACCTCGCGGCCGAAGCGACCGTCACCTACAACGTGAGCGGACGTTACCTAGTCATGGTGGGCCGCCCATCACTGGTAGCGGATGTGGTCATCGCCCTGCAGGTCAATAAGGGCAACTCCTACGGCTACGGCTTCGGCCTCAATCTCTCCGCAGGAGTGCAGATGGGCCAGATCCTGCCCAACAAGGGCGAAGATCTTGTTGCCGCGTCTTTCGGCGTCTTCGGTCCGCAAATCGTAACGGATGTCAGCAATAGCATCTCCGCTCTCGAAGCCTGGAGCTCGGGAGATCTCGCGGGAAACACCGCTGGGCTAACCATCACGACCGCTAAGGCTCTGCTCACTCAGGTTACAGGCATCAATTCAGACAATGCCATTTCCGAAGCCACCGGCAAGCTCAAGGACGCTGTATCGAAGTGGAATGGGTTAGTCGGACAGGGATCGACCGACCTGCAGACGCTCGCATGGAATCTGCTCGGGAACCCATCTGACAAGGCGCTGATTGTAACGCTCCTCACAGATCTGCGAGACAACAACTCCTTCGACGAGGCGCTCTCAGATGGCCTGCAATCACTGCCCGGACAGACCTGGCTTATGGGAATCGCCGATGCGGTAGGCGCTGATTCTATGCTTTCGCTTGGCTCCTACCAGCCGACAGTGCAGAAGATCGCGGGTTATGCGCTGGATGTTCTCTCCAACAATATCCTTGGCGAGCTGCAAACGTACATTCTGGATCGCTTCAAGCTTACCGCCCTGATCGAAACGGCGACGGATCCCTCCAAGCTTGACCAATGGGTCCAGGATCGCTTGGCAGCCGTTCTGAACAAGGGAGGTATTAATGCCAGTGACCTCAAGAATATTCAGACAGCCATTAACGCTCTCCTTGGTAAGTTCACCGATCTGTATGCGAAGACCGCTGCCGCGCTAACTAAGAAATACAATTTCGCCTTCGCCGCCACCTACGAGAAGATCGTGGAAAACGCTACGCTGCTGAATCTATCATTCGACACGACGGCCGCCGCCGCTGCGAATCTCTACCTCAGCGTGCTGGACGGAGATACCTCGGCGATCTTCAGTCTGCCTGCCCCACAGAAAGGGCTCACCATCGCTGGTGCCCAGATGAGCCACTCTATCCACAGCATGGCCAAGACCAGCCTCACGATCCCGTTTCTGCCGGCGATCGTGACTGTCAATACAAATACGTCCGTCGCGTCACTGTCGTTTGAGCAGAACGGTGCCAATCTGATCGGTACCGTGAACGCTGTGGATCAGGCGCAGAGCAACCGCTATAACAGCATGCTGAAGCTCGCGCTCTCGTTGGGGATCCATGGTGGTTCTCTGTCCTCGCTTGAGGGATCAATGGCGTATGAACTACGCGTCATTGCCAAAAGAGCGACCACCGCGCTTGTGACAAACACCACCAGTCTCTTCGTGCAGACATACCTTCCAAACAAATTCGGCGCAAACGATTACTCTACCCGGTTACTCGCGGATTTCGACAGTGCCGTCAACCAACCGACGGCGTCCTTCGGCGACATGCTTATGTCGATGCAGGTAGCCATTGATGGCGATTTCCTTTCTGCCTGGGTCGTATCCCCGGATCGCTTGAAAAATGCGCAGATCATCGCGTCGCGGATCGCGCAGCAACGCCTGCGACATTTCACCCACAGCGCCTACTTCGCGAAGGAGGACAATCCTGACTCATGGGCGACCCTTCCATTGCTTGTTTGGGAGTCATTCCCCATCTGCACGGGAATCGCTTGGGACGCAAGCACGGAGACGCTGAGCGCAGTCAATACCGGCAGCCACTACTACTTGAGCAACGAGGACGGGGACCCGCTGTACAAAGCCCTCATCAACAGCACGTCTCCCGATTTAGCTTCGCACCCCGGACTCGGCATGCTGCATCTGACTGCTGCCCTCGCTTACAACGAGGTGATTTCCAAGGGAATAAGGAATCCGTCTTTCATCTCCTCCCCGACAGATGTGGCAGCGAAAAATATGATCTCGTATGTCTTCGATGACAGCAGAGGCTTCCCTTTCCTGCGAAGCCTAATGATCGCGGAGGCGGCTGTTGTTAACGGTGTCGCGAAGGCGCTGGAGAACATCACGGATGCATCAGCTGACATCAGCACCTCCGACCCGACCAAGCTCATAGAACACCTGGCTGATTTCGGCGCCACCCTCACGAAGGCTCTAAATTCCAACATGAAGAATCTCTTCGCTTCTGCAACAGACCTGCGACCTTTCGGCCCCATGCTTTTTGTCGAGCTAACGAAGGGACTTGCTGATGCGACCTCGGGTATACAGACGAAAGCCATGCTGGAGCTGAAGTCGTTAAAGCCTCTGCACACCTTTGACATCAACACGTACGTTCTGGGAAGTGACCCCAGCTCCGACCAGATCGCGGTATCGCAAACAGTCGTCAGCGTTTAGGCGCCGCGTCATAATAAACTAACTAATTATTTCAATGTTGGGATGACGGAATAGTTCCACTCCCCATGAAACTCGGACCGCTTG
>Ga0302320_10016782_pt1 | contig 14918 bp, 22 predicted proteins | sample Bog_T0_3_FD_202130 | JGI IMG/M metagenome (GOLD analysis project Ga0302320, IMG submission 202130) | Peat permafrost microbial communities from Stordalen Mire near Abisko, Sweden - Bog_T0_3 | ecosystem: Environmental > Terrestrial > Soil > Wetlands > Peat | place: Sweden: Abisko, Stordalen Mire... | reverse complement strand
AATATCTCTGCTGACCCGCGCGATAAGGACCCTTTTTTCGGCCAACCGTGTTTCTATGAAGAGTCGGGGTCCAAGGAGGGTCGGCTGCGACGGTTCTATATGTTGTCAAGGGATAATCACCTAATTCGGGCTTTGAGCAACTCGTCCCACAAAGGCTGATCAACTCGCCGGATGAGGCGTAGACTTGATGATATCTTAGTATCCCAATCTTGAGTCAACTTTGGTGGTGCCGGGTGTTCGGGATTAATGAATTGTATCGCCCTCTCACAAGTCGGTTCACCACACTGACAGACAAATTTAGTGTAGTAGCTATTCCCTCGCCATTTGTCCTCATAGAACATCCTGTAATCGAAGGTTATTTCTTCTCCATTCTTAATATCTCTAACGGCGATATCAAATCCAAGTCCGGTGCCGAGTGTGTTGGAATTGCACGAATGGTTTATGTAGATGACATCATCGCAGGGGAAGAGCAACACTCCGTCTGCTTTCTCGTATGAATATTCCAAAATATGCTTTCGCAAATCTTTGGGCAACAACGAAAGTTCATTTGGGGACGAAAACCGCTTGCATTTTGCGCATTCGAAGCAGGTTATCGTTCCCTTTGGGATGAATTTGGTGGCGAAAATGCCGAGTCCTTTTGTCGCTGTCTTCCTTTTCTTCAAGACTGGCGATAACATAAGATTCATCAGATCACTTTCTTGCTCAGGCTGGCGCGGTGCGATTGTTACCACCGCGCCAGCCATTACCGAGCCTAACCTAACCCTGTTCCCGCCTCACCGCACCTTTCCTTAACGCGCCTAGCCTGCCGTATCCCGCCCCGCTGGGCCACATCCCGCCCCGCGCCGCCGAACCAGAACAAGCCGGGCCAAGCCTGCCTCACCCCACCCGGCCTTGCCTTACCACGCCTATCCCGACCCTACCAGACGAGACCCCGCCTTGCCTGCATCGCCCAACCACGCCATACCCAACCCCACCTCTTCTTGCCGCAACGGGCCTAGCCTGCCATGATGTGAGATACTGTTTTTACTTTCTCGATCCGACCACTTTCTTTTCGATCGCGGCCTCAGCCTTATCCATCTCTGCGAAAACGGAAGCCAACTCTTTCAGAGCCAGGTACTTGGTCCTGAACCTGCGCATGTCCTCCAGGGCGTCGCTGAGCATGACTTCGCGCAGCCCCTTGTTCGATAGGACGTTTACGGTCGCCCGATATCCACCGCCACCGGAACGATCCGAACTCAGGGCGACGTAGACCCGGGTCTCGGAGTGCCCCTCCTCGATGACGTTGACGAAGACGCGGATCAGGTGGCGCGCCTGCTCCATCCGCCAGCGCTCGGCGGCGACCGTATCGTCCCACTCGAACTCCCCGTGCAGAGGGGAGTTCCTGGGTTTCGCAGCGGAGATGACATCCTTCGGGTAGAGGACACCACCGTGCTCTCTCTGTATCCGGTCTAGCTCTCGCTTGATCGATTTCTCTTTCTTCCGATCAAGACAGCGCTTCCCGGACGACAGCCTGGCCTTGCTTTTTTTCTTGTGCATGATGGCCACTAAAGGTTACCATTCCTGATGGAATTCCCTATAGCGATCAGGGCTTCCCGCTCCTTGGGCTTACCCTCGGGGACCCAAGTCCCCCAACCGCAACCAGCGCTCTTCTTCGAGTCGGGACGACCTTCCCCGGTTCCCACCTGCAAACCAGTGCGAAGTAACAAATTCGTCACGGTCTCCAAGGACATCATGTCCGCGTCGTAGCGGACACGAAGGATCGCGTACCATTCCGGGTACATCGGCCTGGATCGGAGGTCAGTGGTTCCGTTTTCGTTGCGCGCCGGGCGGATGTCCATGACGGGTTCTCCGTAGATGCGGACCAAAGGAGTCCCGTCATCCTTGTCGCGGCCATCGGCAAGAATGCTGATCGCCAGCTTCGCCTTGGTCATGACCACGCCGCAGGTCTTGCAGGCCGATATCATCCCCGCTCTGAAGGCACCGGCGTGGATGCCGTCCCATCCTTCGGTAGATATGTGTCGAGCACCGTGAAAGTCCCTCTTAAAATCCCGAGGCTCCCGATTCTTCTTGCCCTTGGCTGCCGCACCTTCCTCCTGGGTGGCCATCATCTGCTTCTTGGCCTTCTCGGAGAACTTGTGGACCACCAGCGGGACCCCGGGTTCGTTCACGATCTTGAACTCGGCGACCCGGAAGTTCGGGGCCTTGACTTCGAGTATTGTCTTGTTCTCGGCGGGGAGCATCGGAGTCCCGTCGCCCGGTCCATCTCCTGACTCATTGAACGTCTCGATCTTCTTCTTGGCCATACTCACTGTACCTCCTCACATTGATTAACTATTTACCCTCAAATCGGTTGCACGGTTTCCCCAACGTTACCGTAACGGGGTAGAACCCGCACAGCATCTCCCTCATGTTCTCGGCCTGACCGACGTTGGCCGAATGTATGTTGACCCTGCTCGGGAGATAATCGGCGTCCAAGGTCGACCCGCCGTCGCGGTCCCAGACCATGGCCATGCACAATAAGTAGAAGGCCACGGGCTCGAATGTCTCCCCACACGGGTACGGTCGGTGGACCCCGTTGATCTGGACGTCGTGGCTGATGTCGTGGTCGAACGAGACCTCGGATACCTTCTGGGTGGCGAGCACGCGGATCGCCTCGGTCACGGTCTTGGCCCAGTGCCATCCTTCGGGGGCGGGGCGGATGTCGTCGACCCAGAGCTTGATCACCGGGGCCTCTTGAGTCCGTCCATCATCGCCTCGATCGCGCGGGCCCCGGCACCCGGGCCCATGTCCCGGTCGTAGCCCCAGAGGTCCAGCGGGTTCTCGGAGACGTCGGTCTTTATCACCCGACCGTAGAGGTAGTCGAAGTAGGCGCCGGTTGCTGGCTGCCCGATCTCGTGCCTGGTCCCCTTGATCAGCTTCTCGGCGGCCTCGACCGTCATCGGCTCCGGTCTCGCCTGGAGCACGCCCAGGCCCTGGACCCGGCTGGCATTGTAGAGCGCGGTGAGCACCTGCGCGTCGGTCAGTCCCGTTCTATCCACGTTGTCTCCCTGCGACCCGGATACTCTACCATGAGATTCCGGATTTGTCAACACCATCATACGATCAGCGTCGGACCTTCTTCACCGGCGCCAACCTCCTAGCCTCGTCCCGGATCAACCTCAACGCCGCCGCGAACGGGCGCGTCTCCTCGGAGACGTCGTCGAACATCGTCGGGAAATTGACGAAGTCACCGGCGATGATCCTCTGGAGCAGCCCCGCCATCTCCGGGGCCGCCAGGACCAGCGGCATCAGCTCGCACTGGATGAACTCGGCGGTCTTGGCCGAGTCCGGACCCTCGTGGCCGATCGTGATCTCCACGCCCCTGTAGGTGAAGGACTGGGCCCCGAGTTCCTTGAAGATCATGACCCCATCTCCCTCTTCGAGTACTTATGGAAGGACTCGAACGGGCAGCGGGCAGCCGGGGCCGGGGTCATGCTCGTTATCTTTCCGTCATCCCAAGTCAATCCGCAGTGGCCGCAGGTGACGGGGTCATCGGCCTGCTGCCCGAGCTTCAGCGGCTGCACCGGCCAGGTTCTGGGGATGCTCTTTATCGGAATCTTCACTTGGCCTCCAGGCGACCACCGCAGATTTCGCAGCGCCGGGTCCGGGGTGGATACCGGTTCTCGTCCCCGCAACCGTTGCAGACCTTGCCCACGTAGAGGACGCGGGATAGGCTCTGGCCGCAGAGCACGCACTCGGTGGCGCCGTACTGGTACTCCTCCCGGCAGCGCGGGCAGGTGCTGACCTTCTTGCCCTTGATCGGGGCGGGCATGAACTGAGTAACGATCGGGAGACTGACTCCATCATCATATTTAGTGGACCAGGTCGAGAAGTCGAGGGGGACGCGGAGCTGCCGGGGACGGGCCACGTAGATTCCCTTCAGGCCCCTCAGCTTCGGCTTCAGCGTGGTCCCGACCTCGGCCCTGGTCTTGACGAGGTCGAGCCAATGGGGGTTGCGGGTGTCCAGGCCCGGGCGCTGGGTCTGGCGCTGTAGGAAGCCGCAGCGGCTATCAGTGAGCACGACCCAGAGTCCGTAGGCGATCCTGTATTTGGCCATGATCAGGGCTCCTGGGCGGTGGCCTTGGCGATGGCGGCGCGGGCATCCTCTAGTATTTTCCACTCGTCTCCGATGTGCTGGCACTTCATTTCAAGGACCAGCCTGCGGAGTGCGGCCAGCAGGTCAGGAGCGGCGGCGAGCATATGTCCAGGCTGAGGGAGGATGCGCTCGACCACGACGCGCCCGTTCTCGTCCGTGACGGAGACGCACTGGTCCCCCGGCTCCTCGGACCCGTAGGGCGCGCCCACGCTCCAGATCACAGGCCCTCCTGGGACAGGCGCGGGTCCAGCAGATCATCCGGCACGTCCCCGCAGACGCGCAGGACCGCCTCGGCCTCGGACTCCTGGCCGAGGTCCTGATGCCGCTCGCGCCAGGCGATGGCGTCGCTCTCCGTGAACCCGGACTCCGCGAAGAAGTCGGCTTCGCTCTGCGGGCCACGGTCGGCACTGTCGGAGAGGTGCTGGGAGTAGGCGGGCTGATCCGGAGCCAGCAGCTCGGCCTCGTGCGCTGCCTCCCACCGGCCACGGCCATCGTAGTACGCCTGCATGAGCAGGGCCGCCCGGTGCCCGGACTCTAATGCGTGCTTCGCCTGCTTCTTGGCCTTGGCTGAATTGTTCATAATACTATTGTACCACGTTGAACACATCCTGTCAAGACCCGAAAACAGGCATAGGACTTTTGGCCTATGCCAGTATAGGTCTAAATAGTTCTACCCTGGGATGTCCAAATCTCGGGGAGCACTTCCTGCCAGGATCAGAGTACGATTACCGACGAGGAATGCGTAGTAGCACGGAGCGCACCGGAATCGCGATGCTCGAATTCTCAGACGGCGCTTGACAATCCCAGGCCCCGGTGCTAGAATCTTCGGGCAGCACAATTTTCAAACAGGGAGAGCAGCAGGGAAACGTGATGAGCGTGCAGACTAAAGCTTCGACGAAGCGTCTAAACTTATCACGAGACCGCCTGACACGGGCGGTCTTTTTTGTTTCCTGCCGCTGTGGAGAATGGTACCGAAGACCGCGATCTGGGCTTGCTCAGCCAGGTGCGTAGACGGCAAGGACCGCACGGTCCTGGCCCTCTACAGGGGAGAGAAGACGGTGTTGGTCCAGAGGCCCTGGATTGCTCCCACGACCACGCTCCTGCTCGAACCTAAGATGCAAAGGTTCGTCGGCTTCCTCCGGGACCTGATCTCCGTCGCCGACTACCACGCCTATAAAGGAGTCTGGTATGGGGAGGTCGCGGTTGACTGGCGGGCGCTGTCCGCGATCTCCGGGGGCCTGGGACGCAACTCCATCGACACCTACCTCAAGGCCATGAGCCGCGCCGACCTAATCCTGTACCGTCCAGGACACTCCTGGACCAGGCCGCCGCTGATCCGCATCTACCCCTACCAGAGGACCACCGGAATCCACCTGATCGAGCCAGAGGCCTCGTGGCTACGGTCGTTCGTGACCAAGATCACTCCGAAGACCGTGGAGCTGGAGATCGAGCCCCAGGCCAAGAGCATAAACACGCAGTTAATCCGGCGCCTTACCGCTCCAGTGGCCCAGAACAGTCCCTGCAACCTGGTATCCGAGGCCCCAATCTACGTAACCGAAGATTCCACAGAGCCCAACTCGTGGGCTCTGTGTAAAGTTTTAAGCATACTGCCAGGAAATGCTGATATCATAAGAACAATTTGCGGAGTTCCTGGGCTTGAAGACTTTGCCAACATGAACTGCGGCGTCGACCCAGCGGTCGGTTACCACCGCTCGGAGCCCGTGACCCCGGAGTCGGTGGCGAAGGCCAGGATCGAGGACTCCGTGAACTGGCGTTCGGAGTGGTCAGAGAACGGGATAAGCGTAGTCGTGGCCAAGGATTTCCCGATACCGGCGCCAGGGGACTTGGGGGTAGTTCCGTCCTGGGAGCTGGTCTCTGACGACATAAACTTTCCACAGAGCCCAAGCCGTGGGCAGGTCCCAAGTGAGGGACAGGAAGCCGGTGCCGACTTTTCACAGAGCCCTCAGCGTGGGCTCTGGGTGCCAACAGACAATGATACCAATCAATTAAATGATATATCTATCAAATCTGATTGTGATGTCAACCAATTAAATGATATATCTATCAAATCTGATTGTGATGTCAACCAATTAAATGATATATCTATCAAATCTGATTGTGATGTCAACCAATTAACCGGTTTAACTATTAAATGTAGTTTGCAGGCAGAGCCCTCAACGTGGGCTCTGGCCGGTGGCGCTGGCGCGCCGGTCGCGGGCCGAACGGCGCCCGCTCCCGGCGCTATGCCAAGCGCCAGCAGTGATTACATTCGCGCAAAGTCGAAACGGCAACTGAACCAGGAGCAGCTGTCCGGTCTCTACCGGCAGCGGGGGCCGAGGTTGACCGATGAGCAGCGGGAGGAGCGGACGACAAAGGAGGTATCCTGCATCGAGACGTACGAGAGGCTCACTGGTGTCCCCTTCTGCCGTGATGACGTGAAGTTCTTGGAGAATGCCTTGACCCTCACCAGCCACGATCTGGTGCTCAGGGGCATCAGCTACGCCTCCAAGTGGCCGGAGCCTCCCGGCTACTACGTGGTCAAGAACGGGTTTGCACACGTACTGCGTGCGATCGAGAAGAACAAGTTCCTACACCTGAAAGCCAAGAAGTCTAGGGATCGGGTAAAGGTCGGGTCCGGGATCAGCGACGTCAAGGAGAAGGCTAGGGACTATAAGAGGGCAGACCCAGCTCCAGGCCGTGCCGTTCCGTCCCAGGATTCTTCCGCTCCGGAGAAGCCCGCTCCCGCCCCCTCTGCGGCCCCGGCGCCAGAGGCTACGGCGGGCAAGGTCTTCGTGTCGCCAGTAAAGCCCGCGCCCGCCCCATCTCCTGACCCGGCGCCAGAGGCTATGGCGGGCAAGGTTTTCGTGCCGCCGGTCAGGGAGGACCGCAAGTGAGCTTTGACCTAGCCGGGAAGTGGCACTGCCCCCACGGCATGTGCGAAGGATCGGCCTGGGTCATGGGTCCCGATGGCAAGGGCGTTATCCACTGCGCGTGCTGGCCCGACATGATCAAGGCCCTGGCCGTGTCCTCGGAAGCTCGCATCCCCCCCAAGTACCAGGGCAAGCGCTTCGACAACGGCAGCGTCACGGTCCGCGAGCGCTACCCCAACTACCAGAACGTCGTGGACTTCGCGTACAAGTACGCTACCAACTGGCAGGGGGCCCCGGACGCCGGGGGCTGGACCAGGGCCCGCAACGGTGGCCGGTGCCTGATCCTGCTCGGCGTCGACAGCGGCGCGGGCAAGACCCACCTCGCGTGCGCGATCATGCAGCAGCTTATCGAGGACTACTGGACCGAATCCGTGTGCCACCAGGACGTCTGCTGCTTCGTCCAGCCCGTGGAGTGGTTCGGAAAGATTTCTGAGCACTACCTGAGGTACCCGGTCCTCCCTCGCGGGCAGGCCCAAGACGAGCAGAACACCGACCCGGGCTGCAAGGCCAGCCGCAGGTCCCTCGCCGACTACGAGAAGAGGCTTGAGACCACCGACCTCCTCGTCATCGACGACCTCACGCGGTTCCGGGGTGGGGACGATAAGAAGTTGAGCCACATCTTTGAGGTGGTCAATAATAGGACGAACAACCGCAAGCCCGTAATCGTCACCGACAACGAGCCCACGGTCGAGCGCGTGGCCAAGGCCCTGGGCGACAACTACGGCCACCCGATCATGTCCCGGCTCGAAGGCAACGGAGACATCGTAACTATCGACAACCCCCGGGAGAACCGGGGCAAGAGGAGGTCCCAGTGACCCCGATCACTTACCCCGTGACTCCTGGAATCCGACGCGCCCGTCGCGGAGAGTACTGCGAGGCCTGGGTCAAGGACACGACGTACGCCAGAGCCCACGGCTGCATGATCACCCACGGCTTGAGGAAGGTCGGGGGGAAGTTCCTTTGCTACCGGCACCAGAAGCCCAGGAGGAAGCCGTGACGGCCCAGGACCTGTCCCAAAAGTTCTCGTCGGTGAAGGGCACGTTCGCCCACCGCTGGAGGGAGGGTACGGGTCCCTGGCTCGACCAGCAGCGCCCGGACCTGGCCGTGGCCATGGCAGTGACGCAGGCTGACCTAGACTCGACGTGGAAGGCCGTACTCGAAGGCAGGGGCCCGATCGTGACCTTCGAGATCGCGCTGATGCACTGGGGCCTGGCGCACGTAGCCGCACTCGACGCATGGGAGAGGAAATGAAAGCGAAAGAAGCCGTGGAAAAAATACTGGCATCCACCAAGGGGAAGGTTATGACCCCAGACAAGGCCGCCGAAGTCCAGGCCGCCGCCTTCGCCTATTGCGCGTGGGAGGAGTTCAAGCGCGTGATCGAGCTTCGGTTCCGTGGCAGCCGCAGCAAGGTCAGCATCCAGTCAATAAAGAGCTTGGTCGACGAGTACGGGGCCTGGGGCACGTGCGTCTCACGCCGGTCCAAGCTCCCGTGGCTCAAGGACAACTGCGGGCGCGTCGCCTTCGGACTGTTCTTCGATGCCGTGGCCAAGGCCTCGGGGGGAGTGATCTCGATCTCTGACCTGATCAGGCCCAACCTCGCCGTGGGCTCGCGGGCGGTCCTGGGCCAGACCGCGACCGGCGCCCCGCAGCCCCAGACCTCGGGACCCGCGTCAGCGTCCACCACCCATCTGCCACCGACCGTGGGTGAGGAGGCGATCAATGGATAGCGCGCAGATGGACCTGCCGCAGGTCCCGGTCAGCGGCGCCGCGATCTCGCGGGAGGTATACCAGCAGATCGTTGGCAACGGCCTGGTCTCAGACCTCCAGAAGCTGGTGGTCGTCGCCATCGACAGCTACGGGCCCATGACCGCTAACGAGGTCACGGCTAGGCTGAACGTGACGCAGCGGGACTGCGTCAGGCCGAGGCTCACCGAGCTGAAGAACCTGGACGTGGTCGAGGCCGTGTCCAAGCGCAAGTGCTCGGTGAGCGGGAAGGTCTGCCTGGTCTGGAGCTTCACGGGCAGGCCCCCGACGCGGAACGTGACGGAGATGGTCAGGTGCCCGCACTGCAATGGGAAGGGTAAGGTGCCCAAGGCTGCCAAGATCGCAGAGTTCTCTGCTCATGAGGAGAAGGGGATCGCTGGGGAATTCTGATGATTAGAGATTTGGAGGAGAGGTATCGTTCTTACTCCGGCAAGAAATTTGGGCGCTTGCTGGTAGTTGGTTTTTCCATGAAACCCCACGCCACGCTGAAGTGCTCGTGCGAGTGCGGTAAATCAATTAAGGTCGAGGCATGGCGGTTGACCTCGGGGCACGTTAGTTCATGCGGCTGTCGTTTCCGCACGGTTCGGGATGATGGGTTTAGAAATTTAATCAACAAGAAATTCGGGCGGCTATTGGTGGTCGGAATGACTCGGGTTCGTCGGACAAACGGTGCAATTCACATCCTATGGGAATGCGCTTGCAGCTGCGGAGGAAAAACATTCACGAGTGCATATGCCCTGGATTCTGGTAGGACTTCGTCGTGCGGATGCCTGCGCCGGGAGCGCTTGTTGGCGTCCAATGTCACTCACGGGTGCGCATTCAATGGCGCGGTGACGTCGGAGTATAAAACCTGGCAGCAGATGGTCTATCGTTGTACTGTGAAGACCCACAAGCAGTTCAGAGATTATGGTGGTCGGGGTATAACGGTTTGCGATAGGTGGAAGAGATCGTTCTCCAATTTCCTCCATGACATGGGCGCCAGGCCGAAGGGGATGTACTTAGACAGGAAAAACAACGATCTTGGTTATTCCCCATCAAATTGCAAGTGGTCCACACCCACGGAGTCCGCCAACAACACTAGGCGCAATCGGCTCATAGAGTGCGGTGGTATCACTCTGACCATGTCTGAGTGGTCTAGGAGACAGAAGATTCCTCTCCACACAATATCCTACAGGATCAATTCCAAGCGTTGGTCCATAGAACGTGCTCTGGAGTTCTATGTTTAATCGCGTTCGCGATTCCGTCGATATAATTCGTCATATAGGTAAGCACGTCGAACTTCACGGTACTACGATGCCGATGAAGGCTTGCTGCCCATTCCACGAGGAGCGCACGCCAAGTTTTTACGTATATAAAGATCATTTTTGGTGTTATGGAAAATGCAATTCTGGAGGGTCAGTAATTGATTTTGAGGCGCGGAGGCAGAATCTCAGCATCGTCGATTCCGCCCGTTCCCTGTGCATAGAATACAACATCGTGGTCAGCCAGGAAGAGAGTGATCGGTATGAGAAGTCTGAGAAGAGGAGGAAGGAGAAGTCCGATATGCTGTCGGCGCTTCCCACAATCGGCAGCGCGCGACCCGAGCTGGTCCGATACCTGCGCGAGGAGCGTAAGCTCTCGGACCAGACTATCCAGGACCTCGGCATCACCTTCGCCACTCGCGAGAACTCGATCGTCGTACCTATCAATGACAAGTTTGGGCGCATCGTTGCTTTTGCCAGGCGCGATCTCGACTACGCTGTCAAGGGCGGACCGAAGTGGAAGAATGACGCCGCCGATGAAATCTACGACAAGAAGAGCATCCTCTATAACTTTGACCGGGCCCGGAGGTTCCTGTCCCAGGACCAGCATCTTATCCTCTGCGAGAGCTACATGTGTTGTGCTGCGCTCTGGGAAGCAGGGATCAAGACCGGAGTGGCGTATTGCTCGTCGAAGGTCACCAAAGAGCAGGCGGAAGAGATAAGGGCTTTGGGCGGTCTTGGGATGGTGGTCCTGTTCGCGGCCTGCAACGATAGGACGGCCCAGGACAAGCTCCTGGTGAACCGCACCGTGATCCACTCAGCGGTGCCTGAGGCCCACATCCGCGCGGTCGTGATCCCGGATGGCTCGAAGGATTTGAATGATGTTCTGATCAACCACGGCAAGGATGCCTTGGTGAAGATCGTGCGGGAGTCGATCCCCATGGACCGGTACCTGCTCGATCAGGTCCTGGCCAGTGAGCCCGTGGTTGAACTCCAGTATCGTCGGGCGAAGGCGATGGTGGCCATCGCCGAGAACCCGCTGAGCCAGAAGGACCTGATTTCCTACCTCGCCAAGAAGTGGTCGAAGGACGAGGCGATCGTTGACCACTACATGACTGGCAAGGGCGGAGAGGCCGTCTCCAGCATCTCCTTCGACAACATCGGTAGCCTGATCACAAAGTACGAGGAGTACACGCGCACGATCGACAGCCAGCGCGTGAACACGGGCTGGGCTCCGTACGACAAGCTCACGCGGGGCATGAAGCCCGGAGACGTCTGGCAGCTGATCGCCGCCGCCGGGACCGGGAAGACCACGTTCGCGGAGCAGTTGATGATGTCGATCGGGGAGACGCAGCCGGATGTCTCCATGATCTTCTACAGCCTTGAGCAAAAGTCGCTGATGGTCTTCGAGCGCTTCATGCAGATGGCCGGGGAGATGGATGGAGGTGAGGTCGAGAGGTGGATGGTCGCGGGTAACGACGCCCAGAACAGCAAGATTTTCTCGGCGGCCCAGAGCCTGAGCGCCAAGCTCAAGAACCTCCTGGTCTGCGACCAGGGCGGCCTGAACCTGAAGATGATCGAGGAGCACACCCGGGGCGCGGGCTTCGCCTACTTCGGCAGGCCCGTGTCCGTGATCTTCATCGATTATCTCGGCTACCTCCACGGCGACGGCAACTCCATCTACGAGCAGGTGTCGTACCTGGCGCGCGAGCAGAAGGAAGTGGCCAAGCGCCTCAACTGCCGGATCGTCAGCTTGCACCAGACGACCAAGGCCGGTAAGCCAGGCGTCGCCATCGACGACTCCCACGCCCGCGACAGCAGCGCGGTCCGGGACTCCGCCGACGTCCTGATCGGGGCCTGGCGACCGGAGCTGGAAGAGGGTCTGGTAGACGCGAAGAAGAAGGAGCTGGAGGGCGTCTGGCGGTCGAAGATTCTGAAGAACCGCTACGGTCCCGCGCACTGCATCGTAGACTTTGAGTTCGTGCCCAGGTACCTGAAGCTATTCCCCGCAGACCCCAGGAAACGGGCGGAGATCGCGGCCCGGGCCGTGGCCCAGCCCATCACCCTTCCACCGGCGCCGGGCCTGGAAGGACCTGACGGTAAGGAGAGAGCCAGTGGATCATAGCCAGTCGCCGAATGTTCGTTACGTCGAGGAGACCTACGGGGAGACGTGGCCGACGTCGACCCAGTACGGGTCCATGGCCTTCGGTCCGGTCAAGGAGGGGCAGTACGTCTACCTACCTATGCCCCTGGCCTACGCGCAGCTCACGGCGCAGGCCCAGTGGGAGCGGTTGCTCGACCCCAAGTACGAGAGCGAGAAGCACAACCTCTTCCTGAACTGGAACATGCGCCTGACGATGGAGCGGGCGCAGATGATGGTCCGGGTCAGGTCAGAGGTGATCCAGCGCGTGAACGAGGCCCTGACTCTGGGCCAGATCAGGAACGCGGTGACCCGCGATCCCATGACGGGGAGGCAAAAATGATAAAGCTGTTCAGCGACAAGTGCAATTTTCCGCAGAGCTGGTCGGAACTGAACCCGAACCTCGCGGTACTGGACAGGGAGCCGAACCTGAACCTGTCCATCTTCACGGACCTGGCCGAGGAGCAGGCCAACGTCATCGACACCGACTGCCTGCCCGGGGCCGTCGCCCACTTCATGGTCAAGATTCAGGTCGTGATGAGCTACACCAACGTCATGGCCGCCCGCGTCGCGTTCAAGCTCAACGAGTACGGCATGGCCATGGACAGGGTCAGGGCCCAGAAGGCGGCGGCCCTGAACGGGAACGAGGAAGTGGCGAAGCGCCCGAAGTCGGACGCGGCGCTGGAGCGGGCCCTGACGATCGACCCCGACCTGATCGCCCTGAAGTGGTCGATCGAGGACCTGAAGGCGGTGCACGAGTTCTGCAAGGATACGTTTCGGACCCTGCAAAAGGGAGCAGAGGCCTGGCGCGCTCGGTACTACGGCGCAGGCGCGGACAAGGACCTGACCCCGGGGATCAACGCCCCGGACTATGGCGAGGGAAGCGTGAGTGCCTTTCCGCCCAGTATCGGTGGATAGGATCAAACCAAGGAGGAATCGTAAATGAACGACATGGTACCAGCAGGGACGCCGGGAGCGATGGTCACGGGCGGGAGGACGGCTAACCCGTTCGACAAGGCCAACGCCTCTGGCGCAGTCGAGGCTCCTCCACCGGATGTTCTGGGTGGTGGTTCGTTCGGAGAAATCTGGACGATCGACACGGACCGCAAGTGCTTCGTGAACAAGAAGACGAATGAGGCCCGGGCCGAACTCTACATCCAGGTCTGCGCCGCGCGCGCCAACCGCGTGTTCTTCAAGGACAACGAGCGGGCGTGTTGGTCGGACGACGCCAAGTCCGCCTACAGCGGCATCGCCTGCCCCTCTTGCCCGAGGATCAGCAGCGTCGACGCCTTCAACAAGTACTACGAGCAGCACCCGGAGACGGCGCGCCCGCAGTATCTCGGTGACGGTGGCCGCAACATCGCCTGCTCCCTGCGCTACACCATCAAGTGGCACCGGGAGTTCGTGCCGGTCCAGGGCGGTCTCGTCATGTACGAGCACGAGAACCCGGCGATGGTCAACACCCCGGAGTCCTCGGTCTACGCCATGTTCGGGGCCAAGGGCCTGATGCCCAAGCTCCAGCAGATGGGGGTGGACATCACCACGTGCGTGATCAAGATCAAGCACGCCGAGCGCGAGAACAAGGCCTTCAAGAAGATGTACAGCTACGCGGACTTCGAGTTCGTGGACCTGGCCCAGAACGTTCTGGCGAAGGTCACGAAGGTCGTCAATGTCACGGACCAGACCGCAGCGCCGTCACAGGCTGCGGCTCCGGCACCGGCTCCGGCGGCCTCGTACCCGGCGCCGGGCCTGCCGCTGATGTCGGGAATGGCCCCCGCCGCGCTCCCGGCTCCGACGTTGGCACCGGCGGTGGCCCCCACGGCCTTCCCTCCGGCGATGGCGACGGGGCTGGCTCCGGTTCCGGGGATCACGGCGGCGATCCCTATCGCGCAGCCGACGACGGCGGGAGTCGCGGGATTCCCGACCACGGCGATGCCTCCCGCGCAGCCGACCACGGCGGGGGTTCCGGGATTCCCGGGCATGGGTGCTCCGGCCCCGGCGGCCCCGGCAGCAGCGCCCGCACCCGCACCCGCACCCGCACCCGCAGCACCGGCCCCGACCTTTCAGGAGCTGGCGAAGGCGCAGTTGATCAAGGACTTCTCGTCGCTGCCCGAGCAGCTGAAGCCCCTGGTCCTCAGCCTCGTCCAGGTCCAGAAGATCGAGGACGTGCCGTTCGACAGGGTCCTCACCGCGTCGCAGGCCGTCACTGCCGCGAGGAGCTACCAGCCCGGTCAGCCCGCAGCGACCACGGCGGCGGCCCCGGCGGCGGCGCCGTTCTGACCAGACTGGGGAGCCGGGCCCAGAGCCCGGCTCCCCTCCCAAAGGAGATAGAGATGCCAAAGAAGAGCGCGAAGAGGGACGGTGAGAAGGGCGGCGAGTTCCCGGCGCCCCCGAACGAATACTGGAGCGTGAAGATCGATTTATACGGATGGTTCTGGCACCTGTACAAGTTCTCCTTACTCAGGATGGAGAAGGTCCCGAACCGGAATGGGAAGCCCGGCTCTTCCGGGGTCTTCGTATTCGAGCGTACCCCGGAGCTGGAGGAGGCGGTGCGGGAGTTCTGGAACCCGACCACCGAAGTGAACAAGGGCTACAAGGCCTTCCTGGAGGCTCTGAAGGATGGTAGGCACATGAAGATCGCACTGGAGAGGTGAGATGGACGACTGGCACGAGCTGCTGAGGCAGGCGGAGGCGCGCTTGGCCGCCGC
>Ga0302320_10016780_pt1 | contig 14919 bp, 19 predicted proteins | sample Bog_T0_3_FD_202130 | JGI IMG/M metagenome (GOLD analysis project Ga0302320, IMG submission 202130) | Peat permafrost microbial communities from Stordalen Mire near Abisko, Sweden - Bog_T0_3 | ecosystem: Environmental > Terrestrial > Soil > Wetlands > Peat | place: Sweden: Abisko, Stordalen Mire... | reverse complement strand
AAACACCCATGAACAGCATAGCCACCACCCCCATCACCGTCACCCCTTCCACGCAAACCCCCAAACAACCACAGCCACGGCAGACCGCGAAAGAGATGATCGCCGCCAACGTCCAAAGCCTTATCGAGCAGCTAGAGGCCGGACACTCCGACGCACTCACGGCCTATCTGAACGCGATGAGCCGATTTCATTCGTATTCCTTCGGCAACGTTTTGGAGATCGCGAGACAACGTCCGACAGCCACGAAAGTAGCGGGCATGTACGCATGGAATCAGCTTGGCCGCCGCGTGAAGAAAGGCGAGAAGGGCATTCGCATTCTCGCTCCCATTATCGGCATCAAGCGCAAGCCTGATGTCGAAGCAGAGAAGGACATCACCAAGCAGAATACCCGCGTCCTTGTTGGATTTCGGAATGCCTACGTCTTCGATGTGGAGCAGACCGATGGCCCCGACCTTCCCGCCATGCGCGAAGTCTACGGCGACGTAGGCGAGAACCATGACCGTCTCGTTTCGTTCATCGAGCGTCAGGGCATTGAGCTTGTCTTTACCGAGAAGATCGCACCCGCTCTCGGCATGAGCTACGGCGGACGCATTGCCATCCTGCCGGGGCAATCGAAGGCTGAAACCTTCGCCACCTTGCTCCATGAGCTGGCGCATGAGATGTTGCACAAGGCCGAGCGGCGCACCACCACAACCAAGGTTGTGCGCGAGACAGAGGCCGAGGCCATCGCTTTTGTTGTGGGCAAAGCCGTTGGGCTTGAAGTTGGAACCGCGAGTGCCGACTACATAGCTCTTTATCATGGCAACGCATCGCTACTGATCGAATCGCTGGAAGTCATCCAACAGACCTCCGCCCTCATCCTTGCCGCCTTGGAATCGTCCGCAGCCGAAGAGACGATGCCCGATGCAGAACTGGCGCGGGTGGCCTAATGCAAACCATCCTTCAAATCCTCAAGCGGGCCGGAGGGTGGCACCCCGGCCTCTATCTCAAGATCGACAACGCTCCCTACATGGAGCTTGTCATCGAGGCGATGGACGAGTCCGGCCCCATGGGACTCCCCGCGCTATCAGTCGCACACTACGGCGAACAGAACGGCGACCTCATGCGCGACCCGGAGATGTGCTTCGAGCTTGGCCTCGCCGGTGGAGCGCATCTCTCCGCGTTCTATTTTCGTAACGATTATCTGGGCGTGGAGCAGTGGAGCCGGAACATCGTGCGCGGCAACTATGTCCACCTGATTGCGCTGCACGAGCAGCACCAGCGTTTCGCAAAGACATGGGACAACAACCTCCGTTTGCAGGGCTTCGCCGAAGCCTTCGAGCGGCAGCAGACCCCACGCGCCTAAGCCCTTTTCCGCAGCGGAGCGGACACAGGGCAGCGCGTTCGTTCCATAACCCCATGCAGTGCAACCGCTCGAAAGGAGCAAAGACCATGAACACCATGCTGACCAATGCCACGGAGTATCGCAACCTGCCTCTCGCGTCGCTGACCGAGTCCAAGACCAACCCACGCCGCAGCTTCGAGCACAATGCTCTCCATGAACTGGCGAAGACCATTCAGGTGCATGGGGTGTTGTCGCCCTTGTTGGTGCGACCGCTTCCCGAGCAGGGCTTCGAGATCGTCTTCGGGGCGCGGCGGTATCGTGCCGCGCATATCGCCGAGGCAGAGACCGTGCCCGTTCGCGTCAAGAACATGACGGATGCGGAGGTGATCGAAGCTCAATTAATTGAAAATCTTCAACGTTCCGACGTTCATCCGATGGAGGAAGCCAGCGGCTTCCGCGCTTTGCTGAACTTGGAGGAGCCGAAGTACAGCATCGAGCAGATCAGCGCGAAGACGGGCAAGAGTCCGGTGTATGTGGCCTCTCGCCTCAAGTTGACCGAACTCACGCAGAACGTCGTGGATGCCTTCTACCGCGAGGAGATCGGCGTCAGCCACGCGCTCCTGCTGGCGAAGCTCCAACCTACCCAGCAGGAACAAGCCCTCGCCGCTTGCTTCAAAGAGGATTGGAGCGCGGGTGGTCAGAAGCCAAAGCGGATTCTGCTTCCTGTCCGCAGCCTGCAATTCTGGATTGAGTCGAACATTCTTCTCGTCCTCAAACTCGCGCCGTTCGACAAGCGGGACGGGCAGCTTGTGCCAGCAGCCGGGAGTTGCGTGGACTGCCCCATGCGGACAGGGCATAACAAGCTCCTGTTCTCTGATCTAGGCAAGCTGGACGCTTGCACTTCGCCTAGCTGCTATCAAGCCAAGGTGGATGCGCACGTAGCCAAGGCCATCGCGGCCAAACCGAAGCTGGTGCAAATCAGCACCGCCTATGGACAGCAGAAGGAAGGCAGCGCGACTCTGCCTCGCAACAGGTACGTCGAAGTCCGGCCCGATAAGCCCGGCAGCAAAGAAGAGGCCACCCGACCGGAGTTCAAGACGTGCAAGTACACGACCGAAGCCATCGTCTCCGAAGGGATCGACAAGGGCGAACTGCGGAAGGTATGCACCGAAGCCAACTGTCCGGTGCATCACCCCAAGCCGCGTCCGCAGAAGGTCGCGGACGATGCCAAGTGGAAGGCCGAGCAGGAGAAGCAGCGCCGGGAGCAAGCCATCGCCAACACAACCGGGCTCCGCGTCCTCGCCGCCGTGAGTGCCGCCGTTCCCGTTCGCCTGATGAAGCGCGACCTGCTGTTCATCCTTGAGCGGCTCGTGAGCGTGTTGGACGAGAACCGCCTTGAGATGCTGGCGCGGCAGCACGGCATCCGGCAGAAGCGGGATGATGGAGGTATCGGGAAGACCCTTGCTGCCTACATCCGGCGCGCCGATGAGGGTACGCTTTCGCGGCTGTTGGTCGAGACAACGATCCTACTCGCGGCCTCTCGCACGAATGCGGCCACGGTGCTCCGCGATGCCGCTACTGCGTACAGGGTGGACACCGACGCGATCACCCTCAAGGTGAAGCAGGAGTTCGCTGCCAAGGCCAAAGCCAAGAAGGACGCCAAGCCCGTTCCCAAGGCACGAAAGGCAGCCTAGTCCATCTCTCGCGGAGGGGCGGCGAACCTGCCGCCTCTCGTTTCTTGCTGAGCAGAAAATCGCGCAGGGGGAACCTTCTTTGGTTCCCCCCTGCACCCCCTTCCCGCTATCGCCCCCCGCTCGCCGGCGCGCCGCAGGAGTCAAGTTCCGAGTCTGTTACGGAACTCGACATCGCAGGTCGTATGAAGCTTCATTTCTTCACCGATCGAAGACGTGGGTGGAGAAGCCGCCTTGCAATCTCCTGCGCCGACCAAAACCCGCCGCTATGAGCTTCATCACACAACGATGAAAGCCCACGCCGAAAAACGCGGTTATTGAACAAATCCGTTGACTTTATCAACGGCCTGCGGGACTATGACGTATCCGGGAGGATAAATTCGCGCGCTTCGTCTGCGCGCTTCACATCCCGGCTGTTCCATTTCTCACAAGCCGGGAGCTTAGGAGAAATGTGTGTCCCGTCCCCCGTCCCCCCCGCGCAACAACTCAAATTCCCAAAAGAAACGCAAGCGCTTCGATCCTCACCGTGCAGTTGGAAAATTGGTCATCTATGGCCTCGCGTTGCATAGTGCGGTGTTGTTTGTTCACTGGCTGGGCGCAAGCCTTGTACATGAGCTAGGCTTTTGACATCCGCCCGTTTTGGCATGCCGCGCCGCCGTAAAATGGATGGCAATCTCAGGAGATTAAATGGCAACCGTACAGTTCCGCACGGCATTGCTCACCGTGGCTCTCGCAAGCCTCATCGCCGCCCCCACCGCGATCGCTCAAAAGGCAAAGCCGAAAGCGCCGGCGGTAGACGATAGCGATAAAGAAATGCAGCTGAGGATGCGTCTCAATATGAACCCTCACGACGAAGAGGCACATAGAGCGATCCAGGCGCTCTTGCGAAAGAAGTATGCCTTCCACACTTCAATGGAAGAGGACGGCATATGGCTCAAGAACAATCCCGACGATTACAACAGCGAGATCGAGATGCGTTCCGTCGCAATGACGATCAATGACCCAGAGTATGCAATCGGCATTGACCGCTATATCCTTGCACACGCCAACCGAGCGCCGAATCCCGAAGGCTACGACAGTGTTAGCGACCGTCTCGCGTTCCTTTTGATCGGGAGAGGGAAATACCCCGAAGCTCTTATTTTACTCAAACGCGCCACAGAACTCTCTCCGACCGATGCGGGCGTCTGGGAGAATCTAGCCGACGGCCAGGTTCAAGCCGGTCAATTCTCCGCAGCCGTGGAATCGTATAAAAAATCGTTGGACGTGGACATCAACCAAGAAAACACCCACGAAGGACTTGCTCTTGCGTATTTCGACCTGGGCGATTTTCAAGCAAGCACAACGGAATTGACCGCTGCTGTCGCCGTCTATAACGCGCAATATCACGGCACGAACCCCACCGATTCATGGCATTTGATGTTGAAAAATATGAACGACGCCACACACTCCGATGCGGGACTGGCAACGCTTCATTACAAACTCGCCAAGAGCTTGCTTGCAGAGAAGAAATATGACCGAGCGATCACCGAAGCCGACATCGCGACGAAGGCCGACCCCGATTCCGCGACCACCGGCTTTTACCTCAAAGCGGAGATTTACGACGCAGCAGGACAGCCTACAAAGGCCACAGCGACACGACGAGAAGCCGCAGAAGCCATCGCACTCATGATGAAAAAAGAACACCCATCGAAGGATGACTGGTTTCAGGGCTTCTCCAATGTCCAAGAGATTTTCATCATGACGGCGGACGGTGCCGTGGTGGATACCGCCAACGAGACGATCTTGCTTCTTGAGCCGATGCTCTCAAAGGGGAATTTGAAACCGGCGGACCGCCAATTACTTGGCATGGCGTATTGCACCAAAAACCGCACAAAAGAGTGTCGAGAACAGATCGACCTTGCTTTCGCGAGTGAGGGGAAATGGAACAACGCCACGACGCAATACAGCGCAGGAGAGGGGTTGCAGAAGAGTCATGACCCTTCGGCAGTTGAACACTTCCAAAAGGCCTATGAACTTGACCCCCAGAACGTCACTTTCCGAATGGATTACGAGGCGTCGCGGAAGAACTGAAGTTATTTACGAAGCTCGTCATTGAGCGCGTCAAGATTACGTTGAAGATTCCTCGTACAGCGAATGCAGAATAGATTTTGCTTCGGGTCCGAGCTCATTGCCTTACAGAGGGAGCAGTTCGAGTTGAACTTCAGTGTTGCGGAAAGTTAAGCCAGTTTCGTACTTCGGGAATCCACTCCTCCGCTCGGAATCCCCAAGATGCCGGGTGGAAGATCGGCATCGCTAACGCAAGGTGTACCGCCCATGTGTGAGACGAAGAAGGCCGGACGATATCCGGCCTTCTCTCATCGAACGCGGGTTCGATAAAGGTTCGATAAGTGTTCCTCAGGGTTCCCAGACCGCCGTTTAGCGCCAACCGTGCCCAATTATTACAATGAGTTACGGCGGCCCGGGTCCCTTTCACGGCGGTAACACGGGCTCGAAGGTAATAACTTACTTGCCTCATCAGGGGAGCTACCATGTTTTGTGCGGCTTAGGCACCACTTCGCGGTCAACTGTCCCTAGTCTTGATTAGTAGTGAAGATTCGCCGTTGGCCCGAGCCTCTTGGCTACCTCAGAGACATCCCAACGCACTCTCATTACATGCCCGTCTTGCAACAGGACCCATGTACCGCCCTTGTGCTCTCCCTCGTCCTCGTGGCCAAAAGCGGCGATGTCAGAAATTGATATGTAGCTTAGTCCGTCGTCGAAAGTTACAAAGTTTGGCATTGGTTCTCTCCAGCATGCCAGCCATCCTCTCAGGATGGATGGACTCTCGCAAGCGGAGACGCCTGTTTCGCGGAAACTGCTACACTCCGCAGATGGAAAAATTGAGAGTGATCGACGAAGCTGGTAATAAGCAGGATTATGACACCGAGTTCGTTCCGCGCATCGGCGAACGTATCGAGTTGGAGTATGGGATGGGTGGTCAACCCGTAACGACTCACTACCACCGAGTAAAGGATGTCGCCTACCGCTTGGACAAACCCGCCGACATTCAGGTCTATATCCTCATCGAAGAAGAGGTCGATGGCGAAGCTTGGCCTAGCTAATGCGTTCTCTTAAAGAGAAGACGAAACGCGGCAAAGCTCACATAGCTGGGGATAGTTGGCACTTCGAGTGAGTTAAGCTCAGGATTCAGCGAGGATTTTGTCGTGATACTCACGAGTCCACTGTTCAATCGCACGCGCTATAACCGTTCTTTCGACTTCCTTTACTTCGGTTACTTCACCAATGTCGAAACGGTTCGCCCCAGTGGGCGGCGTCGCAATATGGGATACGACAGTGTGGAACTGATCGTGCTCGACCCAGTACTGTCTACTCTCAACTGAGGTGGATACGGAGGTGACATACCACCCCGTTCTCCGTTCACCGTGAAATTTGTACATGTGGCCGTAAATTGTGTATCCGTCAAAATCTCCCTGACGCCGGGTCTGCAACTCGAGAGGGCTCATGCCAGCCATCCTCTCAGGGAGATGGCGGGCAAAGCAAGACCTACTTCCGTGCTGCTGCGTTTAGGTCTATGCATCTCTGACAAAGTCGATAGCCGCCGGTGGTACGGACCTTTTCCTTCGCGGGAATCTGATACCACGCGGCGCACTGATTGTTGTTGTGATGGACCCGGTCGCGTTGCGGCTTCTTCACTTCATTGATTGATCTGTATAGCAGCACTGTCATAGGGGCTTTCCTTTCTGCTGTATTGTCTTAAAAGCAAAACCCCGCTGCGAAGCGGGGCCGGTGAACTGCCGTGAGGCTAACATTGCGTGTCAAGAGATGGCAAGCAGGGATAGTCGATGAGGAGAATCTAGCGACGCGGAATCTCCCATATGAGATGGTTCGGGTCCCAAAACACAATAAGAAAAGCACCTTCAGACAGAATTCCCCATACGCGCTCTGCACCGGAAAGTCTAAGAGTCCATAGAAAGGGCTGATCTGGCATATTGGTTTTCATCCAAGCCTTGGCTATTGGGCACTTGAGATCGCCCGACTGTATTCGGTGATTCCATTTGGCATCACGAATAAACAGCTCTTTCCAAGTGTTTTTCTCGAACGTTGCAAGTTTGACACGGATCGCGGAAACCTCACTTGGAGTCATTTCGTGCCAACCGTACGGGTCTGCAAGTTGAATTTTGCTAATTCTCCAGGCCGCTTTTTTATCGTCGTAGGCTGGCGGCTGTGAGATGCTTTTTGGGATTTTCTCCCCTGTAGTCTCAGCCTCAGATCTGGGTTGTTTCCAAATCGGATGGGCCATTAGGCACCGACCAAACCGCCATAGTAATCGCGCATTGCAGCTTTGGTTATCTCTTGATCCCCAAGTTCACCCGGTGCAAGACCAACTCTCGCGTCAATCCAAGGACGTTCGCGATGCGTCAGTTCGCTCAGATAGAAAGCATCGCGGTGGCCGTAAAACTTGAGAACTGCGTCGACAGTTTCCTTCTCGACCTGCTTTAGTCCGTCTTTATCTCCGATCTTCGCAAGGGAAATCTTGTACTGCCCTTGATAGACCTTGAAAACGTCCCTGATCACAGGTCCGTTCGCCCATGCTTCGATCTTTGAGGCAAATAGCGGCTGCTTATCCCAGACCAGAGACCATGCCTGAGAGTAGTAGAGAAGTTTTTGGAGTTTCATGGCGTCGATGGGACGTGATTTTGAAATGATGTACGCAGCAACGTCATGCACGCGGGCCATACGGTCTTCCTCTGAATGCTTTCTCTGTCCCGCCGAGTAGGTACACTTACTCCATTTGCACCCGGTTTATGCAAGCATAACCGGGTACTAGTCAATCGGCAAGAAGTTTTATTATAATTCTTTTCGCCTTTCCTTCGCTATGACTGTTCGGCTGGCGGTTAGGCGTCGAAGAGTTTTGCTGGCGACACTTCCAATGCCTTCGCGATCCGATCCAAGGCGCGGAGTCCAATCTCTTTCTTTCCGCTCTCCAGTTCAGACAAATGCTCTCGCGTTAGCTCTGCATGGTCGGCAAGGATCTGCTGCGTCCAGCCTCGCTCTAAGCGAAGAATCCAGATGCGCTTTCCAACCGTGATGCAGATGTCTGTTGCCATTTGGGATAGCGCGCGTCACTTCGGAACTGGTCATATTGGTCTGCCTCGGTCTTAAACAACATGCTGGCATACCAGTGAATTTCCTGCCGTAGGTGCTCGGGAGATTGCGGCGGAACTGGAGTATCGGCTGGGTAGTAACTTTTGACACGCATGGCCGTGATCTGGGGCCAGTGCCGCTCGTCCACTTTGTGGAGGAGCATGTCTATCTGCTCACGCATTATTGGATGCAACGGCGGACGGTCGCTCATCTAGGGAGCAACCAGTGTACCTATTCAGCGTCTTTGCGCGGCCTACCGCCTCCGTGGGGCTTGCGGCGTGCCGCAAGCTGCCGGAAGTAGTCAGGGCCTCTCTGAGCCGTCACAGAGCCGCCGAGACTGCCTAGCTGGCTGGCCGCTGGTAGCTTGGGCTGCTGGATGAGTTTGTCCACGATTCTGGACGCGGCGGGATGTACATCTCCGCACTGCTTGTGTCGCCGCCATTGGCCGCATTACGAGCCGTTATTAGGTGTTGCTTGACCTTCTGCAGATCGTCCATAAGCCGACAGTAGCGCCGAACTAGTTGAATTGCAAGCGCTTGCTGTTTGATGCGTCAGGTAAGTTATTGCCGGCTCGAATCCCGTCGGGGACGCCAATCATTCCAAAAGACTTAGCGGAAATACCCCAAAACGGCCGTGGACCCATCGTGGACCGACGATTACGACCCTCGCTACGCAGTTTCTCCGAGTCGTCGGTCATGCATTCGCGCGGGCGATTCATTTCAAGGGACGCGGTCATAGTTCTTCCTCAAGACGAGCGTGGGAACGACATGATTCGAAAGCGGCGTACGACCGGTGCGGGGAGCCTCGTCGTCCTCACTCTGGACGGACCCCCTTACTGGCTTCTCCCTGCACCTTACATACTGTCTGAACTCCGATCCTGGTTGTCATGCTCCCCTCCACTGAGGTTACCGAATCCTCGGCGCTCTCCCACGATGGGGTGTTATTTCCAAAATTCGTGGCATTCTTCCTCATTCCGCTGTCCAGCCAATTGGAATTTCGGCAACAGGAACGCCGTCAGGGTTTAGACTTTGTAGCATCCATCCATACCAATTTCCCCGAAATCTGGTAATGGATGACGAGGCGATTATGACGAACGAAGAGGCGTTCGCTCGCAAATATGGTCCGGCGCTCTCGGCTGCGCAGCACATGCACGAGACAGGCTATTCGCTTGAGGTTGGCCAAACTTGGAACGTCAGTGTCGTTGTCGTCAGTGGGGAGCCTGCGGACTTGGCGTTGGAGGTTGGCGTTTATCCCTTCTCCTTTGAGACGTTTGTAACAACAGACCTGTTGCTAGCCGCTGAGCGCCTGGTCGAGTGGATGCTGCAACGGAAGCAAGCCGCGCCCCATTTGCCGCTGTGGAACGTCGTGGAAGGACGCATGATTCTTTACGTCCGTATTCACCCTCCGACCAGCGTGATTTTGAAAGCCGATCTCAGAGCGTCCATTTCTCGACTCGACACGGTCGAACGTGCGATCCGCAACTGTCCAGCAGACGTTTGGATTCTTTACTACCTTGAGAAGAACTGGTTTCACCATATTCCCTCGAACGAATCACAGGATTACTACCGCGGTGAAACTCACGGTTTCCGGCTCACTCTCGCGAGTATGGACACACTCTACGCTGCGGATGATTCGGAGACGATGACGGTTCTCGGGGTTGTCCATATCTTCTTGGCCGGCGTAAGCGCAAAGTTGTATTTCGAACTTTACCCCGAACTCGCGTTGCCAGCAGCGCATGAATGGGAGAATGCAATGCCTCGCGCGGGGTGTCTTCATCGCCTCGATCCTTTTCAGATAGGGCCGGAGGAAGCGGCGGTGCTAGCAACTTCGATTGACCCGGCGATTGCCAAGATGCTATCGCGGATGAGTCCGGGCGCGCTTGACGTGCTTCGCCCCTATCAGCATGTCATTCCATCGAACGATACCAGCGACTTCTATCGCGGCCTCACCCACAGCTTGCAGTTGAGTGTCCGGAGTATTCGGCTGTTTGCGCAGTTGCCGTTGGTGGACAACGCACCACGTTTGCCGCCCACCCTCGAATCCGGAACCGCGCAAATGAGCTACGTTGCTGCGCAGACTTGGCTCGCGCAACGCCGCGTGAGGCCGAACTAAGCTAAGCAGTTCTGGTTCGGGTCATCTGACGTATGATCCGAATTCAGGCCGACTACTCGGGTGATGGCATCAAGAGCGTTCGCGGATAGTTATTAAGGATTTTGTCGGTGCCGTCCTCGTCGCGAAGAATCGAAACTTGGCATGAAGGTTGCGGCGTCAGATCGATGTGGATGCGTGTGCCATCGCTGAAATAGATGGATACGCCAACGTCCCCATGATCGCTCTCGGCTTGGCCCTTGCACCACGAGTTCACGGACAAAGGCCTTGCAGGCACTTGCTAAAGCAGCATGACAGATTCTTTCAATAGTGTTGAGAGAATCTGTCTCTCAATTCAAGCTAGACACGAATCCACATCCATCGCTGAGTCAAACTCCGGGCAAGCCGCTCCACTAACCATTCGCCGTAACCGATTCGGTGCCATCCAGAGTAAGGTGAGCTGGTTCTTCAAGAATGTCGAGTAGCGCCCGCGCACAGTAAACGCGATCACGTTTCGCATCGGAAACCTTCTGCACAATGCCGTGCTGCTCCAAACGCTCAATCGCACGCTGCGCAGTGGTAAAGGCCAGGTTTAGTTGACTGGATGCGCCGGTGATCGTCAGGAAGGGATTGGCTGCCAGCAGCTCGACTAGGCGCAGCGGAGTGGTGGTCGACTGACCCGCGAGTTTGTTCCGCCAGTCCACGAGTAGATCATTGATACGAGCCGCCCGATTGAGAGCATCTTCGGATGTGCGCGCTACCCCGAGCAGGAAATACTCCAGCCAGTCCTGCCATGCGCCGCGCGCACTCACGCCGCGTAGCCCTTCGTAGTAGTCTCGTCGCGCGGCCTCGAAAAACGCGGAGAGATACAGCAACGGCGTCGGGAGGATCTTCCGCTCAATCAGAAAAAGCGTGATAAGCAGCCGCCCCACCCGACCATTACCGTCAAGAAAGGGATGGATCGCTTCGAATTGGTAATGGGCGAGCGCAATGGTTACGAGGGGCGGAAGGTCTGATACGTGGAGGAATGTCTCCCAGGCGGCTAGGCACGGTTCCACTTCACCCGGCGGAGGAGGGATGAAACTGGCGGTTGTCGGCGTACTGCCCGGCTTGCCGATCCAGTTCTGAGTTGTTCGGAAAAGGCCCGGCGTCGCATGCTGCCCTCTTGCCCCCTCCATCAGCTTTTCGTGCAGTTCTCGAACCACCCGGGCACAGAGTGGAAGCTCTTTGAGCAGTGAGATGCCATGTTCCAGGGCAACCACGTAATTACCGACCTCGCGCAAGTCTTCAGGGCTGCGCTCCACCACGGCCCCCGCTTCGGCCGCCAACAGTTCGCCGAGGGTGGCCTGTGTACCCTCGATCTTGCTCGACAGCACAGCCTCTCGGCGCACGAAGGGGCGCATCAGGATGTGAGGGTTTGGCAGCCGACCGCCCTCACCGGCTAGTCTGCCGACGAGTCGACGGCTTCGGAGAGAACGCCGATGAGACGGGGTGTCCACTCCAAGGTCGGTGGCAAAGGGGCAGGCACAAATGCCGAATAGGCACCCAGTGAAACTCGCTTGCCGGGACTGTCGCGGATATCGGTCATAGAGGCAGATGCGAAAATAGCCGGAAGAGCTATTTTCGTTATTCATCATAATCGCTAATAAGCTGGACGCCTATTAGCGGCACAAAGGAAGGGAGAACCCAAACAGGAGTTGCCTTCCGTGAAACCCTTCGGAGCGCTATCCCCGAGAAGTTTTAGGCTGGTCCCCCACGGGCCAGCCCATGCTCCGCTTGGCAAAAGTTTGTCGCATTCTTGTCGCAAAGAGCGCCCACTGGGCCGGTTTTACCGGTTATTCCGGTTCATAACGCCTTTGCCGTCTATAAGTTAGCCTTGGAATCACTCCATGGCATGGAAGAGGTCATCGGTTCGATCCCGATCAGGTCCACCAATTATTTCAACAACATAGCGGACTCCCCAAAAACAGTTTGGTAGCAACTTGGTAGCAAATCTCAATTTGCCTCGTTGCTCAACTATGCCAGTCATCGTTCGCCTCCCTTCTGAAGCCTCGCTTCGAGTTCATCGCCAACAATTTTCGCCCGCGCTAATTCACCAACGCGGATGCTGTCGTTGCTGTCTGCGGGCCTACCTTGCCGGCCAGCTTCTTCATCGTGCCGTCGAGCTCTTCGTGGATGGAGTCGACAGTTGCGCGTACTCCCTCCGCAATCTCCTGCATATAGATGTCGGTCGTAGTTGCGACACGGGTGTGCCGCATGACTCCCTGAACATCCTTGACCGTGCCCTTCCTCTGGGCCAACGTCGCGATGGTGCGACGGATGACCTGAAAGTTGAGCTTCGGTAAGCCGAGGTCTTCAGCCAGCTTGTGTAGAACTCGCTTGCGATAGTTGCTCGGGTCCATGAACGAACCGAACCGGCCAGGAAAGATGAACGCCTCCGGGTCGGATGGCGGCAATCCATATCTGTCCTTGTTCTTACCCCGACTCGGCTTCCTCTTGTCGTACCCCTCCTGACAGACCTCCCTCCAGACGAGAAGCTCGTCGGAAAGATCCTGCGGGATCGGTATTTCCTTGAGGCTGCCCTTCGTCTTCCCGAACGGGCGAATCTTCCCCTTGTAGATCGTCTCCACAATGGTGAGCGAGAGAGTCGCGCTGCGATGACACCTCCATCGAAACGCAAACAACTCACTCGGACGAAGCGCATTGGTCATGTCGAGCTTCATCAAAATCCGATCCCGAAGCTCCATGCGCGCAAGTGCAGCGGCAAGTTGGTCCCAAGTGAGCACCGTCTTGTCGCTCTCCCGCAGGTTCGCGGGAGTCTTCAGCTTGCGCGCAGGATCTTTCGCAAGGAAGTCCTGATCGACTGCCTCGGAGAAGACCGACTTGATGTACGAACGCATCTGCAAGACTCTGTCCCGTGACCGAATCTTCGCCAGCTTGTTGAGGTGGGTTTGGAGAACGAACTTGTCGAAGTTCTCTAATCGGAACTCGCCAAGCTCGCTGAGGACATCGGTCTCGATCAGATGCTTCTTGATCTTGGCCGTCTCCTCTCTCCAATCCGGCTCCTTGAGCGGGATGAAGCGGTTTTCTACAAACCAGCGCAGAGTAACCGTTCCACTAACGATGGATCTGTCACCGTTGGCTGATTGCTTTCCCAGCTTGCCGATCTCGACTTCCAGTTTTGCTCTGGCCTGCGATTTCGACATCTCCGCCTTCAATCCAAGGATGATGGGCGTGATGGCTGGTTTTGGTTCGTTAGTCTTTGGATCGATCACCGTTCGCCGGAAGTATCCGTACCACTTCTTTCCGCGAAGCATGACCCACCCCTTCTGATACGAGGTCCCCATGTATTCCTCAATTTCTGTGGGCGGAATAACGGGCTATGCCCATTTTATCCTTTGTTTACGCGGATATTCGACAAGATTAACTACCCCCAACACCTTGGGGATCGCAGCGCGGAAATGCTTGTGCAAGCGTGCACTATGCTCTGCGACGCAATGCCGACCTGCGTTCCTGTTCATCCACGAACGCCTCAATCCCGCTGGGCCGGTAGCGCAACGTACCGTCTCCCATCCGTATGACGGGCAAGAGCGGCTTGCGACGGGAGGAATGATCCCACACCCAATCCGTGCTGACATTGAGGCGCTTGGCTACCTCCTCGGCTGTAAGTAACGGTTCGAATTCCGCGACGCTCCGCGGCGGCTTGCGCAGGCCCAGAGCAACCTGATTTTCGATGGACTCATTCCTCGCACCCGCTGCGGAATGATTGGCGGTAAGAACGGTTTCGGACGAGCTATTCATAAGCACCTCACGCGAACGATTCAGAGTTGAGCGTGAAGCCGGAGCGAGATTCAGTCCAATACTTCTTTCCGATTTCGCCACAGTTTTTGTCTATGGCTCCAGCGACCTAGCATCGGCAAATGGTTACCTGGAGGAGTCCGGTCACCGCGCGGAGCCTAATTGACATTTTCGATTTGTTACCAAAAATGGGTTTAAGCGCAGGTTTTTCCACAGCCGATGCTTGGGCCTGTGGGATCGACGAAAGCCAAGTGGAGTACCAAGGCCGATGTCAGATTCCCTAACATTCCGTCTCCTCCGATACATCAAGGCGGCCGCTGAGACGCTGAACTTTACCCGCGCTGCCGAGCAAGTCTTCGTCGCACAGTCCTCACTCAGTTCTCAAATCGGAAAGTTCGAAGACACCGTTGAGCTATTGCTGTTCGCCCGTTTGCAGAATGGTCTTAAGCTCACCTCTGCGGGCCGCATCGTTGCGACCTTTGCAGAGAACACTCTGAAAGAGTGGGACCAAACTCTGGCAATGGCCCTCGCTGTTCAACGCAACGAGGTGCCACCCCTGCGCCTCGGCCTCTCCTCATTCATCAACGCGAAGCTCCTTGAAAGATTTCGAGAGAACTATGAAGGGATGTTCCCCGGGTGCGTCATTCAACTGTGGAGCGGCGATCCTCTGCTGTGCCTGCAACGACTCGATGCCAGGACGCTCGACTGTGCGATTCTTCCCCTGCCAGTGGATGCGACTCTCTACAACGTTCAGCAGATCTCTCAGTCTCCCTTAGTGGTTTGCATGCGGTCCGATGATGTACTCGCCGATCGCGCGCAACTCGACATTCATGAAGTAGCGGAACGCATCACAATATTCCGCGACCCAGAGCT
>Ga0302320_10016776_pt1 | contig 14922 bp, 12 predicted proteins | sample Bog_T0_3_FD_202130 | JGI IMG/M metagenome (GOLD analysis project Ga0302320, IMG submission 202130) | Peat permafrost microbial communities from Stordalen Mire near Abisko, Sweden - Bog_T0_3 | ecosystem: Environmental > Terrestrial > Soil > Wetlands > Peat | place: Sweden: Abisko, Stordalen Mire... | reverse complement strand
AAGCGTTACAGATTAACCCTAGATACGCGGACGCCAGGCTCCGTTTAGGAACAGCTTGTATAGGGTATCTCCTTCAAACCGGAAGCGGTCTGAATGACGCGAAAACGCTAGAGTTGGCGGAGCGGGCTCGGAAAGAAGCGGAAACCGCGGCATCTCTTAATCCTAAAGTTCGCAATCGGTCCTTCATATTGGCTGTGGATTACTTGAAATCGAAAAAATATCAGCAGGCTTATCAATCTTTTCTGGATGTTAGACCTAAATATGTTCCCCGGACGGGAGACGAGATCGTTTTTTATTTCAACCTTACGCTCCTTTATGGCAATGAGGGCATTGATTTACAAATGACAGAACAGTATGTGGAAAAATTGGGGAAAGTCATTGAGGAATATCCTCAGTACGCCGACTTACATCATCATCTGGGAGTCGCTTTTTTAATTAAATGCCGGTTTGACGTGACACGGTCTTTGAAAGAGTTTCAGAAGGCCTTGGAAATTAACCCGCAGTATAAGAAGGCCATTGTTCATTCGGCTGATACGGATGATTTGAACAAGAAGGTTTTGTCGGTCCTTAAAAAAATTATTATTTCGACGGTGAATAATTAGTTTCGATTAATCGTGACTGCCATCTTCCAAATAAAAGTTTAATTCCAAAAACTTTGATTTTTCGGCGGTCATTTCTTCAAATCGTACGCCGTAAGCAAATCGTCCCATTGATTTCACGGGATTTTTGTGAATCCAGATAATTTTTCCAGGATAAAACACCGAAGGGGTTGATCCCAGAGAAGGAAGCTCCAGCGTTATCTCATCACCGATTTCCATGGTTTGATTGGAATAAACCTGCGCGCCGGACAGACTGATGTTCATCAAGTGAACACCAAAATCCTGATCTTTAATCGTTTTTGACGATTTGTTGTGACTTTTTATGGGCCGAACGACTAAAACGCGACGGTGTCTTCTTTTTTCAATGGCGTTTTGAGCGGTATTTGATTTAGGCATGCGTTACAAGTCATCCTTCGGCGCTTAATTGAAGTCTTGAGGCTATTAGAATAGCATTGGCTTTGTTTTGTCAAAATGAAATCTCTTGTTTCTAACAGGGAAAAACCTGCATAGTCAGTATTGTGACGAAGACATTGAGGATAAGTTCATGATTAAAAATAATATTCGGGTTCGATTTGCTCCCAGTCCGACCGGCTTTTTGCACGTTGGCGGAGCCCGAACGGCTTTATTTAATTGGCTTTTCGCGCGCCATTCGGGAGGGACATTCATTTTACGTATCGAAGATACGGATCGGGAAAGGTCCAAGCCCGAATATGAGGAAGCCATTCTGAGGGATATGCGTTGGTTGGGATTGGATTGGGACGAAGGGCCTGAGGCGGGGGGAGAAAAAGGACCTTATTTTCAAACTCAACGGGGTTCTTTGTATAAAAAAGAGTTGGAAAAACTGATTTCAACGGGAAACGTGTACCCTTGTTTTTGTACGCCGGAAGAATTGGCGGCTGATAGGGAAGCCCAGATGGCTGCGGGCAAAATTTATCGATATTCAGGTAAGTGCGCCCGGTTAACCGCTGATGAGGCGGCGGAAAAGTCAAAAAAAGGTGAATTGTCCGCGATCCGGTTACGAGTCAAAGAGGGAGAAACTACTTTTACCGATATAGTTCGCGGCCAAGTGACAGTGAATCATGAAGAGATAGACGACCTGATTCTGGTGCGGCGGGATGGAGAGCCGACCTATAATTTTGTGGCGGTAGTGGATGACGCGCTCATGGAAATTTCTCACGTTATTCGGGGCGATGACCATCTCCCCAATACGCCCAAGCAAATCCTTATCTATAACGCGCTAGGATTTAAAATCCCTCAGTTCGCTCATATTCCTCTTATCCTTGGGCCCGATCGTTCGCCGCTTTCCAAGCGTCACGGTGCCAGTTCGGTCAGTGAGTTTAAGCGGCAAGGTTATTTACCTGAAACGATGGTGAATTATTTGGCCCTTCTGGGATGGTCGTTTGACGGTAAGACCGAAATATTCAGCCAAGAAGAATTGATAGGGAAGTTCAGCTTGGAGCGAGTGGTAAAAAGCGCGGCGGCTTTTGATTATGAAAAGCTTCAGTGGTTGAACGGTCATTATCTTCGGGCTATGAACGATGAAAAAATGTTTCAGTTGTGTAGAGACTATCTTCTGGAGAATAAAATAATTTCCCGGGAATATGTCCAGTCTGAAGACGTTTATTTAAGGCGTGTGGTGGCGCTGGTTCGCGGCAATTTAAAGCTTATTTCTCAAATTGACGAACAGTTAACCTATTTTTTAAACGATGTTTATGTTTATGACCCACAGGCATTAATAAAGTTTAAGACGGCTGAAAATGTTCCGGTTTTCGAACAGGCCATTAAGGTTTTGAATGAAACGGACTCTTTAGCGCCTTTACCGCTTGAAGAAAGATTCCGAAAAGAAGCGGTTAGCATGGGGCGAAAGTTCGGTGAATTAGTTCACCCTATGCGCTTAGCGATAACGGGCCGCACGAATAGCCCCAATTTATTTGAAATTATGGAAGTCATCGGGAAAGACCGTTGTTTGGATCGTTTCCAACGTTTTTTAAATAGTATCCAGAAAACTAATGTTTAAAATGACACGGAGACATCGAGAACAGAAGGCGATTGTGGTTATAATGGGGTTGAATCAGTTCTAGGTTTTCGACGAAGGGGGATAATTATGACGGATATCATTAATTTCGTGTTTCAACGGGGTGATCGAAAAGGCCGTTTGAGGCCTGTTAACAGTAACGACTGGGCTCAAATTGTGGGATGGTGGAACAATCCTGATGTTCGTCATTTGTACGATGTCCACTTTGTGAATCAAACCTTTTCGGACGCTGAAAAATGGTTTCTGAAAGAGACGGGAGAACAGGATCGGAAACCCCGCTCTTTCGTGATTGAAGTGGATATTGACGGCAAGTGGCTGCCGGTGGGAACCGCTGAGCTTTACAGTGAGCGGCCTTCTCATAACTCGGTGGAGTTCGGGTTTTTGATCGGAGATAAGGAATGGTGGGGAAAAGGTATTGGAACTGAAATCGCCAAGAAGATGGTGGCCTATGGTTTTAAATTAGGTTATCACCGAATTGGGGCTGTCTCGGCGGCTTATAACACCCGATCCATGAATACCCTTCAAAAGGCAGGTTTTCAAATTGAGGGTATCCGCAAAAGTTATGTTTTGCGTGACGGACAATATCATGATCAAACCCTGATGTCGGTAGTGAAGGAAGGCTAACTGTTTTTGAGGTCATTTTAGACTTTTGCCTTGTATAAAAGCTTGTTACAATTCGGCCTCTTTTAGCCCTGTTATACCCGATTGGGAGATCGTCTAATGGTAGGACAGCAGATTCTGGATCTGCTTATCTAGGTTCGAGTCCTAGTCTCCCAGCCATTTTTTCTTTATGAACATTTATATGTAAAAATGACTTGCCCAGCTTTCTGTTTGAAATTAATAATTGCTTATCCAGGGCAGCCATTTTTTCTGAGAAGTTTCAAATACTTTCAGCCAAGTCAGAAACTCGCGGGGATTTTTGAATTTTAAATCGTAGTATTTTCTGGGAACGCGGTTTCCAACGGCAATTTTTAATCCCTTTTTTCCTAAGACTTTAAAAACTGAAATATCCGCTACGTCATCCCCCGCATAAATAACCTGATGATGAGGGAACCGTTTCAATAAAGCTTTCACGGATTTTCCTTTGGAAAAACCTTTCGGCAATACTTCAATCATTTTCTTTCCCTGTTCCAAGTTCCAAAATCGGGGCGTGATGGTTCGGCGGTAAATCGCATTAAATTCCTGATGCAATTGAGTCGTTTGTTTTTTTGAAAAAACGATTCCGCGGAAATGGATAGTTGAGGAAAAGGGTTTTTTCTCGATATAAATCCCGGGAAAGCGGTGATGCAAGTGGCGAACCGCTTTCCAAAGGATTGCCGCTTCTTTTCGGTAGAGTTTTTCTTGGGCGAGAGAAGCGAAGCGCAAACCTTTCGGTAAATTTCTGGCCTCAAATCCGTGGCTTCCGATTATGGGGAATTTTTTTAAGCGGGAAATCTTGAATAGGCTGTTCACATATCGGCCTGTCACAATAACCGCTTTGTGTTTTTGTTGGAGCCAGCGGAGAAGGGCTCTGGTCGAGGCGGAGATTTGGGAATGTTCAGGATTTTTTTTGAAATCGGTCAAAGTTCCGTCATAGTCCAAAAGAAAAAGAAGCGGGCCTTTCTGAGACAGAGCGGTTAAAGGATGTTTATTTTTTTTCACGGGCTCAATTTCTTTATGGAACGAGGATGATTTTACCATGGGCGCCAGGTTTCATGACGGCTTCGTGGGATTGAGCCGCGTCCTTTAAGGGGAGTTCTTGTCCCACAATGGGTTTGAGAGAGCCGTCTTTGAGCCCCTCGATCAAATCGAAGTGAATTTTTTCCAATTCGGACGCGTTGGTGGTGTTGTTGACCATTCCTAAAATAGCCGCTTCTCGGCCCATCAAATCCCGTGGATTGATTTCCACGGGCCCCCGGCTACCGACCACCACGACCCGACCGGATTTGGCCAAATAGGTTAGGTCGTTTCCCAAATTTATATTGGCAAGCATTTCAATAATAATATTGACGCCTTTATTTTCTGTGACTTCCAAAAGTTTTTGAGAAAAGTTGGGATCGTGGTGGTCCAAAACAAAATCCGCGCCCAAGTCTTTGATCAATTGCTGGCCCTGGTCCGTTCCGCCTGTGCCAATGACAGTCAATCCGGCGCGCTTCGCCAGTTGAATCGCTGCGGTGCCTACGCCGCCGCTGGCGCCGTGAATCAAAACCGATTCGCCTTTTTGGGCTTGAGCGCGGGTAAAAAGGGCGCGGTGAGCGGTACTGTAGGGAACACCCAGGGCGGCGCCTTGAGCGAAAGTGATGTTTTTCGGAAGAGAGAAAACCTGGTTTTCCAAAGCTAAAGCCTGTTCGGCATAGGTGCCGGTTTGTGAGCCAATCACGTAAACCGAGTCGCCCGTTTTAAACCGGGTAACTGACACACCGACCGCTTGAACGATACCGGCGCCATCCGCGCCGGGGGTATAAGGAAGATTCGGTTTTAAGGCGTAAGTGCCGGTTCGCACATAATTTTCGACGGGATTAACGCCCACCGCTTTGATGGCGACAAGCACTTGGGTGGCGGCCGGTATTAAATCAGGGATTTCTTCCCATTTTAAAACTTCTGGTCCTCCAAATTGACTGACGCGGATAGCTTTCATAGTTTTCCTTGATGGTTTAAGAATGAAAGAAATTTTTAAAAATTCCTGATAATTTTGACTGACGATCAATCGGGGGTCAAGGGCGCTAAGACAGGTGTTTTTACTAGAAGAGATCATCGAAATAATGGGTTGCGACAGGTTTTATTTCGTTTAAACTGCCTGTTGCGCATTCAACACAGCGTTCTGCGGTATCAGCTAAAAGGAAGTTTCATGAAAATAGTTAAAATCGTTTGCCGGTTTTCGGTTACGGCTTTTCTTTTGCTTCTAGCTGTCGGCGTCCAAGCCCAAACTTCAGATGTCTATTATCAAGCCGGATTAAAACTTTATTCGAGCCAGGATTACAGCAGGGCTCTCCCGTATTTTGGCGCCGCGATCAAGCTGGATCCGCAAAACGCGGCGGCTTATCAGGGGCGAGGCAATTGTTATTACGCCAAAGCGGATTACGCGGATGCTTTACAGGATTATCGGCAAGTTCAACAGCTCAGACCTTCACCTGAGATCAATCAATTTATCGACCGTATTCAGGCGAAAATGGGAGGAGCTTCCTCGCCGGATATGATGGCTGGCGGCAACTCGTCCGCCGGAGACTATCAGGGGCTTTTTGAAAAGGGAAAACTGGATTTTCAGAGCAAACAATACACTGCGGCGGCAAAGGATTTTGAAACAGCCCTTCAAAAAAACCATACGGATTATAATCTTTTCTATTACCTCGGTCTGACGTACAAGTTCCTGGGTGATTTAAAGAATGCCACCCTGGCCTTGGGTTTGGCCAATCAAATTAAATCGACTCCTCAGCTATCCTCTTACGTCAAGTCAAACCGTTTAAAGCTTTCCCAGGATGACCGTGACTGGGTAGATCAACAGTTGTCCGCCGCGGCCGGCGGCAAGGAAATTAATTTGCATACCCGCCCCGCTAACGCCACGGATTACGCTTTGCGTTTGGAAGGGGGAGCGGCCTTTCCCAATTTGACCGATTTTACGGCTGAAGCGAATAACGGAACGACTTTCGCTCTGGCTCAAAACGGGTCAGCGTCTTATAACGCTTCCGAACCCAATATGGCCGCTTACCTGGGTTTTGAACCGGTGGTTAATCTGGCGCAGGATATCGAATTAGGTTTTGTTGTCGCGGTTATGCCGGTGGGAACTTTTTCCGAGCAATACAGCCAGGGCGGCACCACCACTACCAATTCTTACGAGATTACGGCCTATGAATTGGGGTTGAACTTAAGATGGCTCATTGGTGAGGGTCCGGTGAAATTTTTTATCGCGGCCGGGCCTCTCTTGGCGCCTATTTCCATCAATTATTCCAATGTGGTGAACGATGTTCCGATCAATGGTAATTTCACCAGCTGGGGGTTTGGCGGTCAGGTTCAATTGGGGGTCGATTTCCATGTGCTGGGCAATATTTCTTTTGGGCCTCTCGTTACCTTGCAGGCGGTCAGCGCCAATAATTTCAGCGGCGATCTCATCGACAACGCCAACAACCTCGATATCAACGCTACGCTTTATACCTTACCCAATGGACAATGGCCGTCCATTAAGCCCATACCCAGTTCACAAACCCCGCCCAGCGGGGCAAGTCCGACAAATGTGGATTTAAGCGGTATCGTTCCGGGAATTCATCTTTCAATGTTCTTTTGATTCCTTTACCCTCTCGCTTTAACCGCGCTTTTTAGTATAAAATTCACTTCCTCTATCTTTAGTTCCTTTGGAGAAATCATGAGACTTTTTTGCAAGCGGTTTTGTGTTTTTGCTTTAATTTTTACCGCCTTGGCCGCTTTTTCGCCTTTGTCGGCCCAGGAAACCACCGACGCGGATTCCAATTTTAATCTTCCTGTCGTTGAAAAAGTTTTACAAAATGGGTTAACCGTTCTGATTTTGGAGCGTCCGGGAGTACCAGTCGTTTCTTTCTCCCTCATGCAGCCCGTGGGAGCGCAGGACGCGCCCAAAGGCAAAACCGGACTGCCTCACATGCTGGAACACATGATGTTTAAGGGAACCGAAACCATCGGTACTCTTTCTTACGCCAAAGAAAAACCGATTCTGGATGAGATGGATAAAGTCGCCCAGGAAACCAATGATGAAAACGAAAAGCTCCAGCCTTCAACCGAACGGTTAAAAGCTCTGGCGGATCAAATGGAAAAGCTGGAACAAGAACATCATCAAGTGGTAGTGAAGGACGAGCTTTCGGCTATTTATACCCAAAACGGCGGTCAAAGCCTGAACGCCTGGACCAGCCAGGACGCCACGAATTACACCATTACCTTACCGGCCAATAAATTTAATTTGTACGCGACCATCGAGCAGGACCGTTTGTCCCATCCGGTTTTTCGGGAATTTTACTCGGAACGAAACGTCGTGGCCCAGGAACGCCGCTGGCGGACCGAGTCCAATCCCGAGGGAAAATTGTCCGAGGCGTTGGAGTCCACAGCCTTTTCAGCCAGCCCCTACAAAGATCCGGCGATTGGCTGGATGTCGGACATTATGAAACTCATGCGTCTGGACGCGGAAGCCTTTTACCACCAAACCTACCGGCCAGATCAGGGTGTTTTAGCCATTGTGGGCGGGGTTCAGGCGAAAGATATTATTCCTATCCTGGAAAAAACCCTGGGTCAGGTGCCTAATCCCACGGTGCCGCCCCTAAAAAAGAATTGGACGAAAGAGCCGCCCCAGGAAGGGCAAAAGACCGTTCACGTTTATTTTGACGCGGACCCGATGGTGATGATGGGCTGGCACATGCCGAACTTTCCCCACGCGGATGGTTTAGCGCTGGATGTTTTGTCCGATATTTTGACCACGGGTAATACTTCCCGCTTAATGCAGCATTTATTGTTTGGGAAAAAATTAGTCACTTCGATTTCGACCGAAACGGGTTTTCCCGGCGACCGAAGCCCCAATCTTTTTGTGCTTTCTTTTAACCCCGCTCCAGGGCACAGCGCGGATTCCATTGTGTCGGCGATTGACGCTGAAATCGCGGACATTCAAAACAACGGGGTCACCCAGGCGGAGTTGGACCGGGCCAGACGCAATATCGAGTCGGCCTTTTTGTGGGGAAAAATATCCACTTCGGATTTGGCCCAGGATCTGGCCTATAACCAGGCGGTGCATGGCGATTGGCGTTATGTGACACGCTACATGGATATGGTTCGGGCCCTAACCCCGGATGATATTAAAAAAGTGGCGGCTGAATACCTTACTTCCGAGAACCGAACGATCGCTTATTTAGAAAGGCCCGCAAAATGAGGAAAATTATGAATTGTGAATTTTCAATTCTAAATTTCAGTTCCTTTAATTCTAAATTTAAAATCCAAAATTTGAAATTAAAGGGCATTTTATTTTCGGCGGTTGTTGGATGGATAACCGTATTTTTGCCATCCATCGGGTTTTCTAAGGCGCCGTTTGTTCCCGAAACAGCCCCGCTGAATATTCAAGTTCCCGCGTTTGATGTCAAAACCCTGACCTGCGGCATTAAGGTTATTTTTCTCAAAAGCGATGAAATGCCGTTGGTTTCGATCAATCTCATGATTCCCGGTGGCTCCATTTTGGACCCGGAAGGTCAGGAAGGACTGGGTTCGCTCATGACGTCCTGTCTTCGTAACGGCGGGGCGGGTGATCTTTCGCCGGAAGCCTTTGATGCGGCTTTGGAGAACAAAGCGGTGGATATGTCGGCTTCGGTGGACAAGGAATCTTTTTCCGCGGGATTTAAATGTTTGTCCCGGGATTTGCCGGAAGTTCTGCCCCTCTTCGCGGATATGCTTCGCCGCCCTCAATTTAATATCAAACGTTTTGAAACCGATAAGGCCGATTCAATCGATGAGGTGAGCCGTTTGGAAGATACGCCAGACGCCTTAACCCGCGTTCTCTTTTCCAAGGCGCTTTTGGATCAAAGTCCTTACGGGCATTCCGCCAGTCCCAAATCGCTTTCACTCGTTAAACAAGGCGATGTTTTGAAGTTTTATCAGGCTCATCTGGGCCCCGCGGGCTCGGTTTTGGAAGTGACGGGAAATGTCGATGAGGAAAAAGTTCTCGCTCAGTTGGAAAGCCTTTTCGGAGACTGGACAGCGCAGGAGAAACTTCCCGATTACGCGGAGGCCAAGTCACTGGGTCCGGTGATTTATTTTTATCCAAAACAAGTCAGCCAGGTTTTTATCCGCTTCGGGGTTTTGGGACTTAAACGGCATGACCCCCAGGACATTCCGCTTTCCGTTGCCAATTATATTTTGGGAGGGTCCGGCTTTACCTCGCGGTTGATGCATCAGATCCGTTCGGACAGGGGATTGGCTTATTTTGTGGATAGCGTGACGGTGCCTTTTAACATCCGGGGTATTTTTGAGGTCATCGGCGGCACCCGGCCTGATTCGGTGAAAGAGTACCTGACTGTGATGTTCCAGGTATTGAACGATTTCGCCAAGACAGGCCCGACCGAATCCGAACTCCAACAGGCGCAAAAATCCATGGTGGAAGAATTCGCTTACAACTTCGAGTCTCCCTTTGCTTTGGCCGACTATCACACGAGTCTTACGTTTAACGGTTATCCGGATGATTATTTGCAAACCTACCGGGACAAAGTGAAAGCGGTGACTCAAGTTCAGGCCGCCAGCGCGGCCAGCGCGATCCTTTCCCAAAAAGATTGGGTTTTGATCGTCGCTGGTCCAGAAGAACTGGAAAAAGATCTGGAAGCTTTTGGAACCGTTCACAAAGTCACCAGTATCTTTGATCCGTTGGTTTCCAACCCCTGATTTTGATATGAAATTAGCGGTTGTAAAAGGGGAGAGCTTTTTCTAGAATTTTGCTCCGCTTAAGTTTTCTTTAAGTGGCCTCATCGTCTAACGGTTAGGACGGATGGTTCTCAGCCATTAAATCGGGGTTCGATTCCCCGTGGGGCTACCAATGTATCTTTTTGGGTGTTGATAGTGCTTAGAAGCTTGTAAATAGGTGCTGTTTCGCTGGTTCCAAATCCACCCTTCCCAAACCGCAAACCTTTTGGAAATAGAACCCTTTGAAATCTCTGGCGTTGATTCAAAGGCGAGTTTTTCCATACCATTTCGGGGTTCGATATTACGAACATTGCCGATTTTAAAATACTTTCGGGGTTTAAGTTCTCTTGTCGGTTTTCGCTCACTTCTAATTCTTTAAGCCCTATTTCAAGTTGCAATTTTGAAAGCTGTTCTTGATAAATCTCTGAGTCAATGGATTTGTCGTAGACGAAAGCATCAACCAGTTTGTTTTTACGTTCTTTAAGGGTTTCTAAGTCCTTTTTTACCTTTTGGATGGTTCGTTGTTGTTCTTTAGTTTTATCATTCCAAGAATCCAATAAAATGGCGCTAAAAAGGCGAATTGAGTCGGTGGAGGGCGTCAACTTATTCAAGTATTCTGAAAATTGATCTTCAAGTATTTCTTTGCGGATATTTACTGCTTTGCATTTAGAGTTCTGGCAACGGTAATAGGGGTATTTTCGATTTCTGCCTTTTGACCAACTAGCTGTTAAAGGTCGTTCACAAATTTCGCATGAGGTAAAATTTCTCAAAGGGAAGTCTTCACGGTTACGATGGTGGGGGGTAATAAGATGTTTTTTTCCAGTAATAAGAGCTTGTACACGATCAAATGTTTCTTGGGAAACAATGGGCTCAAAGTTTCCACGGGTTCGACTGCCCCAACTGTTGACGGTTAACCATCCTGCATAAATAGGGTTCCTGAGTATTTTGTTTATAGTTTGGGCTTGCAGTTTATTTCCGGTCATTGTTCTTAATCCAAGGTCCGTCACTTGTTTTAATACTTCCGTTTTTGTGTAAAGCCCTGTTGAGTAAAGCTCAAAAGCCTTTTTGACCAAGGGTGCTTTTTCTGTGTCGTAGGCCAAAGTTTTTGAGTTCTGCGAGTCTCTTGAGTTTAAGTAACCTAGGGGAGCTTTATAGGTCCATCGTCCGGCTTCTAAAGCGTTTTTCATGCCGGATACAGTTCTTTCTGCTCTTACATCATTATCGAATTGTGAAAAGCTAGCTAAAACCCCTTCCATTAACCGCCCAGTTGAAGTGTCTTCAATGGGTTCGGTAACGGACCTTAGAGTTACCCCTAGCCCTAATAGAAATGCCCTGATTGTCGTATGGTCTTGGTTATTTCTAGCGAATCGGTTTACGGAATAAACGACAAGTGCATGGACTTTGCCACGATTCTTTTGGCAGTAGGTCAGCATTTTTTGAAATTCGGGACGGTTAGTTGTTTTAGCTGATTCACCTTCTTCTATAAAAATTTCACCAACGGAATATCCATTTTTTTCACAGTATTCGAGACAAGCTTTTTCCTGTGTTGGAAGACTGTGGTTTTGGAAGGCTTGTTCTTTTGTCGATACTCGACAATAAATGAGTGCTGTTTTCATTTTAATTTCCGTGACTGTAATTTTTTAGATATTTGGACATGGTAATTTCTTCCGCTTCTTTTCTTGTGAATTTACCATCAAATTCAATGATTGAAACCCGTTCTATTACTTCATCTTTTTCGGTTTCAGATAATAATTTGAACATATCTTCAAAAGTTATTGTTTGTTTAGTGGTAAGTGGAGGCGTTGTGTTTGGTGTTTGAAGTTTAGGATAAACTTCGAGGGCGATATCAGCAAGGGCATGAAGCCCTTCACGCAGTTGTTCAATATCAGAATCAGTAAGTGAACAAGACGGACCTAGAATTTTTCGACACTCTTTTAGGGAAAGCATGACACCCCAAGGGATAGAGGTGTCTTTTAAATTTGTCCCTAAATAAAAAAAGGGGCAACACCTCTAGTGTCGCTCCTTTTTCATACTCTTAAGTTAGGATTGAAATGTAACTTTGTCAATTGTTGCTGTTTATTTGGTGTTGTTTTCCTTTTTTTTGCCTCTTAAAACGGGTTTGAAACAGATCGTTTTAGGGTCATTATTACAGCATATTTTCGGGATTGCATTGGTGTCGTGCGTATGACGGTGAAAGCGGCCAGTCAAAACGGAATGAATCCGGCCACCTGCGACGGTTGAAAGCGGCCACCTGCGGAGCGAAGCGACGAGGGTTATCCTCTTGATGTTGGAAAGACCCATAGATCTTTCTGCATTTGAAACTAAATTACTCAGGGATGATAGTCCGATTTACCCCAGTTTGAAAAGGTTTGTCTGATTCCTCCTTTCGTATAATCCTTTTTCCAATTATTTTCGACCTGCCCGGCGGGTTTTTCGCATGGACTCTCCATTCATGATGATCTTGTGGGCGTTGTGCACCAAACGATCCAGGATAGCGTCGGAAAGTGTCGGGTTTCCCAAAGCATCATGCCATTTCTCCACTGGAATTTGGGCAGCCACGAGAGTGGACTTGCGGTCGTAGCGGTCTTCCAGAATCTCGAACAAAGCCCGTCGCTGTTCATCCACCAATGGCATGGAAGCCCAGTCATCCAGAATCAAAAGATCAGACTTGGCCAGGTTTGAAAGAAGTTTCAAATACTTCCCGTCCACCCGGGAGATAGCCAATTCCTCAAAGAGCCGAGGGAACCTCAAGTAAAGAACCCGATAGCCTTCCCGGCAGGCCTTCTGGCCAATGGCACAAGCTAGATAACTTTTGCCCGCCCCCGTAGGCCCCACAATCAAACAGTTGTCGTGGTCTGAAATCCATCGGCAGGAAGCCAGGGACATCACTTGGCCTTTATCCAGTCCTCGGGGCTGCTTGAAGTCCAAGTCCTCCACACAGGCGTTCAAACGCAGCTTGGCCGTGCGCAGACGGTTGGCGAGCTTTTTGTTCTCTCGTACCGTCATCTCCCGGTCCACCAAAAGCCCGAGCCTTTCCTCGAAACTCAAGGATTTGAATTCCTTATTTTCCATCTGCTCTTTGAAGCCTGTCAGCATTCCTCCCAAACGTAAGGCGGATAACTTTTCCAACATCGGTTGAGCTAACATATTTTCTCCTTCAATTTTGAGTTTGGTAATACTCCGCGCCCCTCACAAACTCATGGGTGAAGGCGGGTAATACCGGCTGTTCGGACTCAAGGGGTTTTTGATCCAGTCCCAACTTGAGGATGGATTCGATGTGTTGATAACGGGGTGAAGGGATATTCAAGACCCTGCGACAAGCCGCTTCCAGGCGATTTTGACCGTACTTTTTTCCCAATCGCATAATGCCAAGACAAGACCTATAACCCTGCTCAGGGTGGCGGTGAGAAGCTAATATCTTTTCCACCACAGCCCTTGTGGACTCGCCCGATTCACCGGCCCATTGAACCAACCTTACCGGCGTCCATTCGGCGTACTCACGATGGCTTTGGGGCATATGCTCCAAGACCGTTGAGTGGCGATGTTCCACGAAAGATCGTGCGTGGCTGGCTACTCTTTTGCCCTGGTGGAGGATTTCAACCACACTAGCGGTGAGCCGGGCGTCCAGTTGTTGACGAATCAGTTGGTAGGGCACGCTGTAGTAATGCTTTTCGACTTCAACGTGGTAGTCAATGTTCACCCGTACCTTTTTCCATTCCGCGTATTCGTAGGGCTGTGAAGGAAGCGGCTTCAAAAGGGGTTTTTCCAGGGTTTCAAAGAGGGTTTGTCGGTTGGAAGAAAGCTTTTGGAAAGGCCTTTGGTTGTAGGTTTGAAGAAGTTCCCAAATGGCTTCATTGAGTTCGTGAAGGGAGAAGAAGGTACGGTTACGCAACGGAGCCAGGATACGGCGCTCCACACCTTGAACTCCCACCTCTACTTTCGCCTTGTCCCGGGGTTTGATTGGACGGGCTGGGAGAATAGCGACGCCATAATGTTCAGCCATTTCCTGATAGGTGCGGTTGAGGAATGGTTCGTACCGATGGGCGGTGGTAACTCCCGACTTTAAATTGTCCGGAATCAACAATTCCGGTACCGCTCCGATGAAGGAAAACATCCTTACGTGTGAGCCGATCCAGTTGGGCAACGCCTGGGTCCAAGTGGCTTCCACGTAGGTATAGTTACTAGCCCCCAGCACGCCCACAAAGATTTGGGCCTCCCTCACTTCGCCGGTTTGGCGATCCACCACGCCCATGGTCATTCCGGCGTAGTCCACAAACAACTTTTCACCAGCCTTGTGGGTTTGTCTCATCACCGGCTCTAAGGTCTTTTCCCACTGACGATAACGCACGCGGAACTGGGTGTACTGGTAGCCTTGAGAATTGGCCTGCAGGTACTCCTCCCACAAAAGCTGAAGGGTGACGCCTTTCTTTTTGAGTTCCTGGTGGAGGTAAAGAAAATCGGGGAGCGATTTGGTTTCAACTTTTTCGTTTTCCAATGGGAGAGGGGGATAGAGAAGTTTCTCCAACTGCTCATCGTTCAATTCTGGTGGCAGGGGCCATGTCAGTTGGGCTTGAGCGGCCTTCCTGAGATAGCCTTGGAGGGTGGTCCGGCCAACCCCAACGGCCTGGGCTATCTGTCGTTCACTGAGGTTTTTCTCAAATCTCAGCCGCAATACTTCACGAATCTGGCGCATAGTAGTCCTTAACCTTGGCATGGTGCCTCCCGTTGATAGTGTCCAACGAGAATTACCGTACCACTTGAATAAGGATTACCTACGTCGCTTGGGCCTAAAAGCTCCTCAACAAACTACCCGGCAAAGGTGGCCGGATTGGTCCGTTTTGGGTGGCCGCTTTGCTCCGTTTTGGGTGGCCGGATTCGACCGTTTTAGGTGGCCGCTTTCGTCCGTTTTACGCA
>Ga0302320_10016775_pt1 | contig 14922 bp, 13 predicted proteins | sample Bog_T0_3_FD_202130 | JGI IMG/M metagenome (GOLD analysis project Ga0302320, IMG submission 202130) | Peat permafrost microbial communities from Stordalen Mire near Abisko, Sweden - Bog_T0_3 | ecosystem: Environmental > Terrestrial > Soil > Wetlands > Peat | place: Sweden: Abisko, Stordalen Mire... | reverse complement strand
GTCCAGTTGGCTGCTGCTGGGCAGCGGCTTGCTGGGGTTGATCGGGATTGCTTATCACCGCAGGTCGGCATCTTCAGCCGTTTCGAGCTGGTAGACAGATTCGGGATGCAATCATGCCGGAGGGTGCAGCGATGCAGCCCCCGGCATGATTGTGTGTGCTGCGTGACGAACCTGGAAGATTTTCAATGTTTTTGCAAGGCGAGGTAGCTGGTCTCCCACCCTTGCGACAAAAACAAGAACGTCGAAGGATGGGGCACCAAGTCTTTACACAATCGCTGAAAACGCCTACACCAGTTTGGTGAGGAACTCCGCTATCCGTCGCGTGCCTTCATCGATGTTCGCCTTGGTGACCGGGTAGGAGATGCGGATGTGCTCCTTGGTCCCGAAGGCCTCGCCAGGGACGGTGACGACGTGGGCCTCGTGCAGCAACCGCGTAGCTAGCTCCGTCGCGGACTTGATGCCTCCCTTGCCAATATAGGCGCTGATGTTGGGGTAGACGTAGAAAGCGCCTTCGGGCTTGGTACAGGTAACGCCGGGGATGGCCGTCAGCTTGGCCAGCATGTAGTCGCGCAGGCTGATAAACTCGGCGCGGAACTCCGTGACGCACTCCTGCGAGCTGGTCAGGGCGGCGATGGCCGCCTTTTGCACAAAGCTGGTGGCGTTCGAGGTGGATTGCGATTGCAGTTTGCTGAGGTTGGCCGTCACAGTCTTGGAAGCCAGCGCAAAGCCGGCCCGCCAGCCGGTCATCGCGTAAGTCTTTGACAGCGAACCAAGAATGACCAGATGCTCCTTGGCCCAGGTAAACGAGCCGCCGGAGACCGGCTTGCCGGCATAGTTCAGGTAAACGTAACACTCGTCGAGCAGCAGAAAGATCCCACGCTCGTGGGCCAGGTGGACAATGCGCTCCAGATCCTCCGCCGAGACCACCGAGCCGGCAGGGTTGGAGGGCGAGTTGAGGATGATGGCCTTGGTCTTGGGCGTTATCGCCTTTTCGATGGCGTCTGCCGTGATGCGGAAGTTCTCCGCCTCTTGAGTCTTGAGAAAAACCACCTTGCCGCCGGCATACTGGATGATGTCCGCGAAGCTGACCCAGTAGGGCACGGGCAGGATGACTTCGTCGCCGTGATCCACCAAAATTTGGATAGCGTCAAAGAGGGCATGCTTGCCGCCAGTGGTGAAGATGGCCTCGGAGAGGTCGTAATCGGAGCCGAAATCGGCGGCGTGGCGATCAATGATGGCCTTGCGCACCTCGGGAATGCCCGGCACGACGGTGTAGTGACTGAAGTTGGCGCCGATGGCGGCAATGGCCGCGTCCTTGATGTGCTGGGGAGTGTTGAAGTGCGGCTCGCCCGCGCCGAAATCAACCAGATTGACGCCCTGGGCACGCAGCTTGGCGGCCTCGGCGGCCACGGCCATGGTCGCGGAGACCTCGATCCGGCCAATGCGGCCGGCAAAGACTTGGGGAGAAGAACTTACGGTCGTCATAGTTTCTATTTTTACAGATTTTCGGGCTGGAGCAAAATCGGCCGGACTTCGACAGGGCAAATACAAGAAGGGAAGGCAATCCCTCCACAGTTTCACAGGCAAAAGCGAAGAAAAGGAGAAGTGGACCGGGGGGGAGGGGTGTGCTTTTTCCGGGGTGCGGACCGGATCGACCCTTCCGAGAGGGCCGACCGTGAGTTCAGGGTAGCAGGATGTCGGAAATAATCTGCAAAGAGGAAGAATGCGCGGGCTGGCGCGGAATTGTCCGCTAGAATTTCTCCAAGGGCTGCGATTACCGCTTACGGGTGAGGAGAATTACTATGGCGATGACGATGTGCAACCCCGCCCATCCGGGCGAAATTCTCCGCGAATATCTGGGCACGGTGCAGGTGGGCGTTGCCGCAAAAAAGCTGCGCATTGCGCGGTCTACGCTTAGCCGCCTGCTGAATGGCCGAGCCTCGTTCAATGCGGCCATGGCGCTGCGACTCTCTGACGCCTTTGGAACCGAGCCGGGGATGTGGCTCGACTTGCAGCAGCAGTACGATCTGTGGCACGCCTCGCAACGCAAGCGGCCCAAGGTGGAGAAGTTTTCCCTGGCCGCGTGAGGTCTCCAGACCTCAGACTCGGTACCTGATACATACCGGAGTCACGGTTTCGCGCCTGCCTTCAACAATATGGCTTTAACATCGTAGTGTTTTCCTCGCGCTGCATAGTCCAGTGCGGTCTTGCCATCGCTCGTCTTGGCATTGACATCAGCGCCCTTGGAGATTAGCGCCCGCACCACCTCAAGATTTCCGTTATATGCAGCTGACATCAGAACGGTTCCGCCATTGCTTGCCTTTGCGTTGACATCGGCCAAGGCGTTGAGCGGTGCTCGTACCACTTCAACGTGACCGTGTAGGGAAGCTAACATCAGAGCGGTCTCGTCGTCGCTCGTTTTAACATTGACCTCGGCTCCGTGATCGAGCAGAGCCCGCACCACCTCATGATGACCTTCCTGAGAAGCCAGAATCAGCGCCGTCAAGCCATTGTTCGACTTGGCATTTACCTCTGCCCCTTTGGCGAGCAACAACTGCACCACCTTAAGTTGGTCATGATAGGCGGCGACAATCAGAGCCGTACCACCATCGTTCTCCTTGGCATTGACAAATGCTCCTTTGGCAAGTAGCGCTTGCACCACATCATAATGGCCATTGAGTGAGGCCATAATCAGCGCGGTCACGCCATCGTCACCCCTATCATTCACGTCGGAGTTACAGGCAAGCAGTGTTTTTACACGGGGCGAGTCACCCTTGCCTGCCGCACTGATGAGATCGTCCTCTTGCGCGTTGGCGGGCAAGCTAGCCAGTAGGCAAATTAACATCACAAAAATGCCCACCATCGACGAGCACCGGCGAGATCGTGTCACTCTCAGAGGGATCATGTAAACACCTTCCATTGGGAATGCGGGAAGGATACCAGAAATCTGCGGATCTCGCGTCGGTAATTCATCAATCTCTCGCAAGAATTAATTGGGCTGTTGGGTGTTTGCCCCAGGCATTGATTCTGAGACCGGAGAAGTCCGCCGGCTTGCATACCAAAGATTGACAAAGCCTGTTATTCAGTTCAGCATCGAATACAGGAGCTTATCCCATGAATGTTTCGCTGACCCCTGAACTGGACAACTTTGTCGCCGGAAAGGTCGAATCCGGTCGCTACAACTCTGCCAGCGAGGTGGTGCGCGAAGCTCTGCGGCTGCTGGAAGAGCACGATCAGGCGCGCAACGCGCAGCTTGCCGCCTTCAACCATGAGATTGGGGCAAGGCTGGCCTCTTTGGATCGTGGCGAGTATGTCAATCCGGGAAAAGCGCGCAAGCGCCTTGAGCAAAAGTCTCGCGAGCGGAGAAAGCTCAACGGATGAAGAAGTATATTCTCGTTAGCTCGCCCCGATACGGTTGCGCAGGCGCTTGAGCACGTTGGGCGGGACCAGGCCGCTTACGTCGCCGCCGAAGCTGACGACGTCCTTCAGCATCCGCGAACTGACAAAGGAGTAGCGCCCAGCCGGTTGCAGGAAGACGGTCTCGATCTCCGGGGCCAGCCGCCGGTTCATCAACGCCATCTGGAACTCGTATTCGTAGTCGCTGATGGCGCGGATGCCGCGCAGCACCGCTGAGACTCCCTGCTTGCGCGCGAACTCCACCATCAGCCCATCGAAGGTAGCCACCGAGACGTTTTTCAACGTGGCGGTCGATTCCTTCAACATCTCGACGCGCTCTTCGACGGTGAAGAGGGGATCTTTCATCGGATTATTGAGAATGGCGACGATGAGGTGGTCAAAGAGCTTGGCCCCGCGCTCGATGAGGTCGAGGTGGCCGTTGGTCGGCGGGTCGAAGGTGCCGGGATAGAGGGCGCTTACGCTCATGGAGACCGCTCCCAGAAGATTCTAGCAGCGCAAGGCGCCGGCAGGTTGCGCAGCGGGCTCTCCAGGCCGTAGGATGGGCAATGCCAGAAAGTAATCGCCTCTCGCAGGAGTTTTTCCCATGCCAATCAAGACCATCTTCGAGCCTTTTCGCATCAAGAGCGTTGAGCCTATCCGCTGGACTACCCGCGAGGAGCGCGAGGGCCTGCTAAGCGCCGCGCACTACAACCTTTTTCTGCTCCATGCCGACGATGTGCTGATCGACCTGCTCACCGACTCCGGCACCGGCGCCATGTCCACGCACCAGTGGGCCGCGATCATGGAGGGCGACGAGAGCTACGCCGGCAGCCGCAGCTTCGATCACTTCAAGGACTCCGTGCAGAGCATTGTCGGCTACTCCCACGTCATTCCCACTCACCAGGGACGTGCCGCGGAGCGCATTTTGTTCAAGGTGATGTGCAAGCCGGGCGACGTGGTGCCAAACAACACGCACTTCGACACCACCCGCGCCAATGTCGAGGCGGTCGGAGCTGAAGCCGTTGACCTGTTGCTGCCCGAGGCGCGGCAACCCGGCACTCGCCTTCCCTTCAAGGGCAACATGGACGTGGCGGCTCTGGAGGCGCTGATTGCGCGCGTGGGTCGCAACCGCATTCCGTTGGTCATGCTGACGGTGACCAACAACTCCGGTGGCGGGCAGCCGGTCTCCATGGAAAATGTGCGGGCTGTGGCCGCGGTCTGCCACCACCATGAGATTCCGCTCTACTTCGATGCCTGCCGCTTTGCCGAGAACGCTTATTTCATCAAGCTGCGCGAGCCGGGCTACGCCGGAAAGACGCCCAAACAAATCGCTCAGGAAATGTTCGCGCTCGGCGATGGCTGCACCATGAGCGCCAAAAAAGACGGCATGGCCAACATCGGCGGATTTCTCTGCACCAACGACGACATCCTGGCGCGCCAGGAAAAGAACCTGCTGATTCTGACCGAGGGCTATCCCACTTATGGCGGGCTTGCCGGCCGCGATCTGGAGGCGGTTGCCGTAGGCATCCAGGAATCGTTACAGGAGGATTACCTGCACTACCGGATCGCCTCGACGGCTTACCTGGGTGACCACATTGCTGAGCACGGAGTGCCCATTGTGCAGCCGCCCGGAGGCCATGCCATCTATCTCGACGCCAAAGCATTTCTGCCGCACATTCCGGCGGAGCAGTTTCCCGGCGTGGCGCTGGCCGCGGAGCTTTATCTGGAGGGCGGCATCCGTTCAGTCGAGATCGGCAGCCTGATGTTCGGCGCGGCCGCGCAGATGGAGCTGGTACGGCTGGCCATTCCGCGACGCGTCTATACGCAGAGCCACATCGATTACGTGGTGGAGATTATCTTGCAGGTCTTCGCGCGGCGCGACAAGATCAAGGGCCTACGGCTGACCTACGAAGCGCCCTTTCTGAGGCACTTTACCGCGCACCTGGAGCCTATGAATTGAGACTAGCGCCGCAGCAAGTCAATCGGCTTTGTAAAATCCGTGACGCGAATGTGCTTTGCCAGCTCCGGATGCTGGCGCTGGAGAGCTAAATACATCTCCCAGGCAACACGGCGGTAGCTGAAGTGGCCGGCAGGGCCGGAGCGCAGTTCGATGATGTATTGCGCCTCGGCAAAATCCATCTTGAAGAGCGAGCGGACGCGGGTGGCCAGCGGCAAAAGGTAGTTGGCCGACTGTGCCGCCTCGGGAGCCTGGCTCACGGCGATCTGCAAACTGGCGGTGTGGGCAGCTTCGATGGCCGCGTAGTAATCGGCCAGGACACCCGCCTCGGCGAGAATATTCACGTCGGGGCCGAGGTCGCCGGACGCGGGCGTCTCGTAGCCGTGCAGGCTGGTCAAGGGCTGGATGATCTGTGTGCAGCGGCGATGGCGGTGCAGGTCGCGGAAGCCGCCGATGTCCATGAGAATGTCGAAGCGCAAGGCCACTCCGGCGTGAAAAGCGCGCAACGCCTCGTCGTGCTTGCCTCGGTGGCGGAACCCTAGCTCAACGATTTCCGCCACGCGGGATGCTGGAAGTCCGGCAACCAGGTCGCGAATCTGCCGGTAGGGGTGGTGGCTGGCCGAGTACAGCAGCGTTGCCGCCAGTTCGACCTCGAGCGATTCGGTGTATTCAACCAAATCGACTGCCGGAGCAGCTGCAATCGGCAGCCCCTTCAGGATTTCACCCGCGGCCTCAGCCAGTTCGGCGTGGGTCTGAATTTGGTATTCGTTGGGCTCAGCGTACTTGACCAAGGTGGGCGCACTGCGGACCTCGCGGGTAAGCAGGTTGGCGGCTTCGGCGGCTAACTCCGCATTCGCCGCCGCCAGCTTCTCAACGAATGCAGCGCCAGCGTGAGCGTTGACCTTCCAGGCGGGGCCGGTGGCGGCTTCGCGGAGTTTGATTCCCAGATCGCGCACCTCGGCAGCGGGGTGGGAGAGCAGCCGCGAGACCTGGGTCTCCAGCGTCCGCGCGTTGGTAATCTGACCCAGCGAGGTGTTGGTGGCCAGGGGCAGCAGGTAGCGGGCTACATCAAAGGCGCGCGCCTTGAGGGTTCGTTCATAGGCGTCAGCTTGTATGGTTTCAGGGCGGGCAACCCGTCGGCGCAGGGCATCAAGGACCGCAGTGGTGGTCCGCTGGTAGGTGTCAAAAAGCTTTTTGATATTCTCGGCGTAGAGCTGCGCCGATCCGGAATCCTCGCCGAAATCCGGGAAAAACCAGCCGGATTTGAGGAAGTTTTGGTAGCGTGTGGACCGCTCCTGGCCGTCCCAACGCTGCTCGTCCACCAGCACGATGGCGGCCAGCAAGCTGAGTCTTTCCACGGACATGGCGACGTGCGCCAGGTCGGCTATCGAGCGGTGGCCGTATTGAAAATAAAAGGTGTTCAGGAACTGCTCGGCGCGCTGCGAGCTGATCTCGGCCAGCGACTCGCGCATGGAGAGCGCCGAGCGGGAGTACTTGGCCATGGCGTAGGCCAGCACTTCGGGCTCGGCTCCGTGGATGGCAAAGACTTCGGTCTGGTTGCGGGCGCCGGGGGGCATAATAGATTCATTGGACATTGCTGAGGTCTCGCGAACAGAATACGGCATAGGGGCGGATTGCGTTTTATATTCGCGCTACCGCTTCTTGCTCCCTTTTTAACAGACGGAGCGCGAGCTATAAGGCAAGATAGAGTTTAGGGCTGTATAAGGAGCCACCGGGCCATGCGGGAGTATCCGAAACGCACATCGAACGAACCGCATCCCTTGCCACCGGGCCACTGGCTGATCTCCCAGCAGTGGAATAATCTGCTCTTCGCGCACTGGCCGGTTCCCGCCTCGTCGCTGGCGCCGCTGGTGCCCGAGGGCCTGCAGGTGGACACCTTCCAGGGCTCCGCCTGGCTGGGAATCATGCCCTTTTTGATGGACCGGGTCAAGGTGCGCGGCCTGCCGCCGATTCCGGGGGCGCGCAGCTTCCCCGATCTGAGTTTGCGCACATATGTTCGCGAGGAGCGGACCGGAACGCCGGGGGTGGTCTGTCTCTCGCTGGATTCGAGCAACCTGCTGGCGGTGGCGGCGGGGCGCGCCTTCTATCGCCTGCCCTACCACTGGGCGCGGATGCGCATGGAGCAGCGCTCGGAGCGGGAGTTTGCGTTCTATAGCCGCAGACGGTTCGCCGGCCGGCGGGTAGTCTTCAAAGTCAGCTATCGCGGGTTGGGCCCATCGCAAAAACTGGCGGAGAGCCGCCCTGGCTCGCTGGATCACTTCCTGATCGAGCGCTACTGCCTGTTCTCGACCAACCTGGCGGGGCAGCCCATCCGGGCAAACCTGCACCACACCTCCTGGCCGCTCGAAGAAGCCGAGGCCGAGATTGAGCAGAACAATCTGGCCGAGGTGCTCGGAATTCGGCTGCCGGACGAGAAGCCGGTGCTGCACTACTCGCGCCAGTTGGCGGTTTATGTGTGGCCGGCGGAACTGGTGCAACCGGCCCTGGTGACGCGACCCGTGACGGTTGCGGCTACGCCGTAGCCGTGAAAAAATCAACGAAAACAGCCGATTCTGTGCCAATTTTGCCCCGAAAATGGCCAAAAAAGGGGCAAAATCAGGTGTTTGCAGTTACTGATTCGTTAACATAGCAAAAATGCAAGCTATTGATTTATTGCAAGTTACAAGGAATAAAATGGTCAAAAAAAGATTTCCACAGGGTGGGGGGGTGGGGGGGTGGATGGATTTTGGGAGAAGAAACGGGGAATAAATGGGACTCGGGACCAGGGACCAGGGACTGAGAATGCGCGCATTGGAGCGGGAACAGTGATCATTTGTGCCTCACGTTTGCGACTGCTTCCATTGTGCTCGCAGAGGCGGAAATAATCTGCATTAAAAACAGTGGTCAGTGGTCAGTGATCAGTGGTCAGTGGTCAAGGGAGTCGTACGGAAGGATTCGCGCATGGGGTTGGTGGTATCCCGGGTCCCCAAATGCGAGGAACCCGGGGCACACGACGTACAATTTGTAGCAGATCAATTCGACTGCTGCAATTGTCGCGCGTTAGGGGAGCGCGGAATGAGAGACGCCATGAACTCCCGATCCTATCGTTGGCTGATTGTTTCGGCCCTACTCATTACAGCGTCCGGCGCATGGACACAGCAGAGCGCGCCGCCAGCATCCGATCAAAAAGTTAATCGAAGCTGGGAAGCAACAGCCCAGCTTTCGGAGCTGCAATGCAGGTTACCCCCCGCGTTCGATGAAAAGAGCATCGCCGCCTTCAAGCAGCAAGCTGCCAGTGGCGACGCTGCGGCGCAATGCGGCATGGGGCGAATGTACTCCCTGGGTAAGGGAGTACCGGAGGACGACGCTCAGGCCGTTCTCTGGTGGCGTAAGGCGGCGGAACAGGGCAATGCTCAGGCGCAATGCGACCTCGGCCTGAACTATGCACTGGGTAGAGGGGTGCCCCAGGACGACGCTCAGGCCGTTCTTTGGTTTCGCAAGGCGGCGGTACTGGGCGACGCCGTGGCGCAAGCCAGCCTCGGGAATTCGTACCACGGCGGTTGGGGTGTGCCCCAAGACTATGCTCAAGCGGCAGTTTGGTATCGCAAGGCGGCGGAGCAGGGATATGCCACGGCACAAGCCGCCCTCGCAGGTTTGTACTTTCACGGCGAAGGCGTGTCGCAGGACTACACAGAAACAGCCTTCTGGAATCGCAAGGCTGCTGAACAAGGTGACTCCAATGCGCAATTAGCCCTCGGGTATTTGTATAGCAACGGCCAGGGTGTGCCTCGGGACTACGTTCAGGCAGCTCTCTGGTATCGCAAGGCGGCTGAGCAAGGCAACGCCCAGGCACAGCGTATGCTTGGCACCGCATACGGAGCGGGCATGGGTGTGCCCCGAGATTTTGTAGAAGCCTACTTTTGGCTTGATGTAGCGACGACTTGCAGGGAATCGCTGACAAGGCACTGCCTGAGCAGGCCGGACATGGAAGAGGCTGTGAAACTCCGAGATGATACCGCGTCACGTCTGACGCCATTCGATCTATCCCGCGAACAGGAACGGGTGCGGAAGTGGTTCGAGGAGCATCTGGCGAAGCCACAATGATGGAAGCGTTTGTTCCGCGTAGGAACATATCACCCGGCATTCCGCTCGGGATCACGGATGATTTCAACGCTCTGTCTGAAGTATTGCCAATTGAGATTCGAGCGAGGACACTAGTTCTGTGGCACCTATGTAATCCTCGTAAACTTCGATTAATTGTTTTTCGTTTAGTAGATTATCGCTGATCTCTATATTATTCACGATAGATCTCGGAATACTGAGATGACCGTTTTCAACATCAAGGCGCGTTGCCGCATCTATTCGTATGTAGGACAAGATTTTTCCCACTTCGCTATAGACGCTCGATATAGTTCCGATTCTCCCAATCAGGTGGTTACGATTGTTTTTTGCCTTATCAAGTTCTTGACTCAGGCGTTTGATTTGTTGCGCTTTTTCATCTTCCTTCATGTTATCTTCCTCAGCCATAGTTATTATACTGCCCCGGTCAGCACAGTTTTCACCTTTCATCATGAAATAAACCCCGCTATTATCTGAAACTGCCTGGGCGGGTGGCTCCGGTCCCAGTGACTTTTTTCAAACCACGCTGAGGGTACCCGGTCCCTCGCGTTTGTGGACCGGAGCGAAACGCATTTCATTTCTCAATGAGCGCATTATCGCCATACCACGTGTTGACCACAACTACAGCGGCGAAGGACTTCCGAATATATGAGTCCAGCCCGGATGACCGGGTAAACGGAAACTACACTACTGCCCAACGATGAAGGCTGGAGTCGCCGCTGCTCCGTTTTCTTCTAGGATGAAACAAGCGTGGACCAGGAGGTCCACGCTACAGCCGGCCGGGAGGCCGGCGCTACAGCTTCATGGTCTGTGGGTCGGCAACGCCTGTGGGGTACTAAAATAGTTGTGTGTGCATCGGAAGCTTCTGCGCACCGTGCGCGTCTTCCATCCGGCCACAGCATCCAAGACGAATCAGACCGGACGATTTGGTAATGGTTCATGAAGCGAGTGCGGGCGAGGACGCCCGCACCACAGCCGGCCGGGAGGCCGGCGCTACATTCTCCGCGAGAGAGCGAAAAGAGAACGACATTGAATCATCCGAAAGACAAGTATTCTCCGACTCCAGCCGTCCAGTTGAACGATCGCTCATGGCCAGGCAAGACCATCGACAAGGCGCCGATCTGGTGCAGCGTGGACTTGCGCGACGGGAATCAGGCGCTGATTGATCCGATGGATGCGGAACGCAAGAACAAAATGTTCGATCTGCTGGTCAAGCTGGGTTTCAAGGAAATCGAAGTGGGATTTCCCGCCGCCTCGCAGACGGATTTTGATTTTTGCCGTGAACTGATTGACAAGGGGCGCATCCCGCCGGATGTTACCGTGCAAGTGCTGACGCAGGCTCGCGAACCGCTGATTCGCCGCACATTCGAGGCATTGCAGGGCGCGCCTCGCGCCATTGTTCACCTCTATAACTCGACCTCGACCGTGCAGCGCGACGTGGTCTTCAAGATGGATCGCGAGGGAGTGAAGAAGATCGCCATCGACGGCGCGCGGATGCTGCAAGAAATCTCGGCATCTTATCCGGGAACGGAGTGGATCTTCGAATATTCTCCGGAGAGTTTCACCGGGACTGAGTTAGATTACGCGCTGGAGATTTGCGAGGCCGTGCTGGCGGTCTGGAAGCCCACGCCGGAGCATCGCGTCATCATCAATCTGCCGGCTACGGTGGAAAACGCCACGCCCAATGTCTATGCGGATCAGATCGAGTGGATGGGGCGCAACTTCAAGAATCGGGATTCCATTTTTCTGAGCGTGCATCCGCACAATGACCGGGGCACCGCGGTGGCCGCGGCGGAGCTGGCGATGATGGCGGGAGCGGATCGCGTCGAGGGCACGCTCCTGGGAAATGGAGAGCGCACCGGCAATGTTGATCTGATCACTCTGGCCCTGAACTTGTACACCCAGGGCATCGATCCGGGACTGGATTTTTCCGACTTGCCGGGTGTGATCGAGTGCGCCGAGTTTTGCAACCAGCTTCCTGTGCATCAGCGGCACCCCTACGCCGGCGAGTTGGTCTTCACGGCTTTTTCCGGCTCTCATCAGGACGCGATCAAGAAGGGATTCGCGATGCAGGCCGGCAAGACATTATGGGAGGTTCCCTATCTGCCGCTCGATCCGAATGACATTGGCCGGACTTATGAGGAGATCATTCGAGTCAACAGCCAGTCGGGCAAAGGCGGGGTGGCCTATCTTCTGGAGCGCGATTACAGCGTCCGGCTGCCGCGCAAATTGCAGATTGAATTCAGCCGCGTCATTCAGAAGATCAGCGACCAGACAGGCCACGAGATACGGCCCGCGGAGATATGGACTGCGTACGAGGCGGAATATCTCAACCAGCGCAGCCCGCTTGCCTGCATTCAGCATTCCGAGAGCTCCAGCGCGGGAACTGTAACGATTTCGGCAACAGTTAAGGATAGACCTGCGGAACACAAGATTGCCGGGAACGGAAACGGCCCCATCGATGCTTTTGTCGGAGCCATGAATCAGGAGTTCGGCCTGGACCTGCACGTCGTCGATTACCAGGAGCAGGCCATCGGCAAAGGCGCCTCCGCCTCCGCCATGGCATTTATCGAGGTGCAATTCGGCGAATCGGAATCGGTATTTGGCGCCGGGATGAATCCGAACATTGTTACCGCTTCTCTCGATGCCATTCTCTGCGCCGTCAATCGCGCGCTGCGGCTGAGGACAGCAGCTTTGCAGCCTGTGAAGCATTGATCGACCCATTTATAATGAGGTTCGAAAGGGCGCGGAAATGCGCGCGGGGGTCAAAGAGAGAATATGGCGGATTTGCAGGGACGAATTGCGCTGGTAACCGGGGCTGCACAGGGAATTGGGCGGGCCGTTTCGCTGGAGCTGGCGCGAGCCGGTGCCACGCTGGCCGTGGCGGACATCAACGAAGAAAAGCTGGCGCTGGTGGCGGCGGAGATTGAGGCGCTGGGCGGCACGGCTGCGGCCTTCCGGCTGGATGTGTCCAAGCAGGAGTCGATTGAAGCCGGGGCCAAGGCGATTCTTGACCGCTTCGGCAAGGTTGAAGTGCTGGTCAACAACGCCGGCATCACCCGCGACGCGCTGATGATGAGCATGAAGCGCACCGATTGGGACCTCGTTCTGGCCATCAACCTCACCGGGCCATTTCTGCTGACCCAGGCCCTGCTGCGGCCCATGATCAAGAACCGCTGGGGGCGGATCGTGAATATGGCCAGCGTGGTGGGCCGCGCCGGACAGGCCGGCCAGGTGAACTACTCGGCCAGTAAGGCTGGGCTGATCGGGCTGACCAAATCGCTGGCGCGCGAGGTAGCTTCGCGGGGGATTACCGTGAATGCCGTGGCGCCGGGCTACATTGAGACGCCCATGACCGCGGTGCTGGACGAGAAGGTAAGCGCCGCGATGCTGGCCACTATTCCCCTCGGCCGGCGCGGAACGGACCAGGATATTGCCCAGGCAGTCAAATTTCTCGCCTCCGATGCGGCGTCTTACATCACCGGCCACGTGCTGGACGTGAACGGCGGGATGTTCATGGGTTGATGTGCCTGCGCAGGGCACACTACGAATTTGTTACGTAAGTGTCCTGATTCCTCAAGTTGAGCGCCCGGCCCGCCGATGAACTAAGCGGGAAGGTGCGCATGGCGACACAAACTGTTTGGGCTCCAAACACGGAACTCGCACAACCCGAGCTTGAAGGTGTGCTGCGCTATCTGGCGCGCCAGCCCATCATGGACCTGCGCGGAAGGGTGCATGGATACGAATTGCTGTTCAGGGCGGGTCCGGAGACCGTCTTTCGCGGCGATGGCGACCATGCCACACGCACTATGCTCGACAATACGGTTATCTTCGGGCTGGAAAAGCTGACCGGCGGAGTTCCGGCCTTTGTGAACTGCACCCAGGAGTCGCTAATCGGGAATATGGTGCATGTTCTCCCCTCCGGCATGACCGTGCTGGAGATACTGGAAAACCTGGACCCCACGCCCGAACTGATTGCCGCCTGCCGCAAGCTGAAGGTGGAGGGTTTCCGCCTGGCGCTGGACGATTTTACCTGGAAACCGGGCTTCGATCCGCTGGTCGAAATGGCCGACTACGTCAAGGTGGATTTTCTGCTCTCCGGTCCTCATGAGCGGAAAGAGCTGCTTCAGCGGCTGCGCGGCGTGACAGTGGCCCTGATTGCGGAGAAGATCGAAACCCAGGAGGAATTCAAGCAGGCCTGCGCGGAAGGCTTCACGCTCTTTCAGGGCTATTATTTCTTCCGCCCGGCGCTGCTTAAGAATCGGAAGATTCCCGCCAACAGGCTCTCCCACATCGAGATTTTGCAAGCACTGCGGAGCGAAGTGTTCGACCTGCGTAAGTTGACGCAGTTGCTAAAGCGCGACGCCTCGCTCACCTACCGGTTGCTGCGGCTGGTCAACTCGCCGATGTGCGCCATCCGGCAGGAGGTAAGCTCCATCCAGGCGGCGCTGCTGGCCGTGGGCGAGGACGCCTTCCGCCACATTGCCATGTTGGCTATCGCCAGCGAATTCAACGCTGGCCAGCCGGCGGAGATTCTACGCATAGCTTTCGTGCGCGGGCGATTCTGCGAATTGACCGCCGCCGGCTGCGCGCTGGACCCCACCGAGCAATTCCTGCTGGGAATGATGAGCCTGCTGCCCGCCATGATGCGCCTGCCCGTGGAAGAGCTGGTCCCCGCGCTGCCGCTGCGCAGTGAGATCCGCGAGGCCCTCAAAGGCAACGCCAATCCAGAACGCATCCTGCTCCAGTGGCTGGAGTTCCTCGAACAGGGAGATTGGGACGCGTGCGATGCGATCATCCAAAAAGAGGGACTGAACAGCAGTGAGATCTATCGTTGCTATGCCGAAGCCATGGTGTGGGCGGAGGCGGCGCTGCAATCGTCTGTCTGATGATGCGCAAGACTATCTGTGTTGCGGCGCTGGCGCGGCATCGCGAGGGACGGTTGGCGTTCCTCCCTGCGGCATACCCATTACGGCGACCGACGAGGCTACGAAGATTCCATCCTTCACCGCGCCCTCGACGCGCACCACATCGCCCGCGTGAACATCAGCCAATGTGATCGGCTCCCGGCGCTTGCGGAAGGTGGTGTCCTCATCGGCCACAAATGCGTGCGCGACGTTGTCCACCGAGCCCAGCAGCGTAATTTTAGTTTCGTTGATCGCTGTCACCTTGCCCATCAACCAGGTCTTGCCATAGTTGGCCCTTATCTCGCGCATCTGTTTGGCGCGCTCCGGGTCGAGTTGCGCAATCACCACAGCGCCTACGGATTTGGCCGCCGCATCCACTTCTCCCGCGGCGCCCACCGCGTCGCCCACTTTGATGTCGCTGGGTTTGAGTGTCAGCGGAACAGTCTGTTCGCGATTGCCCCTCTCGCCGGCTACGCGGCTTTGCATCGTCTGCTTGAGAATGCGCGTATTGACGCTGAAGTGGATCGTGTAGCTGTCGCCCGC
>Ga0302320_10016774_pt1 | contig 14923 bp, 11 predicted proteins | sample Bog_T0_3_FD_202130 | JGI IMG/M metagenome (GOLD analysis project Ga0302320, IMG submission 202130) | Peat permafrost microbial communities from Stordalen Mire near Abisko, Sweden - Bog_T0_3 | ecosystem: Environmental > Terrestrial > Soil > Wetlands > Peat | place: Sweden: Abisko, Stordalen Mire... | reverse complement strand
TGAAACTCGAAGAGTTGCAAGACGAGCAAATCAAGCAGGCGCTTGCGCCGAAGGAAGAGGCGGTCACGCTGACTGCCGATGAGCGCGAGGCAGCGATGGTACTGCTGCGCGATCCGCGCCTGTTGGAGCGGATCGTCGAGGACTTCGCCCGGTGCGGTGTTGTGGGCGAGGAGACCAACAAGTTAGTCGGCTATCTGGGCGTGGTCTCGCGGCACCTGGAAGCGCCTCTCGCGGTAATCGTGCAATCGAGTTCAGCGGCGGGCAAGAGTTCGCTCATGGAGGCGGTGCTCGCGTTCCTGCCCGAAGAGCAGCGCGTTCAATACTCCGCCATGACCGGCCAGTCTCTCTTCTACATGGGCGAGCAAGACCTGAAACACAAGGTGCTGGCCATCGTGGAGGAGGAGGGCGTGCACTCTGCGGCCTATGCGTTGAAGCTGTTGCAGTCGGAAGGCGTGTTGACCATCGCCTCGACCGGCAAAGACCCGGCGACGGGACGCTTGCTAACGCATCAGTACCGCGTCGAAGGCCCGGTGATGATCTTCCTGACGACAACGGCCATCGATCTCGATGAAGAGATGTTGAATCGCTGTATGGTCCTTACGGTCAACGAAGGCCGGGAGCAGACCCAGGCCATCCATCGAGTGCAGCGCGAGGGGCAAACGGTCGAAGGGCTGCTCAGGCGGCAGGACCGGAATGCGATCCTTGCCGTTCACCGCAACGCCCAGCGCCTCATACAGCCCCTTTTCGTTGTGAACCCTTACGCGCGGGAGCTGACCTTCCAGGACAGCCAGACGCGGACCCGGCGCGACCACATGAAGTATCTGACGCTCATCCGCACGATAACCCTGCTTCATCAGCATCAGCGGCCACGGAAGACGGTCGAGCACCGGGGCCGCATGGTCGAGTACATCGAGGTTGCCCTCTCGGACATAGCCGTTGCCAACCGGCTTGCACATGAAGTGCTGGGCCGCTCGCTGGACGAGCTGCCGCCGCAGACGCGGCGGTTGCTGTTGGCCGTCGATGAAATGGTCACGGCGGAATGCCAGCGGCAGAAGATGGAACGGTCCGACTATCGCTTCTCGCGCCGCGATGTGCGCGAGGCGACCGGCTGGGGCGACACGCAGTTGAAAATCCATCTGCACCGGCTGGAAGAGCTTGAATACCTGCTGATCCATCGTGGCGGCCGTGGCCAGAGCATCGTGTACGAGCTTGTCTTCGCGCGGCAGGCCGACAGCGGCAAGCCCACGCTTCCCGGACTGATCGAGATCGAAAAGCTGGGCAAACAATGACTACGACGAAAAGAAGTCGGGGCTGAAAGGCCAGTTGTCGGGGGCAAGTCGGCCCCAAGTCGGCGGGGTGTCGGGGTACCTGAAACCGACAATCATCCAGTATCCATACGGCTTTTAGCCGACCCAGCGTTCGAGGGACAAAAAGCACTTATACGGGGTGCAGCGAACGGGCACACCGTCCTAACCGTACCGAGGAGGTAACAGAATGGCCTTGCGCCGCAATCTCGAATCGCCCAAACACAAAGCCCGCCTCTGCCCGGTGGCGCGGACAGTCTTCGAGTCGCTTCTCAATCAATATCTGGAATGGCTGTTAGTCAAGGGCTTCACCGAGGCGACCGCATGGACGCGCCGGAAGCAGCTCGAAAGCTTCCTTGCGTGGCTGAAGGAGCGCGGCGTCGAAGAGCCGCTGGAGGTCACACGGCCCGTGCTCGAACGCTATCAGCGGAACCTCTTCCATCACCGCAAGGCCAACGGGGAGCCGATGAGCTTCCGTTCGCAGCACGCCTTGCTTGTGGCCGTGCGCCAGTGGTTCCGTTGGATGACGCGCGCCAACCACATCCTGCATAACCCGGCATCGGAGCTGGAGCTGCCCAAGCAGGGCCATCATCTGCCCCGCCATGTGCTGAACATCCAGGAGGCCGAACAGGTGCTCCAGCAGCCGGAGCTTGGCGACCCGATGGGTCTGCGCGACCGGGCCCTGTTGGAGGTTCTGTACTCGACCGGAATGCGCCGTATGGAAGTCGCAGGGCTCAGGCTTTTCGACGTGGACTTCGACGGCGGAACGGTGCTCATCCGCCAGGGCAAGGGACGCAAGGACAGGATGGTGCCCATCGGCGAGCGGGCGGTTGCATGGATGCTCAAGTACATCAACGATGCCCGCCCGCTGCTTGTCTGCGAGCCGGACGATTACACGATCTTCTTGACCAATGCCGGGGAAAATCTGGCCCTCGGGTACATCAGCAGCATGGTCCACCGTTATGTGGCCAACGCCGGAATCGGCAAGGAAGGTTCGGCCCATCTCTTCCGTCACACAATGGCGACGCTGATGCTGGAGGGCGGGGCCGACATACGCTTCATCCAGCAGATGCTCGGTCACGTCAGCTTGAGGACCACCGAAAAATACACGCACGTCTCGATACGGACCTTGCAGAAGGTGTATGCGGCGACCCATCCCGGAGCAAATCTGGAGCGCAAGAAACCGGCGTCGCAGGAGATGGAGAACGACGCAGCCAGGGCGGAACTGTTGGCCGCTCTTGACGCCGAAGTCCAGGCCGGAGAAGATGCCACAGACGCCCTCGCGTAGGCGCGCAGTTCTTCTTTTAGTAGCTTCTTTTAGCTGCTAAAGAGAGGCCGATTCCGCTACGGAACCGGCCTCTTATCCCTTCCAAAATCCGCTCCGCCATCCCCGCCACAAAGACGTACAATCGGAGGCAATGGAACCAGCCCAACTCCAGGCGTTCTCTGAGCCGCTTCTAGCCGCAATGCCGCAGCTAAAAGAAAAACCGTGTCTGGGGGTTCCGAGCAAAAATCCTGCACTGAATCCGGGGCACAATGTCTGCCAATCCACGACGGCTCTAGGGGTTAGCTGGAGTGTAGCGTCGGGAACGCGTCAGAGTGACGCGATGGGCCGGTTCATGTCTCCTGATCCTTTGATGGCTACGCCGGAAAGATTGCTCGATCCACAGGAATGGAACATGTACTCCTATGGGCGCAATAACCCACTTTCGTTCAGCGATCCAACGGGTCTGGATATCTGGCTTCAGGGCTGCGGAAAAGACAATGGCAGCACCTGCAAGGGAAACTTTGTCGGGACTACTGATTCAGACGGTAACTTTTCGCGCACTCATTTGACGGGCGATCAGACCGGAGATGCAACTCTTGGAACGAATGGAATTTCGGTTACGCAAGGTGGCAATACCTATCAGGGAGTGTGGGATTCGAATGCTGGCGAACAAGGAGCCGTCCAGATCGCAGGAGGGGGTGACCTCAGTTCGTTCAATGCCAACATCACCGGAAACTGCCAAGGCACCTGCGTAGCCAGCGGCTCCATCACGAATAAAGATGGATCTGCGGCAGCCGCCGGCGATGTTCGAGCGGCGCTAACGAACCCGGATGGTTCCGCAAAGTCAGGGTGGTTTGCGAACAACAACGATCCATTTCATAGAAGTTCGAATGGGAATGGCAAGAACGTCAACGACACCAGCTTCAATGCGATGAACCCAGACGTTGCTGGACAGAGATCAACAGATGTCACCGTGCCCCAAAACCCTGGTCTGGGCGTCAGGATGCATGTGAACTCGGGGTATCCCTTCGAGGATGCTTACCAAATGACGCGCCACGTCATCAGCATCATGCATACGTTCACGAATGTTGTGGGGATCACGCACCCAACCACCCAATGATCGGCAGACCATGAAGCTCCTAACTAAAGTAGCGGCGATAGTTCTCTCTCTGGCGTCTTGTCTCACGGCGAATGCCAGTTATCCGGTAGTGTGTTCAGCTTTCGATGGCCAGGGCGATGCTGCCACGGTGACGCTCTCAGAACAAAAGCTAGCGCTCCAGATATCGCGAGCGTCAGCGTCTGGCGCTCCTCTCTTGCTCTCAGCATCCGTCGCCGAGGGAGGACTTCTACGGTGCAACGCCTTGTTCGACAAAGACAGCCGTTACGTGGCAGTCGGAGTAGGCCATCTCGGGTTGAAGGGCGGGCCGCTTCGCATCGTCGTTGTTGATGTCAAGACCGGAAAATTCATCGGAGACTTCGCCGTGCCTAATGCCAATCTGGGGGCATCACTAAAGCTCGCCGGGTTCTTGAGCGACAAGCCGACTCTGGTTGTAGTCGGAAGTGCTGCTCCAGACCATCCGACAAAGGTGTTCTCGACAGAGCTTTTTCGGGTGACAGGTGAGCCGGAGAATGTTCCTGAAGGCCGAACTCTTCCAGCAGAGGCCGAAGGCGTAGGAAACATAAGCTTCGCTGACCCCGCGCATAACCGGCTCTGGTTCAAGAGCAGTCCGAAGTTCTGTCCGCTTCGCTCCGTCCCCTTGGTGGGGGATGGACCCGATGAGGCGCGGGTAGATGAGGCGAATGCAGAGGCCGCTTGCGACGTTGAATCGGCCATCGCTTACCCGAATGGAAACACTCTGATAGCGGCCACAAGCAGAGAACCCAACGACCTAGTCACGAGCGTTGACCTCACAGCCCATAGTGCTCAGGAACTCCCCTTGCCATCACCCGGCGGCCACGGCATCTACACATCGGTGGGGGGAGGTACTCTGTCACCCGACGGCCACGTTTTTGCAGTCACCAGAAACCTGCTGTCGAACTCGCTCTTCGGCGATGCTCATAGCCAGGGTATTGAGGTTGATTTCGTGCAGGTCTCCCCTCTGAAGTTCATTGGCAAGGTTCTACTAAAGCCCGACGTCGATCCAGCCGGCTTGTCCATCGACCATCGGAACGGGGTGGTGACAGTGCTCAGCTTCCAGGGTGGAAAATGGAGTTCGCAGTCCCTGAAAAACCCATAATTCATCTATGATGCGGATCACATACAAGTACGACTGCAATCCACGCTTTGCGTGCCTTGCTTACCACTTTACCGGCAAAGAACGCGATGCCGAATCAGGCAACGACTACTTCGGGGCTAGGTATGACAGCAGTTCAATGGGCCGTTTTCTTTCGCCCGATCCTGTTGGCGGAAGCCTTGCGAATCCGCAGACGTTGAACAAGTACGCCTATGTTCTCAACAACCCGCTGACAAACACCGATCCGACGGGCCTTTACGCTTGTAAAGACGGCAAGGATGGAGCCTGCACTTCGGATCAGGACACGGCGTATGAAGCGGGGCGACAGCGTGACTTGCAATCAAAGAATGCTGACGTTCGTCGAGGAGCGGCAGCTATGGGAGACCCCGGTAAAGAAGTTGTCGATGCGCGTGGCGACAAGGTTACTGTAGGTTTTGCTGATTTGGGTAAGAGTGGCGAAGGAGGGGTAACGCACTCCGAGCTTGGTTCCAATGATAAAGGGGACCCGATAGCTGTTTCAAACGTCACAATCAATTCGAATAGCAAGGGTACGGCTTTAGACGCCGATATAGGGCATGAAGGGAGCCACACAGCCGATGCCCAGGATATGGCTGCCAGCATCTCGTACACCACCACGAGCTTCAAAGTTGGCGATAACATCAGCCAGTACGCGTCAGAACAACGAGCATACGGTGTGACGGATGCCATCTACAGGTCTGCCAATGAATCCTACAACGGCTGCGGCAATGCCAACTGTGCGCTCGGAGCCGGGTCGAGCCCGATTGGGATTAGCGGACGAGTCGATTCGATATTGCTTGCAAATCCCAATATCTATCACGGACTCAATGGGAAACCGATGACGTCAAGCAATCCGGGTGGAAACGTGCTGGGTGTCGTGGTCCCGCACTGAGGAGCGATGGATATGAAGGCGCAAAGAAAAATCCTCTGGTTGCTACCGTTGCTGCTTGGCGTGAACGTCCAGGTCTGTACCGCAGCGCCGACGCCTGAGAAAGTGCCCCTGTGCGATTTGCAGCGGACGGCTAAACAAGGCGAGCAACGATCTGTCCGGGTGGACGGAGTTTACAGCGATGGGTTCGAGATGGGTGTTCTTACCGACGCTGCATGTCCGTCCGAACACACTTGGGTTGAACTCGACCTTCAATCGATCACGAACAAAGAGATGCTTCGATCCATGCTGGACACAGCGGGAAAGGCAGAGGTGGTGTTCGAGGGTGAGTTTTACGGGCCGGGGATTCCTGATCCCAAGCTGCCCGAAGCCATCAAAAAGTCGTACCAGCCTGGCTGGGGTCATCTCGGGGCGTTTAGAACCAAGTTGATTGTTCATGCGATCCAGAGCGTCGAGCCGGTGCCCGCAGATCATCCGGCCAGTGCGGACTTGAGCCAGCAGGTTCCGATCCTTCAGGAATCCGCCCTGCCGATCTACCCTCCTATCGGGCGGGCTGCGCGGATCACCGGCAAGGTGGTTGTGGCGGTGACGGTCAGCGGCGGCAAGGTGACGGGTACGGAGGTGAAATCCGGTCCCCGTCTTTTGGAAGGTTGCACGGTTTCCAATCTGCAAACGTGGCGGTTCACGTCTGACGTGAACGGCACGTTCCCTGTCACCTTTACCTATGCGATCTCCGGCGACGAGACCGACAACCCGACGAATCCCAGGGTTGAAATGCTGCCCTCTCTGGACGTGAACATCACGGCGCGGCCAGTCAAGCCGACCGTGAACTACGGAGCGCAGAGTGTTCCAGCCACCGACACGCTGGCTCACGAGTCTGGCCATGTCGATCCGCCGAAGCCGCAGTGAGCCGGTGTTGTGCAGCCAACCGCAAGCCGCTCTCCGGGGCGGCTTGCTTGCTTCCGTGGCCTTCGTCCAATGCCTCAGCACGGCCAGCAAAAGCCCTCGCTGCTCCGCATCGGAATTAGGGGGACACACCACCCATTGCATGGTTGCTGTGTGCGAACCGCAAGGTTCCTCGCTGCGAACCGGCATCGCAGAGGCTGCTAAAAAATAAATATAGCTGGACGGCTTGACCGTGAGTGGTCGCGGCGGTAGTGTTGAGCAAAGCTCAACACTAGTCGGAGCAGGTTCCCGCGCAGCAACAATAAGTGCGGTTGAGCCGCAGAGGAAAGTAACCACTCTCAAAGTTACTGGGTGGTACCTTCCACACTTTTCCTTAAAAACAATGTCCGGCACGGCTTGAGGTTAGACAAGTGCTGAGTTACTGTCTGAGCATGATTAGCTCAAACAGGCCTCATAAGTCGCGCTCCATAGGAACTAAACTCTCGACGGATCAATATGCAGCCGTCGAGTTGCGGGCTCATGAGCAGGACCTTGGCGTGTCGGAATACGTACGGCAAACTCTGCTCTCGGCTCAACATCAACCCAACATCGTCGCAGTGCTTCTAGTTCTCATGCAGGAGTTGCTGGCACTGCGCAGCCTCGTTATCAATTTCGCCAGCGAGCAGGCCAGCGGCAGGCCGCTGACGACTGAGCGTGTGCATGCGATGCGCACACACGCAGACACGAACAAGGCAGAGCGCGCACGCGCGCTGCTGTCGGAGACAACCAGCAACAAGAGCCAGCTCGCGGTGGTGAGAGAGAACGGAGAGGCGGCATGAGCGCACAGGAACCGCAAGCGAATGTGAGCTGGCAAAGCCGCCAGCCGGTGTGGACGTTGGGCGCGCTGGGTGTTGCGGTGCTGCTCTTCGTCGGGATGTGCTGGGCGCAGTACGCTTTTACGTTGAGCGGGCTGGAGCGTTTTTATGTTCGGGCCTGCACGAAGACCGGGTTCCGCGCTTGGCAATCGCCCAGCAACCGCTCGGACTATGAGGTGTTGTACGTCGTCAACAAGCATGGGGAGCAGCGGCTTGCGTTGCCCGAGGATATCGAGACGAGGAAGAGGCCTGACGGGCAAACGTCGTACCAGGTAACGGACGCCGCGTGGGCAAAAGGCTGGGTAAGGCCTGCGTTCGAGATCGATACCTTCAACGACGCGGCCCTGCACACATGGCTGACGCAGTCCGTCTATCGTAGCCAGCGGGCCGCCGATTACGCCAAGAAGCCCGCGTATGCGGCGCTGGCGTTGTGGTGCGGGCTGCTGTTGGTTGCCGTGCCGCTGGATCGCAAACGCGCGTTGATGCGCTTGCATGGCCGCCGCCTGCGCGGTCCGGAGATGGTCACGGTATCCGAGTTCAATCGCCGCATGCGCCAGCGCGCGCGTTGGACGGCCAAGCTGCTCGACGGCGTGATGATCCTCGACGCTGGGCAAAGCTGGTTTAACCGAACCTTCAACGACCACAATAGTCGCGGTGCGTGTGTTCCGCTCGAAAGAGAAGCCCAGCATACGGTTATTGTTGGCGACACTGGCAGCGGAAAATCGGCGGTGATCCGACAGGAACTCGTACAGATCGCAGAACGCAATGAAATCGCTATCGTCTATGACTCTGCGGGCGAGTACGTTCAGCAGTTCTTTTGCCCAGAGCGTGGGGATGTGATAATCAACCCTCTCGATGCCCGTTGCCCTTACATCGATCTGACGGCAATCGAAAATGAAGCCGAGGCTTTATCTTTAGCTGCTTCGTTGTTCCCTGATCGCGTCCATGAGAACCGCTTCTTTACGGAAGCGCCGCGCAAAATCTTCGCGTATCTCATCACGTTGAAGCCTACGCCGCAGGAGCTTGTCCAGTGGATGAGTCATCCCGAGGAGTTGGACCAGCGCGTGCGCGGTACGGAGCTGGCGGCGATGATCGATCCGCATGCGCCAGCACAGCGGTCCGGTGTGCTGGCGTCGCTCAACATGGTCGCCGACGCGCTCAAACTGCTGCCACGCGAAGCCGACACAAAAGCCCGCTGGAGCGTGTCAGAGTGGGCCGCGCAGCGCAAGGGTTGGGTGTTCATCACGTCGCGCCCGACAGTACGCGAGCGTCTGCGCCCGCTCATCAGCCTCATCATCGATCAGCTCATCCTGCACTGCATGACTGCGGGTGGCATGGACACACCGAAGACCTGGTTCGCGCTGGACGAGGTAGCCAGCAGCAGCCTACAGCGCTTGCCCCAACTGGAGACGGCCTTGATGGAAAACAGGAAGGCAAACTGTCCGCTACTTCTTGGGTTCCAGGGCAAGGCGCAGATCGAGGCGCTGTATGGGCACGTGTCCGAGGCAATGCTCTCGCAGCCCATGACCAAGGTGTTTTTTAAGACCAGCGAAGCCAATGCAGCTGACTGGATATCGCGCACCATCGGCGAGGTCGAGCTCGAGCGTTACCGTGAATCGCGCTCGCATGGGCAGTCTGCGCAAGGGCATGACTCCGAGAGCGAGCAGCGCGAGATCGTGCGCGAACCGTTGGTTATGGCGAGCGAAGTCTCGGGACTTGAGCCGCTGCACTGCTACATCAAGCACGGCAACTATGTGGTGCGTCTGCGCGCAGCTTACCTGAAGCTTGCAGTGCTTCATGCCGCGTTCGTGCCGCGCAAGCGCAATCCGCCGAGCGACGGGCCGGACAATGGCGGCAACGATGCATCGCCGTCTACGTCGCCGCGCACTCCGTCGGGCCCGCAGTTGGACCTGAAACCTTCAACGCAGCAGCAACAGGAGTTTTTCGAATAGGAGGGATTTAATCATGGGACAGCATAAAGGATGGGAGGCGACGTTTTCGGCTCCGAAGAGCGAGTCTCTGACTGCCCTGGTTGACGGCGATCATCGCGTCCGCCAGGCGCACGAAGAGAGCGTCCGTGTAGCTCTCAAGGCGCTGAAGGAAGGTCTGGAGAGCCAGTACAGCAGCCATTTTTACAGCCAACGGAAGACAAAGGATAAAGACCATGCTTAGTATCTCGAAGCCGCTGAGCGCCAGCCAGGCGCAGGAGTACCACAAAGAGAAGTTCACTAACGCGAAGGACAACTATTACACGCAGGGTGCAACGGTGTGCGGCGAATGGCAGGGCCAGCTCGCCGCGCTCTGGGGCTTAAATGGCGCGGTGAGCGAGGAACAGTTCGTGCGTCTCAGCGAAGGGCAGCATCCGGAGACGGGCGAGCAGTTGATCCGGCATAAGCAATCTACTGAGCATGTGCAGGGCAACAGCACGAAGGAGCATCGCGCGGGCTGGGACTTGACTTTTAGCGCGCCAAAGAGCGTATCGCTGACCGCACTTGTTGGGGGCGACGAGCGAGTGCGCGAGGCGCACCGGGAAAGCGTGCGCGTGGCGCTCGAAAAGACGGAGAAGTATGTACAGGCCCGCATCGGCAGCAATGCTCCGGCTGAGGCGACAGGCATGTGGGCTGTAGCGGTGTTCGAGCATGATAGCGCGCGTCCGGTTAAAGGTTATCCGGCTCCGCAGTTGCACAGCCATGCAGTTCTCTTCAATATGACCAAGACCGCCGATGGTCAGGTGCGTTCGTTGCAGACGCGTGAACTGTACCGGACGCAGCGTTATGCCACGGCGGTTTACCGGTCCGAGTTGGCGTCACACCTGCGAGGCCTTGGCTACAAGGTAGAAGTCAAAAAACACGCGCCCGAGATCAAAGGCTATAGCCGGGAGTACGTCGAGGCGTCGAGTCCGCGCAGCCAACAGATTAAGGGCCATATGGACGAGAAAGGAGTGTCCGGCCCGCGTGCCGCCGAGATCGCGGCGCATCAGACCCGGTCGGACAAGATATACCTTCCGCAGGAGGAGGTACAGGCGCGTCATCAGCAGATGGCCGCCGAGTACGGCAACCAACCACAGCGTGTTGTAGCCGCGGCTTCCCAGTGCCAGGCCGTGGCGCTTGATGCGGCCCAGGTGCGGCATGCTGTTGAGGAGGCCATGACGCATGCCCGCGCCTGCAGCAGAGAGCGTACGGCTGTGGACGACGAGCGTAACCTGATGCGCGATGCGCTCCAGCAGTCGATGGGTGTAGCGCGCCTGCCGGAGATCGAGGCTGAGTTCGCGCGCCGTGTGCAGACGGGAGAGTTGATCGAGGTTCAGCGCAAGCACGGCGAGGCGGGACGGCTTTATGTGACGCCGGAGATGCTAGCCAGCGAGCGGCAAATCATCGATACGATGCTTGCAGGCCGAAACAACTACGCAGCCCTGTTCGAAGGGGCAACGCAGCACTGGGTTGAGCAGTGGGCGGAACGGTGGGAGAAAAGCCGCAAGGACGGCGAGCGCCTGAATGGGTCGCAAAAAGCCGCGATCGCGGAAGTGCTGAGTAGCCCAGATCGCATGATGGCTCTTGAGGGCAAGGCCGGAACGGGGAAGACGACCGTTCTGGAAGCTATCCGCGAGGCGGCGGAGCGTGGCGGCTACAAGGTTCAGGGCCTTGCGCCGACAGGGCGGGCAACGCATAAGTTGGCTGATGCCGGGATGAAGACCGAGACACTGCAAATGCACTTGACGCGCGGCGAGCGCCGGGACGACGGTCAAAAGCGGCTGTACATCATCGATGAGTCAAGCATGATCGGCACCAAGCAGATGCAGACGTTCCTGGAGCGGCTAAAAGCAGACGACCGTGTGCTGTTCGTGGGTGATACACGTCAGCATGAGGCCGTCGAAGCAGGCCGACCTTATGCGCAGTTACAAGAGGCCGAGATGCGTACGGCGCGGCTCGATGAGATCGTTCGCCAGAAAAATCTAGCTCTCTTAGTTGCCGTGGAGAACATGGCCAAGGGGAATGTGCGGGAAGTAGTCTCCGCCATGATCGAGGAAGGCTGGGTACGTGCGATCAAAGACCGCGAAGAGCGCGTTCATGGTATGGCCGCTGATTATGCCAGCCGACCAGGTGTCGGAATCCTGATCGATCCAAGTAATCGGTCGCGGTTCGAAGTCAACGAGAATATACATCGTGCAATGCAAAGTGCTGGCCGAGTCCAGAAGGCAGAGTATCCGGTGCATGTGCTGATCCAACACCGCGACATGGCAACAGAGGACCGCCGCTATGCTCAAAATTACGAGGAAGGCGACGTTCTCCGCTACGCGAAGAAGAGCGAGGCGTACGGGATCAAGGCCGGTGAATATGCGACGGTAACCGCCGTAGATCCGACAACGAACTCAGTGACAGTGAAGAAACAGAATGGCGAGGGACTGAGCTACGATCCTTCCCGCCTGTCCGGAGTGACGATCTACGAAGAGGCCGAACTCAGCTTCGCGGTTGGTGACCGCGTGCAGCTTACAGCTCCCTACCATGCGCAACGGCTGGACAACCGCGAACTGGGCACAGTTGAAGAGATCGGCAGCGATGGTGCGTTGCGGCTTAGCATGGATAGTGGCCGTGAGGTCCCGTTCAGTACGCGCTATCCCTTGCACCTGGACTATGGCTATGCCGTGACGAGTCACAGCAGCGAGTGCGAGACGGCTGACTGGGCGATGATCCACGTCGATAGCGAGTATGCTCCCGGCAGCCTTCACAATGAGCGTATGGCGTATGTCTCGGTCTCGCGCGCCCGTCACGAAGTAGTCATCTATACGAACGACTCCTCATCGTTGGATCAGGTTCTGAGCCGGGATGTCTCGCAGATGTCGGCGCTCGACCAGACGCCGGTAGAGCATGGCATCGGGCCGCAGGCAGTGGGCATCGATGAGATCATGCCCGGTCTCGGCCTCGACACCGGAACCGACACGGGAACCGAGATCGGCATCGGCATCGGCCACTAAGGTGGCCGTACCCTCCGCTCCGGCATCCGTAAAGGCTCTCCGCTGCGCTCCGACCGCTGGCGCGGCGCGCACAAAACGCGCGGCCTTGACTGATGCCTCCGCTGCGGGTGATTCCTGGGTATGAGAAGAATGTGTTCTTCTCATGTGTCAAAAAACACATGAAAGACGCCGGACTGTCAGCGGGCGGACGCGCCTCTGAGCAGCGAATCGAGGGCAGTCAAGATAAAAGACTGCTTGTTCTCCGGAAGCTGCTCTATCTGTTCCATGCGGCGCATGACCTTGAGGCTGGGCTGGGCAGTGCTCTTCTTCCTGATCTTCGGATACAGCAACTCATCCGTGCTCACTTCCATAGCCACGGCGAGGCGCACGGCCATCTCTGCCGACAGCGCTATGCGGTCTGTCTCGTAGGCCGAAATCAATACCTGACGTGAGCCCATTTTTTCTGCGAGTTCGACTTGGGTATAGCCGCGTTGCTTGCGCAAGCGGGCGAGGCGCTGGCCGATGGTCTCTCCGTCGTAGTCCAGGGGCGGTTTCGTGATGGTGGCTCTCTTCGGCATGGGGGCAGTTTAAGGGATATTTTTGATACTTGTTGACCTTGTACTAGCAAGAATAGTATTTTACAAAGTGTTTGGAAATCAAAAAAGCACTTGACAGGTTTTTCGGCGGAGGGCTGAAAAATGGCAAGAATCCCGGAGGCGGAGGTCGAACGGCTGAAACGGGAGGTATCGGTGCAGCGGTTGGCCGAGGCGCGGGGCATTAAGCTGCACCGGCACGGCGCGGACCTGTTGGGGCTGTGTCCGTTCCACGACGACAAGAACCCGTCGCTGGTCATCACTCCGGCGAAGAATCTCTGGCACTGCCTGGGAGCGTGCAACGCGGGCGGGACGGCCATCGACTGGGTAATGCGGGCCAACGGCGTCAGCTTCCGCCATGCGGTCGAGCTGCTGCGGGCCGATTATCTTCCCCTGGCCCGAGGCGCAACGGAACTGTTGGGGCAGAGGACGGTGAAGAAGAGCACGGTGCCGAAGCTCTCGCCGCCGATCTCGCGGGACGCGGACGACCGTCTGCTGTTGCTGCAAGTGACGGACTATTACAACGAGGCGCTGAAACAGTCGCCGGAGGCAATGAAGTATCTGGAGGCGCGCGGCCTGAAATCCTCCGAGATGGTCGAGCGGTTCCGGTTGGGCTTCGCCAACCGGACGCTGGGTTATCGCCTGCCGGCGAAGAACCGCGCCGCCGGCGCGGAGATGCGCGGACGCTTGCAAAAGCTGGGCATCCTGCGGGAGAGCGGCCACGAACACTTCAACGGCTCGCTGCTTATCCCGGTCATCACGCCAGCCGGTGAGGTGGCGGAAATGTATGGGCGGAAGATCACGTCGAACCTGCGCGAGGGAACGCCGAACCACTTGTATCTACCGGGCGAGCATCGGGGCGTGTGGAACGAAGAGGCGCTGTCCGCATCGAAAGAAATCATCCTGTGCGAGGCGCTGATAGACGCTCTGACGTTCTGGGTTGCGGGCTTCCGCAATGTCACAGCCAGCTATGGGGTAAATGGCTTCACAGCCGACCATCGCGCCGCGTTCGAGAAACACGGCATCGAGCGGGTTTACATCGCATACGACCGCGACGAGGCCGGAAACAGCGCGGCGGCGAAGCTGGCCGAGGAGTTGATGCAAATGGGAATCGAGTGCTTCCGCGTGCTCTTCCCGAAAGACATGGACGCCAACGCCTACGCCCTGAAGGTGCAGCCCGCGAAGAAGAGTCTGGGCCTGTTGCTGAATAAGGCGGAGTGGCTGGGCAAGGGGCAACGGCCAGAGCCGCGCGTGTTGGAGCCTGTCATCGTGGCCGCTCCGGCGCCAAGCACGGAACCGGAACCGGAGCCAGAGCCAGGCATCGAGCCACTGCCAGCAGAGACAAAAGCAGCGGCTAAAGAAAAAATCATCGAAGTTACTCCAGAGTCAGGCCCCGCCGCATCCATCCCCGCCGAAATCGAAAAACAGGTTTTTCCTTTAGCCGCCAAGCCGGAGCCGGTTGCGCCGACAGCGCCGGAGCCAGCCACGGAAGCGCCCGCGCAGGTGATCGAGGTTCCGGTCGAGATGCGCGGCGAAGACATCTTCTTGCAGCAGGGCGACCGCCGCTATCGTGTGCGCGGCCTGAATAAGAACATGAGTTACGAGCTGCTGAAAGTGAACGTGCTTGTCTCAGGCCGGACGCCGCGCGGCGAGTCCGCCTTCCACGTCGATACGCTGGACCTTTACTCAGCGCGGCAACGCGGCATGTTCACCAAGCAAGGCGCGGAAGAGCTGGGCATCAAGGAAGACGTGCTGCGCCGCGACCTGGGCCGGGTGCTGCTGAAACTCGAAGAGTTGCAAGACGAGCAAATCAAGCAGGCGCTTGCGCCGAAGGAAGAGGCGGTCACGCTGACTGCCGATGAGCGCGAGGCAGCGATGGTACTGCTGCGCGATCCGCGCCTGTTGGA
>Ga0302320_10016773_pt1 | contig 14924 bp, 16 predicted proteins | sample Bog_T0_3_FD_202130 | JGI IMG/M metagenome (GOLD analysis project Ga0302320, IMG submission 202130) | Peat permafrost microbial communities from Stordalen Mire near Abisko, Sweden - Bog_T0_3 | ecosystem: Environmental > Terrestrial > Soil > Wetlands > Peat | place: Sweden: Abisko, Stordalen Mire... | reverse complement strand
TTTACAGCGCATCCCATGCTGCATCTCATTGAAAATAGGTATTTTATTCACAGAATACCGGGGGGGGTGGGCGGGTGGCCCCGGTCCCGCATTTGGGACCGGGGTAGCACGAACCCCGCCCCGCCCCTCGGCCTTTTCCTTCTCCCGGCAGGGAGAACACGAAGATAGCCCGGGGTGAAGACCGCTGCGGTGGACGCAACCCGGCACGAAGACGGGTGTCCCGGAACTCTGCCTGCCCAAGAATCAGCCCCTGTATTTTGCAGAGTATTTCCCTCTTTCGGCGCACACTTGTTCCATGCCGCTTTCTGCCTGTGCAACTCGCCCCCGCCCTTCGTTGAGCCGATCTTAAGCGCCAGGATGCTGAAAAGACCGGCCAGATGCCTGTAACCCTTTTGATATCAAGATTCTGCAAATAACCCGCTTTGAATCAAGAATTTACAGCGCAGCCCATGCTGCATCTCATTGAAAATAGGTATTTTATTCACAGAATACCGGGGGGGGTGGGCTTGCCGTCGCGAAGGCCGCTCCATCTGGAAGCGGGTGGCCCCGGTCCCGCCTTTGGGACCGGGGAAAGCACGAACCCCACCCCGCCTCTCGGGCTTTCCCTTCTCCCGGCAGGGAGAACACGAGAATAGCCCAGGCCGGGGCCCCGCGGACAGGTCTTCGTCCGTGGGGTAGAGGGTGAAACCCTGGGAGACCGTCCCCCCACGAACCCCTGCGCGAAGCGCGGCTTGCCGCACCGCAGGTGCTTGCATCAACACGGCGGCTGTCCTATCCTCAAAATAGATGGACTACACGAGCATCATCACGATTGAGCCCGGTAAGCGCAGCGGAAAGCCCTGTATTCGCGGCCTGCGCATCACCGTCTACGATGTGCTCGATTATCTGGCCTCCGGCATGACCGAGGCGGAGATTCTCGCCGACTTTCCCCTGCTCCGCGAAACCGACATCCGCGCCTGTCTCGCCTTTGCCGCCGACCGCGAACGCAAATTCGAGATCCTCTCCGCTTGAAACTCCTGATGGATGAGAATCTGTCGCCGCGCTTGATCGCGCCGCTCCAGGATCTCTACCCCGGTTCAGCGCACGTTGAAGAATGCGGCCTGGTCCAGTTGCGCGACCAACGGGTTTGGGAGTATGCAGGGCAGAACGGCTTTGCGATTGTCACCAAGGATTCCGATTTTTTCCGAACTCACCGTTCTGCGCGGAAGCCCGCCGAAGGTGATTTGGCTCCGCATCGGCAATTGCACCACCGTGGGCGCCGCCTTCCTGCTGCGCGACGCCTTTCCCCGTATCCAAGCCTTCCTGAGTTCCGAGCAAGAGAACTGTCTCGTCCTCAGCCGCCAATTCGAGCGCCCCAGTCCCCTCCTTTGAGACCTGGGAAACCGCGCCCCCCCCCGAATCCCGCCTACAACTCCAGCCTCGAAAGCAGCTCATCCACGCTCATCCTATGGTGCGCCGCAACCCGCTTCAGAATGCTGGCCAGCGTCCCCGCCCTGATCGGATGATGAAAACGGAATCACTTCGTGGTTCTCGCCGTCCCGCTGCGTAGTCACCCGGATATGCGATCCCTTTTGCCGCGTCGCCTCATACCCCAGAACGCTCAGCGCCTTCACCACCCGAGGCCCATCCACGTCGCGCGGCAGCTTCATGCGGCCAGGATCTCTTCCCGCACAAAATGCAGCCGGATAATCTTCGGCGCCTGCATCGACTCATCGAAGTAGCACTTCACAGCGTCCTTGACCATCGCGCGCAACTCTTCCAGAGTCTCTCCCTGCGTATGGATGCCGTACCCCAGCGCGGTAGCCGTGTACCCGCCATCCACCTCGTCCTCGCGCACATCAAAGATGATCTCGCTCATCGAAGAAGCCCCTCATCTGAATAAAATGTACCACTGCCCGGACGCTGGCCTCTGCAAATCCCCAAGTTCGAAGCTCTTGATGCAGCTACGGCCTAGCCGGCGGGTGGCCCCGATCCTGCCTTTGGGACCGGGGAGACCACGAACCCCACCCCGCCCCTCGCGCTTTTACCTTCTCCCGGCAGGGAGAACACGAAAATAGCCCAGGCCGGGGACCCCGCGGACAGGTCTTCGTCCGTGGGGTGGGAGGGTGATAACCCTGGGTTCACTGCCCCACAAACCCGCCGCCCCGTAGGGCCGGCGCGAAACCTCAATACGTATCCTCCCGCCGCAGCCCACAATAAAGCAGCACCACCTCGCGCCCCGCAACGTCGTAGCGAAACCGAAACCTCCCCGACCGAAGCCGGTACTGCCCTTCCCCAACCGCAACCCCACGCAGCTTCTTGATCGGATATTTGTGGCTCTTGTTCTGCGGGTCCGCGAGAGAATCCCGATCGCCTCTTCCAACCGCTCCACAAGCTCAGGATGCTTGGGCGCCAGCTTCTTCAGCAGCCGGTCAAAGTGCGCGGTGGTGACAACCGAATAGGCGGACTCGTTCATAGGCTCTGTCGATCTAAGCCGTCTTCCTCACAACGCTCCGTTTCAACTCAGCCAACAGCTTCCCCGCAGGCCGAGTCTTCCCCGCCAGCTGGTCCTTGCCACTCGCCGCAATCGACGCCTTGGCCTTCGGGTCGCGCAGCTCCAGATAATCTTCCAGCTCATCGGCCGCCATAATCCCAATCACCGGAATCCCATCCTTCTCCAGGATGAAGTACTCGTTGCCATTGTGCGCCCGCCGGGCAATCTGCCCCAGGTTGATGCGCGCCTTCGTGATGGGAAGCCGATTGATCGTAGCCATTGATGAACGTTGATTAACCTCAATCAAAGCTTAACACCGAATCCGCTCATTGACACAACTACGGCTTAGCCGTACCATCCAGACAATGAAATCGAACAAGATAATTTCGGTCGAGCATAACCGCGGCGATCCGCCCATCCAGACCGATACCGATTGGGCTGCCGTAGATGCGCTCACCGACGAACAGATTGAGGCCGCCGTCCGCAACGACCCGGATGCCGCTCCCATCCGCTTCTTTGAGCAGCCCGGGTTCATCCGCATTCCCAACGTCAAAAAACTCCGCGAGCGCCTTGGCCTCACCCAGGAAGCCTTCGCCGCCACCTACCGCATCCCCGTCGGCACCCTGCGCGACTGGGAGCAGGGCCGCAAGCTCCCCGACGCCCCCGCCCGCGCCTACCTCACAGTAATCGCCCGCAACCCCCAGGCCGTCGCCGGCCTGTTAGGCCAAGCAGCCTGATCTGGCCGGCGCCGCAGCGCCCCTCTGGTTCGTCCGTGGAGCGGAGCGGCGGACGAAACCCAGGCCCCGGCGCCGCGCCTCAGACGCGCCAGTTGTCCGCGCGCCAGCTCTTGATCCGCTCCTTGATCTGCTTGCGGTTGAGATTCTGTTCCAGCGCCACCTTGGCCAGCGCCACCACCTCGTCATCCGCCGCAAAGCGCAGGCCGATCAACTGGTCCTCGCTGAGCCGATTGATCTGTGCATGCCACTCCGCCGGAGCCAGCGCCTGCAACCGCAGCCGCTCCTCGAGCCGAATCACGCGGTCCTGCACCTTCAGTGGATAGCCGCGCAGTTGGAGGTAGAAAATGAATACGGCGACGGAGAGCACCACCAGCCATGCCGCGTAAAAATGCGGATGTTGCACCACGTGGACGATGGAGATGATCAGGTTGGCAACCAGCACGAGACCCAGTACAATGTGGTATGGCGGATCCCAGCGCGTGTGGTTCTTGAAACTCTGCGGCTTTGACTCACTCATGCAAATCCTTGATTCCTTTCAGGCCGGATTGAGCAGTTGCGGATACCCCTGTTCCAGGAATTCCGCTGCCAGCGGCGCTGGGGACCTGTGCACCTGCGCTCCCGGCATTCTGCGCGGCAAATGAGTTGCCTGTCAATGCCATCAAATCGCCGGGAGTCAGGATCTGCGGATTCTTTGGCACCGCGTGAAAGCCGCCGCGCGCAAAATAATCCACAACCAACCCCCCGGCCAGATACGGACTCGCAAACACAATCGGAATCGCGTAGGGGGTGGTGATCAATGACTCTGCAATACTCTTGTTCGAGATGCTGCGGCGGCGGGAGCCGGGTACCTGCGGGATCTCAAACACCGTCAACCGTGTCTCCGGGTGCCTCCGCCCATAGCGCCGCAACATCGTAGCAATCTGCTTGGGAGTGGTCACGCCCAAGTCAGGCAAGAGGCTGCGCTCAAAGCCGTTGGGAAAGTACCCGTTCAGAAGCACGCGCACAAAATCGGCGCAGTTATCGGTGAACATGTGAAAATGCGTGTGGTTGGGGTCATGATCGAGGCGTGCGATCAGTGCGTCGTCCTGCTCGGCTGTAGTGTCAAACCAAAACGCATAGGTGCGGCGCTCGTAGGCAATGCCCTCCAGTTCGGTCCATCCCCCATGGATTAGATTGCCTGTGCTGACGTTTGGGCCCAGGCTCTGCAATCGAGACGCGCGATAACGGTTACGCAATCCGGTCACCATGGCGCGATCCGCGCGAGCAGGAACGTCCCCCGCTGCTTCAACGGAATAAAGATAAGGCAAAAGAGGAATCGCCAACCACTCGTAGCCGTCGATTCCCTCATACTTTCCCAGCACGGCGCCTTGCTCGCTCGCTTCACAGCGGCGCAGTTTGACGGGAGTCTCGGCGCAGATCCGCGCAAAATAGAGGGCGCTGTGTCCGGTCGGGTTCACGGTGCCGAAGAACCCGTAGGGCTGTTCCAGCAGCAGCGCGCCCTGCGCCTGGCAGCATGCGCCCCCTGACGCAAGAGCCCCTGCCGCCAATGCGACACACATCGCCGTGCGCCTCGCCCGCTTCAAAAAGGACAACCGGAGTGTTGGCCTCCCGTCGCGCACGCTCGCTCCTGAAACAAAAGTTTTCTATTCCTTGACCCGATGCAGACCCGATGCAGCCCGCAAGGGAATTCCGGTAGCGCCCAAACCTCAGTGCCGCCGTAACTCGACCCCACGCTGTTGGGCTGACACCGATGATTCTACCGTAGCTTGCACACAGTTTCCAGCCAGAAACCGCGCCCGGCCCAGCACAAACCGCGATGTCGCATCCAGCATTGGGGCTGACGGGATATCGTTGCCTCTGCTATCGTTCTCCTTCCGGATCATTCCGCTTCCATTCATCGGCGGAACTTCCCCGGTACCAAGATTACAGTGAGGCATCTCTTGAAACTTCCACTCTTATTGGCTCTTGCCTTGTTGCCCGGCGCGGCATTGCCCGCGCAGGTGGCGCTACCGAAGATCCTTGCCAGCCATATGGTGGTGCAGCGCGACCTGCCGGTTCATGTATGGGGCATGGCCGCGCCGGGTGAGAATGTGAGCGTGAGTTTTCGCGGCGAAACCAGGACCACGACGGCCGGAGCGCTGGGGCGATGGAGTCTGTATCTGAAGCCGGGCGCAGCCGGAGGGCCATTTCAGATGACCGTGGCCGGCGCTATGCCGGCAGTCGCTGGCGCCGCGGCGCCGCCTGCCGAGACCCCGATTACGCTGGACGATGTGCTGGTAGGCGACGTCTGGGTGGCCTCAGGACAATCGAATATGGAATTCCTGATGAGCAGCGCGGCCACTGCTGCGCAGGATCTGCCGCACGCCGCCAACCCGAACATCCGGCTGCTGGTGGTGAAGAAAAAGGCCGTTGACTATCCGCTGGATGACATTGAGACCGATGGCTGGGCTGGCTCTTCTCCGGAAACCGCCAAGGACTTCTCTGCCGTTGCCTGGTACTTTGCCCGCGATATTGAGCAACGCGAAAATGTGCCGGTAGGCGTCATCGACTCCACCTGGGGCGGAACGCTGGCCGATACCTGGACGCGCATGGCCGCTCTGGGCGAAGATGCGGCGCTGGCGCCGGTGTTCACGGCCTGGGGAAAGATGACCGAGCGCGAGACGGACTCGCAGCTTGCGGCCAGGGACGAGCAGCGGCAGCGCGATGAAGCCAAGGCACAGGGCAAACCTGCGCCGGTCTTTCCCTGGCATCCGCAACTGGATAGCTGGGGACCCGGCATGTTGTGGAACGGCATGATTGCGCCGCTCACCCCGTTCGCCATCCGCGGCGTGATCTGGTACCAGGGCGAGAGCAACAGCGCGCTCGTGCGGGCACCGCTCTACCAACGCGTCTTCAGCGCCATGATTGAAGATTGGCGCAAGCAGTGGGGCGTGGGAGATTTCCCGTTCCTCTATGTGCAGATTTCGAATTACAGATCGACGCCACAAGAGGATTGGGCGACGTTGCGCGAGCAGCAGTTGAGAACCCTCGCGCTGCGCAACACCGCCATGGCGGTCACCATCGATATCGGGAACCCTGACAATGTTCACCCCACCGACAAGTTGGATGTGGGCCTGCGTCTAGCCAGGGCTGCCCGCGCGCTCACCTATGGCGAAGCCGTCGAGTACACCGGCCCGCTCTTCCGCCAGGCCACCCCGGAAGGAAATGCGATTCGCGCGTGGTTCGATCACGCCAAGGGCCTCAACGCAAAGGGCGGCACAGTAACGGGCTTTGAAGTTGCGGGCAAGGACGCCAAGTTCGCCCCTGCGACGGCCACCATAGAGGGCGCGACGGTTGTGGCCACAAGCCCGGATGTCGCCGAACCGCTGTTTGTGCGCTATGGCTGGGCCAACAGCCCTCAGTGCAATCTGTTTGATGGGGAGGGATTACCGGCTTCGCCATTTACGTCGGTCCCGTGATGGGTGGTGCTTTTACTAGATGAACAAAGTCTCTACGCACGGGAGATGCCCATTTCTCCAAAGCGCCTAGAATGGACCTAAAATCCGCGAAGCCGGTTCGCCATGAAAAAGCTTGCCTTCCTCGTCTTCCTGGCCGCACTCGCCCCGGTCGCGTTCGCGGAAACTCCGGTCACCATCGCCCAACTGGAAACGATTCTCGTCTCCCAACGCAACCAGACCGACGCCAAAGCCGCCAAGCTGATCTCCAGTCTCGAACTCACCGAGCGCGCCAGCACTGCGCGTCTGGTGCGGTGGGAAAAGGAGTTTCCCGGCAAGCAGACTCAGGATGCGCTTCTGGGCTTGGCCGACGCGTCCGCGTTTCTTGATCCTCCCAAGTCGGAGATCCCTCAAATTGCCGACCTTGATGCGACAAAACAGGATGAGTTGCTGGCAAGTCTGGATGACTACGCAAAGGCGGTCGTGGGCAAGTTGCCGAACTTTATCGTTCGGCGTGACACCACGCTTTTTGACGATCTCTCGTCTTTCCAGCAGTTTTACAACAAGAAGCTTGAGGGGCAGGTCTATGGGGATTCTTCCCGTATCTCGCGGCCCGAACAGCCGGGACCGTTACGCGTCGCTGAACGCACCACACGGATGGTCGCATATCGTGATGGCCAGGAAATATCGAGCCCGTACGAGGAGAAGGGCAAGGGCGTTCTACCTAGTTTTGATGTGGCTAACATCGGCAGGCAGATAGGTGAATCGTCACTGAATCCGGTCATCGTAGAAAGGAATGTGCTGACCCCGTCAGGGGAGTTTGGGCCCGTTCTCGCCACGGTGGTGGGTGACGCGCTTAGATGCCAGATCTCCTGGGACCACTGGGAGCAGGGGGCGAACGGCCCTGTGGCAATCTTCCGGTATGCAGTGCTTCGGGAGCGGTCGCACTATAGCTTTGACTTTGGAGCGGGCGACGGAACCCAATTTCCGGCTTACCACGGCGAGGTCGAAACAGATTCCAATAGCGGACTTAGGTCGAACCCCAGCTACGCGCCTGGAGCGGCCGATGCGACCCAGTTTCCCGCATATCACGGCGAAATCGCAGTCGATCCCGAAAACGGGGCGGTGTTTCGGCTAACCGTAGTGCCAGATTTGCACTCCACAGCGTTTGTGCACATTGCCATCCTGGTGGAGTACGACCGGGTCGTCCTCGGGAAGGACACCCGCATTTGCCCCCAAAGAAGCGTGGCTCTCTCGACTCTGCCTGAGCGACCGGTCCAGGTTGGGACCTCGCGAGACGCTCCGCAGGCCATTCTCATCGAGCCTCGGGAACGTGTGAGTGACGTTGCGTTCACTGGATACAGCCAGATCTCTGGCAGTACGGATGTCAAACATTGAGGCGTTCATCGCCGCAGTTGAAAGGAGTTCGGCTTTGACCAGATTCGCGATTCTCCTGGTGTTGGTGGGTTTCGGCGAGATGGCCCTGGCTGCAACGCCCGCGACCGTCGACGAGGTTGAGCAGCTGCTCGCCGCCAGCCACGGGCAATCCGACTCCGCCCTCGCAAAGAAGCTCAGCGATCTCGAACTCACCGAGCGCGCCACCACCATCAGGCTTCTCAATTGGCGCAGCCAGTTCCCCGGCAAGCACACGCAGGAAGCGCTCACGGCGCTCGCCGACGCCTCCGCATTCCTCGATCTCCCGGCGTCTGACGTTCCCTCCACCCCCAGGCCCAGTCACATCGAGATGCAACAGATCATTTCGCGCGCGGTTGACTACGCAGGCAGCACGATGCATCGACTGCCCAACGTCACCGCGCATCGCAACACCACATATTTTGACACCCTGTCTTCACTGGATGAGACGATCTCTCGCGGGCAGCTCCCCGATTCGCTTTACGAGCGTATATTGCAACAGCCGACAGAGGGCTTCCCCCTGCATGCCGTGCAGACGAGCGTTCTTGTGGTTGCCTATCGCAACGGACACGAAGTGGTAGACGCCCCCAAGAAGCCGGGGTCAGAGGCAGCATGGGCTGACGCTGAGTTGACCACGCACGGCGAGTTTGGACCGGTCCTTTCCACGGTGATGACCGATACCGCTCACGGCTCCGTCTCCTGGAGCCACTGGGAGCAGGGAGCGAAGGGTCCGCGCGCTGTCTTCGGCTATTCGGTGCCGAAAGAAGCGTCGCACTACGAAGTGGCTTTCGCTGATGAAAAACCGCAGAAACCGGCTTATCACGGGGAGATTGCCATCGAGCCCTCCAATGGAACCATCCTGCGCATCTCTCTTGTGGCCGAGATGGAGCCGCCGGTTTTCCTCGATCCAAAGCGAGCTCTCGAATGGAACCCGCGACTGCCTGTCGAGGCTCGTCGAGCCGAGATCGTCGTCGAGTACGGCCCCGTCACCCTGGGAGATGTCGTCTATCTCTGCCCGGTTCGCGGCATTGCCTTCTCAAACGTGCCGTTCGCTACGACCAAGAAGATCTATTCCCGTCGCGATAGTGGGATTTTTACAGTGCTGATTTCGCCCGAATCGTATCTCAACGACGTTTCCTTTACCGACTACCACCTATTTCGCGGCGACGTCCGCATCCTGGACGCAGACGCCTGTGAAGTGAGGCCAAACAAACCGGTCGATTGCTCAGCGAGTTACTAACTGCCCAAGGCCTTCCCCAAGGATTTTCCGCAATGGTCCACAAACAATGATCTGCGGATTTACCGGTCGGTGCAGGAATAGCAGGGGTCGATCGACGCCTGAATCAGCGGCGTGTCCGCAAGCCGCGCTCCTAGCACCATCCAGCGGATCGCCGGCATGTTGGCAAACGTAGGCGTGCGCACATGGACCCTGGCAGGATTCCTCGATCCCTCTTTCCAGGAGACGCTGTACATGACCTCGCCGCGGGGCGCCTCAACGCGGCTAGTGGACGTGGTCGTCACCATTTTGGTGAAGTCGAACTTGCCGTCTCCAGTAAATAACTCCCCTGGCGGCAGCTTGGCGATGGCCTGGCGGAGGATTTTGCAGGTCTCCATGATTTCGAGGGCGCGGACGAGGAGGCGGGCGGTGACGTCGCCGGCCGGCTGGACGGGGACGTCGAACTCCATCTCGGCATAAGCCGCATAGGGGGCGGCGCGGCGAATGTCCTGGGGCAGGCCGGAGGCGCGGGCCACGGGGCCGACGACGCCACAGGAGAGAGCTTTTTCATTCGTCAAGATACCGATGCCCGCGCAGCGTGACCGCGCCGTGGTGCTGGTGGTAAAGATGGGGATGACGGTGCGCGCCATCTCGGCCTCAATGGCTTCAACCATTTTAAGCACAGCCGCCGGATCGTCGATATCCCGGTTGACCCCGCCAACTCGGTTCATGGAATAGTTGACACGATTGCCGGAGATGGCCTGGAGCACGTCCATCACTTTCTCGCGCAGCTCGAAGCAAGTCATGAACATGGTCTTGAAGCCCATGAGCTTGGCCGCGATTCCCGCCCAAAGCACGTGCGAATGCAGGCGCTCCAGTTCGGCCATAATCACGCGAATATATTGGGCGCGCGGCGGCGGCGTCAGGTTGGTAAGCCCTTCCATGGCCTGGCACAGCGTCAGCGTGTGAATGTTCGAGCAGATGCCGCAGACGCGCTCCATGAGGGCGATGACCTGAATGTAGTTGCGGGTCTCGGCCAGGTGCTCGATGCCGCGGAAATTGAAACCGATATGCAGCTTGGCGTCGCAAACGGTTTCGCCTTCGCAGATCAGGTCCAGCTTGTAAGGTTCTTCCAGTGCGGGGTGATAAGGCCCCATGGGGATTTTGTAGCTCACTTCTTGACCTCCTCGCGCAGATTCACTCCGGGTGTGTCTCCCTGGCGCAGAAGCAGCGGCTCGTACTCGCGCCCGGTGAAATCCACGGCAAAGCCCTCGTGAATCTCGCGCTCAATCCAGTCCACGGCCTCGCACAAGTCGTATATGCTCTCAATGGAATTGCCGGCAAGCTTGAAGGGAAAGCCCATCAACTGTCCATCGAGGTCCCAGTGATACTCCAGGCGCAGGCCTTCGTCCTTGGGAAGTTGATAGGCGGTGATCGTGACGAAGCGGGCATGCAAGGCATTCATCGCCGCGGCAAGCTCACGGATGCTGAGATGGCCGGGGTCGAGCCAGTGCACACCACCCTTTACGGTCCACGGTTCATTGATTCCGAGCTTTGCGGGGATGCCTTCAAGCACAGTCATTGCGTGCCTCCAGCAACAGGGGTAGCCGGTTGCTCGGTCGTGGCCGCCGGGGCAGCCGGAGTTGCCGTCACGGGCCTGGGAGCTGGCGGCTTGCGGGCAACGGTGTAGGACTTCTTCAACTCGCCAATGGTCGTATAGATAGGCGGGCACTCGGAATCCTGGCTGAGCGCGTGTTCCTTGCAGCCCTCGACGCAGCGGCCGCAAAAGGTGCACTGGCCAGGATCGTAGCTCCACGTGAACTCGCCCTTGCCGGTCTTGAACTCAATGGCCCGCGAGGTACAGCGCATCTTGCAGATGGCGCAGCCGCTGCACAGCGCGGGATCGAAGCGCACCATGCCGCGGTAGTGCTCCGTGACCTTGGGGCGCGCGGGGAAGAGCATGGTCCGGGAGCCGCCCCACAGGTTCTTCCAGAGCATGGTGAGAATGTTCATGATCTAAACCTCATGAAAATCGCGGACGATATGGCCAGAACCGCGAAGATGAGCGTGCATTGCCAGTAAAACCGCACCGTGGTATCGATCGCCAGCCTCGCCGTGGCCGAGGCAATCACCGACAGCAGCAACACAATCGCAAAGCACAGTGCAACGAAGATGAGGATCGCCAGCCACCCCAGCGTGACGTGCGGAGCTGCGAGCGTGGCCACCAATCCTGTGGCCGCGACCCACTCCAGTCCATGCGACAGCTCCCACATCGCCAATTCGGGACCGGCGTACTCGGTCATGGGACCCGAGTAGATCTCCTGCTCCGCGTTGGGCAGCGAGAAAGGATTCAGATGCAGCTTCGCGGGCAGGCACACGAGAATGGCCAGTACGCCCAGCCACCGCAGCGGTGAAGACGGCAGTTGCGCCAGCGCTTCAAGCCGGAAGGTATGTTGCGAAGCGGCAATGGAAACAATGGCCAGCAGAAAGACTACGTTGTAGCTCACGCTAAGAACGGCCTCGCGCGCCGAGCCAATCTCGCCGAAGATCGAGCGCGAAGAGAATCCCGCCGCGATGATGCACATCGAAGGCACTTCAAGCAGCGCCAACAGCAGGATGAGATCGCCTTCAAAACCTCCCGAGGAAGGCAGCACCGGCAGCAAGGCAACCGCGCCCGCCGCCGAAGACACGGCCAGCAGCGGCCACGCCTTCATCAGCAATCCGCCCACTCCCTCGCGCGGTGGCGTGTTCTTGCCCAGCAGCTTGATGAAGTCGTAAAACGGCTGCATGAACGGCGGGCCAATGCGGCCCTGCATCAACGCAACCGCTTTGCGCTCTACCCAAAGAAAAAACCACGCGGCGGGCACGGCAAACAGTAGGCCGGGAAAGATCAGCAGACGGGCAAGCGCGGTGGTCAGACTCATGCCTGCACCTCACTGGAAGAAGAGTCCGTCGCCGGCGCGCACGGGCATCCATCCCCGCATCCCGGCCCGACCAAAGGCATCACCACAGGCGCGATGGGCAGCTTCTTCGCGGCCCTCTCGGCCAGGATCTCCGCCGCCTTGGCAATGCCCAGAATAATGGCGTCGGGCCGCGGTGGACAGCCGGGTACAAAAACATCGACGGCCAGATGCTTGTTGAGCGGTCCGTCGAGAGTCCGGCTGTCAATGAAGACATTGGTCGTGGCCGGGCACGAGCCGATCGCCACCACCCCCTTGGGCCCTAACACCTGGTCGTAAACCGTCTTGATGGCGCCCACCGCGTTGTGCGTGATCGGCCCCGTAATGCACAGAATGTCGGCGTGGCGCGGGCTGCCTTCCAGGCGCACGCCCAACTGCTCAGCGTCGTACCGCGGAGTCAGGCTGGCGATCAACTCAATATCGCACCCGTTGCAACTGCCTCCATTCATATGGAAGAGCCATGGGCTGCGGCGCCGGGAGTAACACATCAATCGATTCCAGAGGTTCATGGTCTCCCCCCAAGCAGCAGATTCAGAGCGTTGGGCCAGATGCCGGCTGCCAGTAGAACAACCACAAGAGTGACAATGACAGCTTGCAAGAGAAGTGGCTCCCTTATTGGATGCTTGTCGGTCGGCAACGGACTCTCGCCGTGCGGAGGGCCCCACCATACGCGGGTCAATGCCAATACATAGGCAATCAGCGCCATGATTGACGAGACGATGAAGACGGCGGCCAGCGGCCAGCCAATCTCCAAGGCTGTGTCGTAAAGCCTCCAGCGGCCAAGGAAGCCGAGCGTAGGTGGAATCCCCAGCATGGCCAGCATGCCGAACAGGAAGCCGAAGGCGGCAACGGGGTAGCGAGTGGCGAGGCCGGTGGGATGGCCATCGAGCGCGCCGTCGGCCTCAGGGCCGGCGAGGCAGGCGAAGAGCAGGGCCTTGGCGAGGGCGTGCGTGGCGGCGGCGAAGATGACTCCCTGGAGGCCGATGGTGGACTTCAACCACGCTACGGAGCTGAGGCCGAGGAGAAGGAAGCCTATATCTTCGATGCTGGAGAGGACTAAGAGGCGCTTGAGGCTGCGCGGCGTGAGCATGAGCAGAGCGGCGACGAAAGAGGTGAGCGCGGCCGTCCAAATCCAGAGACTGGTGGGGTAGAAGATGTTGGGCCGGTCAAAGGCGCCCACCATGAATTCGCCGTACGCTGCAATGTCAACGACGCAGATGATCAGTCCAAGAACAAGAGCGGGCAGTTCATCGGCGAGCGAGAGAAGCCAGAAGAGCATGGGCACGGCCGCAAGCTTGACAATAATTCCCGTGAGGAGCAAGGCACGCGACCAGGCCCAGTTCCTACCGCCCAGGTAGTTCGCCGCATAGGGCTGAGCCAGAAACTCGCTTCCGACGGCGCAAAGCACTGAAATCACCACGACAGCAAGATACGTAAGCTTGGCTGATCGGGTCCGCGCGGCGATCCAAACGCGGACTATGGTGAGCAGCGCCGCTGATTCTAGAAGGCCAAGACGCAGCCAAGGGTTGGCCACAAGGAGACCGCCGACCGAAAGTCCACCGACAGCGAGCATGCAAGGCCAGAGCGGGAACTTGCCTTTTGCACGGCTAACCAGGGATGCGAAGAAAAGCGCAGCCGCCGCTACGCCAATGGCCGCGATGATCAGCGGCGGTGTCGGGACAGTAGCCCCTGTATAGGAGCCGGACGGAGCTGGCACAATCCATTGGACAACGGCAAGAACCAGCACCGAAAGCAAGACAACAAAGATCGCAGCGTACCGCTCAAGCATGGCGACGATGGAGGCGACGGCGCGGGAGGCGACTTTTAAGGCGTGCCAGAAGCCGAGATAGACCCGGTCAACGTTCGTCCAGCGGAAGAACTCATGCCAGTTCTGCAAAAAGATGTCGGAGAAATCTCCGGCGGTTAACCTTCCCTGGTCTGACAGCGGCTCGCCGCCGGTAAACACCCCGCCACCCGCGCCCGCCATGGCCGCGCCGCCTGCCGGGGCCGAGCGCGAAACGTAAGCGATGGCGTAAATCGCGCCGCCCAGGATCAGCGACACCAAGGCCAGCACCAGCCCGCCCGTGGTGGAGAAGCTGCCGGCATCGGCTGAAAGACCGAGCCATGTCACATGCACACCCGCTCCCATTCCCAGCGCGCCGAGAATCGGGTTAAGGATGTAGTTCACAGGAAGCTGCGGAGCCACGCCCAACAGGATGCTGCCCGCGGCCATGAAGGCCATGCCCCACACCATGGTCGGCGGAGATTCGTGCGCGTCCTTGGTCGCCTCGGTGGTTGGCCCCAGGAAGACGGCGCTCGTGGCCTTGGCGCAGAGAAAAACCGTGCCCAGGCTGGCGGCCCACGCAACCATGGCCGGAACAGCCCATCCTGCCTGGAGCGCGGCTGCGTAGAGCATCCACTTGCTGGCGAAGCCGCTCATCAGCGGGACCCCCGCCATGCTGCCTGCGCCGATCAGCCACGAGAGTGTGGTCCGCGGCATCTTCTGCGCCAACCCGCCCAGCTTGTTCATGTCGCGCGTTCCGGCGGCGTGCTGCACTGAGCCGGCGGTGAGGAACAGTCCGCCCTTGAAGAAGCCATGGTTCAGGCAATGCAACAAACCGGCGGTGATGGCCAGAGGGGTTCCAATGCCGATGCCCATCATCATGTAGCCGATCTGGCTTACGGTCGAGA
>Ga0302320_10016772_pt1 | contig 14925 bp, 11 predicted proteins | sample Bog_T0_3_FD_202130 | JGI IMG/M metagenome (GOLD analysis project Ga0302320, IMG submission 202130) | Peat permafrost microbial communities from Stordalen Mire near Abisko, Sweden - Bog_T0_3 | ecosystem: Environmental > Terrestrial > Soil > Wetlands > Peat | place: Sweden: Abisko, Stordalen Mire... | reverse complement strand
CACCGCGGCCTCAGCAGCTATCACAGCGGTCCAGTTGCAGCGCGGGAACGCCACAGCTCAGGACTCCTGCGACTGGCTGGAATGGAAAGCGGTTGCGGCGCAAGAGGCGGGAGCCAAAGTCAATAAGTTCTGGTTTGAAGATGGCAGCTACAACGCGAATGGAGGAAGGAACGGCAATGCAAACGACCGACTCAAGAACCGCATCGACCGAGAGCTTGAAATCAATGACGCGCGATGAACGCGCCAGGGTGATCAAGGATCTCGCCGGATTCTATGCAGTGATGGGCAACATGCCGGAAGTGGAAGGCTCACTGACGGCGATGGCTGAAGTTCTCTTGCTCGAAGCGAGCCACGACAACATCAAGATCGGGCTCGATCGCTGCATGCGTGAGTGCCGCTGGCCTGTACGTCTGCCGGATATTTTTCTGCGCATCCCGGGCTGTGAAGTCACGAAGCCGGACGCCGAGGCGCGCTGTGCCTGGGACATCCTGACGTTCTTTGTGAAGAAGTACGTCGGCAACGACATCCACGGCAACTACGGCCCCGAGCATGGCTGGTTCCCGGCGGGCTTTCCGAAGCTCGAGCAGCGGGTCCTCGACACAGTCCGGCGCACCGGAGGCTGGAAGGTGTACGCGCTGATGGACGAGACGGATTTCCCGCACCAGCAGAAGCGGTTCTTTGAAGAGTACAGGGCATGGACCGCGGTTGAGGCGCACGGGACGCTTCTAGCCCTTCCCTCAGTCCGCTTCCATCCGGATTCGTTTTCTCTCGCGAGCCCGATCGTGGGCGAGACTCGCGAGTTGCCGGCACCGAAAGAAAAACCCATGACGGAAATTCTTGCGCTGCCCGTAAAAAAATTCGCGGAGTCGATGAACGACGCCGACCTGAAAGCCCGGCGGACCAAACTCAAGAAGCAGGCGCAGCACGTACAGAAGCAGTTCACGCGGCGGTAGAACGGAAGGACGGTTATGAGCCTAGCGAAGGACGAGATGGTTTTGGCGTGTGCGCAGATTCTGGTTGAAGAGTGTTCGACGAATGAAGTCCTGCGCGCGGAGGAGGTTGCGAAGTTCAAACACTGGAGAAAGCGGAGTTAATGAAAGCCAACGACCCGTGGAGTCCGGTAAAGAGTGTTCAGCAACAGTTAAGCAACATTTCACGAAAACAGATGCAAACAGCGACCTTGAACGGCGCTGAGAAGACGAGAACTAAAGCCACGCGAATCAAGAGGTTAGCTGTTAGTGTGTAAGGGGTTTACGAGGTAGGAAATTGGTGCGGAAGGGGGGATTTGAACCCCCACGCCTTTCGGCGCCACCCCCTCAAGATGGTGTGTCTGCCAATTCCACCACTTCCGCTTTTGTCTCAATGGCTTGCAGGGTGTCTGAGGGAAAATCGCAACCTGCACGGCGCACGCCGGAACCAAACTTCCCGCCCGGATTTCGCAGCGCAACCCACTGCACCCGGCATCGTGCTTCCTCAATGTTTATACACGCTCGTCCGACCTCGTTCAAGTTGACCCGAGACTCCTTAATAACTCACACATCGAACTGAAACGCCGATCCCTCCCCGACTTCCCGATTGCGTCGCGCCCCCGATGCGTTTATCGTGGGAGCGCTTTCCGACTTCATCCACCTATGAATGCTCGCGTCTTCTTCTGGTCGTTGACTTCCGCCCTTGCCGGCTTTCTTTTCGGATTTGATACCGTCGTCATCTCCGGCGCCGAAAAGACGATTCAAGCTCTCTGGGGCCTCACTCCCGGATGGCACGGCGTGGCCATGGGCTCCGCTCTTTACGGCACAGTCATCGGCGCTCTCATCGGAGGCTGGCCTGCGGACCACTTCGGCCGCAAGAAGACTCTTCTCTGGATCGGCGTGCTTTATCTCGTCGGCGCGGTGGGGTCTGCTCTCGCCACGAATGTCTATATATTCATCGCCGCCCGCGTCATCGGAGGCCTCGGCATCGGCATCTCCACCATTGCTGCTCCTCTTTATATCTCCGAAATCGCGCCGCCCAAACACCGCGGACAACTCGCCGGCATGTTTCAGTTCAACATCGTCTTCGGCATCCTCATCGCCTTCGTCTCTAACGCCCTGCTCGCCGGAGTCGGCGAAAACGCCTGGCGCTGGATGCTCGGCGTCGCCGCCTTCCCTTCTCTCATCTATGCGCTTTTTTGTTTGGGACTCCCTGAAAGCCCTCGCTGGCTGATCGCCAAAAAAGGCGATCGCGCCGCCGCCCAGATTATCCTGCAACGCATCCAACCCGACGCGCCGCCGGCCGACATCGAAGCCGTCACCAACGAGATCGTCGCCGCGTCATCCAAAGAAGGCGCAACCGCCGCGCGTTTCTGGACGCGTCGCCTGCGCAAACCAATCCTTCTCGCCATCCTGATCGCGTTCTTCAACCAACTTTCCGGCATCAACGCGATCCTTTATTTCGCGCCGCGCATCTTCGAACTCACCGGACTCGGCACCAAAGCCGCGCTCCTGCAATCCATCGGCATCGGCATCACAAATCTGATTTTTACTTTTGTCGGGCTCTGGCTGATCGACCGCCTCGGCCGCCGCACTCTTCTCTACATCGGTTCCTTCGGATACATCGCCTCTCTCGGCCTGACGGCATGGGCCTTCTTCACGCAGCACTATTCCATCGTGCCCGCCTGCATCTTCGCCTTCATCGCCGCCCACGGAGTCGGCCAAGGCACCGTCATCTGGGTCTTCATCTCCGAAATTTTCCCCAACCGCCATCGCGCCGAAGGCCAGGCTCTCGGCAGCTTCACCCATTGGATCTTCGCCGCCTTGCTCACAACTTTCTTCCCGCACATGGTGACGTATTTTCCAACCGGCTACGTCTTCTCATTCTTCTGCGGAATGATGGTTCTGCAACTCATCTGGGTCGCGACCATGGTTCCTGAAACCAAGGGCGTTCCCCTCGAACAAATTCAGAAAGAAATGGGGATTGTCTAGCGCTTAGCAGGTTCGTGAAATCGTCATGCGGAATGTCGAACCAGAACTGAAGATCGACAAATCAGAGGCCGTCCGATTGAAAATCGTCGGCGTCGGAGAAGTTCTCTGGGATCTCCTGCTCACTGGACCCCAACTTGGCGGCGCGCCCGCCAACTTCTCCTACCACGCCCAGGCTCTCGGAGCCGAAGCCGCCATCATCACCCGCGTCGGCCACGACGACTACGGACGCGAGATCATCCGCCGCCTCCGCAACATGGGCCTGCCCGAAGCCGCCATCCAGGTCGACGAGTCTTCTCCCACCGGAACCGTGAAAGTGGAACTCTCCGGCGAAGGCCTCACCCAGTACACCGTCCAGCAAAACGTAGCCTGGGATTGCATCGCCGCTACGCCCGAAGCCCTCGCCTACGCGAGTTCCGCCGACGCTTTCTGCTTCGGAAGCCTCGCCCAGCGCAGCGCAACGTCTCGCCACACCATTCAGAAACTTTTAGCCGCCACGCCCGCAAGCGCTCTCCGCATCTTCGACATCAACCTACGCCAGAATTTCTATTCCCGCGAAGTCATCGAACAATCGCTCGAACATTCGAACGTCCTCAAGATGAACGACGACGAACTCCCCACCCTAGCCGCCATGTTCAATCTGGAAAGTCGCGATGGCTCGTGTGGCGCGGACATTCCTGTCCGCGTGTCAGCGCCAAAGAAAACGTTTGCCTCGCCAAAGCCGCCGACCCCAAACGAGCGGCACTCCCAGCCTCGCCACCAAATCAGACGCCTCGGCGAAATTTTCAACCTTCAACTCGTCGCTCTCACCCGCGGAGCTAACGGCAGCCTTCTCTATCAGCGCAAAGACGGCACCGACCGCTGGTCCGACTGCATCTCTCGCCCCGTGAAAGTCGTCGACACCGTCGGCGCCGGAGACTCCTTCACCGCCGCCCTCGTCCACGGCCTGCTCCGCAACATGGACCTCGACGACATCAACTCCATCGCCAACGAAGTCGCCCGCTACGTCTGCTCCCAACCCGGAGGCACGCCAACTCTCCCACCAGAATTCGCCAACAAATTCTCCACCGCCGCTGCCCCCCTCCAAAAACGCATCTCATAATTGTTTTGAAAGGACGCGGCCAATTTCGAAAGCATGCAGCTTTACAGTTTGCTGAAAAATCCGATCTTGGTCTTGCTTTTGGGTGGCGCAGCGGTTTACCGCTGCGATAAATCCCTTATATCAGCGCCGGCTTTAGCCGCTGGGGGCGCGATGCGGCGTACATTTGGTTTGTCGGCAATCTCTTGATCTCCTGAGGAAACCACTCTCCACACCAGTGACCGCCTCCGACCACTTCCGCATCACCGCCTCCGCCCTCAAGCACTGGGCCATCGCCCAACTTCAGGACTCCCTCGCCATCGGCCTCCTCTGGCTCCTCGGCCTCTGGATCCTCCGCATCCCCTGGGCTCCGCTCTGGGCGCTTCTGGCCGCGACCCTCCAGATCATCCCCCACTTCGGCCCCATCCTCTCGCTCCTCGGTCCCGTCCTCGCCGCCGTTCTCCGCTTCGAAGACTGGCAGCATCCCCTCTACGTTCTCATCCTCTATGCCGTGATCGTCGTCGTCGATTCACTCCTTCTCCAGCCGTACATCTTGCGCCGCGCCACCCGCGTGCCCATCTGGGCCTCCATCCTCGTCCCGCTGATCCTCGGCTTCCTCATCCCCTTCTGGGGATTTCTCGCCGCTCCTCCGCTGCTCGCCGTCTTCTACGCCTACAAAGCCCGCCGCGCGAAAAAACAACTCCCGCGATCATGAATGCCCCGCTGCCTCACCCCATCGCCGGCGCACCCGGAGCCACCTGCCCACGCAGCCCCGTCCCACAATAAGGACAATAAACATCCCCCGCCCCAATCACCCGCTTGCACTGCGGACAACTCGGACTCAGCCTGCAATTGCACGCCGGACAAAAATTAAATTCAGCCTGCACCGCCCCTCCGCACTGCGGACACGCACCCCGCCGCGGCTGCCGCAAAATAAAATACAGCAGAATACCCAGCGCGTTCGGAATCATCACCGCCACTACCGTCCACAGCGTCGGACTCATCCCCCGCCGCTTCGCATCCCGATTGATATATCCAAGAAACAGAAAATACGCGCCCCCCACCAGCCCCGCCAGAATCCCAATCAACGGCCGCGCCCACGCCGGAGGCCCACCGGCCTTGTGATGCGGAATCACCACATCGAACAAAATCTGCGCCCCGATCACCATGATCCCCGCCATCACCCACGCCCACGTCGGGACAATCTGGATCTCCGCCGCCAGGAAACTTTGGTTGTCGTTTCTTCCCTGAATACTTCCCTGCATACTCGTACCCTCCTTCCTTATCTCAATCCTGTTCCGCGCTGCCGCCGCCCAAATTCGATCTCAAACTCGTCCCGATCCCATTCGCCGCGTTCAAATGCGTCCCGCGATCCACCAGCAGCGCACTCGCCACCAGCGCTGGAACAATCCATACGAACGTAAATCCTGCCTGCCACACCCAGCTCGAAACGCCCATCCACTCGCCCGCCCACGCAAACCCTTGCCACAACAAAGGAGTCGTAACTGCTGCCGAAATCCCCACAAACGCGCACGACAGCCCGACCAGCCACATCCGCTCCCGCTGCCGCCGCAACTCCAAAGCGCGCGCCCGCACCCGCATCTGCGTCGCTCGCACCAGCCCCGATCCCGCCGCCATCGGATGCGTCCGCAACGCCCGAATCGCCCCGCCCGCCGCCTCCGCATAATCCCTGCACTCTTCACACTCCTGCAGATGGACGCGCAACCATCCCCGCTCTCCCTCCGCCCGCGCATCGCCAGTCCGGCCGCCCGAAGCGTCCGCCCCCGACAGCGCAATCAGCTGCCGCGCCCGTTCATGATCGTTAACACTCATGCCGTCTTCCCCTCCAATCGCCCCATCAGCAAATTGAGCCCGCGATACAGCCGCGACTTCACCGTTCCCAGTGGAGCTCCCGTCACCGTCGCGATCTCCTCCAACGCAAGCTCATCCTGGAAGCGCAACACCACAGCCTCCCTGTACTCCGCCGGAATCCCTACCAGCGCCGCATTGATCCGCTCCGCCTGCTCATGCTGCTCGACAACTTTCCACGCCGCCAGACGCGTATCCGCGGGCTCCAGCGGAGCATGCTGCTCGTCCTCCATCAGCCCATCCAGGCTTACCGGACTCTTCTTCCGCAGATAATCAATCGTCAGGTTTCTCGCAACCGCGTACAGCCACGTTCCAAACTCATGCCGACCATCGTATAAATGTCCGCGCTCCAGCACGCGAATCCACGTCTCCTGGAAAAGGTCTTCGGCGAGCTCGCGATTGTTTGTCAGGTAGACCAGATAGCGCAGCAGCCTGTGCTGATACTGCTCGATCAGACGATCGAGTAGTTCGGGATCCCGACGACGCAGGCCGCGCGCGATTGCGCTCGTTTCCGATTCCATCGCATTCCACGAACAGTACGCTATGGCGTTCATGCTACCCGTAGATACGGAGCGGCCGGGAAGAAAGATGCCGGGGTTGGCAAGATATTGTGTGGGAGGGGTTTAGCCGTCAGCCGTCAGCCGTCAGCCATCAGGAAAGGATCGGATCGAGCTGGTGCCGCAGGTTCGCGCCCGTCTCTTGGGGGGCTAACCTGGGAGATTCACCATCCAGACCGGAGCGGTTCATCGCGAAGCGTGCCCTTGTTTTCGACGGTCGAAAATAAATTTTTGTTGCTGGATAGGAAGTGAGCGAGAAAATCGGGTGATGTTTACTGGTTGGTACTGGTATCCCCCCCCTCCCCCCCTCCCCCTGGTCTTGAAGAATCATGAGGTTAGGAAGAATTTCCGGATAGGTCTATGAACAACAAGGACTTAGAGCCAAAGTATTCCGGAATCAGGACTTACGGGGATTAGGGTCGTTTTTCTTGCCGTGGGAGCTCGTTTCGTCCGGAGTAAAAAGTCAATCTTGACAAAGCCGAGGCCGGGAAGGGGCCAGCCGTTTCGTCCCCGGTTGTTGGTCGGGGCACCGTTCGGGAGAGGGAAAATGTCAAAGAGTATTTTGCCGCCACTGGAGGCGGGCACACGCTTCGCTACACCGATCCTGAAATGATTTTTGCATGGAGTGGAAATGTTGTCTGTGATGCGAACACTGTGCGTGTGTGATGAAACAGAATGAAGTGAGATTCGGGCGTGGCTGGAGTGACGGTGAGAGGCTAGTGAACGTCTCGTATGCAGTCATACCAACACCCGCTGCAGCTGCAAAATAGGTATGAGCCTTGCCGTCTGCCATGTTTAGACCCCCTGTGATCTACCAAAAGGTGACAGATGACCGTGGCAGCAGAATCGGAAGACCGCACTATTCTGACTTTTGTTAGACGGCCTGACCGGTTCTCCCAAGGAATAGAGCGTTCAGCACCGCAGTAACGCATCCGCGGAGCGCACGAAGCAACTCCGCGACTGGCTCATACCCGGCCAAAGAGGCACGACGGTATACAATCAGCAACAATTTTGAGGGAAATATGGAGAAGCTACCGTTCTTCTACTACGACATTCTCTCCCGCATCACGCCGGGAGCCGCCACACTTGCGACGCTGTTCCTGCTTCATGACAAAATGCCCGCATCTTGGCGCGCATTTTTCGTGGACGGGCAGGAGAACTGGAAAGCTGTGGTCGTTCCCTTAATGCTTGGCGGAATATGCTACGCCATCGGAGTTGTCTTCGAAGCGTTGGACAACCTATTTGACCAGATATTTCTGGCAACTGACGACATCGCATTTTCGCAGGCATGGGTTCAAATCGGCGAAGACCGAAATAGACTTGACGCCTATTCACGCATGGAGGCTAGGCGAATGCGCTTTAAACTGTGGGACAAACTGGTCTTAAAGGGCGGGCTTGAGACAGGAATGGCAATGGTGTTCGCACACTGTCACCGATTTCAAGCGGAATCGAAAATGTTTCTTCATCTAATTTACCCTGCTCTGCTGTTTGCTGTTTTTTCTATTTGGACTCGAAGGCCATGCTGGTGGACGATCGTTGATTTGGCAATAGTAGCACCAATTCTAGGATTGCTCTTTCACCTTAGAAACAAACGCCGGTGGCTGCAGACAATCAGTTTTTGTAAACAATTGGGGCTAGTCCGGTAACGCAGGCGGGTTGCCAACCTCTACGGAGAAGCGAATTCTGTTTCCCGGCGAACTCGGGGACAGGCAGACGGGAAATGCCCCGAGCTCGAATCCCAAAACCGGTCCACAAGCCAGGAGTTATTGTCAGAAAACGCAGAGACGAACCAGGAAATCGGTGCGGGGCATATGACTGGCGTCATCTCCCCGCAAACCGTAACTGTCAATCCGCAGCATGGCGCCGCAGGTTCGCCGGGTGCCCAAGACAGTGCGGGTGCCCCACTCATTCGCGTTCTTTGCGAATGAGTGGGTTCTCGACTGCGTCAAGGCTCTCGACCGGACGGCGCTTGATTTCCAGCGCCCACTCCTGAAAGTTTACTCGCACCGGTCCCGTTTCCCCATAACAGTAGGCTCGAAAACTACTCCACTTCCACTGCTCCGGACTCGTCACCAGCCCCCGTTTCACAGGATTCCGGTGCATATAGCGTAGCTTCTCGATCTGCTTGCGCGCGCTCCACACGTTGAAATCATAGAAGCGTCTCTGCCACACCGGTTCCCGCTCTCGCTGCCACAACACTGCCTGCCCGGCCGCAGCTCGTTTTGGTTTGCGATGCACGCGCCGCGAGAACCGTTCTTTGATCACCTTCATGACCAGCGATGGATCGCCCACCTCGGGCTCGGTGATCAGGAGATGAATGTGCTCGGGCATCACCCCATATCCGTGGACAACGAAGCGGTACTTGCGGCGAGCCTCTTCCAGAATTTTCACAAAGAGATCGCGTCGCCAGGCGGAACCTAACTCGGGTTGCCGGCGATAGCAACTGCTCGTGATGAAATGCAGATCGTGCGTGCCATAATAACGGCGCAGGCGCTTGGTCACGCCGTTAGAATAATCCCAAGGGTTGGAGTATCACGGTGATCGGCACACAGTTGGATGGTGACAAAACCCACACATCGCAAAGTGCGCGATGTGTGGGGCACCCGCACCCGCATTGTCTTGGGCACCGGGCAGAGGACGCGAATGAGTGTGGCACCCGGGGATCGTAGCAAGGATGCGAGTCACAATCGTTGGTCGGTTTCAAATTGGTAGGGTTGGACAGCCCGAAGAAAATGGCGTGAACATCCCGTCTGTGCCTGGTTCTATTTGGGCCACCCGCCGGACCGTGGTTTCGTGCTGGGTCATTGTTCGACGGTGAAGACGAAAGACGCAGTCGGACTGACGACGAGTGAACTGGGCCCAGCCGCGCCATTCTGGATGGTCGCCGCTTCGCCGGTATTGGAAAAGGCGTAGAGAATGTGACGGCCGAGAGCGAGTTTGGGCAGGGTCACGGTCACAGTACCGGCGGTTTTGCCCGCCACAGCTTTGAGGGACTTCGAAGTCCAGGTACCCTGCCAGCCGTCGACCTGGTAGAAAACCTGCGTCGGTGCGATCGTCGCCGCCAAGCCCGTGTAGTCGCCCGTCGCAGTGATGGTGACCTTGGGCTGGGTATTGCTGGTGCGGAACAAAGGCGTTGTCGCAATGGTTTTGGCGTCGCTGACGCCTTGCATCGTAACCGAGACCGGCACATTCGACGCCGGGGTCAGATTGGCGGTGGGGAAAAAGAGGTTGGCGTAGTCAACGCCGCCAGCGGCCAGAAGATTTGTACCCAGGTCGACGGCGAGCGCGTAGCCGTTAAGTTCTTCGGCGCTGGGCGGGACTGCCGACACGACACTTGTGTTGCCGTCGATCGCCGCCAGGGCCGCGCTGGTTGTACCGCGCGTGGTCCCGACATAGATGGTGTTGATGAGCGGGTCGACGGTGATCGAATCCGCTCCTGTGAGCGCCGGGTTCGTCTGACTGGAGATATCAACGAGAAGCTTATTGGTAGTGCCGTTAAAGACGCCGACATGCGGAACCGAGTTCGGAGAAGCGAGGTAGCCCGTCAGGTAGTACTTGCCGGTGAGAGAATTGGCGGCGACGCCGGTGGTCGGATTATAGGGGGAACTAAACGAGGTGACGAGCGCATTGGTGGTGGTGTTCAAGACGTAAACCTTCAAGTCTACCGTCACGGCATACAGGCGGCTTGTAACCGGATTGAGCGCGGCGGAGCTGGCTGTCGCCGACAAGGGGATGGTCGTCGTGACGGTTGCGGTTGCCAGATCAACGACGTACACCGAGTGGCCGACCACATAGGCAACGCCCTTTACCGGATCGACCAGGAGCGGCGTTCCCCTGGGAAACAGCCCAATGGGTATCGTCTCTACAACGGCTTCGGTTGTGCCGTCAAGAACGAAAAGATTGCCGCTGAAATAGTCGAAGGCGAGAATTCGATTGGTGGCAGAGTCGACGGCGAGGCTGGTCACATCGAGATTGGCCGGCATCCCGGGCAAAAGCGTCGCGACATTGGTCGCGCCATCGACGGAGTAAAAGAGATTCGCTGTGTCCGCGACATAGGTCTTGTTGGTGGCGGCATTGACGACCAAAGCCTGGGAATAGATGGAGGCGAGTGGGATCGCGGTTACGCCGGCAGCATTCAGCGCGGTGCCATTGAACCCCGCACCCGCCTGGCCTTCATTGATGGCATATAAATTGTTGAGCCGTAACATATAGACTGTGCCCGTAGCGGGGTTCGTATCGGCGTAGTTTTCGGTCACGGAAAACCCGTCCAGCGCGCCTTCGTAAGAGGGAACAGGGTCGTGCGGCGTTACGTTGTAGACACTCACTGTATTGTTCCCGGCATCGCTGAAATAAGCCCAGTTTTTAACCGGATCGAGGGCGACGCCGCTTGGATTGATGCTGTTGGGCAGTTCGGTGTAGGCGGAGGAGAATCTTGGGTTGATGGCGAGATTCAGGATCGGGCCGCCATTGCTGGCCATGAGCCCGGCTCCCTCATCGAGAGCAAATTCGTTAAAAGGACCGGCGTAAGACCCGCTCAGTGGAACACCCGGACAGCCGCCGCCGACGCCCCAGAAGTTGTCCAAGCCAAACTCCGCCAGATCGTTGCCAAAAAACAGAAAGGGTCCACCAGAATAGAAAAACGACTGGTGGGTGGAATCATAAGCTGTGAGATAGGGGTTGCCAACGTCGACCGGGCAACCAAATAGGATTTGGGCTCCGCCAATGTTCGTGTAAGTGGTCACTGCATAATTATTCGCCGCATCGATGATCGAAAGGGCGTTGCCCTCGTTGAACGCGACAAAGGCAATGTTGGTCTGGGGCGCCACCGAGATCGAGGTCGCCCCGACCGGGAGCGAACCGATCGTCGTGGCGATCTGCTCGTGCGCTCCGTCGATCACCACGACTGAACCCGACGCACCCGTGTTGGCGACGAAGACCTCGTGGGTAGCGGGATTGAGGGCCATCGCCGTGGGGGTGAGAGTGGTAGGCAGGCTCGCCAGTACAGCTCCGGTCTTGGAATTAAGTACCACGACCTGGTTGCCGGTGGTGTCCGCGACGTAGAGATGGCCGAGGAAGGTATCGGCAACGATTGGCCCGGGTGTTCCGCCGACGTGCCAGATCGAGGCGGCGGCAGTGCCCTTGATAGCGCTGACCGTTCCATCCCCTGAGTTCGCGACATAGACCATAGCCAAACCGAGGTCGGTGGCGATCGCGACGGGAGAGGCGCCGACCGGAATCACTTTCGAAACTTTCAGGGTCTTAGTCGAGATTGCCGACACGCTGTTGGCACCCGTATTTACCACATAGGCAAGACCTGCGGCAGAGTCGACGGCGATGGGTCCGGGACCCGCGCCAACGCTAATGGTCGCCAGCGGACTTAATGTGGGCTGCGGAGAGTCCGCGACCGCGGAGGACGCGAATGACGTGAGCAGCAGAACGGGCAATAGCAGCTTGCGATAGCGAACGCGCCGTGATCGAAAATGTACTGGCCTCATTGCCAGGAATCTCCTTGTTTGGCTCAAAATCGCAACAATTGTAGTCCACCGCATAGTTCTCGAATAGAGTGAAACATTTTTCATGCGGACCCGCGCCGTTACAGTTCCGAGAAAACGGTTTTTGCCCTTATGCGGGTGGCGGCCGTATCTGCATCTTCAGTACGTGCCACGCATTGATGGGGAGCGATCCGGCTTCGCCGAGAGAGCAGGCGCGGAATCACCATAGCTCCGGCGCGTCTCCGGGTTCATAGAAAACGTCCGAGGTCTAGTGGAGTCCAGCTTAGTGGTGTCAAACGGAAGACTGGTTCTGCCACGGGCGGGAAGAGAATCGCTAGGTAAATGAGAATATCCCCACCCTAAATTTCGCAAAGGGCGCGAAATTTAGGATGGGCCACCCGCCTGCTGTCCGGTATGCGTCTGTGCGGTGGTGGATTGAGATCCGAACCTCGGGAAACAAATTTCTCGCGGGCCGTGAGGGAATTTGGACGCGAATGGCGCTTATAGGGTAGGACGGGATGATTGCCACGAAGAAGTGAGGGGCAGTCGATCTCGTTACTTCGTCGCACATGGAGGCCCTTCGTGACGCTTCGCTCGCTTCGTTTCGCCCTTATGGCAGTACTCGCTGTTCTCTGCTCTCTAGCAGTGAACGTATCCGCTCAACCGGTCGACATAAACTTCGTCGCCCACGCCGATGACGATGGATTCTTTCAGAATCCTGACATCTTCAACGCCATGCTCGACCAGCACACCATTGTCACCGTCTACATCAGCAGCAGCAACGTTCAGGTCGACGACTTCTACTACATGTATCAGCGGGAGATGGGCTCCATGCACGCACATGCTGGCATGGCGGCTGCGGCGGCCTACATGGACGCCAACGGCATTGTGCCCGGCCAGGGACAAGGCTGGGATCCAGGCCTGATGGACCAGTCGTTTGAGGCCATCAGTCCGGATGCAACGCGTTGGAACATCGGGGAGAAAACCTATGGTGGAATCATCGTCACGCAGGCGGATTGCATCGGATATCCGAATGTACATCTGATTTTCCTGAGGTTTCCGGCATCCGCATCGATTGCGGGCGATCCCATCAGCACGTCGGTTTTGGGAACCACAGTCACGCCGCCGCTGCAGACGCTGGGGTCGATCTATAACAATCCCGGGCTGACGCAAGCCGCAATGGACGGATCCACGGTGTATTCGAAGGCAACGCTGACGAATGTGCTGGTAGGAATTCTGAAGGCTTATAAGCCATCCGTGATCCGGTCGCTCGATTTTCTCAACCCCGGGTTGAAGGACGGATCCATTTACGACCCGGGCAGCATTCACTATGACCATTTAGACCACTACTGGTCGGCGTGGTTTGTGCATGACGCGGTACACACCTACGCCAAGTCCAAGCCAAAAATAACGCCGACACTTTGGGACTATCGCGGGTACAACATGTATACGTATCCAGATAATTCCACGCTGCTGCCCGCCTTTTTCGCGGAAATCAAGTACTGGCCGCTGTACTACTACTCGTACTATGACTTCCACTTCAATGAACTGATCTACACGAACGACTACAGCAATGAGCCTTCCTACACCTACACCCGAGGGTGCGTGTCCCAGCAGAACTGTCTGACTGGTTTTCCGGCCTTCCAAGACAACGAGAACCAAGGCGTCCAAGGGTTCACAAACAATGAGGAAAATCACCAGGGGCCGACGCAGGTTTATCCGCTGCCGTAAGACTGTGAACGACCTGGCGTTACCACAGATGAGGCCACGCTCAGAGATGGGCGTGGCCGGGTGCCCAAGACAGTGCGGGTGCCCCACTCATTCGCGTTCTTTGCGAATGAGTGGGTATCGACCTCGCCAAAGCTCCGCGGGTGACGACGCTTGACTTCCAGCGTCCACTCCTGAAAGTTTACTCGCACCGGTCCCGTCTCCCGGTGATCAGGAGAGGAATGTGCTCGGGCATCGCCCCGTATCCGTGGACAACGAAGCGGTACTTGCGGCGAGCCTCTTCCAGAATTTTCACGAAGAGATCGCGTCGCCAGGCGGAACCTAACTCGGGTTGCCGGCGATAGCAACTGCTCGTGATGAAATGCAGATCGTGCGTGCCATAATAACGGCGCAGGCGCTTGGTCACGCCGTTAGAATAATCCCAAGGGTTGGAGTATCACGGTGATCGGCACACAGTTGGATGGTGACAAAACCCACACATCGCCGAGTGTGCGATGTGTGGGGCACCCGCATTGTCTTGGGCACCCGGCAGATCCCTCACTTCGTTCGGGATGACAAACATTTAACTTTCCGAATGACAAACCTTTAACTCTCGGGATGACGAACACTCAACTGTCGGCGGAAACACGAGGTCCCTCCACTCCGCAGATCATCGCGTTGCGACGATCTGTTCCGGTCGGGATGACAGAGTGGGGAGAAGTACACTTCGGTTGCGGGGGAAGTGAAGGCAGGTCCTTCGCTTCCAGCGGACGCGACATTCGCATTTCGTGACGTTCAGTTGCTACCGCAGGCAGCCGAAGTTCCGCACTCCTGCAATCTACGATTTGTTTGTGCAATGCCTCGAAGACATGCGCCGCCGGTTTTCAATGTGTATCTACGGGTATGTCGTGATGCCGGAGCATGTCCATTTGCTGATGAGTGAACCGGAACAGGGCGTGCTGGCGGATGCGATCCATTATGTGAAGCTTTCGTTTGCGAAGCGGCTACGGAGCCGAGAGCGGCGGGTCGAGTTGGGATCCTTCTGGCAGAAGCGCTATTACGATCGCAATGTGCGAGACGCACGAGAATTCTCGATCAAGTTGCGCTACCTGCATCGCAATCCGGTGAAGCGGGGACTGGTGAAGGATCCGAGGGAGTGGAAGCGGAGCAGCTTTCGACACTACGCGCTGCGGGAAGTGGGCGTGGTGGAGATCGAGTCGGAATGGACGGCGCGGGATCGGGAGATTGAAGTGCGGGGCGGAGTG